>VFQU01001781.1_pt1 | contig 11620 bp, 11 predicted proteins | sample 3512311 | NCBI WGS metagenome assembly VFQU01 (sample SAMN10412377, study PRJNA504923) | tailings metagenome | isolation source: Relicate 3 Philex TSF3 active mining site | place: Philippines: Tuba, Benguet | collected 2017-08-29 | reverse complement strand
TACGGCGACGCCCTCTCCGTGTACGCGGCCTTCTTCGCCGCGGGCGTCGACGGGTGTTCAGCGACAACCCGGACACCGCCGTCCTGGCGCGCGGAACTCGGTGACTGAACGTCCCGCCGCCCCTCCGGCGCCGTGTCGCCGGAGGGGGGACAACGCTGAAACGCGGGGGCCCGCCGGAGTAACCGCCACGTGACATCCCGCTGGCATGGCCGGTGTTAGCGTCGCGCCGCTCTGCCCCGACCAGGGCCGACCGGATCACATGAGGGGGCGCGCCGCGCCCCCAGACGAAGGAGCCCCACACCGGTGAACAGGACCCTGCGCAACTCGATCGCCGCCGCCGCCGTCGGCGGAGCGGTCATCGCCCTCCCCGCCGTCGCCCTCGGCGCGGCGACCGGATCGGGCGCGAGCTTCCCCGCGACCGCGTACTCCAAGTGGTGCCAGGACTCGGGCCTCTGCAGCTACACCTCCAAGGGCTCGACGGGCGGGATCAACGACCTCATCAACGGGGTCGTGGACTTCGCCGCCACGGACGCGCCGCTGACGAGCACCCAGCTCTCCGACCTCGCCGCGAAGCGCGGCGGCGCGAAGCCGCTCTACTTCCCCACGCTCATCGGGGCGATCACCGTCCCCACCAACATCGAGGGCGTCTCGTCGGGCCTGAACCTCAAGGGCCCGGTCCTCGCGGACATCTTCCGCGGTGAGATCACCTCCTGGAACGACGCCCGCATCCGCGCGTCGAACCCGGGCGTGCGCCTCCCCGGCGCGCCGATCACGCTCTGCGTCCGCTCCGACGGATCGGGCACCAGCTTCGGCTTCACGAGCTACCTGTCGAAGGTCAACACCGGCTTCCGGTCCTCGGTCGGCGCGAGCCAGCAGCCGAACTGGCCGTCGGGCGGCGTGACCGTCGTCAAGGGCGCCCGCAACCCCGGGGTCGCGGCCTGCATCAAGGCGAACCGGAACTCCATCGGCTACGTGGACATCTCCGACGCGCGCGACGCGGGCCTCACGAGGTTCTTCGCCCGCATCGGCAAGACCGAGACGGTGAAGAAGAACGGCCGCCGCGTGAGGACGACGGTGTACGTGCTCCCGAGCGCCGGCTCCGCCCTCAAGGCGGCGAACCTGACGAAGTTCAAGTCGGACCTGACGCTGTCGCTGACGGCGTCACCGGCGAAGGGGGCCTACCCCATCGCCATCACCACGTGGCTCGTGGCCTACTCGAACTACGGGTCCGCCGGAAAGTCGGCGTCCACGCGGGACGAGGTCAAGAAGGTGCTCAACTACGCCTACTCGAGCGCCGCGCAGGGCGCCCTCAAGGACCTGCGCTTCGCGCCGCTGCCGCCCGCGCTGATCACGGTCGCGAAGGCCCAGATCAGCTCGATCCGGTAGATGGCCCTCACGACGGCCACCACCGGGTCCCCGGACCCGGTGGTGGCGCGCCGGTCGCTCCGGCGGCCCGTGGCCGGCCTGCTCGCCGACCGCGCCTACCTCCTCATCACCGCCCTCGCCGCCGCGGGCGCCCTCACGGGGATCGGGTACCTGGTCTGGACCACCGTCGCCCAGACCGGCGACGTGTGGACGACCTTCGGGGTGTGGGGGTTCCTCACCGGGACCGGGTGGATCCCGCAACCCGTCGACACGCCCCCCGTCTTCGGCGCCGCGCCCTTCATCTACGGCACGCTCGTGACGAGCGCGATCGCCATGGCGATCGCCGTGCCCCTCGCCGTCGGGGTCGCGCTCGCCACCACCGTCTTCCTGCCCCGTCGCGCCCGCGGGCCGGTGGCGGCGCTCGTCGACCTGCTCGCCGCGGTCCCCTCCGTCGTCTACGGCTTCTGGGGCCTCGTCGTCCTGCTCCCCGCCGCGCGCCCGGTGCTGGAGTGGATCTCCGCCCACTCGGGTGGCATCGGCGCGTTCGCCGGCCCCGTCACCTCCGGCTCCTTCGTGCTCGCCGGCCTCGTGCTCGCCGTCATGGTCGTGCCGATCATCGCCGCGATCACCCGGGAGGTCCTCGAGACGGTCCCGCGCGAGCAGCGCGAGGCCGCGCTCGCCCTCGGCGCCACCCGCTGGGAGATGGTGCGCTCCGCGATGCTGCCGTGGGCCCGGTCCGGCATCGTCGGGGCCTCGGCGCTCGGCCTGGGGCGGGCGGTCGGCGAGACCATCGCGATCGCGGTCCTGCTCGGCAACTCGCCCGTGATCTGGGGTTCGCTGCTGCAACCCGGGGCGACCCTGTCGAGCGTGATCGCCCTCGAGGTCGGCGAGGCCGGGAACCTCCAGCTCGCCGCCCTCGCCGCCCTCACCGTCGTCCTCTTCGGGCTCACGTTCCTGGTGAACGCCCTCGCCCGGGTCCTGGTGACCCGGGGGGGCCGCGGCCCCGGTCCCGTGCGCCGCCACCTCCGGACCCGCATGTCCGCGGGCCGTCCGGGGCGCACGGCCCCCGCGTCGCCGCCCGGGCCCCCCGCGCGCGGCGACGCCCTGCCCGTCGTCGCCCGCACCCGCCGGATCATCTCGGCGGCCGCCGCCGCGGTCGTCGGCGCCAGCCTCGTCCTCGCCTGCATCCCGCTCGTCCTGATCATCGGGAAGATCGTGGTGGAGGGCGCCCCCGCCCTATCCCTGGCGTTCTTCACCGAGATCCAGCCCGCCGACCCCTTCTCGCCCGGGGGCGGCGTCGCGAACGCCCTCGTCGGGACCCTGATCCTGATGGGGCTCGCGACGCTGTCCTCGGCGCCCCTCGGGATCCTTGTCGCGCTCTTCATCGACGACGCCGCGGCCGACCGGCGGCCGGTCGTCCGGAGGGCCGGGGCCGCCGTCGGCTTCGTCGTCGACATGCTCCTCGGGATGCCGTCGATCGTCGCGGGGCTGATCGTCTACCTCGGCGTCGTGATCGCCATGGGCGGGTTCTCGGCGCTCGCCGGCGGCATCGCCCTCGGGATCGTGATGTTCCCGATCGTCGTCCGGTCGGCCAACGAGATCCTGCGGCTCGTCCCGACCGCCCAGCGCGAGGCGGCGCTGGCGATCGGCGCCCCGCGCTGGCGGACGACCTGGAGCGTCGTCCTCCCCGCGGCCGCCCCCGGTCTGGCGACGGGCGTGATGCTCGCCCTCGCGCGGGCGTCAGGGGAGACCGCTCCGCTGCTGTTCACGTCGCTCGGCAACCAGTTCATGTCGACCGACGTCCTCGAGCCGATCGCGTCGCTGCCGCAGCTCATCTTCCGGAACGTCCTCGACGTCCAGACCCCCGAGTCCCAGCGCCTCGCGTGGGGCGCGGCCCTCGTGCTGGTCGGCCTGATCCTGATGCTCAACGTGGCGGCGCGCCTGCTGGCGGCGCGTGCCCGACCCCCGGAGGCACGATGACGCCCGACACCTCGCCCGCCGCCGCCCCCGCCGCCGCACCGCCCGCGGCGGGTGCCGCGGCGGCGGCGCCGGAGCCGCCGATGCGCACGTCCGGCCTGACGGCGTCCTTCGGGCGGCACCGGGTCGTCGAGGGCGTGGACCTCGTGTTCGAGGACCGGAGCGTGACGGCGATCATCGGCCCGTCGGGGTGCGGCAAGTCCACGTTCATCCGGACCCTCAACCGGATGCACGAGCTCGTGCCCGGCGCGTCCGTCGCGGGACAGGTGCTGCTGCGTGGCCGGGACGTGTACGGACGCGGCGCCGACCCGGTCGCGATCCGCCAGGCGATCGGGATGGTCTTCCAGCGTCCCAACCCGTTCCCGACGAAGTCCATCGCCGACAACGTGTGGGCGGGTCCCCGCTGCACGCGGATGCGGCTGCGCCGCGACGCGCGGGAGGAGCTGCTGGAGAGGACCCTCCGCGGCGCCGGCCTCTGGGACGAGGTCAAGAACCGCCTCGGGGCGCCCGCCGGCGGCCTGTCCGGCGGGCAGCAGCAGCGCCTCTGCATCGCCCGCGCCCTCGCGGTCGAGCCCGACGTCCTGCTGATGGACGAACCGTGCTCCGCGCTCGACCCCCAGTCGACGCTGCGGATCGAGGAGCTCATCGCGGAACTGAGGGGGCGCCTGACGATCGTGATCGTCACCCACAACATGCAGCAGGCCGCCCGCGTGTCGGACCGGACGGCGTTCTTCACGATCGAGAACGAGGGTGAGCCGGCCCGACTCGTCGAGGCGGGGCCGACCGGGGTGATCTTCAGCACCCCGACCCACCCGAGCACCGAGGCCTACGTGTCGGGCCGCTTCGGGTGACCGCCCACCCGCGGGCATGGGGTTCGGGGCGGGTCCGGGCATCCGTGCGGCTTCCTACGGTGCCCGGCCCGTAGAACGAACCGTCGAACGGACGTCGCCCCCCGTCTAGCGTCGTCCCCGGACGCCGCACCGTACGCCAGGAGGAACGCCCCCATGTCCCCGCCGAGGACGCCCACCGAGCCCATCCCATGCCCGAGCTGCGGGGCCGCGCCGACGACGCCCGCCCCCGGCCCGGGCGCCGCGGACGACGGCGACGTCGTCGAGACGCACTGCGAGTGGTGCGGCGCCGAGTACCCGGTCCCCCGGGGCGACGACCACGTCCACGGCGCTGGCGAGGGAGGACCCGGGCCCGCCGAGCCGGGGTCGCGATGACCACCGCCGATCCCCCCGGCCGGCGGATGCCGTCCGCCCCCGCGCCCCCGATGTCCTACGCGGTGCGTGCGAGAACCGTCCGCCCCGGCCGATCCGAGATCGACGCCGGGGGGAGCCGGATCGCGTTCGACAGCTCCCCCGCACCCGGCGACGAGCTGCCCGGGCCCGCGGAGCTCCTCGCGGGTGCGTTCGCGGCCTGCCTCCTCAAGAACGTGGAGCGGTTCTCGCAGATACTGCCGTTCGCCCACGCCGGGGCGTCGGTGACCGTGGAGATCGAGCGTCAGGACTCGCCGCCGCGTTTCACGCGCATCCGGTACGAGCTGAGGGTCGTCACCGACGAGGAGCCACGCCGCGTCGCCCTCCTCCACCACAACCTCCGGAAGCACGGCACCGTCTACAACACGCTGGCGGGCGTCTGCGAGGTCACCGGGGAACTGATCGCCGACCCCGTCCCCCCCGGCGAGCGCGCCGCACGCGCCGCCGGGCCGGCCGGGGTCGGGGACGTCGCCTACCGCTTCGCGCCGGGCGGGTCGTAGCCGAAGGGGTGGAGCTGGGCGAAGGGGTACGCCGGCTGCTCGATGAGCTGGAAGCGGATGCCCTCGAAGTCGCGGAGCTCGATCACCCGCCGGCTGCCGAAGGCGGACCCGAAGTCCCACTCCTCCGGGCGGCTGAACGTGAAGCGCCGCTTCCTCGCCCACGGGTTCGCGCGCAGCATCCGGTGGCACTCGTCGATGTCGTCGACCTGGAACGCGCAGCGCACCATCCCGCGGTGCGTCGGCTCCCGGTACGGCGTCGCGAGGCTCGGGGAGACGTCCCACTGCAGGTAGTCGTGGTTCACCCGCGTGTTGCCCCGCGCCAGCATGAACACGCCGTCGAACGTCGAGTTCGACCCGTCGCCGCCGTAGACGTTCGGGCTCCCCGGCGGCGGCTGGCTGATGCCGGTGCTGAAGTCGAGGCCCAGCACCTCCAGGAAGAACGGCAGGTTCCGGTCGAGGTCGGCGGTGTTGAAGTTCATGTAGAGCAGCGACCGCTCCACCCCGAGGCCGAAGAACTGGTTGAACACGCCCTCGTGGTCGGGGGCCGTGAACGCCGTGTACCGCGACGACGGGAACTGCGGGTGCAGGGGCGGCCGGATGAAGTCCGAGTTCGGCAGGATCGGCTGCGTCCCCTGGGCGATCACCGCCTCCCGCGTCGCGTCGAGGTCGACGCACATCTGGACCATCCGGTTGAAGCCGACGTGCCCGTACGACGCGTGGGCCACCCCGACCGGCGCCGGGTTCTTCCACTCGACGAGGTGGAGCATCGGGGCGTTCGCGTCCTCGTCGGAGTCGCGCAGCATCACGCCCTCGAAGCGGCCGCCGCGGATCCCGAGGCTCGGGAAGTCCTGGTCCGCGCTCGTCTCCGCCACGACCCGCAGCCTCGTCGTCCCCTCGTACCAGGCGCGCGCCCTCGCGAGGTCCGCGACGTTCAGGTCCCAGTGCGACGTGCGGTTCAGCCGGTCGTGCAGGCTCGCGTCGCGACGCGCGCCGGGGCCGCCCTTCCCACCCGACGCCAGGGCCGAGCCGGCGCCGGTCAGCAGGCCGACGCCCGCCGCCGCCGCGGCACCCGTCACGGCGGCCCGCCTCAGGAACGCCGAACGGGTCGACCCGTCCGCCGCGGGGACGTGCGCCGCCGGGTCCGTCTCGTGGTCCATCGTCATCGCGTCGCGCCCTTCGTCCGGGGAACGGGTCGCTTCCGACCGTAGGAGCCGGGGACCGGTACCGACAGGGCGCGCCGACCACGATCGGGGGAACGCGAACGCGCACCGCCCCGCCACCGTTGCGCCGGTATCCCGTCATGGGGATAGGATCCCGTCATGGCGAACGCCCTCCGCCGCGCCCGGGAGCGGATCTCCCTCACCCAGGCGGGCCTCGCCGCCCGCGCCGGCGTGACGCGACAGGTGATCGGCGCCGCCGAAGCGGGCCGGCACGTGCCGTCGGTCGACGCGGCCCTGCGCATCGCGCGCGCCCTCGGGGCCACCGTCGAGGACCTTTTCGGGCACCCCGCCGACGTCGTCCCCGCCGACGGCCTCGCCGACGGGACCCCCGTGGTGGTCGCCCGCGTCGGGGACCGCCCCGTCGCACACGCCCTCGGCGGGCTCGTCGCCGGCGACGGCGCCTGGGCGGCCCCCGACGGCGTCGCCGGCGGCGGGACCGTGCGCCTCGTGCCCGGGGCCGAGCCGGAGGGCCTCGTGGTCGTCGGCTGCGACCCGATCCTCGGCCTCTGCGCCGCCCTCATCGGCGCACACGGACCCCGCCGCCTCGTCGCGGTGCCCGGCACCACCGGCACCGCCATCGCGGCGCTCGCCGAGGGGCGGGCGCACGCCGGCCTCGTCCACGGACCCGAGGGCCGGCTCCCCACCGCGCCCGCGGGCGTCCGGCGCATCCACCTGACGCGGTGGGAGGTCGGCGTCGGCGTCCACCCCGACCACGACCGGGGCGCCCTCGAGCCGCTCCTGCGCGGGGACGTCCCGTTCATCCAGCGGGAGGACTCCGCCGCGAGCCAGCAGGCCCTCGCCCGCGCCGCCGGCGACCGCCTCCCCGCGGCCGCCGCCCGCGCCGCCGGCCACGTCGACGCCGCCCGCCGCGCCGCGCTCACCGGCGGGGCGGCCGTGACGTTCGCCCCCGCCGCGCGCCACCACGGCCTCGGCTTCATCCCCCTCGAGACCCACGTCGTCGAGATCTGGATCGACGAGCGCCACACGGCGCACCCCGGCGCCGACGCGCTCCTCGGCCTGCTCGGGACCGACGCATTCCGTGCGCGCGCCGGCCTCATCGGCGGGTACGACCTGGAGGCCGTCGGGCAGGAGGCGTCCGCGTGACCGGCGCCGCCACGGCCGGCGCCCGTGCCCTCGCCACCGTGCTCGCCGCGGCCGTCCTGCTGGCCGTCGCCGTCGCCGGCACCGCCCGCGCGGCCGAACCGACCGTCTACGCCGCCGCGTCCCTGACCGAGGCGCTCCCGCAGATCACGCCCGCGGCGCGGTACAGCTTCGCCGGCTCCGACACCCTCGCCCTGCAGATCCGGCGGGGCGCGCCCGCGGACGTCTTCGCGTCGGCGGCGCCGGACCTCACCCGGGACCTCCACCGCGACGGGCTGGTCGAGGCGCCGCGGCCCCTCGCCTACAACCGCCTCGTCGTCGTCGTCCCGCGGTCGAACCCCGCCGGGATCGACTCGGTCTACGACCTCGGCCGTGACGGGGTCGCGGTGGTCCTGGCCGACACGAGCGTCCCCGTCGGCGCCTACAGCCGGGCGGCGCTCACCGACCTCGGCCTCACCCGCGCCCTCGACAACGTCGTCAGCCGGGAACCCGACGTCCGGGACGTGCTCGGCAAGGTCGCGCTCGGCCAGGCCGACGCCGGCCTCGTCTACTCCACCGACGCCCGCGTCGCGGGGTCCCGGGTGACGGCCCTCCCGATCCCGGCCTTCGCGCAGCCCGAGATCCGGTACGAGATCGCGGTCGTGGCGTCGGGCGGCGACCGGCCGGAGGCACGCGACCTCGTCGCCCGGGCGACGGGACCGGCGGGGCGCGCCGTCCTCGCCCGCGCCGGCTTCCTCCTGCAGCCGCCGGCGGCGCCGCCGCCTCGGCGGTCCCTCACGCGCGACGTGATCGGGTGGTGACCGCCGGGGACGCCGGACGCCGCCGGTACCCCCTCCGGCCCGGGTCGCTGCGGCCGTTCACGATCCTGCTCGTCCTGGCGGTCGTCGCGACGCTCGCGTTCCTCGTGGTCCCGATCGTCGCGATCTTCACGGAGAGCCCGCCGACGCGGATGCTCGGCCACCTCGACGACCCCGTCGTCGTCGACGCGCTCATCGTCACCCTCAAGACCAACGCGATCGCGTTCGGGCTGACCCTCCTCGTCGGGACCCCCGCCGCCTACCTCCTCGGGCGCCGGCGCTTCCCCGGCCGCAGCGTCCTCATCACCCTCGTCGAGCTCCCCCTCGTGCTGCCCCCCGCCGTCGCCGGCATCGGCCTGCTCGCCGCCTTCGGGCGGGCCGGGCTCCTCGGCGAGGAGGTGTCGGCCCTCGGCATCGACCTCGCGTTCACCCAGGCCGCCGTCGTGCTCGCCGTCATGTTCGTCGCCGGCCCGTTCTACGTGCGCCAGGCGATCGCGTCGTTCGAGGCCCTCGACGACGACCTCCTGCTCGAGGCCCGGACGCTCGGCGCCGGACCGGGCCGGACCTTCTGGCGCGTCGCGCTCCCCCTCAGCGCCAACGGCCTCGGCGCCGGCGCCGCGTTGTGCCTCGCCCGGGGGATCGGGGAGTTCGGGGCGACGATCATGTTCGCGGGTAGCCTCCAGGGCGTCACCCAGACCGTGACCCTCGCGATCTACGACGCCCTCAACCTCGACGTCGAGGTGGCGCTCGCCATCGGCGGCCTGCTCGTCGTCATCAGTGCGGTCGTCCTCCTCAGCCTGAAGCTGGTGCTCCTGTGGCGCTCCTCCGACTCGACATCCGGGTTCCGCTACGCCACTTCGAGCTCGGGGTAGCGCTCGAGGCCGGCGACGGGGAGACCGTCGCCCTCGTCGGGCCGTCGGGGGCGGGCAAGACGACGGTGCTGCGGGCGATCGCGGGGGCGGTGCGCCCCCGGTCGGGGCGCGTCACCCTCGGCGACCGGGCGCTCTTCGACGCGGAGCGGGGCATCGACCTGTCGCCCGAGGACCGCGGGGTCGGCTACGTCTTCCAGGAGTACGCGCTCTTCCCCCACATGACGGTGCGCCAGAACGTCGCGTTCGCGGGACCCGGCCGGGTCGACGACCTGCTGGAGCGGTTCGGCATCGCCCACCTCGCGGGCGCGCGGCCGCGGGCCCTGTCCGGTGGGGAGCGCCAGCGGGTGGGGCTCGCGCGGGCGATCGCGAGCGACCCCGGGGTCCTGCTGTTCGACGAGCCCCTCTCCGCCCTCGACGCCCACACCCGCGACCGGGTCCGCGGGGAGCTCGCCGGCCTGCTGCGCGAGCTGCGCCTGCCGACCCTCCTCGTGACCCACGACATCGACGACGCCACCGCCCTCGCCGACCGCGTCGGCGTGGTCTCCGCCGGCCGGGTGCTGCAGATGGGGACCCCCGCCGAGCTCCTCGACGCACCCGCCGACGCCTTCGTCGCGAGCTTCGTGGGGAGCAACCTGATGCCCGGCACCGCGCGACGCGACGGCGGCCGGCTGGAGGTGGTGCTGGAGCAGGGGGCCGTCATCCACGCCGCCGCCGGCCCCGACGGACCGGTGGGGGCGGTGGTGCACCCGTGGGACGTCACCGTCGGCGCCGACGGCCCACCCGCGCCGGGCCTCAACGTGATCCGCGCCCCCGTCGCGGCCGTCACCCCCCGCGGCGACCGCGTCCGGGTGCGCGTCGGCCCCCTCGTCGCCGAGGTCGGGGCGGCCGAGGTCGCCCGCCTCGGCCTCGCCCCCGGTCGCGTCGTCCGCGCCAGCTTCACGCCCGAGGCGACCCGGCTGGTGCCGCTCGGCGGGGGACCACCCGACGGGGCGTGAGCCACCCGTCGTATCCTGGCGACGGTGGCCGCGGACGGCGGCCCGGGACGGGGAGGCACCGCGGTGGAGGAGCACGACGGCATGGCATGGGTGCCGGGTGGCGTGTTCCCCGTGGGGTCCGGGGCCGGCCACCCCGAGGGGCCGTCGTCGGCGGCGCGGACGGCGTCGTGACCACGGGCCGGGTGCTCGTCCTCTGGACGGGCTTCCGCGCCGGGGTCCAGACGTGCCGCGCCCTGACGCGGACGGGGTGGACGGTCGTCGGGGCCCACCCGGCGGGGGTGCCCGGCGGCGCCTCGCGGTGGTGCCGGCGACCGCTGCGCTACCCGCCCGCGCACCTCGGGGAGGACCGGTTCCTCGAATGGCTGCAGGACACCTGCCGCCGCGCCTCCATCGACGTGGTGCTCCCCGTCGACGAGGACCTCGTGCGCCTGCTCGCACGCCGCCGGCCCGGCCTCGGCGACGCGGTCGTCGTCGGCCCCACGGAGGAGCAGTACGACGCCCTCTGCGACAAGCGCCGTCTCGCCGACACGGCACGCGCCGCGGGCGTGGACCACCCCGACACGATCACCGTCGGCCCGGACGGACCCGACGGGCCGTGGCCGGCCCTCCCGTCCATCGTCAAGCCCGTCATCTCCCACTCCGACATGTCGGTCGCCCGGATCACGATGGCCGCGACCGAGGCGGAGCGCGACGAGCAGGTGGGCCTGCTGCTCGCCGCGGGACTGGACGCGCTCGTGCAGGAGCGCGTCGAGGGGCCGCGGTGGGTGGGGCACTGCGTGCGGGGGCCCTCCGGGCTCGCCCTGGTGCCGTCGCGCATCCTGCGCGACTACCCGCGCGGGACGGGCGTCGCGTGCGTCCAGCGGACCACCCTGCCGCCGCCGGGGCTCGTGCGCGGGGTGGCGCGACTGCTCGACCTGGTCGACTACCGCGGGCCCGCGACCATCTCGTTCCTGCAGCGCGACGACCGGATGTTCGTCCACGACGTCAACCTGCGCATCGGCGCGTCGGTGGGGCTGCTCGTCCGCAGCGGCTTCGACATCCCGAGCCGGGCCGTCGCGGCGGCGCTCGGCCGGGCGGCGCCCCCGGACGCGCGGTGGCGTCCGACGCGCTACGTCTGGCTCGACGGTGAGCTGGGCGCGCTGCGCGACGCCCTCCGTGGCCGCGGCGCCGGCGATGCACCCGCGCGCGTCGCCGGTCGCATCGCCGCCGCGGCGGTGCTCCCCGGGCGCATGACCGACCCGGCGCCGCTCGACCCGTGGTGGCTGGCGGGCCACCTCGCACCCCGGCTGCGGCGGCGCCCCCGGCCGTGACCGGCGGGGACCCGCGGCCTCAGGGGCGCACGGCTCCCACGTAGCCGCTGTAGGTCGAGAGCTGGCTGACCTTCACGACGTCGCCCGTGTGGGGCGCGTGCACGAACTGGCCGCCACCGATGTAGATGCCCATGTGCCCGAGGCCGTGGAAGAACACGAGGTCGCCGACCTGGAGGTCGCTGGAGGGGACCTTCGGGAACGCGGCCCAGATCGCCCCCGTGTAG
>VFQU01001780.1_pt1 | contig 11625 bp, 3 predicted proteins | sample 3512311 | NCBI WGS metagenome assembly VFQU01 (sample SAMN10412377, study PRJNA504923) | tailings metagenome | isolation source: Relicate 3 Philex TSF3 active mining site | place: Philippines: Tuba, Benguet | collected 2017-08-29 | reverse complement strand
GCCTGCAGCGCGGCGGCCGAGATCTTCTCGTCGGTGGTCGTCGGCGTCCTCGAAACCGGCGACTGCGACGTGATGCAGGCCGGCGGCGCGTCGGTGTTGTCGATCAGCAGGTCGTCGACGTCGAGGGTATTGCCCGACGTATTGCCCGACTGCGGGATGTGCCGGGCGACGACGTTGCCGATGAAGCGCGACGACACCGCATTCGTGCCGTTGTAGATCGTGGTGCCGTCGATGCACACTTCCACCGAGCCGGCCGCGCGGTCGAACTTGAGCAGCACGTCGAAGTAGGTGTTCTCGGGCCAGGTCGCCCCGGTGTTCTCGAACAGGCCGGTGGTGAAGTTCGGGAGCTGGATGTTGCGCGCCGCGGAACGGTCGAAGCGCAGCAGGGTGCTGACCACGCCGCCGAGCGGATCCTGAGGATTGAGCTCGAACGTCGCGCCGTTGGTCGTGCGGCTGATGCGGACCTTCGCGCTCATCACCGAGAAGTCCGAGGTGCCCACCGGCTGGGTCGGCGCGATGGCCGAGGGACCGTTGCCGGTCGTCGCCACCGACGAGGTGATGCGCAGGTGCTGGGTTCCCGCAGCCGGCTGGGCGGCGGACACCGTCGACAGGGTCGCGCTGCTGCCGAACCATCCCTGCTGGGTGTTCACCGCGCCGACCGTGAACGGCGCTTCGAAGCCCACCGCGTAGCTGGGCTGGTCGGCCGCCAGCGCGCGATAGCTCGCCGAGGCGCCACCGCTGGAGGCGCCGGTGATCTGCAGGGCGCCTGCGGGCAGGGTGTTGGTGTAGACGCCGTGCGCCGCGACGACCGTATCCACCGAGATGGTGCATCCCGCCGGCGGAATCGACGCACCCGAGGCGAGGGTCACCGTTCCTGCCCCGGCGTCGGCGGTCAGGGTGCCGGTGCAGGTGGTCGACGCGTTGGGCGTCGGCGCCACGACCATGCCGGCGGGCAGGGTGTCGACCAGGTCGGCGACGGTGCTCTCCGCCGCCGTGGCATTCGCCAGCGACAGCGCGATGGTCAGCGTGCTCGGCGTGCCGGCGGTGGTGAGCGTCGGCGAGAAGGCCTTGCTCACCTGCGGCAGCACGGGTGCGGGCGCACTGGGGCTGATGTTGAGCGTGTAGTCCTCGGCCTGGCCGAAGGTGCCGGCCGGCGTGCCGCAGGCCGCGCCGACGGCGTTGTAGTTCTTGACCACGCGCATCCGGGTCTTGCCGAGCGTCGCGTTGGCCGGCGCGACGATGGTGCCCGAGGTCGACAGCGCGTCCAGGCCGGTCGAGTTGGTGATCGTCCCCAGCTCGTAGCGCTCGGCGGCCGTCTCGTCGAACACGCCGTCCTGGTTCCAGTCGATGTAGGCCCGGTAGTGGTTGACGAAGTTGCCGTCGCTGTTGCCCTTGACCGTGATGACGTAGGTCGCGCCCGGCCGCACGTTGCCCTCGACGGCCAGGAAGTCCTGCAGGGCCGGCGGTCCGATGGCATTGGTCGACGCGTTGTTGATGCCGGCGAAGTTCACCAGGGTGATCGGCTCGACGGTCGCGAACGTGCGCGTGCAGTACGGCGCGGGGAAGGCCGCGGCCGTGACCGTCAGGCTGCTGGCGGCCGGATCGGCGTTGTTGCCCTGGTTGGTCTGCAGGGCACCGGCAGGAATGACGTTGTCGAAGGTGCCCGGGCTCACCGCGCGCACGTCGGCGGTGACGGTGCAGGTGCCGGCCGCGGGGATCTCGGCGCCGGTGGCGAGCTCGATGGTCGTGCCGCCCGCCGCCGCGACCACGCTGCCGTTCGGGCAGGTGGTGGCGGCATTCGGCGTCGGCGCCACCCGCAGGCCGGGCGGCAGCGCGTCGGTGAGCGCTGCGCTGAGCGTGGCGGTCGTCGCGGCGGTATTGCCGAGCGTGAGGGTGAGCGTGCTGGGCGTGCCGGCGGCGACGCTGGCAGGCCCGAACGCAGCCGCCAGGGTCGGCGCGTCGACCACCGGCGCCTCGACGGTGAGGGTGGCGCTGGCCGGCGAGGCGTTGCTGCCCGTGCTGGTCTGCAGACCGCCGGTCGGGATGGTGTTGACGTAACTGCCTTGCGCCGCGGCGGTCACGTCGACGGTGACGCTGCAGCTCCCCGAGGCCGGGATGGTGGCGCCGGCGTCGAGCGTGACCGAGCCGCTGCCCGCGTCCGCCGTGACCGCCCCAGCGCCGCAGGTGGTGGAGGCGTTCGGGGTGGCGGCGACCACGACGCCCGAGGGCAGCGTGTCGACCAGGTCGGCGCTGAGCGTGGACACCGCGGCGTCCGGATTGCCGAGCGTGATGGTCAGGGTGCTGGTGTCGCCGGTGTCGATGGTGTCGGGCGCGAACGCCTTGGCCAGCGTCGGCGGGTTGCCGACCGGCGGCAGCACGGTGAAGCTGAGCTGCACCGGCACCACGCCGGTGTTGGTGGCGTTGCTGCTGATGCACAGGTTGCCGCTGTAGGTGCCGGGCTCGAGGCTGCCGACGTTGAACTGCACCGGGATGGTCTGCTCGCCCTGCAAGCCGAGCGAACCCGACGACGTGGTCAGGCCGACCCACGACGGCAGGTCGCAGCTCAGGGTGCCCTGGACGAATCCGGACAGCATGTTGAAGGTGGTCGGCGCCGGCTGCAGCGCACCCGCATCGACGTGCGGCGCGTACAGGCGCGGCAGGTTGCCGATCTGCTGGTCGGCCGAGATGAACCACGCCCACAGCGGATTGGCGGCGGTCTGCTGCGCCGAGCTGGTGGTGGTCGGGGTGACCGACATCCAGTAGCGGCCCGGCGGCAGCTCGAGCGGCGTACCGGCGACGTTGGTGGCGAGCAGGTCGAGCGACAGCGCGCCGTTGGTCGTGGTGATGCCGTTCGCCGCGCTGATCGCACCGGTGAAGGTCCACAGCGGCGCCGCGCCGAAGCCACCGGGTGCACCCGCCGGTTCACCCGAAGCGTCGGCATAGACGCTGAAGGTGATCGAGGTGGTGTTGGTGGGACTCAGCGGCGTGGTGCCCGGCAGCGTGAAGCCGTTGGCGCGCAGCGTGGTCACCCGCATCGGCGCGCTGACGTCGAAGTTCTGCAGCCAGTGGAAGCCGCGGGTCGGGCTGATGTAGGAGCCGCCGAGCTGGCCGTTGCTGGTGCTGGTGGTGTTGAACGGGGTGATGGTCGCCGCGCCGGTGGTCTGCACCTGCCAGTTCAGCGTCGGATTGCCGATGTTGCGGATGGTCAGGTCGTTGCTGACCGAGACGCTCGACGTGGCCGAGATCGCGGTCGGTGCGACCTCGATCGCCGGACCGCCGGGGAACATCACCACCGGCAGCTTGAGATCCGGCTCGTTGCCGCCGGCCGGCGCCATCAGCATCTCGCCCAGGGTCCACGCGCCCGCGTCGAGCAATCCGGCGTTGACCGTGATGGTGACGGTCTGGGTGGCGTTCTCGGCCAGGGTGAAGGAGCTCGGCGAGAACTGCAGCGCACCGGCCGGATAGCCGGCCGACGACAGGTCGTAGGTCTGCGAGCCACTGCGCACGCGACGGAAGGTGCGGGTGAAGGTCTCCACGCCGATCGCGTTGTTCTTGCCGATGCTCGGCAGGTTGAGCGACGCGATCTGGCCGCCCGTGGCCGGGTTGGCGGCCACGTAGTCCGCCGGGTCGATGTCCATCACCAGGCCGACGTTGGCGGCGGCCTCGAGGTTGACGCGGCCGGAGCCGTAGTCCCAGGGCCGGATCGGCGTGCCGTCCTGGTTGATCACGCCGAAGTTGTTGGCGCTGAGGTTCAGCGCGGACTTGACCTCGGCCGGCGTCCAGGTCGGACGCAGCGCGCGGATCAGCGCGGCCGCACCGGCGAGGTGCGGGCTCGACATCGAGGTGCCGCTGTTGAGATAGACGCCCTGCGGACCGACCACGCCGGCCGCGCCCACGGCGAGGATGTCGACGCCCGGGCCGGTGATGTCGGGCTTGACCAGGCCCTGGTTGTTGATCAGCCGCGGGCCGCGCAGGCTGAAGTTGGCCAGTCGATCACCGCCGCCCGGAATGCCGAATCCGCGCGAGGCCACGTCGATGCTGACGGTCGCCCGCGAGGGATCCCAGCCGGCCTCGACGTTGTTCCAGTCGACCCTGCGCATCGCCCAGGAAGTGCCGCTGGCGCCGAGGTTGAGGAAGTCGACGTCGACGAAGATCGTGCCGACCGCGCCGGCCGCGAGGGCGGCGGAACGCCGCGCGCCGCTGGCGCAGTTGCTGGCCGTGCCGTCGAGGTTGATTACCGCGACGCCGCCGACCCGGGTGCCGACCGGGTCGGTCTCGAATCCGTCGGCGTAGATGCTGTCGGGCGTCGGGCCGACCAGCCGGGTGAAGGTGTTGGCCGGGTAGGGCGAGCAGCCGTCACTCGAGCCGTTGCCGAAGCCCGGGCTCTTGATCAGCGGCACGCCGACCAGGTTGGCGGTGGGCTGCGGTGCGGCGCCGGGGCGCAGCGGGATGTCCTGGGTGTTGGCCGGCGGGTTGGGCTGGCCGGTGAGGTCGAAGCTGTTCCCGATGATGCCGTCGTGGGTGGACGCGGCGACGGTCTGGACCCAGGGCTCGAGGTGGTTGACGTTGCCCTGCGGATTGGGGACGGCGGTGCTGGTGTTGCCTGCCGATGCCGCGATGAACACGCCGGCGGCCGCGGCATTGCGGAAGGCGACGGACGTCGTGTCGGTCCACGGCGATGCGCCGCCGCTGATCGAGTAGTTGATCACGTCGACGCCGTCGATCACCGCCTGGTTCACCGACTGCGTGGTGGCGGTGGTCGGGCAGGTCGAGGGGCAGGCGAGGTAGGCGATCACGTTGGCGCGCGGGGCGACGCCGGAGATCTCGAAGGTGCCGTTGGCGAACGAGGCATTGCGGCGGTTGCCGGCGGCGGTGCTGGCGGTGTGCGAGCCGTGTCCGCCGGTGTCGGTGCCGGTGGTGCCGGCAGCGGCGAAGTTGTAGATGCCGACCAGCTTGTCGTTGCAGCGTCCGGCGTCGACGCCGCCGGGGGCGCAGTTGCCGACGTAGGTGCCGGCACCGAAGGGATTCTGGTGGACGTAGCCGTCGAGCGGGCTGACCGCCGCGAACGAGGGGCTCTCCCAGTTGATGCCGGAGTCGATGACGCCGACCAGGATGCCTTCGCCGCGGGTCGAGAGGCCGCCCTCGATGAGGCCGTTCCAGATCGACGGGGCGCCGATGAATTCCGGACCCCGATAGGTGTGCAGCTCGAGCTCGTGCTCGCGCTCGACGATCAGCACGTCGCTGCGCTTGGCGAGCTCGGCGGCCTCTTCGGCGGTCAGGCCGACGATCACCGCGTTGAGGGCGTGCTGCATGCGCGCCATCACCTCGACCGGCCGGCCGAAGGTGCGGCTGACGTCGTCGACGAAGGACGCCTGCACCGATTCGAGGTGGGCGACGTAGGCGCGCGCGCCCGGCGACTCGAGGTCGAGGCGACCGGCGCGCGACCCCTGGCTCACGCGGGCCGGCACCGGCAGTCCGGGCGTGCCGCCACGATAGGTCGCCAGCGGTTCGCCCTTCAGCACCACCGTGTAGTAGGCGCTGTCGCCCGCCGGGGTCGGCATCAGCACGCCGCCCAGGGTGGACTGCGAGGCGACCCTCAGCATGTCGAGCGTGGGATGGGTGGACGCCGCGGGAGAGACCGCAATGCCGGTGAAGAGGGTAAGCGCCAGCGCGCTGGCCAGCGGCGTGCGCCGCCCGGGGCCCTTGGCCTTGCGATCATCTGTACGCGTCATCTTCTTCCCTCTTCGTTCGTCGCGGTGATTGTTCTCGTGCGCAGCAGCAGCCCCCTGCGGGCCGGCGGCGCGGGCGTGGATAGTCGCCCGGCTGTTGCTTTCGTGCAATACCGTTCAGCGAAAGATCAGCCGCGGCTTGATGCTGCGGTGCGACATGTGAAGGCGCCTGGCCTGGCGTGCGCTACTCGTCGCGCAGGTGGGCACGCGCCTCGTCGACCGTCTCGTAGAGATGCGGCGCCACGCCGCGCGCGGCCAACGCAGGGCCGAGCTTGGCGCGCAGGAAGCCCGAGGTCGAATAGCGGGTGACGTTGCGGTAGTGGCGCGCGACGAGGTCGCGGACCATCGCCGCCCAGGCGTCCTCGACGTCGGGGTCAAGCTCGAAGTGGTCGTAGTTGACCACCGCGTAGACCTTCTCGCCGAGCGGCCCCAGCCGCGCCTCGACCTCGCGGCGCACCGCGGCGACGTCGGCCGGCGTGCGGATGCGCAGGCGCTCGAAGTTGATGAACAGCGTCTTCGCCCCGGCGTCCCAGGCGAAGCGGTCGGCCAGCGGCAGGGCGAGCAGGCGATCGCGCAGGCCGATCGGTGCATCGGCGAACAGCGCGTGGTCCATCGGCAGCGGATCGCGCGCGATCACCGGGCGGAAGTCCATGTGGGCCAGCACGTCGCGCTCGAGGTCGAGGCCGGGCGCCACCTCGAGCAGCTCGATGCCGTCGTCGTGCAGGCCGAACACCGCGCGCTCGGTGACGTACAGCACCGGCTGCCCGCGGCGCAGCGCCTCGCGGCCGGAGAACGTGCGCTGCTCGACGGCGCGGACGAACTTGCGCGCGCCGCCGCCGCCCTCGCCGGCGAGGAAGCTGCCGACGAACACCAGCCGCTTGGCGTTCTGGCTGATGTTGATGAAGCCGCCGGCGCCGGCCAGGCGCGCGCCGAAGCGGCTGACGTTGAGGTTGCCCTCGGCGTCGGCCTGGGCCAGGCCGAGCACGGCGAGGTCGAGTCCGCCGCCGTCGTAGAAGTCGAACTGGTAGGGCTGGTCGATCACCGCCGCGGCGTTGACGGCCGCACCGAAGTTGAGCCCGCCGGCCGGGATGCCGCCGATCGTCCCGGGCTCGGTGGTCAGCGTGATCAGGTCGATCGCCTTCTCCTCGGCGGCCACCGCGGCGACGCCCTCGGGCATGCCGATGCCGAGGTTGACCACCGCGTTTGGGCGCAGCTCGAGCGCGGCGCGGCGGGCGATGATCTTGCGCGCGCCCATCGGCATCGGCGCCACGCTGGCCGCCGGCACGCGCAGCTCGCCGGCGAAGGCCGGGCTGTAGGGCTCGGCGAAGGTCTGCGGATGCAGCTCGGCCGACTGCGCCACGACCACGCAGTCGACCAGGATGCCGGGCACCTTCACCTGCCGCGAGGACAGCGCATGCGCGTCGGCCATGCGCTCGACCTGGGCGATGACGATGCCGCCGCTGTTGCGCGCCGCCATCGCCACCGACAGGGTCTCCAGGGTCAGCGCCTCGCGCTCGAAGCTCAGGTTGCCGTCGAGGTCGGCGGTGGTGGCGCGGATCAGCGCGACGTCGATCGGGAAGGCCGGATAGAGCAGGTAATCCTCGCCGTCGATCGGCAGCAGCCGCACGCGCTCGGCGCGGGTGCGCTCGTTCAGCCGGCCGCCGCCGTGGCGCGGATCGACGAAGGTGCCAAGGCCCACCCGCGACAGGTGGCCCGGCTTGCCGGCGGCGATGTCGCGGTACAGGTGGGCGATCACGCCCTGCGGCAGGTTCCAGGCCTCGATGCGGTTCTCCACGGCGAGCTTCTGCAGCGCCGGCACCAGGCCCCAGTGGCCGCCGATCACCCGCGCCACCATGCCGTCGTGGCCGAAGTGGTTGAGCCCGCGCGTGCGGCCGTCGCCCTGGCCGGCCGCGTAGACCAGGGTGAGGTCGCGCGGATGGCCCTCGGCGAGGAAGCGCTGCTCCAGCGCCAGCGCGAGGTTCTCGGCGAAGCCGATGCCGACGAAGCCGCTGGTGGCGACGGTGTCGCCGTCGGCGACCAGGCGCACCGCGTCGGCCGCCGACACCCCCTTGCCGCTGCGGCGCAGCGCGGCCATGCGGTCGGCGGCGTTGGAGTGCGTCGTCATGTCCGTCGCTCCGTGCGTGCAGCGCCGGGCTCGCTCGGCGATCGGGGCCGTGACCGCGCGGGACGTCGGCAGCGCAGCAAGCTCCGCTCCACGGGATCGGCATCGCTCCTCGCGCCCGCCACGCGCATCAGTTCACCGTCACCAGCTTGGCCGCCGGCCGTGGGTGGGCGAACAGGAAGCCCTGGCCGAGCCGGCAGCCGAGGTCGAGCAGGCAGTCGCGCTGGTCGGAGGTCTCGATGCCTTCGGCGACGACCTCCATGCCGAGCGCATTGGCCAGCGCCAGCACGGCGCGGACCACGGCGATGCTGCTGGCGCGCTTGTCGGAGCTCAGGTCGGCGACGAAGCTGCGGTCGATCTTCACCGTGTGCAGCGGGAAGCGATGCAGGTAGCTCAGCGACGAGTAGCCGGTGCCGAAGTCGTCCAGCGCCACCAGCACGCCGGCGGCGCGCAGCTGCGAGAGGGTGTCGCAGACCTGCTCGGGGTTCTCCAGCAGGGCGTCCTCGGTGATCTCCACGCGCACCGTGTTCGGCGCGATGCCGTAGATGGTGAACATGCCGAGCAGCGTCTGCGCCAGCTCGGGCGAGCGGAAATGCCGGGCGCCGACGTTGAGCGCGACGTAGCTGCCGCCCTCGGTCAGCCGCGGCACCTCGCGGCAGGTCTGCTCGAACATCTGCCAGTCGATCTGCTCGGCGCTGCCGCTCTCCTGGGCCACGCCGAGGAAGTCCGCCGGCAGCAGCAGGCCGCGCTGCGGATGGCGCCAGCGCAGCAGCGCCTCGCGGCCGACCAGCATGCCGTCCTCCAGCCGCACGATCGACTGGAAGTGCGGCTCGAACTCGCGGCGCAGCAGGGCGCGGCGCAGGTCGCCCTCGAGATCGAGCAGGCGCAGCGCCTCCTGGTGCAGGCGCTCGTCGAACATCTCGAAGCGCTGCCGGCCGCGCTCCTTCGCGCGGTACATGGCGACGTCGGCGTCGCGCAGCAGCTCCTCGGCGCTGCGGTAGCGCTCGTTGGACAGCGCGATGCCGATGCTGGCCGAAGTGAACAGTTCCTTGCCGGCCAGGCGCATCGGCTGGCTGACCGCCTCGAGCAGGCGCTGGGCGACGTGCACCACGGCGTCGGTGGACTCGACGTTCTCCAGCAGCAGGGCGAACTCGTCGCCGCCCAGCCGCGCCACCAGGTCGGGCGCACGCACGCAGCCGGCCAGCCGGGCGCTGGCCTCCTTGAGCATCTCGTCGCCGACCAGGTGACCGACGCTGTCGTTGACGATCTTGAAACGGTCGAGGTCGAGGAACAGCACGGCGAAGCGGAACGCCGGATCGCGCTGCGCCCGGCGCAGGGCGCGGCCGAGGCAGTCGAGCAGCGAGGTGCGGTTGGGCAGGCCGGTCAGCGCGTCGTGCAGGATCTCGTGCTTGAGCTGCGCCTCGACGCGCTCGCGCTCGGCGATCTGTCCGCGCAGCTCGGTCACCGCGTCGGCCAGCTCGTGGGTGCGCAGCTCGACCTGGCGCTCCAGCTCGGCGCGCGCCTGGCGGCGCAGCAGCGCGGTGAGGATGTGCTGGGCGACGTAGCCGAGCAGCGCGCGGTCGTCCTCGCTGTAGCCGATGCGGGCGTCGTAGCTCTGCACCACCACCGCGCCGCGCACCTGGCCGTCGAGCACCATCGGCACGCCCAGCCAGTCCTGGCTGATCGGGCCGATCGCGGCGTCGGAATCGTCGCGGACCTTGCCGAGCTCGGCGTAGATCGCCCGCGACGGCCCCATCAGCGGCCGGCCGTGGCGGATCAGCCCCATGGTCAGGCTGTTCTCCATCCGCGCGGCCGGGATCTCCTCGGCGGGGTCGGGCACGTCGGGGTCGACGGTGTCGGCGAAATAGATGTAGCGCAGGGTGTCGCGCTCGCGGTCGTGGAGCGCGATGAAGAAGTTCTCGGCGTACATCAGGCCGGCTATGACGTGGTGGATGCGGCGCAGCATCTCGGCCATGTCGAGCTCGCTGCTGGCGAGGTCGGCGATGTGGAACAGCGCGGCCTGCAGGCGTTCGCTCTTCTCGCGCTCGGCGATCTGCTGCAGCAGGCTGCGGTTGGTCTCGGCGAGCTCGCGGGTGCGCTGCTCGACGCGCCGCTCCAGCTCTTCCTGGGCCTGCCGGCGCAGCAGCGCGGTGAGGATGTGGCGGGCGACGTAGCTGAGCAGGTCGCGATCCGATGCGCTGTAGCCGTGCGCCGGGTCGTAGCTCTGCACCACCAGCGCGCCGCGGACCTGGCCCTCGGCGAGCACCGGAACGCCGAGCCAGTGCGCGCAGTCCGGCCCGTAGGTTTCGTCGCTGGCGATGCCCAGCGTGCGCGCCAGCTGCTGCGAGCTGCCCATCAGCGCGCGGCCGCCGCGGATCACCGCCAGCGTCAGGCTGTTGGGGACGGTGCCGATCGGAATCTCCTCGTGCGGGTCGGGGACGAGGGTGTCCACGGCATCGGAGAAGTAGGGAAAGCGCAGCGTCTGCCGCGCGCCGTCGTACAGCGCGATGAACAGGTTGGGCGCGTACATCAGCCCGGCCACCACCTCGTGCATGCGCTGCAGCATGTCGTGCAGCTCGCGATCCGAGCCGGCGATCTCGGCGATCTCGTACAGGGCGCGCTGCAGTTGCTCGACGCGCCCGGGGTCGAGCGCATGCGATACCGCGCCGGCGGCGACCGCGGGGCGGTCGTCGGCGCTGGACTGCGCGGCGGGCGGGAGGCTCTTCATGGCATTCGCCGAGTGTAGCGCCGCCGGCCGCCGGCAGGCGGCATCGTCCTTTGGTACAGCTTGCGAAGCGCCGATGAGCCGCTAGCCTGCGATCGGGGAGATCCGCCTGGGAGGGTGGCGATGACGACGATGCGCCGGGCCGCGGCTGCGGTCCTGATGGGGCTCGCCGGCACGGCGGCGGGGCAATGCCGCGATGCCGTCGTGCTGGTGCACGGCAACACCGGCAAACCGGCCGACTTCGACAACACCTACGTCGAGCTGCGCGCGCGCGGCTGGCCGGCCAGCCAGATCTTCCGCCCCGACTGGGGCAGCAAGATCTGTGCGGCCTGCAACGACCACAGCGGCAGCGAGGAGACGCCGGTCCTCGACGCCATGGTCGACGCGCTGGCCGCCTCGTGCTCGGGAAGGATCGACGTGATCGGCCACTCCATGGGCGCCACGCTGGCGGCCCGGCAGATCGAGCGCAACGGCCTGGCCAGCCGCGTCGATGTCTTCGTCGGCATCGCCGGCGCCTTCCGCGGCCTGTGGTCCTGCGGCACCTATCCCTACAACGTCTGGAACAGCACCTGCGGCTACCACGGGCTGTCGGTGAACAGTCCCTTCCTCGACGGACTCTCGGGCAAGCGCTTCGGCGGCCGCGTCTATTCGCTGAAGTCGTGGAGCGACCAGGTGGTCTGCGCCACCGGCGTGTGCACGGTCGGCGGCGTCCACTCGTCGTCGATCCAGGGCGAGAACGCCAGCTACACCTACGTCACCGGCCACTTCGGCCTGCTGACCGGCACCGCGGTGCAGCAAGTGAATCTGCTGCAGTAGCGCCGCGCGGCTCGGCCAGCGGAGGAGGTCGGCGCAGTCGCCTGCGTCCTGCGGTTCGGGGCCTCGCGTTCCGCGCAGCGATCTGCGCCGCGCGGACGGGCGCAGTGGAGATCGCGCGGCGGCCGGCGTGGCGCCGGCCGCCGCGGAAAGGCCTACAGCGCCTTGATCAGCAGGTCGCCGAACTCCGAGCACTTCACTTCGGTGGCGCCGTCCATCAGGCGGGCGAAGTCGTA
>VFQU01001778.1_pt1 | contig 11636 bp, 9 predicted proteins | sample 3512311 | NCBI WGS metagenome assembly VFQU01 (sample SAMN10412377, study PRJNA504923) | tailings metagenome | isolation source: Relicate 3 Philex TSF3 active mining site | place: Philippines: Tuba, Benguet | collected 2017-08-29 | reverse complement strand
TGATGTCGAACTGCGCGATCGACGGAATCTCGCCGAACGAGGTCGTCGCCAGGATCGTCACGCTGCTGCCTGCGGCGAGCGTGCGGTTCCACTGCAGCGCCGCGCCGTTGTCGATGCAGTCCGGCGCCGCCAGGACACCGTCGAGATCGCCGCTGCCGATCTGCGACCAGACGCTGCCGTAGCCGGTGCCGGTGTAGCGGTCGGCCGGCGTCTGCGGGATGTAGAGGATGTAGTAGCCGCCGCCGCTGCCGCGCGGGCCGCCGCAATCGCGTCCGCCGGGGCTCTGCGAGGCCGCTTCCAGATACGGAATGCCGCTGTCGCTGGCGGCCAGATAGATGTCGCCGCCGAGATAGATCGACACGGTCTGCGGCTCGGTACCGCCGTTGGTCAGCGTGAAGCGCTTGCTGAAATAGTTGCGGCCGTTGACGTAGCGCACTTCCTGCCGGCTCTGCAGGCCGGTGCCCGCGAGCGGCGCATCGACGACGACCACGTACGGATCGGCCTCGCTGCCGCTGCCCGACACCGCGCTGACGCTGCCGGCACCGTACGGCGTCACCGCGCCGAGACCGCCGGTCGCCGTGCCGGCCTCGTGATTCTGGAAGTCCGGCCCGTACAGCGCGCCGCCGGCGCGCACCAGCCAGCCCATGTCGGCCAGCCCGGTCCCTTGCGACGGATAGATCTGGCCGGTGCCGGGCACCTGATCGTTGAGTATCTGGAACGAGTGGTCGGCGCCGGTGAGGATCGTCAACGGGCTGCCGGCCACGGTCGCGTGCGCCGGCTCGCTGCCGCGCGAGGGCAGATAACCCGCCTTCTCGGCGGCGGCCGATCCGGCCAGTGCCGCGATCAGCAGGGGGGTGGCCAGCAGCGCCGTCAGGCGCGGCCGGTGGGAACGCTCGGAACTGGATGACATCGGATTCGTCCTCGGGTCGTGGAAACGTCGTCGCGGCCGCCCTGGCCGCCTGCACGCGTCGTGCATCCCCCCCAGTACGTAAAACGGAGGGGAAAAGTGGCAATCCGGCCCGCGGCGGCGGCACCGACCGATCAAACCCGGTTCGGCGCCCGGTTCCGCCACGCTGTCGATCCGGCATGCTCCGGTTCGTCGCGACCCGAAACGGCACCGATCCGGTGCCGGCCGGCCGCCGATGCCAGGAGTTCCTCATGCCGCTCGACCTGTTCGCCCACCCGTTTTCCTCGTATTGCCAGAAGGTGCTGATCGCGCTCGACGAGAACGCCGTGCCGTTCCGCCTGCGTCTGCTCGACCCGTCCGCTCCGGCCGGACCGGAGGCCCTGGCCGAGTTCGCCGCGCTGTGGCCGATCCGGCGCTTTCCGCTGCTGCGCGACGGCAGCCGGACGCTGCCGGAATCGAGCGTGATCATCGAGTATCTGCAGCTGCACCATCCCGGACCGCTGCGATTGATCCCCGACGATCCCGATGCGGCGTTGACGGTACGTCTGCTCGACCGCTTCTTCGACCAGTACGTCTCGACGCCGCAGCAGAGGATCATCTTCGACGCGATGCGCGATCCCGAGGCGCGCGATCCGCGCGGCGTCGCCGACGCCCGGGCGATGCTCGATACCGCCTACGCCTGGCTCGACGCGCATCTGGCCGACGGCCGGCCATGGGCCGCCGGCGATGCGTTCACGATGGCCGACTGCGGCGCGGCGCCGTTCCTGTTCTATGCCGACTGGACGCATGCGATCGACGCCGGTTTCGCAGGCGTGCACGCCTATCGCGCGCGGCTGCTGGCACGTCCCTCGGTCGAGCGCGTGGTCGACGCGGCGCGGCCGTACCGGTCGTACTTTCCGCTCGGCGCACCCGATCGCGACTAGGGCCGACGGCAGGCGGCGCCCGCGTGAGGCGTGATCCGGGTGCCGAGGCGTGCGCGCGCCGCGGCAGCGATCGCGCTAGTGCGCCGGACGCCGGACCCGGACGCCGGCACGAAGGCCCCGATCGGCGCATTCGCATCGTCGCGATGAGCCGCCGGCGCAGCGAGCCGGGCACGCGGTCGGGACCGACCCGCCCCGCGCCGCACCGCCGCGCGATGTCACGATCGGGCGCGCGATTACGTACTCCACCGGCGTCCCTGCGATCGAGGATTCGCCCATGTCCCTCCCCGTCCACGCGTGGCGTCGCCTTGTCGCGGCCCGCACCCTGCCGCTCGCGCTCGCCGGCGCAGTCGGTCTGGCCGCGCCGCCCGCGAGCGCGGTCGACAAGGCCGCCGATGCGGCGCAGCCGCCGGCCTTGCCGGCCGCCGCCGAGCCGGCTGCGCTGCGCGCGCTGCCGGACAGCTACACGACGTGCTCGGCCCAACCCGACGGTACGATCGTCATCAGCAGCGCCAGCTTCGGCGACGCCGTGGCCGAGTGCACGCTGCAGGCGCCGACCGCCGGATACATCGTCGCAATCGGCTCCGCCTCGCTGGCGATGAGCGACACGGCCTACGAGGTCCATGCCGAGATCATGCTCGACGACGCTCAGGGCGACAGTTCCGATCGCTGGGTCAACGTGTACCCGAACGCGAACGACGGCACCGACAAGACGATCGCGATCAGTCACTATTTTTCGGTCGCGCCCGGCGCGCGACGGATCAGCTTCAAGGCACGCCGCTATAGCGGCGGCAACGTGATGATCTTCGATCCGACGCTGACCGCGATCTTCGTGCCTGCCTCGGCCGCGCAAACGGTCTGCGGCAGCGCCACCGGCACGACATTCCAGACCCAGAGCAGCGCGCCGGTGTCGGCCGCCTCATGTCAGATCAGCGTCGCCGAGGACAGCATCGCGTTCGCGTTCGCGACCGCCTCGATGGGCTATTCGCTGGGGCCGACCGAGGCACGCGTGCGCATCGGCTTCGACGGCACGACGACCTCGACCAGCGACCGCTGGGTCAACGTCTACGCCGACGACCAGGATGGCACCGACGAATCGGTGGCGACGCAGTACGCGTTCGCAGCGACGCCCGGCACGCACACGTTCGATCTGTACGCCTCACGCTTTGACGGCAGTGGCCAGGTCACGATGTACGATCCGGTGCTGACCGTGATCGCGGTGCCGACATCGGCGGCGGCGATCTGCTCGCAGCAGTCCGGCGCGAGCTACACCAACCCCGGCGGCACGGCGACCACGATGCGTGAATGCACGCTCTCGACCGCGACGCCGGCGCGTGCCCTGGTCTTCGCGTCGGCCTCGATCGGCAGATCCGATCCGCCCGCAGGTGCGCCGTACGAAGGCCTTTTCCGGATTGCGACCGGTGGTGAGTCGCTGTCGAACACCGAGCGCTGGATCGACATCGACAACGACAGCGGCGACGGCACCGACCGCACCCTGGCCACGCAGTGGGGTGGCGAGCTCGATCCCGGCACCTTCACGTTCAGCTTGCGGGGCTCGCGCTACTCCGGCAGCGGCGAGGTCCGAGCCTACAACGCCGCGCTCCACGTTCTGCTGCTGCCGAGCGACCGGCTCTTCTACAGCGACTTCGAGCTGCCCTGATCGCCGGCGCTCAATGCGCCGGCGGCGCGTCGCCGAGCGCATCGCGCTCGGCACGCGTCAGCTCGCGTACGTGGCGGATCGGCCGTCCGGACTCGTCGAAGAACGGCGCCGGCGGCTCGCCGCGCAGACGCGCGCCGCTCATGCCGGCGACGATGCGCAGGCCGCCGACCACGAACCGCCAGCGCGTCGGCGCGACCGGCCCGATGGCGCTGGCGGCATTGATCACGAGAGCGTCGCGCGGACCGAGCGCGGCATCCAGCGCAGCGGCCGGCACGTCGAACGCACGGCCGCAGACGCCGACATACGGCGTGCGCGCCTGCCGCGGCGTATTGGCGATCGGCGTACGGCAGCAGGCGGCGTACCAGCGCAGCAGGCCGCGCGGACCGAGCGAGACGCAGGCCAGCGCCTCCAGCCCCGCGATCAACCGCAGGCCGGCCGGCGCGACCGGCACGATGTCGGTGCCGCCGTGCGCGTCGAGCAGATCGTCACCGCCGAGAAAGCGCGCGTAGGCGCGACAGTCGCGGCAATAGCAGGTGGCACGCGTGTAGGCGCGCTCGGTCCGCGCCGCGCCGCGCACCTGGCCGCAACGGCATCTGACGGTCATGTCCATTCCTACGCTCCCTGTTGACTGCTGCCCCATCGAGCGGCGCCCGCGCTGCAGGCGTCCGCGCCGCCGATGGTACACCGGCGCCATACGCCGGCGTCCGGTCCGGCGTCACGGTCTGCCTGACAAGCCCGACCCGCCTGCCGGCGTCGGCCCCGCCGCGGCCGGTACTTCGTCCCCGCCGGCCGCGGTCCGTCGACCGCGGGATCGCCGCGGCGATTCGGCCGGGCTCGAGCACGCAGCCGGTCGATGTGCGACCGCGCGCCGCTCATGCAGCGGCCGCCGCACGGCGCCAGGCCCGCGGTGCGAGTCCGGTCTGCGCCTTGAACGCACGCGAAAAAGCCGCCTCGCTGCCGTAGCCGATCTCGGCCGGAATCGTCTTCAGCGGCGCTCCGCGGCGCATCGCCTGCTGGGCGAGGCCGATGCGCCATTCGGTCAGATACTGCGCCGGCGTCCGCCCCATCGCCTCGCGGAACGCCGCCGCGAAGACGCTGCGCGACATCCGCGCCGCGGCGGCCATGCGTTCGAGCGTCCACGGCTCGGCCGGCGCCGCGTGCACGGCCGCCAGCGCGTGGCGCAGGCGCGGATGACCGAGTCCGGCGAGCAGGCCCGCGGGCATCCGGCCGCTCTCCATCAGCTGACGCAGCAGCTGGATCAGCACGATCTCGAACAGACGGCTGACCAGCGCATGCCGGCCGCAACGCTCGGCGAAGGCCTCTTCGAACAGCAGCGCCAGCACCGGCTCGGCACCGCCGATCCGATCCAGCGGCATCGCGACGAAGTCCGGCAGCGCCGCGCACAGCGGATGCGCGGGGCCGCCTTCGAAGCGCAGGTTCGCGCAGGCCAGATCGGCACCGCGTTCCGGATCGGTCACGAACCGGTGCGCGAGCGGACGCGGATACAGCAGCAGGCTCGGCGCGTCGATTTGCACGACGTCCTGACCGTGGAACACCTCGACCGGACCGCGTCGCACCAGATGCAACTGGCCGCGGTCGCCGTCGCCCTCGAGCGTGTGGATGCCGCACAGCGCGCCGGCATGGAAGACCTCCGCGCCGACCGGATAGCGTTCGAGCAGTACCGCCAGCCGATCGACCATTGCATACGCCTGATCAAGTTTTCAGGACTATACCGCTCCGATCGCGCTTCCATAGCGCGCACAGTCTGCTCACGGCCGACACGGTCGTCTTTCCTCCCAACCCGATAAGGCATCACCATGTCGCTCGATACGATCCTCTACACCGCCACCGCCACGGCTACCGGAGGCCGCGAAGGCCAGGCCGCCTCGTCCGACGGCGCACTCGACGTCAAGCTGTCGACGCCGCGCGCACTCGGCGGCCAAGGTGGCAGCGGCACCAACCCGGAACAGCTGTTCGCGGCCGGCTATTCGGCCTGCTTCCTCGGCGCGCTGAAGTTCGTCGCCGGCCAGCACAAGATCGCACTGCCGGCCGATACGACGGTGACCGGCGAAGTCGGCATCGGTCCGCTGCCGACCGGATTCGGCATTGCGGCCGCACTGACGATCCACGTGCCCGGGCTGCCGCGCGATCAGGTCGAGTCCCTGGTCGAGCAGGCCCACATCGTCTGTCCGTACTCGAACGCGACACGCGGCAACATCGATGTCACGCTGACCGTCGCCTGAGTGCGCCGGCCGCGGCGGCGATCCGAGCCGCCGCGGCCGCATCGGGACGGCGCGGCCGCCCGGGCATCGACATCGCGACGCTCAATGCGCCAGTGCGAAATCGATCGCCGCGGCCACCGCCGCGACCTGGGCGGCGTTGCACTGCTCGGGCGTCGCGCGCGGACTGTCCGGATAGACCTCGGTGGTCGTCGTGTAAGGCGCGTCGGTGATGCCGGCGCACAGACCGAGCTCGCGCACCGGATACAGGATCACGCCGGGCGCGACGACCGGCGATCCGATGATCGCGCCGTCGCGGTCGGCCGGCGCGATATGGGTGACCTGTGACACCGCGGAGATGACGGCCTGCTGGAACGCCAGCTGCGGCCGCTCGCTGTCGCCGACGACGTAGAAGCCGTCGGGAATCTCGCCGGGCTCGTGCGCCTTGCCGTCGCGCGCGGCCAGGGCCGGCCGGAACTCCGCTTCGTCGCTGTCGGTGGTCTCGTGCAGGTCCACGTGCACGCGCACGCGTTCGCGCCACGGTGCGACCAGCTCGATCAATGCCGCCGACTCGCCGGCCGGACTGCCGTCGCGGAACGAGCGGTTCGGATCGATCGCCAGCGGATTCCAGCGATGGATGCGCTCATAGGCCCAGGGGCTCACGCACGGCACCACCATCAGGTCGACGCGACCGGCGTAGTCGGCGGCACGCAGCTCGAGAAACGCCAGCGCGCCGTGTACGCCACTGGTCTCGTAGCCATGCACGCCGCCGGTGACCAGCACGATCGGACGATCGTCATGCCAGTCGCGACTGCGCAGCGCGAGCAGCGGGTAGACGCCGTCAGGCGCGTAATCGAGCCGGCCGTACTCGATGACGTCGAAGCGCCCGCGCAAGCGCTCGATCGCGGCGAGGACGTCGTCGGCATAGCGGCGCCGGCGCGTCTGCTGCGCGCGCCAGGCGGCTTTTTCTGCAGGACCCCACGGCTGGCCGGGAGTGCCGATCGGGTGGAAGGCGTCGGAAGGCATCGGGCTGGACTCCAGAAACGAGGACATGACCACCGCGGTCGCGTGCAGCCGCAGCGGACGGCAGGGCGCGCATTGTCGCGCATGCACCGTCCGATGGGCCGAGCGACCGTACGCAGCGGCCCGGGCGGCGCGCCGCGTCGCCCTTTCCCAGCGCGCGCGTCGAAGCGTCGGCCGCGGCTCGAGCGCACGGGTTTGCCAGGCCGATGGCCGCCGTGGCCCCGGCCGCCTCCGGACTGCGTGAGAAACAGCCGATGCGCCGCGATGCCGCCTGCGCTCGCTCCCACTCCACCAGCCCGAGGACAACCCCATGCGAACGCTCCTGTTGTGGATCGCCGCGCTGCACGGCGGCGGCGTCGCCGCCCAGGCCGCATCCGACGATCCGGTCATCGCCCAGGTATGGGCACGCGATGCCGAACTGGCCGCCGCACACGGACGCGGCGATCTGACCGCCTGGCGCGCGGGACTCTCCTCGCGCTATGGCTATATCGACGTCGGCGGCCAGCGCGCGGGCGCCGATCGCATCGAGGCGCGCCGCGGCGAGGATCACCGCCGCGTTCTGTCGTCGCGCACGTCGGAGGAAGAAGGGCTGCGTCTGGCCGACGACGTCGTGCTGCTGCGCGGCCGCGAAGACAGTCACGCGCTCTATTACGGCGTCCTGCCGAGGATCGCCCAGGCCCGCTGGTCGGCCGTCTGGGTTCGCGAGGACGACGGCGTGTGGCGGCTGGTCGCCGAGACCGCAACGCCGATCCAGAACGAGCAGACCGTCCCGTTCGTACGCAGTCCGCAGCCGGCCTCGGTGCTGGCCGCGCTCGCCGGCCGCTGGACGCTGGCCACGACACCGCCGCGTACGCTCGATCTCAGCGCCGAAGGCGATGCGCTGATCGGCCGGCTCGACGGCGAGTCGGTGCGCTGGACCTTCCGGCCCGCCTCGGCGACGCACTACGTCGCGACCGAACGGCCGTTCGAACTGCGCGTCGAGCCCGGCGGCCGCCGCTTGTCGCTGGTCACCTGGGACACGCCCACCGCCGCCGTGCGCGCCGGGCCATGAGCGCCTCGCACGCGTGCCGCGTCCGGCACGCGTGACCGCCGTGGGCGCATCGCGGCATCGCAGCGCCGATGCCGACCGATCCCTCGCGGCCGCACGTACGCCGCAGCATGCCGACGGCCCGCACGAACAATGTGGACAAATGAACGAGAACCCACTTCTTCTGGGCGGCCGGTCACGCCAGCCGCCGGCGACGACTGTTAGCGTCGGCCACGTCATTATCGACAGCGGGGAGCTTTCGACACCGACTAACCATCGCGGCGCCTGCGCGCCCGATGGCAGCGCCGTCCGCGCGCTGACTTGCCCAGCCAGGAAAAGGAGGATAGGGATCATGTTCGCTCGACCTTTGCCCAGCCCCACCGCGTTGCGGCCGCGTGCCGTCTGGTTCGTCGCGCTGCTGACGACCGGCATCGCCGCCTCGACCGTCTCCGCACAGCCGGCCGCCTTGAAGCCCGATGCGCTGCCGATCGCCGAAACCGTCTCGATTACCGCATTGCCGCGCACGTCCGATCAGGGACACAACGCCCGCCTCGACGTCCGCTACGAGAAGGGTCAGCGACTGCCCGAGCGGATCGAACTGCAGGTCCAGGATCGTCCGGTCTACCTGCAGCGCGATCCGCGCGATGCGGACGCTTACGCCGGCACGATACCGTTCGACTTCGACCGGTTCGTCGCCGAGCAGGCGCGCCGCAAGAGCCTCGCCGCGCGAGGCAAGGCGCCGGTCTTCCACGGTCGCGAAATCGTCGACCACCGACCGGTGGCCTTTCTCGATCCGGCTACGCTGACGCGGCAGATCGGCGCCGGCGTGCCGATCCGCATCCCGAAGGACGTCGTGACCGGCACCGCCGGCCTGCTCAGCGCCGAGCGCTCGCTGATGGTCGTGCATCCGCTGGTCGTCGAGGACCCGACACGCACCTTCGATGCCTGCACGAACACCGGCAATCCGAACGGCGTGTGGACGTTCGCGCATCTGATGTCGGAGATGGCCAATCAGCCGCTGACCGGCATCGATCCGGCCGACTTCGTCGAGGACTGGCTCAAGAGCTGGGTCAATACGGCCTTCGTCAACTCCTTCGAGATCACCGAGCGCGATCTGATCATCAACAGCGTGATCAATCCGTGGCCGCGCGACGGCTCGGGACGGCTCAAGCTCGAGCAGTCGCCGATGCGACTGCTGGCAATCGTCAATCGCGTGGATCTGCGCAAGAACGCCGTCTATGGCGGCGGCAGCGCCGGTGAGGGGCGCTTCGTGTTCGGCATCATGCGGCGCCTGCCCGGCGGTGGCTGCTCGCTGATGCGCTCGACGGTCATTCTGGAGTACGGCGTGCCGATCCGCGGCTGTACCGCGGTGCAGGACTACGGCACGCAGTGGCACGCGCTGGACGGCCTGCCGCTCGGCTCGCTCGCCTACAACGCCGCGCTCGAGGACATCACCGAGCAGTTCACGGCGGCCAATGCCGCGCCGGGCAAGCCCAACGGCAGCGCGATCAACCAGATCCGCACCAACGAGAACGCACTCGATCCGCTGTGGGAACTGCGCGAGTTTGGACTCGACGGTTCGAGCCATCTGCTGGTGATGAAGTCGACCGAGATGACGCCGCACCGCCCGACCTACAATCCGTTCCCGTCACCGCATACGACGACCCTGCTCGCCGATTTCATCAATATGAATGAGGCGGCGATTCTCGCCGGCACCTACACCGTGCCGGATCTGTTTCTCGGCCAGCCGTTTCTGACCGGCTCGTCATTGAATCCGAGCACCTCGCCGAGCTTTGTCTGGAAGCACCCGGGCGTCGTCAACAACGAGGCGCGTCACCTGTTCTCGCTCAATACCTGCGATTCGTGTCACGGCGGCGAGACCGGCACGACCACGTTCCTGCACGTCGAGCCACGCAATATGGGCTTCCAGGCGGCCCTGTCGCGGTTCCTGACCGGCAGTCCCGGTTCGGTCGCGAGTCCCGGCACGTTCACGATGTCCGACCCGGTCTCCGGCGTGCCGCGCACGTTCGGCGACCTGCTGCATCGCGAGGCGGACCTCGACGCGCTGGTCAGCATGAGCTGCCCGTCCGGCGGTCTGGTCGGCGGGCTGTTCGCGACGATGTCGGCGGCCAAGACGCACTAGCGCGAGACGGAACGTCCCGCTCATCCAGGGACGGATCGCATCGGAACCCATCGCGCCCGCGATGGGTTTCGATCATCGGCCAGGAGATGTCGTGTGCGCGATGCCGCCGGCCGCCGCGGCTTCCACTCACCCTCTTCGTGGGTATCGCTTTCGCTCGACGTGTCGCGCTCTACGGTCAATGACCGCGCGAGGTCGCCGATGCGGCGGTGCCATGCCGCGCGTCACTCCATGAGCGGACGGCTCGACAATCGAACGCCCTGCGATTCGATTCCAATCGATGGCCCGAATGTACGGAAAGCCGATTCTAAGGTCCGTTCGGGCCGTTATTCGATTGGCTATTCCCTTTCGGTCCTCGATACGCTCAAATGGCATAAGCGAATCCATTTTGCGCACTACTTCACAATTATTCCAGGATTCGGCTGTTAGCTTCGATCGGACCAGGGGATACGCAATACGGGGAAAACCACCAGGAAGCGCCTTGTCGCCGCGCCTATTCGGGCCGGCGGCGGACGTGTCGTCGCGCTCGCAAAACCCATTCAGCCAGGAAGAGGAGGAAGAGATGCGCATGCTCGAGAAACCCTTGCCCAGCCATACCACCCGCCGCGCCGCACTCGTGCTCGCCGCGATGCTGATGACCGGCATCGCCGGCCAATCGGCGATCGCGCAGGATCCCAAGCCCGATGCGATGGTCGCGGTTCCGCCGACCGAGAAGATCACGCTGACCGCACTGCCGCGTGTCACGCCCGAGGGCAATACTGCGCGAATCGAGGTTCGTTACGAGAAAGGCCATGGTCTGCCGTCGGCGATTCCGCTACGCGTGGCCGGCGAAGCGATCGCGCTGCGTCAGGATCCGCGGAATCCCGACGTCTTCTTCGCCGACGTGCCGTTCGATTTCGAAGCCTTCGTCGCCGAACAGGCTCGCCGCAAGGAACAGGCGTTCGAGCTCGGCAAACAACCGGTTTTCCGCGGACGCGAGATCGTCGATCACCGGCCGGTCGCCTTCATCGATCCGGACCGGCTGGTCCGCTTGATCCGCGAAGGCGCACCGATCGAGGTGCCCGAAGACGTCACCGACGGCGTCGCCGCGCTGGTCAGCGCGCCGCATTCGCTGATGGTCGTGCATCCGCGCGTCGTCGAGGACCGGGACCGGACGTTCGACGCCTGCTCCGGCAAGGGCAATCCGACCGGCGTATGGACGTTCAACCGTCTGATGACCGACATGGCCAATCAGCCGCTGACCGGCATCCACCCGTCGATCTTCGTCGAGCGCTGGCTCAAGAGCTGGCTCGACACGCAGAACGTCAACTCGTTCGACGTCGACAAGCGTACGGAAATGTTCGACCAGGTCCTGCAGTTCTGGCCGCGCGACTCGAAGGGCCGCCTGGATCTGAAGCAGTCGCCGATGCGCCTGCTGGCGATCGTCAACCGCGTGGATCTGCGCAAGAACCTCGTCTACGGCAACGGCGCCGGCGGCGAAGGTCGTTTCGTGTTCGGCGTCATGCGCCGTAACGAAGACGGCAGCTGCAACGTCATGCCGTTCACGGTGATCCTCGAATACGGCGTGCCGTTGAACAAGTGCGAGGACGTGCGCACCTACGGACAGAAGTGGAAGGATCTGGACTCGCTGCTGCTCGGTTCGAGCTCGTACAACGCCGCGCTGCAGAACCTGACCGACGTGTTCGCCAAGGCCAACGCCGCTCCGGACAAGCCCAACGGCAGCGCGATCAACCAGGTGCG
>VFQU01001777.1_pt1 | contig 11637 bp, 10 predicted proteins | sample 3512311 | NCBI WGS metagenome assembly VFQU01 (sample SAMN10412377, study PRJNA504923) | tailings metagenome | isolation source: Relicate 3 Philex TSF3 active mining site | place: Philippines: Tuba, Benguet | collected 2017-08-29 | reverse complement strand
ACCGGCCATCGGCGAGATCGATGCGGTTCGCGGCCGGATCCACGCGCGTCGCCGCGACATTGATGAACCCGATGCCCTTGCGGGCCATCACCGGCGCCAGCGGCACCTCCAGCGCCTTGCGTTTGCGCCAGCTCACCGCGACCCAGGGATTGGACGGCACGAAGTGGAAGCGGTCTTCCTTCGACACCACGGTCACCTCGGCCTTCGCGCCGACGGCCAGCTTGATCTCGTATGCGGCGATCGTGCCGCCAAGGCCCGCGCCCAGAACGACGATGTTCGGCTTCTCTGACATCTGATCGGTGTCTCCTTGCCCGGGAACGCGCTCATGTCGGCCGCTCCATGGCTTGACTAAATATAAGAATAATCGCATATACGCAACTATGAACTTTCAACGCGTCCGCGCCGCCTTCGGGCGCCTTCTGGAGACCCTGACCATGACCGCTCCTGTCCACGACATGACCCCCGCCGAGGTCCGCGCCGCGCTGGCCGCCGGAGAGATCCTGCTGGTCGATGTGCGCGAGCCGGCTGAGTTCGCCGCCGAACGCATCCACGGCGCCGTCAACTTTCCTCTGAGCACCTTTGATGCGGGCGCGCTGATGGCGACGCTCGATCCTGCGCGAGTGGTCCTGCAGTGCGGCTCCGGCAAGCGTTCCGGCATGGCCGCGGCCCAGTGCCAGCAAGCCGGGTTCGCGGTCGATCGTCACCTCGGCGGCGGCATCGGCGCCTGGAAGGCGGCCGCGCTTCCCGTGATCAGCATCAATGCCGCGACAGGCGCGGTGCGCGACGCTCGCTGATCGCCTCGACAACACAAGGGACATGACGCCATGGGGGCTGTTCTGAAGACATCCGCGACGATCGCGGTCCTGGCTGCCGGCCTGCTGGGTCTGGCGGCCTGCGGGAAGGACGCCCCGCAGGCGCCCGCGACCGCGCCGGCGGCGGTGCAGGGACGGCTGACAATCGCCCCGGCGCCGGTCCCCGAGATGAAGCCGGTGGCCGGAGAGGTGACAACCCGCGACATGGCGGAGGCTCGCGCCCGGATCGGCGGGACGCTGACCCGGCTGCTCGTCCGCGAGGGCGACATGGTGAAGGCGGGCCAGTTGATCGGCGTGGTCACCGACGCCCGGATCGGCCTGGAGACGTCAGCCTACGACGCCATGGTGAGCGCGGCGGAAGGCGAGGCGGCGCGGGCCGCCGCCGACCTGAAGCGCACCCGTGATCTCTACGACAAGGGCGTCTACGCCAAGGCGCGGCTCGACCAGGTCGAGGCGGCGGCCAAGGCGGCGAACGGCAATCTTGAAGCGGCCCGCGCCCGGCGCGCCGCCAGCGCAGAGGTCGGGGCGCAGGGCGCGATCCTGGCGCCGACATCAGGTCGGGTTCTGACGGCCGACACGCCGGTTGGGTCGGTTGTGCAACCGGGACAATCGGTGGCCCGGATCACGTCCGGCCCGACCGTGGTGCGCATCACCCTGCCCGAGGGGCAGGCCCGCGCCCTGCGGGTCGGCGCGGTGGTCAGGGTCTATCCCGACGGACCGGGCGCGCCGGCCATCGACGGCCGTATCGCCCAGGTCTATCCGGCCGTCGATCAGGGACTGGTCGTCGCGGACGTCACGGTCGAGGGGCTGTCGGCGGATCTGGTGGGGCGGCGCCTGACCGCCAGCGTCCAGGTCGGCGAGCGGCAGGGGGTCGTCATTCCCAGGCGCTATGTCACGACCCGCTTCGGCATCGACTATGTGCGGCTCGTGCGCCGGGACGGGGCCGCCGAGACGCCGGTGCAGACCGCGCCGGGGCCCGACGCCGGCAGCCTTGAAATCCTTTCCGGCCTCGCCGCCGGCGATGTCCTGGCCCTGCCGGAGGCCGCGCTATGAACCTTGGACTTTCCGGCCGGCTGACGGCGGCGACCATCCGCTCGCCCCTGACGCCACTGTTCCTGCTTGCGGCGATCGCGGTCGGCCTCCTGGCGCTGGCGAGCATTCCCCGCGAGGAAGAACCCCAGATCAGCGTCCCGATGGTCGATGTCATGGTCGGTGCTCCCGGCCTGGCCGCGACGGACGCGGCGGAGCTGGTGGCCAAGCCGCTGGAGGTCATCGTCAAGGCGATCCCCGACGTGGACCACGTCTACAGCTTCGTCGAGGACGATCAGGTCCTGGTCGTGGCCCGGTTCAAGGTCGGCTCCGATCCGGATGACGCCGTGGTGCGCGTCCACGAGAAGATCCGCGCCAACATGGATCGCATCCCGCAGGGGGTCGCCGAGCCGCTGGTCCAGGCGCGGGGCATCAACGATGTGCCGATCATGGTCCTGACGCTGTCGCCCGACGCCGGCCAGGCCGGCCGCTGGGACGAAGCGACGCTGCGCAGCATCGCCGCGCGGCTGCAGACCGAAGTGGCGAAGGTCGAGGACGTCGGCCTGACGTTCATCGTCGGCGGCCAGCCCGAAGAAATCCGGGTGCAGCCCGATCCCGCCCGGATGGCGGCGAACGGCGTCTCGCTGGGCGCGCTGATGGAGACCATCCGGCAGGCCAACCGCAGCCTGCCCGCCGGAACAGTCCGTGAAGGCGGCCGCGCGGTCGCGACCATCGCCGGCCGCACCCTGACCTCGACCACGGACCTTGGGCTCCTGACCATCGTCAACGCTTCGGGCCAGCCGGTCGCCGTTCGCGATGTGGCCGACGTCGTTCGCGGGCCGGCGGAAGAGCAGAGCCGCGTCTGGCGGTGGGCCGCCGGCGCGAACGGGCGCTGGAGCCAGGCGCCTGCCGTCAGCCTGGCGATCGCCAAGCGTCCCGGCGCCAACGCGGTCCAGGTCTCCGAGGCGATCCATCAGAGGGTGGACGGCCTGAAAGGCCAGTTGATCCCGGCCGGGCTGAACGTCTCGGTCACGCGCGACTATGGCGAGACGGCCAACGAGAAGGCCAACGAGCTGCTCTACCATCTGGCCCTGGCGACGGTGTCGATCGTGCTGCTGATCGGCTTCGCCATCGGCTGGCGCGAAGCGGGGGTGACCGCCGTGGTCATCCCGACGACCATTCTGCTGACGCTCTTCGCCTCGAACCTGATGGGCTACACCGTCAACCGGGTCAGCCTCTTCGCGCTGATCTTCTCGATCGGCATCCTGGTCGATGACGCCATCGTGGTGATCGAGAACATCGCCCGTCATTGGGGCATGCGCGACGACCGACCCAGGCTGCAGGCCGCGATCGAGGCGGTGGCGGAAGTGGGCAATCCGACCATCGTCGCGACCCTGACCGTGGTCGCCGCCCTGCTGCCCATGCTGTTCGTCTCGGGCCTGATGGGGCCCTACATGGCGCCGATTCCGGTCAACGCCTCGGCCGCCATGGTTTTCAGCTTCTTCGTGGCGATGGTGATCGCGCCCTGGCTGATGGTGCGGTTCGCCCGCAAGACGCTGAGCGGCAGCCAGGGCCACGATCATGGCGAGGGGCGGCTGGGCGCGGCCTATCGCGCCGTAGCCAGCCGCGTGATCGCCACGCGGCGCAGCGCCTGTACCTTCCTGATCGTCGTCGGCGTCGCCACCCTGTTGTCCGTGGCCATGTTCGCCACCCGGGGCGTGACGGTGAAGCTGCTGCCGTTCGACAACAAGTCGGAGCTGCAGGTCGTGGTCGACATGCCCGAGGGGACATCCCTGGAGACGACCAACAGGGTGCTGCAGGACGCCGCGGCCATCGCGCGGGGACTGCCCGAGGTGATCGCGGTGGACGGCTATGCCGGGGCGGCCTCGCCGTTCAATTTCAACGGGCTGGTGCGTCACTACTATCTGCGCAGCAGGGCCGAGCAGGGCGATCTGGCCGTGGCGCTGAGCCACAAGTCGGACCGCAAGCGCAACAGCCACGCCGTGGCCCTGGATCTGCGCCGACAACTGGCCGCGTTGCGCCTGCCGGCCGGCGCCTCGGTGAAGGTTGTCGAGGCGCCGCCGGGACCGCCGGTGATGGCCACCCTGCTGGCCGAGGTCTACGGCCCCACGCCCGAGGCGCGCCGCGAGACGGCCGAGAAGGTCAAGGCCATCTTCCGCAGCGTGCCGTACATCGTCGACGTCGACGACAGCTATGGCGCCCCGCGTCCGCGCCTGCGCATCACGCCGAACCGCGCGCAACTGGAGCGGTTCGGGGCGTCGGAGGGCGAGGTGCTGGACTCCATCGGCGCTGTCCTGGGCGGACAGGTCGTCGGCTACGCGCACCGGGGGCAGGGGCGTGAGCCGACGCCGATCCGGGTCGCGCTGCCTCAGTCCGGCCGGACCTGGACCCAGACGCTGGCGGCGACGCCGGTGGCCATGGGCGGGGAGGCCGGCGCCCGGCGGCTGGTCTCGCTGGGCGAACTCACCGATGCGGTGCAGGAGCCGGGTTCGACCCAGATCTTCCGGCGGGACGGACGCGACGCGGACATGATCCTGGCCGAGCTGGCCGGCCAGTACGAGGCGCCGATCTACGGCATGCTGGCTGTCAACAAGGCCATCGACCAGGCCGACTGGGGCGAACTCGGCATGCCCCGGGTGCGACTCAACGGCCAGCCGGACGACGAGAGCCGCGCGACCGTGCTGTGGGACGGCGAGTGGGAGATCACCTGGGTGACCTTCCGGGACATGGGCGCGGCATTCGGCGTCGCCCTGTTGGGCATCTATGTGCTGGTGGTGGCGCAGTTCAAAAGCTTCCGCATCCCGCTGGTGATCCTGACGCCGATCCCGCTGACGCTGGTGGGCATCGTCATCGGTCACATGCTTTTCGGCGCGCCGTTCACGGCGACGTCCATGATCGGCTTCATCGCGCTGGCCGGGATCATCGTGCGCAACTCGATCCTGCTGGTCGACTTCATCCGGCATAGCCAGGGTGACGGCCGGGCCCTGCGCGATGTGTTGCTGGAGGCGGGCGCGATCCGCTTCAAGCCGATCCTGCTGACAGCCCTGGCGGCGATGATCGGCGCGGCGGTGATCCTGTTCGACCCGATCTTCCAGGGGCTGGCGATCTCGCTGCTGTTCGGGCTGGCCTCGTCCACCCTGCTGACGGTGCTGGTTATCCCGGCGATCTATGTCGTGCTGCGCGACGACGGCCGTCCGGCGGGCGGCGCGGTGTGATCCGCATTGCGAACCGGCGCGGCCCGCCTCATATCAGGAACGAGATGGCGAAGACCCAAACCCTCGAGCGGCCCGACCGGGCCGAGCTGACCGAGCTGGAAGCCAGCGCGGCGGCGGCGACGCGCCTGATGAAGCTGCTGGCGAACGAGCAGCGGCTGATCCTGCTTTGCCGGCTCATCGAGGGCGAGTGTTCGGTCGGCGACCTGGCGGAGTACGTCGGCCTGGCGCAGTCGGCCGCGTCGCAGCACCTGGCCAAGCTGCGGGCGGAAGGGGTGGTGTCCACGCGGCGCGAGGCGCAGACCATCTACTATCGCCTGACCGATCCGGCGGCCACGAAGGTGATCGACACGCTGTGCGACATCTATCGCGGCGGTCGCAAGCCAAGCTGACAGATCAGCCGGCGAGGCCTCGCCAGGCGACATAGACCGCCACCAGCAGAACAAGTCCGGCGAAGGCGCGGCGGGCGAGCAGGACGCGGGAGGCGAGGGCGGTCGCGCCGCGCAGTCCGAAGAAGCCGCCGATGAGGCCGCCGAGAATGAACAGTCCCGCGATGGCCCAGTCGACCTGGCCGCTCAGGGCGTAGTTTCCAGACGTCGCGGCGCCGAAGAGGGCGACCGAGACCAGGGACGAGGCCGAGGCGTTGGCCAGGGTCATGCCGGTGGCGGCCATCAGGCCGGGCACGATGAGAAAGCCGCCGCCGATGCCGAAGAAGCCGGCGGCGAGGCCGGTCGCAAGACCCATCGGCGCCAGGCGCAGGGTCTTGCGCCAGTCGATGTGAACAGCCGGGTCGCCTTCGCTGCGCGGCTTGCGCAGCATCGACAGGGCGATGGCGGCCATGGCTCCAGCGAAGAAGACCATGAGGACCTGTCCGTCGACCAGTTTGGCCAGGCTGGACCCTGCGAAGGAGCCCGCGAGGCCGGCGAGGCCGAAGACGATGGCGCAGGGCCATTTGACGCGGCCGCCGCGGGCATGGCCCGCCAGCCCCGTCAGGGCGTTCACCGCCACCGCCGCCGCGGAGGTGCCGATGGCGACGTGCGGATCGCGCACTCCCACGACATAGAGCAACAGCGGGGTGGCCAGCACAGAGCCGCCGCCGCCGAACAGCGCCAGCAGAAGCCCCACGACGGCGCCGCTGGCCACGGCCAGGAGCGCCTGTGCAAGCGACAGGTCGGTCATCACGGTCCCCTCCTGCGCGCCCGCCGCTGGATGACCAGGGAAAGCGCCTCGATCAGCGCCAGCACGTCCGGATCGCCGATCCGGTAGTAGATCGACTGGCCGTCCCTTCGGGTCGCGACGATCCGGTCGGCGCGCAGTTTCGCCAGATGCTGCGACAGCGCCGACTGGGACAGGCCGACATGGCCCGCCATCTCGCCCACGGACGCCTCGCCTGCGCGCAGGGCGCACAAGACCTGGAGCCGGTGCGGGTTGGCCAGAAGGCGCAGGAGGTCGGCCGCCCCCTGGGCGTTCTGTTCGATCTCGATGAGCGGCATGGTGAGGGGCATGGCCCATTTATATTCGCACTTGTTAAATTAGCAAGATGGAATATATTGGCGACAAGGAGATGCACATGACCGTCCAGATCGAGGCCTTCTTCCACGACGACACCTCAACGGTGAGCTATCTCGTCTGGGATCCCGCGACCCGGCGCGCGGCGCTGATCGACCCCGTGCTGGACTACGAGCCCAAGGGCGCGGTGATCTCGACCCCGTTCGCGGACAGGCTGCTGGCCGCGATCGAGGAACGCGGGCTGGCGCTGGACTATGTGCTGGAGACCCACGCCCATGCCGATCACCTGTCGGCGGCCGACCTGATCCGGCGGCGCACCGGGGCCAAGGTCGTGATCGGTGATCATATCCGGAGCGTCCAGGGTCACTTCGCGCCGATCTTCGAGGCGGACGATGTCTCGCCGGATGGCGGCGTGTTCGATCGGCTCGTCGCCGACGGCGAACGCTTTGCGCTGGGCGAGCTCGAGGTGCGGGTTCTGCATACGCCCGGCCACACCGCCGCCTGCGTCACCTACCTGATCGACGGCGCCGCCTTCGTCGGCGACACCCTGTTCATGCCGGACTTCGGAACGGCGCGGACCGACTTTCCGGGGGGCGATGCGGCCACCCTGTACCGGTCCATCCGCAGGATCCTGGCGCTGCCGGATCAAACGCGCATCTTCGTGGGGCACGACTACCTGCCCGAGGGGCGCACTGCCTACGCCTGGGAGACGACTGTGGGCGAGCAGCGGGCGACCAATGTCCATGCCCGCGAAGGTGTCAGCGAGTCGGAGTTTGTCGCCCGGCGGCAGGCCCGGGACGCGACGCTGGCGCCGCCGGTGCTGATTCTGCCGTCGCTGCAGGTCAACATCCGCGCCGGCGCCCTGCCCCCGCCGACGGAAGCGGGGCATGTCTATCTGCGCCTGCCGGTCCGGCTGGCCTGACGATGAGATCGGCGCAGCCCATCGGTCGCGACATCATGTCGGGAAGTTGGAGGCCTGGCCCGGAATCGAACCGGGGTGCAAGGATTTGCAGTCCTCTGCGTAACCACTCCGCCACCAGGCCTTCGCCGCACCGGCGCTGGCGGCGCGCCGGGGGAGGGCGTGTCGCTAGCAGAGCGGCGGGATCGTCGCAATGGCTAGGTTGGCCGCATTGCCTAATGGCCCCCTCCGGACCTATAAGCCGCACGCCTGAACGCCTTGCCACGCGGAGCCCGCATGACCGTCGATTTCGCCGCCGCGCGCGACAACATGCTCGAGAGCCAGGTCCGCACCGCGGACGTCACCGACCACGCCTTGCAGGACGCGATCCGCGCGGTGCCGCGCGAGACGCTGGTCGCGCCGGGCAAGGCCCACGCGGCCTATGCCGATACGGAAGTCGAGTACGCCCCGGGCTGTTACCTGCTGCGTCCGCGCGATATCGCCAAGCTGCTGCAGGCGCTTGCGCCGAAGCCGGGCGAATCGGCGCTGGCCATCGGCGCGCCCTATGCCGCCGCCGTTCTGGAAGCGATGGGGCTGCGGGTGGTTCGCCAGGATGGCGAGGCGCTGTCTTCGTCGCCGGAGGGGCGCTTCGATCTGATCGTCAGCGAGGGCGCGGTGGCGGAAGTGCCCGCGTCCTGGCTCGCCGCGCTGAACACCGGCGGCCGGCTGGGCGTCGTGGTTCGCGGGGGTCCCATTGGCCGGGCGACGGTCTATATCAACGCCGAGGACGGCGTCGGCGGCCGTCCGATGTTCGATTCCGGCGCGCCCTGGCTGCCCGGCTTCGAGCCCAAGGCCGCCTTCGCCTTCTGACCGTCGCGCGGTCGTCCACCGGCGCCACTGTGACGGGAAGGCCGCAGGTCTGTAATCCTGTGGCAATGTTGCTGCGTGAAAAAAGCTTAACTGGCCGCGACTGGCGGCGACACTTACAGGCGATCATATAAGGCGCGCGCTTCCTTATCGCGTCTCTGGGGATAGTTTGATGTCGAAAAGCCGTCGGGCGGGCCTTGTGGCCGCCATCTGCAGCGCGGGACTTCTGGCCGGCCTGGCGACCAACGCCTTCGCCGAAAGCCTGCAGGACGCCATCGCGCTGGCCTATCAGTCGAACCCGACGCTGCGCGAGCAGCGGGCCAACCTGCGCGCGCTCGACGAGACCGCCGTCCAGGCCCGCGCAGGCCTGCGCCCCGAGGTCGGGGCCTCGCTGAGCTACACCGACAGCCTGAGCCGCCCCAATTCGCCGGGCCCGTTCAATCCCGAGGCCAACTCCACCAGCGGCGGCGCCAGCATCTCGATCACCCAGCCGCTCTACACCGGCGGCCGGGTCAGCGCCCAGATCAGCGCCGCCGAGGCGCAGATACAGTCGGGCCGCCAGGGCCTGCGTTCGGTCGAAGCCAGCATCCTGACCCAGGTCATCCAGGCCTATGTCGATGTTCGTCGCGACATCGAGGCCCTGCGCATCGCCGACGAAAACGTCGCGGTGCTGCAACGCCAGCTCGACGAGGCCAAGGCCCGCTTCGAGGTCGGCGAGATCACCCGCACCGACGTCGCCCAGGCCGAGGCCCGCCTCGCGGCGGCCCGTTCGCAGCAGGCCAGTGCGCGCGCGCAACTGCAGATCAGCCGCGCGGCCTACGCCGCCGTGGTCGGCCAGAACCCGGGCGACCTCGAGGCCGAGTTCTCGCTCGCCCCGCTTCTGCCGGCGACGCTGGATGAGGCCTTCGAGATGGCCGAGGCCAACAATCCCGAGCTTCAGGCCGCGATCTACAACGAGCAGGTCAGCCGCCAGCGCGTCGTGCAGGCCAAGGCCGCTACCCGCCCGACCGTCAGCCTGACGGGCCGTCTGGGGACCTCGTCGGAATACGCGCCGTGGATGGACTACGATCGTTCCGCCTCGGGCACGGTCAGCCTATCCGTGCCGCTGTTCGCCGGCGGCCAGATCGCCTCGGGCATCCGCCAGGCCGAGGAACAGAACAACGCCGACGCCGCGGCCATCGAGACCGCCCGGCGCGGCGCCCAGCAGGACGTCGCCCGCGCCTGGAACCAGTTGCTCGGCGCGCGCGCCAACCTGGAGTCCAACGAGGAGCAGGTCCGCGCCGCCCGTATCGCCTTCGAAGGCGTCCGGCAGGAGGCCCAGGTGGGCCTGCGCACCACGCTAGACGTGCTGAACGCCCAGCAGGAGCTGCGGCAAGCCGAACTGGCGCTGATCAACGCCCGCCGCGACGAGTATCTGGCGAGCGCCCTTGTGCTGGCGGCCGTCGGCAAGCTGGAAGCCCGCTATGTCATTCCGGGCGTGGACGTCTACGACGCGGAGGCCAACTACCGCCGCACCGTGCGCAGCTTCGGCTGGGTGCCGTGGGAGCCGGTCCTGCGGGCGGTGGATCGCGTCGCGGCTCCGGGCGTGAAGCCGGCGCCCGTCGAGGCCAAGTAGGCACGGAGCGTTGCGGGCGGCGCCCGCGACATTTCGCGCGGAGCGGGCGGCGGCTTCATTGCGTCTAAACCGCCGGGTAACACCCGACCGCTATTTGCACCTTGTCGCGCGTGCGAATAGGCTCGTCCTCACGCTCGGATTCGTCCGCTCCAGCCCAGGCCCGTCCCATGTCCGAACAGACCGCCCAGGAACCGACGATGGAGGAAATCCTGGCCTCCATCCGCCGCATCATCTCGGAGGATGACGCGCCGCAGGCCGAGGCCGCCCCGGCGGAGCCGGCTATGACGCCCGCGCCTGTCGAGCCGGAGGACGAGGACGTCCTGGAGCTGACCGACGCCATCGAGGCGGCGGCCCCTATCGAGACCCACGGCGACATCGACGTCTTCGAACCCGCCGCTCCGGAGCCCGAGGTCGCAGCCTGGGCCCCCGAGCCCGAGCCGATGCCTTCGTTCGATCCGCCGGCCCCCGAGCCGGAACCCGTCTACGCCCCTGCGGCCCGCCAGGTCGAGGAAGAGCCGATCCTCAGCGCCGCCACCGCGGCAGCCACGGCCTCGGCCTTCGGCCGGCTGGAAGCGGCGCTCGCCATGCCGAGCCCGAGCCAGACCCTGGACGGCGTCGTTCGCGAACTGCTCAAGCCGCTCCTCAAGGAATGGCTGGACGAGAACCTGCCGCGTATCGTCGAGGCCAAGGTCGCCGAGGCGGTCGAGAAGCTGCAGCGCGGCCGAGTATAGCGATTTCCTTCTCCCGTCCGTCGGGAGAAGGCGGCCCGCCCACGCGGGCCTCAAGAGGGCAGCACCGGCTTATCCGGGCTGCCCTTTTGCGTTCCGGCGCAAGCCCGATGCGCAGGCCCCGCAGCCCCCTTTGATCTCCGTCGTGCGACGACGGGCGAGCCGGGGGCTTGAATGCGACCACCACACCGCCCAAAGACACCGCCATGCTCGACAAGACCTTCGATCCCGCCACCGTCGAACCGCGCCTCTACGCCGCCTGGGAAGATGCCGGCGCCTTCGCGCCCACCGATGACCCGGCCGCAGAGCCGTTCAGCATCGTCATCCCGCCGCCCAACGTCACCGGCAGCCTGCATATCGGCCATGCGCTGAACAACACGCTGCAGGACGTGCTGATCCGGTTTCAGCGCATGCGCGGCAAGGCCGCCCTCTGGCTGCCGGGGACCGATCACGCGGGCATCGCCACCCAGATGGTCGTCGAGCGGCAACTGGCCGAAGCCGGCAACATGGGCCGGCGGGAAATGGGCCGCGAGGCCTTTGTCGAGAAGGTCTGGCAGTGGAAGGCCGAGAGCGGCGGGACCATCGTCAACCAGCTGCGCCGGCTGGGCGCCAGCTGCGACTGGTCGCGCGAACGCTTCACCCTCGACCCCGGCCTGTCGGCCGCTGTCCGCAAGGTCTTCGTCCAGCTGTACAAGGACGGGCTGATCTATCGCGACAAGCGCCTGGTCAACTGGGACCCGCATTTCCAGACCGCCATCTCCGACCTGGAGGTCGAGCAGAAGGAGGTCGACGGCGCCTACTGGCACTTCGCCTATCCGCTGGAGGACGGCAGTGGCGAGATCGTCGTCGCGACGACCCGGCCGGAGACGATGCTGGGCGACACCGCCGTCGCGGTGCATCAGGACTATGAGCGCTACAGGCATCTGATCGGCAAGTGCGTCCGCCT
>VFQU01001776.1_pt1 | contig 11640 bp, 5 predicted proteins | sample 3512311 | NCBI WGS metagenome assembly VFQU01 (sample SAMN10412377, study PRJNA504923) | tailings metagenome | isolation source: Relicate 3 Philex TSF3 active mining site | place: Philippines: Tuba, Benguet | collected 2017-08-29 | reverse complement strand
ATTGCACCACTGGGGGTTTCCGGACAGGGAATAACTAAGACATCCGGGGCCTGGGCCAAAATTAGGTCTTGAAATCGTTCTGGAACTGCCACCGAGAGCATCCCCAGGCCAGTACATTTAGCTGCAACGGTCGCTAAAAGAATACTCCCGCCATAGGTTTTGGAGCCGCCAACTAAAAGTAAATGACCCTGTTGATATTTATGGGTGGCCGGGGGACGTTGAAAGGGTAAATAGCTGGCCATGGCCTGGGGCGTGAGGCACTGGAGTTTCGGATTAGAGCCTAAAACGGACTGAATCGCCGCCAGGGGTAAGCCAAAATCAAGCAGTTCGGTTTGACCACACCAGTCCAAGGCATGATCCTGCAATAGACCCACTTTCCACAGGCCCAAACAAAGGGTATGGCTGGCTTTAATGGCTCCACCCAAAACTTCCCCTGAATCCGTATGCATTCCACTCGGAAGATCAATACTGACCACTGGACGATTCCAAATATTAACGGTTTGCACCAGGCTCAAGACATCATCGGTCAGTTCCCGCTCCAGGCCAAAGCCAAAGATCCCATCCAGTAACCAACTGCACCCCTGTAATTCCGCGACATGAGTTGCAAAGTGAATCCCCAAAGTTGCGGCGTAATAGGCATGATCTCCGGTGAGTTCTTTGCGGTGGGTAAAGGGATGCAATACGGTGACTTGATAGCCTGATTGATGTAATTCGCGAGCAACTACCAAGGCATCAGCCCCATTGTGTCCAGGCCCGACTAAAACTCCAACCCGCTGAAATTGAGGGAGTGGAAAAAGCTCTTGTACCCGTTGAGTGATCAACAAACCAACCTTTTCCATCAAGGCTGCGATGGGCATCCCTGCGCCAAACAACCAGGCCTCGATCTGCTCCATTTGGTTAGCTGTGACCACATAGTGAAGAATTTCGGACCGCGGGTGTGGGGCTTGCATAGCTCTAAATAGCATCCGCCTCTGATGTACCCCGTTCCCCAGATTCTTGGGTTGCAGTTTCCGAACGCCGATAACGACTAGGTAATTGAATCGGGTTGGGCTGGGCCTGGATCACGGGTGGAGGGGTTTGCGGTTTCGGGATGGCCACGGGTGCTAAGATTTCTGACCAGGCCGGGGGGTCTGATTGGGACGTTTCAGGCGTTGCTGCATCTGCGGCTTCTGAGCGGGCGGGGGATTCGGGGCCTGGGTTAGCTGCGGCTTCAGTTGGGATACTTTCAGGTTCTCCAGGAGTTGTGGCCGGCGGTGGTTGAGCAGATTTAGAGAAAAAATCCCGCCAACTTTTCTTTGGAGCTGGTATCGGTTCGGGGGCAATGCCGGTCTCAACGGCCTCAATCTCAACTGCTTCAAGGACTGTGCTCGTGGTGGCCTCGGATTCAGTTCCTTGGTTTACCTCGGCTGCGACCTCATTCTCAGATGCCACGGGCCTGGGTGCGGTTATTTCAGGATTTTCTGGTTTGCTCTCCTGATTAAAGAAATTTCGCCAAGAGCGTTGGGGTTGTGGGGCGGGTAGTTTGGGCAATTCCTCAATTTCAGTGATCTCAAGCTCGACTTCAGCTTCAGGGGTTTCCGTAACGGTTGGCTCTGGCGGGGGCAATATCTCTGATTCCGTGGCTGGGGAAGTTGTGGGTTTGGCCTCCTTCGTGAACAGATTTCGCCAGGAACGTTGAGGTTTAGCTGCTGGGATGTCCGGCTGGGGTGATGCTGTGGGGCCTGGGGACTCCTGAGGTTCCAGAATTTCGCTCTCTGCTTTCAGTTCTCTTTCTGATGTTTCTTTAGGGATCAAAAGTTCGGGTTCAGGCGTTGGGATTACCTCTGCCTCGGGGCTGGGTTCTGGCTCAGGCATGACAACCGGGGGCAAGTTCGACTCAAGTTGCGGGCTTAAACTTCCCTGGACAGATTTAGCAGTTAACTCCCCCCGAAATAACCGGGAGCGGGCATCTTGGTCATTGGGTTGATAGTCCACGGCCCAGGCCACGGGATTAAAGATCGTCTCAATTGCTCGCCCTCGCTCATCCAGTAATTCCAGGCGAATCCAGTTTTTTCCTGGTCGTAACCCGGTTAAATAAAAACTCTGCCAGCGATCCACCGTAAAGGATGTGCCATTAATCGTTGCCTTAACTTGCCAATCTGGGAGGTCATCCCTGGCCTGGGCCACACTGTGGAGGGGGGCATTACTTAAATAGAAGTCGAGTAAAAAGGGTTCGGCCCCAAAGCTGGTGGGGGTTTGGTTCGCGGTTAAAAGGGGTAAATTGGGGCGGGGGTGATTCTCCTCGGAACGGGTTAAGACATGAAACTCGGCCTGGGCATAGGCTCCAGCGGTTTTAAAGCTTTCACCCCAGGGTTTGATCACCAAGGCCCTAATAATATGTGTACCGGGAGTCAGATCCTTAAAGGTGAGGGGTTGCTCTGGCGTGGAGGTAATCTGTGGGGCCTGGTTATCCACGGAGACTTGTAAATAGGGGCCTAGGCCAGTTTTGGCATCCTCGAAAATGGGTAAATTCTCAACCCCGATTTGAACCGCCACTTGGGTATCTGAGACTAATTCCCCAGGGCCTGGGCTGATAACCCGGATCTGCGGTTGGTATTGATCAAACCACTCGTTTAATTCTTCTAGGGCTACTGGGGGTGAAACCTCGCTTAAATTTGCTACTGAAATTGGTTTGTCCGCTGCCATTGGCTGGGCGGTGATCTTAGCCGGGGCCTGGCATCCCGATAGAACAAGCCCAATGAAAAGACCGAAAATGATGCCAGCACGACATAGACTGATCCCGAAGTCACGTAAACGGCTAAAAGTTAACAAATCGAACAATTGATTCATTAGTTGCCCCTGGTAGCCACTTTTACCAATTTACATTTCCCAGACAACGCAATTATAAAGTTTTATTACATTCTCGATAAAGAACTTCAATATCGACCTAAAAGCTGCATTTTGGAAATGACCCGAAGCCTGACCAGCCTTGAATATTGAGGCATCTTAAATATTGTTAATTATCGGCAAACCTGGAAACAGGCTTCTATAATTCTGTAGTGAGCATTCCTCCCCTGGAGGGCTTCATTGTTCTTAGTCTGTCATGATCATTGAAGATTATTTTGAGTCTTGATTGATACATTGATAGGTTCCGTATCTGGGGAGAGAGTGAACTCGTTCCTTCTTTGTCTAAAGAGAGGAGAGACTCGATGACAATCAGTCCACCGGAGCGAGAGAAAAAAGTCAGGGTCGTCGTTGATAGCGATCCGGTACCTACTTCCTTTGAAAAGTGGGCCAAACCGGGACACTTCGACCGCACCTTGGCGAGAGGCCCCCAAACCACAACCTGGATTTGGAACCTCCATGCTCTTGCCCATGATTTTGATACACATACCAGCGACCTAGAAGACGTATCTCGCAAAATCTTCAGCGCCCACTTCGGCCACCTGGCTGTAGTGTTTGTTTGGCTGAGCGGGATGTATTTCCACGGCGCAAAATTTTCCAATTATGAGGCTTGGTTAGCCAACCCGACTGGAATTAAACCCAGTGCCCAAGTGGTTTGGCCCGTTGTTGGTCAAGGCATTCTGAACGGCGATGTCGGCGGCGGCTTCCATGGCATTCAAATTACCTCGGGCCTGTTCCAACTCTGGCGGGCTTCTGGGATCACCAACGAATATCAGCTCTACGTCACCGCCATCGGTGGCTTGGTTATGGCTGGTTTAATGCTCTTTGCCGGTTGGTTCCACTACCACAAAAAAGCTCCGAAGTTGGAATGGTTCCAAAATGTGGAGTCTATGCTCAACCACCACTTGGCCGGCCTTTTTGGTCTTGGCTCACTGGCCTGGGCAGGGCACCAGATCCATGTCTCCTTACCGATCAACAAGCTGCTGGATGCTGGGGTTCCCTTAAAGGATATTCCCTTGCCCCATGAATTCATCCTCAATCCCAGCTTGATGACGGAACTTTATCCCAAGGTGGACTGGGGTGTTTTCAAAGGGGTTATTCCCTTCTTCACCTTTAACTGGGGAGCCTACTCGGACTTCCTCACCTTTAAGGGTGGTTTGAACCCCGTCACCGGTGGCCTGTGGTTATCCGATACGGCTCACCATCACTTGGCCATTGCCGTCCTCTTCATCATTGCCGGTCATATGTACCGCACCAATTGGGGAATCGGCCACAGCATCAAGGAGTTATTGGAAGCACACAAAGGGCCCTTTACTGGCGAAGGTCACAAAGGTCTTTATGAAGTGCTAACCACCTCTTGGCACGCCCAATTGGCAATTAACTTGGCCATGGTGGGTTCGTTGAGCATTATTGTGGCTCAGCATATGTACGCCATGCCGCCCTATCCCTACTTGGCAACCGACTATCCGACCCAGTTGTCGCTGTTTACCCACCATATGTGGCTCGGTGGCTTCTTTATCGTCGGCGGTGCGGCCCACGCGGCCATTTATATGGTTCGGGATTACGATCCAGCGATGAATCAAAACAATCTCTTGGATCGGGTCTTGCGTCACCGGGATGCCATTATTTCCCACTTAAATTGGGTTTGTATTTTCTTGGGCTTCCACAGCTTTGGCCTCTACGTCCACAACGACACGATGCGGGCTTTTGGTCGTCCTCAAGATATGTTCTCTGACACTGGCATCCAACTCCAGCCTGTCTTTGCTCAATGGATTCAAAACATCCACACCTTAGCCCCTGGAGCCACAGCTCCCAATGCGACGGCCACGGCTAGCTATGCCTTTGGCGGTGGAATTGTGGCGGTCGGTGGCAAAGTGGCGATGATGCCGATTGTTCTGGGAACCGCTGACTTTATGGTGCACCACATCCATGCCTTCACAATTCATGTGACGGTGTTGATCTTGCTCAAGGGTGTGTTGTTTGCCCGCAGTTCTCGCCTGATTCCGGATAAAACCAATTTGGGCTTCCGGTTCCCCTGTGACGGCCCAGGCCGGGGTGGTACCTGCCAAGTTTCTGGTTGGGATCACGTCTTCCTTGGCTTGTTCTGGATGTACAACAGCATTTCTGTGGTGATTTTCCACTTCAGTTGGAAGATGCAGTCGGATGTTTGGGGTACGGTTGCGCCCGATGGTACGGTGTCTCACATTACCGGTGGGAACTTTGCCCAAAGTGCGATCACCATTAACGGCTGGTTGCGGGACTTCCTCTGGGCCCAGGCCTCGCAGGTGATTGGTTCCTATGGTTCCGCCCTGTCCGCCTATGGCTTGCTGTTCTTGGGTGCTCACTTTGTCTGGGCCTTTAGCTTGATGTTCCTGTTCAGTGGTCGTGGCTACTGGCAAGAGTTGATTGAGTCCATTGTTTGGGCCCATAACAAGCTGAAAGTTGCTCCGGCGATTCAACCCCGTGCTTTGAGCATTATTCAAGGTCGCGCGGTTGGGGTTGCCCACTACCTGTTAGGAGGGATTGCCACCACCTGGGCATTCTTCCTGGCTCGCATTATTTCAGTAGGATAAGGGCGAGGAGACTTTACTTAACTATGGCAACTAAATTTCCTAAGTTTAGCCAAGACCTCGCACAGGATCCGACCACACGGCGGATTTGGTACGCCATTGCCACTGCGCATGATTTTGAAACCCACGATGGCATGACGGAAGAGAATCTTTACCAAAAGATCTTTGCGTCTCACTTTGGCCATCTGGCAATCATCTTCCTGTGGGCATCCGGCAGCCTCTTCCACGTGGCCTGGCAAGGCAACTTTGAGCAGTGGATTAAAGACCCACTCAATGTCCGTCCCATCGCCCATGCGATTTGGGATCCTCAATTTGGTAAGGGTGCGGTCGATGCCTTTACCCAAGCGGGTGCCTCTAACCCCGTTGATATTGCCTACTCTGGCGTTTATCACTGGTGGTACACCATCGGTATGCGCACCAACGGCGACCTCTACCAAGGGGCGATCTTCTTGATCATCTTGGCTTCCCTGGCGCTGTTTGCTGGCTGGCTGCACTTGCAACCGAAATTCCGTCCGAGCCTGTCTTGGTTCAAAAATGCTGAGTCTCGCCTTAACCACCACTTAGCGGGTTTGTTTGGGGTGAGTTCCTTGGCCTGGGCCGGACACTTGATCCACGTCGCTATTCCCGAATCTCGGGGCCAGCATGTGGGTTGGGATAATTTCCTTTCTACCCTGCCTCACCCGGCTGGCTTATTGCCCTTCTTTACCGGGAATTGGGGGGTTTATGCCCAAAATCCAGATACCGCGGGTCACTTGTTTGGCACGGCTGAAGGTTCTGGTACAGCGATCTTGACCTTTTTAGGTGGTTTCCATCCCCAAACCGAATCCCTTTGGTTGACGGATATGGCCCACCACCACCTGGCCATTGCAGTACTGTTCATTGTTGCCGGGCATATGTACCGGACGAACTTTGGCATTGGTCACAACATTAAGGAAATGCTGGATAGTAAAGCAGGTTTGTTCTCGGCTAAGAGTGAAGGTCAGTTCAACCTGCCTCACCAAGGTTTATATGACACCTTGAATAACTCCTTGCATTTCCAATTGGCCTTGGCTTTGGCTTCTTTAGGGGTGATCACCTCCTTGGTGGCGCAGCACATGTACTCCCTGCCCCCCTATGCCTTCATTGCCCAAGACCACACCACCATGGCGGCCCTCTATACCCACCACCAGTACATCGCTGGCTTCATTATGGTGGGGGCTTTTGCTCACGGTGCCATCTTCCTAGTGCGGGATTATGACCCTGTGCAAAACAAAGGCAATGTCTTGGATCGGGTGTTGCAACACAAAGAGGCAATTATTTCCCACTTGAGCTGGGTTTCCCTCTTCCTTGGTTTCCACACCTTGGGCCTCTACGTCCATAACGATGTCGTGGTTGCCTTTGGTACCCCGGAAAAGCAAATCTTGATTGAGCCGGTCTTTGCCCAGTTCATTCAAGCGGCTCACGGGAAGTTGCTCTACGGCTTCGATACTCTTCTTTCTAACCCCGACAGCATTGCGAGCACGGCCTGGCCGAACTATGGCAATGTCTGGTTGGCTGGTTGGTTGGATGCGATCAACAGTGGTAAGAACTCTTTGTTCCTGACCATTGGGCCTGGCGACTTCTTGGTGCACCATGCGATTGCTTTGGGTCTGCACACCACCACCTTGATCTTGGTCAAAGGTGCTCTGGATGCCCGTGGTTCTAAGCTGATGCCCGACAAGAAAGACTTCGGCTATGCCTTCCCTTGTGATGGCCCAGGCCGGGGTGGTACTTGCGACATTTCTGCGTGGGATTCCTTCTACCTGTCTATGTTCTGGATGTTGAATACCATTGGTTGGACAACCTTCTACTGGCATTGGAAACATCTGGGGGTTTGGGAAGGTAATTTAGCTCAGTTTAATGAGTCTTCTACCTATTTGATGGGCTGGCTGCGGGATTATCTGTGGCTGAACTCCTCTCAGTTGATCAATGGTTACAACCCATTTGGGACGAATAATCTGTCTGTCTGGGCCTGGATGTTCCTCTTTGGACACTTGGTTTGGGCCACAGGATTCATGTTCCTGATTAGCTGGCGGGGTTACTGGCAAGAGTTGATTGAAACTCTCGTCTGGGCCCATGAGCGGACTCCCTTGGCAAACTTGGTACGCTGGAAAGATAAGCCTGTGGCTCTCTCCATTGTTCAAGCCCGTGTGGTTGGTTTAGCTCACTTCACGGTTGGCTACATTGTTACCTACGCAGCATTCTTAATTGCTTCAACTGCCTCGAAGTACGGTTGATGACTTAGATTGCTGATTAGATAGCTAAATTTGAAATCCTCTGCCTTTCGGTGGGGGATTTTGTTTTATGCTGTGTATTGCACTACTTCACTACGATTAAGCCAATTACAAAAACATCGTGAACAGGCTTGACTTTTGCTGTTGACAACCAAGAATTGATCATTTATCATATAGCAGGAATCAATTAGATTGCGAAAGATTATAGTCGATTTAAGTAATTTTGAGATATTTAGTTTGCCATAACCCTTTTCCCTCATGAGGACTTTTTGACTCAGGCTCATTTGAATCAACTATACAAAGTAGCTAAAGTGACGAGTTAATGTCGTCTAATAAATTGACCTGACTGACTAGACATAAATTTTCTATCCAATTTCAATTATGGAAGCTTTTTCGTTTTTAGTCTCTACAGCTTACCTAGCTAGAAACTTGATATTCAACCTAAACTCCTTAATAGTTTTTTTAGACGGATTTATTCTCTTTAATACATTAGGTAGAGTGATAAGGAATTTAACCATACAATTGCTACCTTGGAAGGGTTCATGAGATGAAATTAACATCATATTTTATCATGAGGAAATAATAAATATGGAGTTTAATGGGTCGAGATCAGAGGCAATCCCCGTACAGCTTGCCAATGGAACAGTCATAAAGATCGAAGTTGCACAGACTGGGGGAGAAGATGTAGCCTTCGATGTAAGGCCTTTTCAAGAAGTTACAAATGCAATTGAAGGCATTGTAAATGCAGTTTCTAGCACTCTTCAAAAAGTTAAACCTAGTAAAGCAACTGTCAAATTTGGGCTGGAAGTTGCAATTGATTCTGGGAGTTTAACGGTATTAATTGTGAAGGGATCAAGCAAAGCAAACTTAGAAATATCTTTAGAATGGGTTCAATAAGATAAATAAAATATTCTTTTTCTTTCAAATAAAATCAAGAAACTGATGAGTCAAAACATCTATGATAGTCTGCAAGCACGCTATGATCTTTTAAATGATTGTACAGCAAGGATAGAACTGACTAATAGTAATGGTCATGGAAGTGGTTTTTTTGTAGCCCCTAACCTTTTTATAACCTGTTTTCATGTAGTTGAAAAGGCGACAACCGATACATCTAAGTTAATAAATATTTTTTGGAAAGATAAAATTTATGCTGCTGAAGTTGAAACATCATTGCAAGTTAATCAAGCTATAGATCTTAAAAAAATTGATCTAGCACTTCTTAGGGTAAAGGATTTAAATCTAAATCATCCATGTGTATATTTAGACAATTACAATTCCAATAGAATTCAAGATAGGTTATATAGCTATGGTTATACAGATATCAATAAATATGGTGAGTCTTCAACGTTTTCATTGGAGGGTTTTATAGATTTAGGAGATTCTCTGAAATTATTAAAATTTAAACAAGGACAGGTTCGTCCAAGAGCAAGCGGTTCTCCACTAATGAATGAACGCACTACAAAAGTATGTGGAGTTGTGAAATCTACCCGTGATCGGGCAAATGATATAGGTGGTGGTGCTGTTCCTGGGGAAACTATTTTTGCTTGCTGGCCTGAACTTATTGAACTTCAACGTGAATTTCATCAAAAAGATAATCGCTGGAACATTCTTCTTCCATCCAGTCCTGACTACGATTCACTAGAGGATGAGTATAAATTTATTTTACAGAAACTTGAGTCAATGGGTGCAGGATTTGGAAATAAAGTACCTGAAAATGCCAAGAAAGGTTTTGAGTACCTAACATCTGCATTATATTCTGATTTTGAAGAATCTCGATCTGAACAAATCAAAAAAGCAAACGAAGAGTTTACTAACTTAGTAACTTTTGATAATTCTAAAGGTATATTGACGGGGGTAAGTGGGAGAAAAATCGAAGAGAAATTCATAAATTCTTTGGGCTATTGGGGGAATTTCAAGTGTTTTGATATGTTAAACGAGAAACGTTCTTCCTATATCCAAGTATATAAATGTACAATCAAGTGGTATGATGTTGGTTGCCAAATATTTCCATCTAGGTTTTTTGACACAAACTACTCTTTGTTTATTGAAGATTTGAAAGATCAGTTGGAAGAAGTAGAATTAGTTTACAATAGAATTAAGACTCACACTTCAGCAAACTATCGCTTATGGAAAGCTGGAAAGGTTACAGGAATCATTGGCTTGGTAGGAGGAGCAGCTGTATCAGCATTTATGTTTGGAAATAATCTTGCTGCACAAACAATGCTTCGAGGTGGAAATCACTTATTTAATGTTAAAATTCCAAAGCCAAAAGATACAATCATTGAAAAATTGAAGGAGAAAATAGATGATTTAAATTTAGAAATTACAGATAAAATCAAAGAGATTATTAATGAATGTGAACGTAAGATAAATAGACTTAGTGAAGACTATAAGAGCTTTGAAAAAGAAAGTAATTTAAAAAACCTATCAAAAGTGAGCGTGTGCTTCAATTCAAGTTATAAGGTTTTAACTCCAGTATCTTTAGCATTAGGAATAGATTATTTAAACCTTAAAGAGTTGTTATCCCAAAAATTATGGAAAGAAGCTAATTTGGAAACCTACCAAATAATGGTTCGTTTGGTCGGACAGGAAATTGGTGAATCTCTTGATTCAGATGCAATAAGAATATTTCCTTGCTCTGATATGCAAACTATAGATAAGCTTTGGGTAAATTATAGCAATGGACATTTCGGGTTCAGCGTTCAGAAAAAGATTTATCAAGAACTCAGAAATTATGATGCTTTTTGTGAAAAAGTTGGATGGACAAGAGAGGGATTACTTGGTCGCCTCATAAGTTACGAAAAGATTATATGGTCTTTGGATGCGCCTAAAGGCCATCTCCCGTACCATCTCTGGGCTAATATTGAAAGCATCAATGAAGATGATGTTATTTTTGTTGGAGAAATGCTCTCATTTTGGGAAGATTATATATTTTCTCGTTATGAAAAATCTGAACTCCTAGCTGTAGCAGCTCAGGCTTATATTTGTCCATCTTCTGGGATTGAAAAAAGTATTATCCAATAGATATCCCTAGTGACTTGATTTTGCCCCATCCCCATAAGGGTTCTAACTTTATTTCTGGAGATGACTCTTAAATAAGATTGTGAGCAGGCCTTAGTTCAAAATAACGAATTTTTTTGAGGCATTTTTTCCTTAAGTTTATCGCCAGGCCCCTAGTCTGGAGTTAAACGTAAAATATAAAATAATTGAAACCGTTGTAGATGGTTGCTTTTACATTTATAGCTCCGGCAGAAATAACTATAATCCTGGTCTAATCAATTGATTAATCAGTGTTGATCGAGGGAACTACGGATAAACAGAAGTCAACACATGGAAGGTGGGTCTATTCTCCAAAAGCTCCTCCCAAACCCAAGGTACCTGATGAGGCTAAGTCCGAAGTGTTCTAACTCGCCCAGGCCCCGATCGATGCATGGAAGCCCAAATGTATGCTGAAATTGCTCAAAGATGGCAAGTAAACAGTTTGATAATCGGATAATAAATGGATCATGACCAGTAGTTCTGTGTTGTTGGCTAGACTTTATTTACAAGAATAGTGGGATGCACTATCAGCCAAGATTTTCTCTACTACTTTACCCAACCCAACTACATCATCAGCGATCAATTTACCCCACAATTCCTGAGTTTGAATGGATTAATTTCCAATTTGGTCGCAATTTCCAGCTTTAAAACAACAGATTCCCATTTACCAATACCCCAACTCGCCTCCCTCTAGTACTGTCATTTTTTTGATATTTACTTGTGTGCGGATTCACAAAGGTATGCCCAGATCCAACACCATATAAAACACTTGGAGCAGCGAATTACAAGATTTTATAACTTCCATCACATGAGTTTTTCTGCAACCTGTATTAGACATCTCCAAGATAGAAATAAAATCATATTTTAACTATAAGATTAAGAATATTCAAAAAGAA
>VFQU01001772.1_pt1 | contig 11673 bp, 10 predicted proteins | sample 3512311 | NCBI WGS metagenome assembly VFQU01 (sample SAMN10412377, study PRJNA504923) | tailings metagenome | isolation source: Relicate 3 Philex TSF3 active mining site | place: Philippines: Tuba, Benguet | collected 2017-08-29 | reverse complement strand
AGCGCGCGACCTCAACGAAGCCCTGCGCATCGCCACCCGCGACCCCCTTCCGCCCGGCTGCCTGCTCGAACTGCACTCGCTCGAACGCTCGGCCCCGTAGCAGACTCCGCCTGAGCGCGCTCCACGAATCTCCAATCCCCAATCCCGGCCGCCAAATGAAGTACCTCTGCCTCGTCTACTACGACGAATCCCACCAGGCCGAACTGCCCGACGCCCACTGCATGCACTACGCCGGTGGACTGGTCGAACGCGGCCTGATGCTCGCCGGCAATGCCCTGCAGCCGGTGTCCACCGCCACCACCGTGCGTCTGCGCGACGGCCAGGTGCAGGTGACCGACGGGCCCTTCGCCGAAACCCGCGAGCAGCTTGCGGGCTTCTATCTGATCGACGCCAAGGATCTGGATCAGGCCATCGAAGTCGCCGCCGGCATCCCGCCCGCGCGGGTCGGCAGCATCGAGATCCGCCCGATCCGCGAACTCAAGCCCTGAGCCCCTGCCAAGGAGTATCGACATGCCCGGCACCGTCACCCTGCACCGCGTGATCCGCGCGCCCGCCGAACGCGTGTATCGCGCCTTTCTCGACCCCGACGCCCTGTGCAAATGGAGCCCGCCGCATGGCTTCACCGGCAAGGTCACCCACTCCGATCCGCGCGTCGGCGGCTTCTACAGGATGTCGTTCACCAACTTCTCGACCGGCACCACCCACAGCTTCGGCGGCGAGTATCTGGAGCTGGTGCCGAACCAGCGCCTGCGCTACAGCGACCGCTTCGACGCGGAGGCACTGCCCGGCACCATGGTCACCACCGTCGAGCTGGGCGAGCTGCCGATGGGCACCGAACTGCGCATCGTGCAGAGCGGCATTCCCGATGCGATTCCGGTCGAGGCCTGCTATCTCGGCTGGCAGGAATCGATGCAGCTGCTGGCCCAGCTGGTCGAGCCGACCATTCCCGATCATGGCCCCTGAACGCCCACACTAGGAGACACCCCATGTCCTACATCGACGGCTTCCTGCTGCCCTGCCCCGCCGAACGCATCGACGACTACCGCAAGATCGCCGCCACCGCCTGCGAGGTCTGGCTGGAGCACGGCGCGCTCGAGTACTGGGAGTGCGTGGCCGAAGACATGCGCAACGACTTCTCGCGTCCCTTCCCTGAAGTCATCGGCGCCGCCGAGGGCGAAACTGTCGTTTTCGCCTGGATCCGCTACCGCTCGCGCGCGCATCGTGACGAGGTCAACGCCAAGGTGATGGAGGATCCGCGCATCGCCGGCATGGGGCCCGAGTCCATGCCCTTCGACTGCAAGCGCATGGGCTACGGCGGCTTCGAGGTGCTGGTCGGCGCGCGCGCCGATGCCTGAAGCCACGCCCGCCCTCGCCGCGCAGATCGATGCGCTCTACCGCAGCGATTCGCGTCGGGTATTGGCGACCCTGATCCGCCTGCTCGGCGACTTCGAGCTGGCCGAGGATGCCGTGTCCGACGCCTTCGCCGCTGCGGTCGAGCAGTGGCCCAAGGAAGGCGTGCCGGCCAACCCGGTCGCCTGGCTGGTCTCGGCCGGCCGCTTCAAGGCCATCGACCGGGTGCGCCGGCGCGCGCGCTTCGACGAGATCGCGCGCCGCATCGCCATCGAAGAGGAGCTGCTGCGCGACGAACCCCAGCTGGATGACATCGAGCCCGTCGAAGACGACCGCCTGCGCCTGGTCTTCACCTGCTGCCATCCGGCGCTCGCCTTCGAGGCACAGGTGGCGCTGACCCTGCGCGAGGTCTGCGGGCTCACCACCGAAGAAATCGCGCGCAGCTTCCTCATCTCGCCGGCCACGCTGGCCCAGCGCATCGTCCGCGCGAAGGCCAAGATCCGCGACGCGAAGATCCCCTACATCGTGCCGGCGCCGAACGAACTGGCGCCGCGGCTGGATGCGGTGCTCAAGGTGGTCTATCTGGTCTTCACCGAAGGCTACTCGCCCACGCTGGGCGAACACCTGACCCGCGGCGATCTGTCCGGCGAGGCCATTCGCCTCGGCCGCCTGCTGGTCGAGCTGCTGCCCGAGCCCGAGGTGCAGGGCCTGCTGGCGCTGATGCTGCTCACCGAAGCGCGTCGCGCCGCGCGCAGCGACGAGGCCGGCGACCTGGTGCTGCTGGAGGATCAGGACCGCAGCCGCTGGGACCGCGCCCTGATCGAGGAAGGCTGCGCCCGCATACAGCAGGCCCTGCGCGCCCGCCGCATCGGCCCCTACCAGCTGCAGGCCGCGATCGCCGCCGTCCACGCCGAAGCGCCCTCCGCCGCCGACACCGACTGGCGCCAGATCGTCGGCCTCTACGAGGTGCTGCTGCGCCTCGAACACACGCCGGTCGTGGCACTCAACCGCGCCGTCGCCATCGCCATGGCGGCCGGCCCGGAACACGGCCTGCCGATCGTTGAACAGCTGATCGACTCAGGAGCCCTGAAGGACTACTGCCCCGCGCATGCGGCGCGAGCGGAACTGCTTCGGCGGCTGGGTCGTAGCGAAGATGCAGCGGTGCATTTTCGACGCGCGTTGGAGCTGTCGAAGCAGGGGCCGGAGCGGCGGTACTTTGAGCGGCGGTCGGAAGGCGCAAGCCTTTCCGGGCGGGACTGACCTTGTCCGCACGGAGGTCGATCAAGCCTGCCGGGAGCCGGACGCGGCGATGACGCGCACCAGATCCGGGCCGGAAGCGCAGGGCATTTCGCAGCAAACCAGGGCAACACGGATCACGTCCATACCGGCCTTGGCTCGTGCTCGCGAGTCCGGCACAGGTACGCGCCCGCTGTGGCCGGAGCTGGCACTTTCGTGCTTGATTCTCGGGCGCGCCCTCCATGACGCGCGACAGCGCTGGTTTCTGCAGCCTCGTCCCAAAGGCCGGCTGCCTCGCCAAGGCATACGTCCTGCGAAAGCCCGACTGCCCCCTCGCGCCCCGGCTTGGGCTGCACGGGCAGCTAGTGACGCGCCGTCTTGAGCAGGAGGTCGTTCGGGTGTATAGGCACAGCCTTTGCTGCATCGGCCATGGCCATGATCCGAAACACCGTACTGATTCTGATGGTTGCATTCTCGACTCCCGCCTTGCCTGTCGAGCGCAGCGACGATGGCTACGGGCAGGTACTTCTGGTGCCCTATGTCGCCGCGCGTGAGGAGCTCTCCACCCTGGTCTCGATCACGCCGACCACTGCCCCACGCGACCTCTATGAACTGCCCCGGGTGCTGGGGGTCAGCGTGCATCTGCTCACCGACAATCTCGGCGCCGAACCGGTGCGAGAGGAATTCACCGTCGTGCTGCCAGCGAACGCCAGCTGGAACTTCGCCATGACGCGCGCTGACGGAAACACTGTGCTGCTGACCAACGGTCGCACCTGCGTGTTCAAGCGCGACGGACTTGTCGAAGCCTCGACTGTGCTCCTTCGAGGCGACAGCGAGGGTTGGATGGAGGCCTACACGCTGGGCGAAGTGACGCTGGACGCACTGCGCGCGCCGATGGAACGAGGCGACTGCTCGGCCATTGCCGAGATCGTCGCACCGCTCGATGCCGCGGACTGGCTCGCGACGCCACGCAACGAGCTTCGCGGCGCCGCACATCTGGTCGATGTACCAAACGGAAGCAGCTTCAGCCTGCCCTTGGTGGCGCTCCGCGACTTCCGCGATGCTCCCTTCTGGGCGGGGCCTGGCCACTCGCCCGACCTTGCCGATGTTCGACCCGCTCAGGCGGTCGTGCGGACCGATGATGGCGAGCGCAGGGTTTCGACCTTCTCGGCACACCCCATCGACGCGGTGAGCGCCGTGCTGACCGACGCGCAATGGGAGGTCGACTTCTCGATCGAGCCGGGCCTGTCCTTCCAGACCGACCTGGTGATCCTCGCCCCCACCCGACCGTGGTACGCGCAGGGCGATCGCCAGCGCGCGCCCTTCATCGACAACCATTTTCCCTGGGAGGCTCCGGGTGTCATCACCCAGGGCCGTCTTCATGACCGCGACGGCCGCGTCAACTCAACGCCCCCTGCAGCGAAGTGCTCGCCCCCCCTGACGCTCCTGCACCAGCGCGGACCGAGCGTTGACGATTCTCTGGCGGTCGTCGAGTTCGGTCGAACGGGGCTGCTCGGCAGCGCGCGCGGCCACAGCCTCACGCATCGTGGCCTCGGCGGCGCATCCTGCGTCACCGACGAGGCCCCACTCTGGCAGCGGATGCAGTCAGGTCGCTTGGCGCTCTCGTTCGCTGCCCTTCGCGGAGGCGATGCCGCGCGCTTGGTCTCGGATGAAGGCCATGTATTCATCGGCCTGCCGATCATCGGCGCCGCTTTCAGCAAGGCCGTCAGCAATGACACGCCACTGCTGCGGGCCAGCTTCGGACTGATGCAGCCGATTGCGCGAAAGACAGACTATCGTTGAGGAATCCTTGACCTGCCCCCAAGCGAGGCAGGCAGACCTGCCGACAGAAACAAGCAAGGCAGAGACCTCACGTCGTGCAACGGCTTGGATTCAAAAGTGATGCTGAGAGCGTGGTTCAGGCGAAGCCGACCAACCTTGCTCTCAACACCTCCAACCGCAGCTGCCCCGACGCCCCCGCCGACACACGCGCCTCGATGCTGGCCTGCGGATCGCGCTGCGCCCAACGCGCCGGGTCGGCGGCCTGCACGTAGGCCTCGCGGAAGGGCAGGCCCTCGCGGGCCAGTTCGACCGCGAGGTCGGTGGCGTACATCGAGGGCTCCAGCGCGGCCTGCATGCGTTCGGGCACCCATTCGAGGTTGCGCAGCAGGTCGGGCAGCAGAAGGAGGGCCGAGAGGCCGCGGCCGAAGGCGTGCACGATCGCGCCCTTGCTGAACTGCAGATCGCGGTGGTAGCCCGACGGCAGGCTGAGCAGCTGGTCCAGCTCGGTGCGCGCGGCCGAGATCGAGGCGTGCACCGCGCGCATCAGCTCGACCACGTCGGGGTTGCGCTTGTTCGGCATGATCGAGCTGCCGGTGGTGTATTCGGCCGGCAGCTTGACGAAGCCGAACTCGGCGGCAGTGAACAGCGAGAGATCCCAGGCCAGACGACGCAGGTCCAGCGTGGCCGCGCCGAGCGCTTCGACCGCGGCCAGCTCGAACTTGCCGCGCGAGAGCTGGGCATAGGTGGCCGCCAGCTGCATGCGGCCGAAGCCCAGCGCGGCCGTCGTGTGGTCGCGGTCCAGAGGCAGATTGATGCCGTAGCCGGCGGCGCTGCCCAGCGGGTTCGCGTCGATCAGCGCCAGCGTGTCGCGGGCGCGCTGGGCGTTGTCGATGAAGGCTTCCGCCCAGGCCGCCCACCACATCCCGCAGCTCGACACCATCGCGCGCTGCAGATGGGTGTAGCCGGGCAGCGGCAGCATTGCTTCGGCCTCGGCACGCTGCAGCGCCACCTGCGCGGTCTCGACACAGAGCGCGCGAAGGCGGCCCAATCGATCCTTTAGCCACAGGCGCGTGGCGACCAGCACCTGGTCATTGCGGCTGCGGCCGGTGTGGATGCGCTTGCCGGCGTCGCCGAGCTTCTCGGTCAGCCAGGCCTCGATGGCGCTGTGCATGTCCTCGTAGCGCGTATCCAGCACGAACTCGCCCGACACGATGGCGGCATCCAGCGCACTCAGCTCGCGTTCAATGCCGGCGAGCTCATCGGCGCTGAGGATGCCGATGCGCTGCAGGCCCTGCGCATGCGCGCGGCTGGCGACGATGTCGAAGCGGATGAACTCGCGGTCGAGGATCACGTCCTCACCGGCCAGGAAGTCCTGGATGCGGGCGTCCACTTTCACGCCCGGCTTCTGCCACAGCAGTCCACTCACGGCAGGCGCTCCTGTTCGATGAGGCCCGCGAGCTCGTCGAGGCCGAAGGCGAGGTTCAAGTTCTGCAGGGCCTGGCTGGCGGCGCCCTTGAGCAAGTTGTCCAAGGTCGAAACGATCACCACGCGGCGGGCATCGGCGGAAGCCGTGAAGCCGCCGATCTCGACTCCGGACTTGCCGGCGATGCGGCTGACCCAGGGTTCCGCTTCAGTCACACGGATCAGGGGCTCGTTCGAGTAACGCTGGCGGTAGAGATCCATCAGCTCGGCCGCCGTGGTTGGCGCTTCCAGATGCAGGTTCACGGTCATCGTGATGCCGCGGAAATGCGGCGCCACGTGCGGCATGAACTCGATATCCTCGGCCAGCTGCACGCTGACCTCGCGCTCATGGATGTGGCCGGCGAGGCTGTAGGGCATCAGGTTGTCGCGCAGCAGCTCGACGTTGTTCTTGTCGGACGGGCTGGTGCCGGCGCCGCTGTAGCCGCTGACGCCGAAGCACTGCACGGGGCCGCGGATGCGCCCGGCCAGCGGGGCGATCGCCAGCTGCATGGCGGTGGCATAGCAGCCGGGATTGCTGATGCGGCGCTCACCCGGCGCGCGTGCGCGCGTCAGTTCGGGCAGGCCGTAGTACCAGCGCGCATCGAAGCGGTAGTCGGCGGAGAGATCGAGGATGACCGGATCCGTGCCCGCCGCGTCGACGGCAGCGACGAACTCGGGCGCCTTGCCGTTCGGCAGGGCCAGCACCAGCGCATCGGCATTCGCCTTGGCGGCCGCTTCGGGGCCGTGGTTGACGTAGAGCAGGGACGGATCGACCCCATCCTCGAAGTCGGCCACGCGCTGGCCCTCGCGCTCACGCGAGCTGACGAAGGCGAGCTCGAAGTGCGGATGCTTCTGCAGCAGGCGGATCAGCTCGCTGCCGACGTAGCCGCGGGCGCCGATCAGGCCGATGCGGATCTTCTTTTCCATCGTTGCGCCCTCAGCCCTTCAGCGTGGCCGGCCGCGCGCGGCAGTGCTCGACCGCGAAGCGGATGTCGTCGAAGGCCTCCAGGCCATACCAGAACACGTTCCAGCGCTCGCCCTTGATGCAGCCGTCGCTCTCGCCGAAATAGAAGTCGTTGATCGCGTTCTCGCGGCGCGAGCGCCAGAACAGCTTGGGGTTCTCCGCGCGCATGACCTGCCAGGCCGCGCGCCCCAAGCCCTCGCCTTGCGCATCGTCGCTGACGGCGAACTTGTCGAGATGCGGGATGCCGTTCTCGAGGGTGAGGATCAGCGCCGCGCGGTAGTGCTCGCTGACGTAGACGCGGTGCGGCTTGATCGAGTCGAAATAGCCCTTGACCAGCTTGCGGCCGAAGCTCGATTCGATCAGCGCCTGCAGGCGCTTCATGTCGAGGCCCTTGAAGCTCTTCTTCGAGTGGATCTTCTCGCCGCGGCGAACAAGGGTGCCCGAGCCGCGGTGGGTGAACAGCTCTTTCGCGAGCTCGTCCGGCTTGGTGATCGACACCGACGAGGACGGCGGCAGCTGCATCAGCAGGTCGTGGATCTGCTCGATCTTGACCTTCATGCCGGAGTGCAGCCAGTCCTGCTGCATCAGGTGCGCGTACTCGGTCGACAGGTTGATCGAGTCGATCACCCGGCCCTCGCCGTCCAGCAGGCCGCCGGTGCCGGTCAGGAACACGATCTTGTAGGGCTGCAGCTGCTTGACCAGGTCGTTGGCGGCCCAGTCGGCATTCAAGTTCACCATCTGCCCGCCGGCGGTTTCGCCGAGGCTGGTGATGACCGGGATCGAGCCGGCCTTGATCGCCGCCTGGATGCCCTCGGTGTGCACCGCCGTGACCTTGCCGACCAGGCCGTACTTGCGCTTGTTGAGAAAGTCGGCCTCGAACACGCCGCCGGGGATGGACGTGGCGCGCACGCCGGCCCGCTGCAGGGCTTCGACCAAGCGCAGGTTCTCGCTCATGAACACGCGGCGGACGATGCGCAGCACCTCGGGCGTGGTCACGCGCAGGCCGTCGACGGTCTGCTTGGTGATGCCGGCGGCCTTCATCTCCTCATCAAGCTGCGGGCCGGCGCCGTGCAGCACGATCGGGGTCAGGCCCACCTGCTGCAGGAAGGCCAGCGAGCTGACCAGCGCCTCCATCTCGTCGCGCAGGATCGCTCCGCCGACCTTGACCAGGGCGAAGCGCTCGGCATCGACCTGCGAGAAGCGTTTCAGGTACTGCTGGATCTCCTTGGCCGAGGCCATGTTGGAGAGCAGGCGGACGATGGTGGGGCGGAGTTCTTTGGCCATGGGGCTGGGATGGGTTCTGCAGTGTGGCGGTGGGTGTGGGCCGACGAGAGCGCGAGCGCACTCGGACGGAGCTGCTTGTCTTCCCTCTCCCCTTGTGGGAGAGGGATCGAGGGAGAGGGGGACAAAACTTGCCGCGAGCTTCGCCCCCTCTCCCCAACCCCTCTCCCACAAGGGGAGAGGGGCTCGAATCGCGTTGGCGCAGGACTGGCGGGTCTTTGGTGCAGCGGTACGTCCAGCTCAGGCGAACAGCCGCAAGTAAGTCTTCCCCACCGCCTCCAGCTGCTCCAACGCCACCCACTCATCGGCCGTATGCGCCTGGGCGATGTCGCCCGGCCCGTACACGATCGCAGTGAGCCCGGCCGCGGAGAACAGCGAGGCTTCGGTCCAGAAGTCCACGGCCGGGCCGACCGGCAGGCCAAGCTCGGCGACCAGCGCTTCGGCGCGGGCGAACTTGTCTGCGGTGTCGCCGCCCGAGGGCAACGAAGGGCCGCGGAAGGTTTCCTCGTAGTGGGCCAGGGCTTCGGCGGCTGCGAAGCCACGGAAAGTGTCGTGCAGGCCGTCGATCGAGTGCGAGGGCAGCGGACGGAAGCCGAAGCGCAGCTCGGCGGCCGGCGCGATCATGTTGGCCTTGATGCCGCCCTCGACGCGGCCGATGTTGAAGCGCAGGCCCTGCAGGCCGCCAAAGCTCTCGCCAGACTGCGTCTGCACGAAGTCCAGCGCGCGCCCGCCGAAGCGGATCGCCTGGTGCAGGGCGCTCTGCTCCATCGCCTGCGCACCCGAGGCATGGCCGGCCGTGCCCTTGAACTTCATCAGCACCGAGCTGATGCCGCGATGCGCCAGCACCGCGCGGGCCTGGGTCGGTTCGGCGACGATGGCTTCGGCGAAATCATGGCCTTGGGCGAGGAAGCCGGCGATGCAGCGGGCGTCGTTGGCTTCTTCGTCGGTGGTGAACAGAAAGGCCGCATCGCCCTGGGTCTGCTCCGCCGCTGCGATCAGGCAGGCCGCGGCACCCTTGATGTCGCAGGCGCCCAAGCCTATCGCACGGTCGGCGGTGACGCGCAGCACGTGCGGGTCGGCACTCCAGTGCGGCGAGTCGGGCACGGTGTCCATGTGCACGTTGAACACGCGCTTCGGAGTGCCGCGCACCGCCAGCAGGGCGATCGCGCCGGCGCCGAAGTCGGTCAGCTGGAAACGGAAGCCCGGCAGCGATTGCTGCAGGTAGTCGAACATCGAGCGCCCGATCTCGCGCGGCGGATTGCGGGTGTCGAAGGCGACCAGCTTTTCGAGGTGGTGGAGGATGCGGTCGAGCATGGGTTGGGTCTGCCGTGGCCATACGGGGTGATGGTTTGAAGGCTCGGCTTCGCCCGGACCCTCTCCCCAACCCCTCTCCCGGGGGGAGAGGGGCTCAAGACGGGATTACTTGTTCACTTCCGCCCACAGCGTGCTGCTCATGCCGAACAGCTTGATGAAGCCCTCGGCCTCTTCCACGCCCCAGTCGGCCGACTGCGCGTAGACCGCGCCCTTGGCGTTCAGGATATGCGGCGAACTCACCGCCACCGCGTCGACGCGGGCGCCGTGCGTTTCCAGCGTGACCTCGCCATTGACCTTGGCCTGCGAGCTCGCGAGGAAGGCCTCCAGGTCGTACTTCAGGGGGTCGTGGTAGAAGCCCTCGTAGACCAGCTCCACCCACTTGCGCGCCACCTCGGGCTTGAAGCGGTTCTGCTGCTTGGTCAGCACCGTTTCTTCCAGCGCGCGGTGGGCGGTGAGCAGGGCGATCAGGCCCGGCGCTTCGAAGATGATCCGGCCCTTCAGGCCGATGGTCGTGTCGCCGGTGTACAGGCCACGGCCCACGCCGTACTTTGCGAACTCGGCATTGAGCCGCGCCAAGAGCGCCGCACCCGCCATGCGCTCGCCGTTGATCGACACCGCCTCGCCGCGCTCGAAGCCGATCCGCAGCTGCAGCGGTGCGGCCGGCCAGTCGGCGCGCTTGGCGCAGAGCCCGCGGGCGCCCTCGCCTGGGGCTTCCCACTTGTCGATCTCACCGCCGGACATGGTCACGCCCAGCAGGTTCTCGTTGATCGTGTAGCTCTTCTGCTTGGCGCGGACTTCGAAGCCACGCGCCTCCAGATACGCCTGCTCGTAGGCGCGGGTCTGGGTGTGCTCCTTCTGGATCTCGCGGATCGGCGCCACGATGACGTAGTCGCCCTGCGCCTTCACCGCCAGATCGAAGCGCACCTGGTCATTGCCCATGCCGGTGCAGCCGTGCGCAATGTGCTTGGTGCCCAGCTCCGCACAGCGCTTCAGCGCGGCGTCGACGATCAGGTAGCGGTCAGAGACCAGCAGCGGGTACTGGCCCTGGTAGGCCTCGCCGGCCCAGACGAAGGGCTTGACGAAGCCCTCCCAAATCGCCGGGCCACCGTCGACGGTGACGTGGCTGGCCGCGCCCAGTTCGACCGCGCGGGCCTCGATGTAGGCGCGCTCCTCGGCATCCACGCCGCCGGTATCGGCGAACACGGTATGCACCTCATAGCCGCGCTCGCGCAGCCAGGGAATGCAGAAGCTGGTGTCGAGGCCGCCGGAGAAGGCAAGCACGATTCTCGTGCCGGGATTCGGGATTGGGGATTCGGGATTCGTTGAAGCGGGCATGCGGCGGTCCTTGGGGAGAGGGCGAGCAAACGAAGCGGATGTTGAAGAGCGATCAAGTCATGCGGGCTCGGACAGTTCGGGGCGCCAAAGCGAAGTTGCTCTAACGAATCCCGAATCCCCAATCCCGAATCCCGTCGCTGCTGCGCTCAGCGCAGCAGCGTGGCCATGATGGCCTTCTGCACATGCAGCCGATTCTCGGCCTCGTGGATGGCGATGCAGGCGGGGCTGTCCATGACGGCGTCGGTGGCCTTGACGTTGCGGCGGAGCGGCAGGCAGTGGCTGAACACGCCGTTGTCGGTCAGCGCCATCTTGCGTTCGTCGACGATGAAGTGCTTGTGCGCGTCGCGGATGGGCTTCTCTTCGTGCCAGCGGCCGAAGTAGGGGATCGCGCCCCAACTCTTGGCGTAGACCACGTGCGCACCGGCATAGGCTTCGTCCGGGTCGTGGCTGACGCGGAAGCTGCCCTTGGCCTCTTCGACGTTGTCGGCCGCCCAGCGCATGTAGCGCTCGTCCAGCACGTACTCGGGCGTCGGGCACAGCAGGGTCACGTCCATGCCCAGCCGCGTGGCGATGGTCAGGGCGGAGTTGGCGACCGCGGTGTTCAGCGGCTTGGGGTGGTAGGTCCAGGTCAGCACGTACTTCTTGCCGCGCAGGTCGTCGGTGCCGAAGTGCTCGCGCAGGGCCAGCGCATGCGCCAGCTCCTGGCAGGGGTGGGTGATCGTCTCCATGTTGATCACCGGCACGGTCGAGTACTTGGCGAAGGCGCGCAGCACCTTGTCCTCGCGATCCACCGACCAGTCCTGGAACTTCGGGAACGCGCGCACGCCGATCAGGTCGACGTAGCGCGCCAGCACCCGCGCCACCTCGGCGATGTGCTCCTCGGTGTCGCCGTCCATCACCGTGCCGAGGTCGAACTCGATCGGCCAGGCGTCCTTGCCGGGCTGCAGCAC
>VFQU01001771.1_pt1 | contig 11695 bp, 10 predicted proteins | sample 3512311 | NCBI WGS metagenome assembly VFQU01 (sample SAMN10412377, study PRJNA504923) | tailings metagenome | isolation source: Relicate 3 Philex TSF3 active mining site | place: Philippines: Tuba, Benguet | collected 2017-08-29 | reverse complement strand
AGCGGATGCGTATCGGCGCCGTTGACGTCGATCTTCGCGAACATCGGGAACGTGACGTCGTAGGTCGTCGAGCAGAACTGCCGGATCTGCGCCTCGTCGCCGGGCTCCTGATGGCCGAACTGGTCGCACGGGAAGCCGAGCACGACCAGGCCGCGGTCGCGGTACTCGCGCCACAACTGCTCGAGTCCGGCGTACTGCGGCGTGAATCCGCAGCGCGAGGCGACGTTGACGATCAGGACCAGCTTGCCGGCGTATTCGGCCAGCGAACGCGACTGGCCGTCGATGTCGACGGCGCTGAAATCGGCCAGGGTGCTCATCGGGCGTGGGCTCCTCCGTGGGGTTGACGCCGGCCGGCCGTGCCGGGACCGGCCGAAATCAGCGCGCGGCGGCGCCGCAGAAATGCTGGCGGACCTGTTCGGCCTCGGGCATCCAGGCGTTGAGTTGCTGGATGCGCGTCGCCTCGGCCGGATGCGTGGACATGAACTCCGGCGGCTTCTGGCTGCCGAGCTGGGCCATCCGCTCCCACAGCTTGGGCGCCTCCTGCGGATTGAAGCAGGCCGCCGCGGCCAGCAGCAGGCCGACTTTGTCGGCTTCGGATTCGTGATCGCGTGAGAACGGCAGCAGCACGCCGTACTGCGCGCCGGCGCCGATCGCCGCCATGACCATGCGCTGCTGCTGCGGATCCATCTCGCCGACCGACATGCTGGCGGCCATCGTGCCGATCTGCACCAGCTTCTGCTGGGCCATGCGCTCGCCGCCGTGGCGCAGCAAGGCATGCGCGATCTCGTGGCCCATGACCGCGGCCAGGCCGTCGCTGTTCTTGGCGACCGGGATGATGCCGGTGTAGACCGCGATCTTGCCGCCGGGCAGGCAGAACGCATTGACCTGGTCGGACTCGATCACGCTGACGTCCCAGTCGAAGGCGCCCCAGTCGGTCGACGCCGGCACGTTGGCGGTCTGCGCCAGGTACTGCTCGACCTTCGGTGCCGCCTCGATCAGCCGCTGCGCGATAGCGCGAACCTGCTGCGGCAGGTCGCCGCTGGTGACGACGCGCGACTCCTGCAGGATCTGCCGGTACGACTGCAGGCCGAGCGCGGCCTCCTGCTCGGCCGTGGTGTCGATCAGCTGCTTGCGACCGGTATACGAGGCTTCCTGCTGATGGCTGAAGTAGTAGTAGCCCAGATAGCCCAGGAACAGCAGGATCGGCCAGAACTTGAGGCCGCGCCGCCGCTGCACCCCACCCGCGGAACGATCACCGAATGGACCCATCGCCTTGCTTCCCCGATCGACGAGGCGCCGAGCATACCGCCATGCCGCGGGATGCGCAGCGTGCAGCGCGGCGCGGTGACGGTTGTTTTCAGGATCTGCATCGGTTTGCGGGACGGGCGGGTTGTGACGGGCCGTCCGTGCCGGCTTTTGCCGTCGAGCGATCCGAAGTGCTCGGGCGTCGATGTCGAGGCCGGTCTTGACTCGTCCGTCGTCGGGTCCTCGACCGCCGAAAAGGCTCGAGCGCTGAGACGCGGAGCCGCGCTTCGGCCTGGACGACCTGCGATGCTCGGCTCGCTTCAGGCGCACCAACAGCGAAGAGCGAAATCCACGGCAAGAGCAAAAAGCTAGCGCAAAAAGCTAGAGCGAAACCTAGAGCAAACGCCGGGGCGAAAGCCGGAGCGAATCGGCCGCGGGTCGATTCTCGCGGACAGGTGAAACGTGGGCTCTCAGGCAAGCCGGCCGATCGGACCGGTAGCGGGGTGGTGGTCGCGCATCAGAGTTCGCGCACCACGCGGAAGCCGACCTGTGCGCTGCGTGCGCCGGCGGCCAGGCCCGCGCGCCAGGCCGAACGCACCTGGTCCGGTGCACTGCCCCAGGAGCCGCCGCGGATCACGCGCGTCGCGCAGCCCGGATTGACCCAGGCCTGATGGTCGCGCGGCGCGCGCGTGTAGTTGTCGTGCCAGCAGTCCTCGACCCATTCGGAAACGTTGCCGACCATGTCGTAGAGGCCGAACGGATTGGCCGGATAGCGCCGCACCGGGGCCGGACCCCAGTAGCCGTCGCTGTAGTCGAGGAACGCGCGCGCCCAGCTGCGCTTCTTCGGCGAGCGGTCGCCGTCGCCGGTGAAGTTGCCGACCGGATCGCGCGGATCGCCCTCGCCCCACGGGTAGCGCGTGGACGAGCCGGCGCGCAGCGCGTACTCGAACTCGGCCTCGCTCGGCAGGCGGTAGGACTTGCCGGTCTGCTGTGAGAGCCATTGCAGATAGGCCGTGGCGTCGTTCCACGATACGTTGACGACCGGCAGGTCGTCGCCGGCGCGGCCGCCGCTGTAGTCGTTCTTCCGGCTCATGCCGCGGCGGTCGGTCAGGCGGCCGGTGTTCTCGTCGTAGTAGCTGCCGCTGCCGGCGCGCTCGGCCTCGGTCACGTAGCCGGTCGCATTGACGAAATCGCGGAACTGGCCGACCGTCACCTCGCTCTGTCCGAACGCGATGCCGGCTGCGATTTCGACGCGGCGCTGCGGCTCCTCGTTGTCGCGATGCCCCTCCTCGTCGGCCGGAGAACCCATCACGAAGCTGCCGGTCGGGATCACGACCAGCGGCGGCGCCTGGCCGGCGGTCGCGAGGAACGCGTCGCGGACCACCTCGCCGGGCCGGAAGCTCGCGTAGAGCCGCGCATTGCTGAGGCGCTGGTTGAAGTCGTCGACGCCCGGCAGGTCCGGGCTGACCGCCAGCGCGCGCTGCAGCAGCGATTCGGCGAGGTCCGCATTGCCGGCGTCGAGCGCCGAGCGTGCCTGTGCCAGCACGCTCTCGGCACGCTGGTGGCGCAGGCCCTCGATGCGCGTGCGCGTGTCCTGCTGTTCCTGCGAGCCGGGACGCACCGCGGCGGCCTCGGCCAGGATGCGGTCGGCGCCGTCGAAATCGTCCTGGGCGGCGGCGGCCAGCGCGCGGTCGAGGAAACCGCGCTCGATCTGCGCGAGTCCCTGGTCGACCAGGCCGTTGCCGGGATCGAGCGCCCAGGCGCGGCGGTAGACCGCCAGCGCATTGTCGTCGCCGTCGCCGAGCGCCTTGCCCGCCCGCAGCAGCTCGGCGGCCTCGGCCAGCAGCGGCATGACCTGGTTCAGCACGCGCAGACGCGCCTCGAGCTGGGCCAGCTCCGCATCGGCATGCGGCAGCTCGGCGAACGCGGCGACGAAGCGCCGCGCTTCGGCGTTCTCGCCGCGCTCCATCGCGGCGATCGCCCAGTCGCGCATCGCGCCGCCGATCCGCTTGAGGCCCTGCTCGGCCTCGGCGTTGTTGGCGTCCTGCGCGAGCACTTCGCGGTACAGCGCGACCGCGCTGCCGTCGGCCGGCTCGACCAGGCGGCCCTGCGCCTCGGCCGCGCGCGCGCGCTTGAGCAGGCCGGCGACCGCCTCGGTGACCGGCGCCGGCGGCCCCATCGCGAGCGCCTCGGTCAGCGAGGTCGGCTCGGACGCGGTCTCGCCGTCGGGTGCCGGCAGCGGCTCGGTCGGCGGCCGTTGCTCGGCGATCCACGGCGCCGGCCGCGACGGCGGCGCCGACACGGCCGGCTGCCGGACGCCCGGCGCCGCGTGGAACGCCCCCGGAAAGAACCGGTAGGTCAATGCGAACGCGAGCACGAGCATGCCGGCGATGCTTCCGAGGACGGCTTGTTTGCTGACGCTTTCGGTGCCGGGCATGGGTTCGAATCGAAATCGCCGGCGCCGTCGCCATATGCGACGGCCGGTCGGCCGGGCCGGCGGCCCCGCCGGGACCGCGCACTGCCGGCCATCATACCGCGCAAGGCGCTCGCTGCCGCGCGGCGCTCCGGTGCGCGCCGCGGGCGCGGCGGCGACCGACCGTTCATGTGTCTGCGCGGTCGCCGCGTGCATGCCGCGCGGGCGACCGATCGCCCGCGGCGCCCGGCCGCACGCGACGGCGCCGCTTGACTCGCGAACGCGCCGGCGGTCTGATCGGCGGCGGTGGCCGGCGAGCGGTGTCGGCGATCACCCAGGAATCGGCGCGACGGCAGGAAGGCCGGGGCGCATGAAGGAATAGGACCTGCAGCCGGCACGCAATCGCCGCTGCGGCGAAGGCCGGAAGGCCGAGGGGAAGGATTCATGACCCTGCTCGATGGCGATACGCCCTCCAGGATCGCCTCGGCGATCGAGCGCGAGGCGATCACGGCCGCCGCCATCCTCAGCGGCGACACCGGTCGGGCCGGTCTCGAGGAGTTGCTCGAACACGCCCGGCGCGATCTCGACGCGGCCGCGATCGCGGTGATCGCGCTGCGCGAGGACGGCCTCGTGATCGAGGCTCACGTCGGGCTGCACACCGGCCTCGCACTCGCACTCGCGCCCCGCTTCGACGAAGCGATCGATGCTGGCGGCGCAGGCGTCATGGTGGCCACGCCGCTGCCGTCGGCCGATCCGGCCGCAGGCGCTCCGCGCTACGCTGTCACGCTGCGCCTCGAATCGGACCGCAGCGCGGTTCCGGCGGTACTGTGCCTGTTCGAGTATCACGCGCGCCGCTACGAAGGCGCGGACGCCGACGCGGTCGCGCGCCTGGCCGCAACGGTCGCCCGGCGGCGCCGCCGGGCACGCGCCGCGCGCGACGTGATCGCGGGCCTGCAGCGCTTCCGCCGCATCTGCGACCGGCAGCCCTGCGCCCTGCTCTGCCTCGACGCGCACGGCACCATCGTCTACGCGAACCGGTCGGCCGAGGCATTGTTCGACTATCGCCGCGGCACGCTGCTCGGCCGCGCATTCGTGTCGCTGGTGTCCGAGGCGGCGATCGGCCGCGACGGCGACGGCACCGTGGTCCTGTTCGGCGCACTCGAGGACACGCCGGCGCGACGCGCCGACGGCAGCACGTTTCCGGTCAGCCTCGCACGTTCGAGCTGGCGCACCGGCGAGGACTGGGGTCTGGCGGTCGTCGTCTCCGATCTGACCGAGCGCAAGCGCGTCAAGGACCGGCTGCGTTCGCTCGCGCATTTCGATCCGCTGACCGGCCTGCCGAACCGCATCTTGTTCCTCGACAGCCTGCAGCGCCGGCTGGCGACGCCGCAGGCGGCCGGGACCGCGCTGCTGCTGCTCGACCTGGACGGCTTCAAGGACGTCAACGACGCGCTCGGCCATTCGGCGGGCGACCTCGTGCTGGCGCAGGTCGCCCATCGCCTGCGGCGCAGGAGCGACGAGCGTCACCTGCTGGCGCGGCTCGGCGGCGACGAGTTCGCGGTACTCGTCGACGGCACCGATGCCGATGCCGCGGCCGCGCTCGTCGCCGAGCTGCAGGGCGCATTCGAGCAGGCGTTCACGATCGACAGCAATACGTTCCAGCTCAACACCAGCATCGGCGTCGCACTGTCCGGCGCGCAGGCGCCCGATGCCGAGACGCTGCTCTCGAACGCCGATCTGGCGCTGTACGAGGCCAAGCGCAGCGGCGAAGGCAGCGTCAGCTTCTTCGCGCCGCGGCTCAAACGCGCGGTCGAGGCGCGCCATGCGATGCAGGCCGAGCTGCACCGCGCATTCTCGCGACGCGAGTTCGACATCTACTTCCAGCCGCAGGTCGACCTGCGCGACCGCACGATGGTCGGCGCCGAGGTGCTACTGCGCTGGAACCACCCGCAGCTGGGGCTGCTGACGCCCGGCGCGTTCCTCGACGTGCTCGACAAGATGCCCTTGGCCGCGGCGGTCGGTCATTGGACGATCGATGCGGCGCTGCGCCAGGCCGCGCACTGGCGCGACCAGGGCCATCCGCCGTTCCGGCTCGGCATCAACCTGTTCGCGGCGCAGTTCCACAGCGGCGACCTGGCCGACACGGTGATCGGCGCACTGGCCGAGCACGCGCTGCCGCCGTCGATGCTCGAGCTGGAAATCACCGAGACGATCGCGGTCCGCAACGATCCCAAGCTGCTCGGCGCAGTGCGCGCACTGCGCGATGCCGGCGTCGGCGTCGCGCTCGACGATTTCGGCACCGGCTACGCCTCGCTCGGACTGCTCAAGACGCTGCCGCTGGACCGGCTCAAGATCGATCAGACCTTCGTGCGCACGATGGCGAGCGATCCGCGCGATGCCGCGATCGTCGATGCGGTACTGCATCTGGGCGACCGGCTCGGCATGGGCGTGATCGCCGAGGGCGTCGAGACCGCCGAGCAGGAGCGGCTGCTGATCGATGCCGGCTGCAACGAGGGCCAGGGCTATCGGTACGGGCGGCCGATGCCGGCGCAGGTATTCGAGGCGCGTATCGACCTGCGCCGCTCGCGGCCGAAGGTCGGTGTGCGGGTGCGCGATGCGGTCTGAGGCTGCGCGGGGTACCGCGAACGGGGCGTCTCGGTCGCGATCGATTCAGCGGCGGCCTGCTACCAGAGGGCCCTTCCCGCTGCATCATCCGAGGCTTCTCATGGCACGACCGATCTGGACCGGCACTCTGTCATTCGGCCTGCTGAACGTGCCGATCTCGCTGATGACCGGCGAGCGCCGCGTCGATCTGCACTTCCGCATGCTCGACGCGCGCGACAACAAGCCGATCCGCTACGAGCGCGTCAATGCCGACACCGGCGCCGAAGTGCCCTGGAAGGACATCGTCAAGGCGTTCGAGTACGACAAGGGCAGCTATGTCGTGCTCGAACCGGAAGACATCAAGTCGGCCGCGCCGGAAAGCCACGAATCGATCGACATCGAGTCCTTCGTCGAGCGCGACGCACTCTCGCCGCAGTTCTTCGAGAAGCCCTACTACCTGGTGCCCGGCAAGAAGGCCGAGAAGGGCTACGTGCTGCTGCGCGAGACGCTCAAGAAGACGGGCCGCGTCGGTATCGGTCGCGTCGTGATCCGCACGCGCGAGTATCTGTGTGCGGTGCTGCCGCAGGACGATGCGCTGCTGTTGAATCTGCTGCGCTATCCGCAGGAGCTGGTGCCGGCCAGCGAATACGCATTCCCGAGCGGCGGTCTGGCCTCGTTCCGCATCAGCAAGGCCGAACTGGATATGGCCACGCAGCTGATCGAATCGATGAGCGCCACGTGGCAGCCCGATCAGTACAAGAATGAGTTCCGCGCGCGCCTGACCAAGGTGATCGAGAAGCGCATGAAGAGCAAAGGCGTCGTCAAGCCGGTCGAGGAGCCGGAAACACCGGAAGACGCCACGACCAACGTCGTGGACTTCATGGCGCTGCTCAAGAAGAGCATCCAGACCGAGAAGCGAACGCCGGCCAAGGCGGCGCCGCGCAAGACCGCCAAACGCGTCGCGGCCAAGAAACCGGCCGCCAAGAAAACGACCGCGCGCAAGGCCGCGCGGCGCGCCGGCTGACGCGCCGTGCGGGTCTTGCGCGGTGCTCAGGCCTCGGTCGAGGCGCGCAGCGCCGCCGCCAGTCCGGCGTCGCCGCTGACGATCGCCTTCCACGACAGTGCGATGCCGTTGCGCTTGCCCTTCTCGGTCAGCTTCAGACCGTCCGCATCGACGACGAGCGTATAGGCGGTGCCGTCGATCTCCAGTTCGCGTCGCAGGGGTTTGTCGAGCTTGGTCATGTGTTGTCTCCGTGGGTTGAATCGATGGGCATCATTCTGCGCGAGCGCCGCGCGCCTGGACTGAGCGCGCGCGGAACAGCAGCGACGCGTCACACTCGGATCGGTGTACCGTAGCGGTCGGCACGGCCGTCACGCCGGCTGCGCCTGTCCGATCGCGATGTCGAGCACCGGGCCGGGCGACCTGCGGTCGTGGCGGTTGCGTATCGCCATCGATCGCTGCGCCACCGCCGCATGGGCCTCGGCGACCGCGATGCATTCCTGTGCGACCCGTTGCGCGGCGGCGCGGTCGCCGTTCTGAAGCGCCAGATCCATCGCGTCGATCAGGCAGGTCCAGGCCGCAGGTTCGGCGGGCTCGGTCAAGCCGTCACGGCCGATACCGAGCCGCTCGACATGGCGCAGGGCCTGCCGCTCGGCATCGCGCCACACCGCGGCGAGCGTATCGTCGACCGCGCAGCGAACAGCCGTTGCGTAGAGCCGGCCGCGCGCGCGGGCGAACGCCAGCGCGGAATGGGAGGCCGAATCCTCGTGATCGTTCCGGTGCATCGTCAGGTTCCTTGCCGAATCCGGCGCCTACTGTGCCTGCTGCCGCGCAACACGCGCTGACTCGCGTGAACGGGATGCGGACCGCGCATCACTCGCCTCCGCGCGCGAAGCACGCGAGAATGTCGCCGCTGGCATCGCTGCGCCGCACCGTTTTTTCCGGGGACTGCTCGTGATTCGACACACCATGCGCGCCCGCGCATTCGCCGCCGCCCTCTCCGCGCTGGCCGGCTACATCGATGCGATCGGCTTTCTGACCCTGGGCGGTTTCTTCGTGTCGTTCATGAGCGGCAACTCGACGCGGCTCGGCGTCGCGATCGCCGAAGGCTCGCCGCTGGCCGGCATCGCGCTCGCGCTGATCACCGCGTTCGTCGCCGGCGTCTTCGCCGGCTTCTGGCTCGCGCACCGCAGCCGGCCGCGTACCGCACAGGCACGCGTGATGGCTTTGGTCGGTCTGCTGCTGGCCGGTGCGGCCGTGCTCGACCACGCCGGTGCACCGCTGGCCGCGACATTCGGCGCGACGGCCGCGATGGGCGCGGTCAACGCGGTGTTCGCACCGATCGGCGGCTTCCCGGTGGGCCTGACCTACATGACCGGCACCCTGGTCCGCATCGGCCAGCTGCTCGCCGATGCGACGCGAGGCGAGGATCCGCTGGCCTGGTGGCCGTATCTGATGCATTGGGCGGCCCTGGTCGCCGGCGCGGTCGTCGGCGCCTGGATGCAGGCGCGGATCGGCCTGACCGCGCTGTGGGCCGCCAGCGCCTGCGCGATGGCGCTGTCGACCGTGCTGGTCTGGAGCGTGCGCGCCTCGCCGCCTCCCCGCACGGACTGACGGCCGATTCCCGAAGACGCCGCGACATGCCGAGCGGCGGCGCGGCGAACGCCACGCCTCAACGCTGCTTGCGCGCATGCGACGCATCGGCCTCGTCGAGCGAATGAGACTCCTTGATGCCGCGCTCGCGCTCGGCGAGTTCGGCCAGGCGCCGGTAGAACGCGGCGAGCTGGCGCAGATCGTCCTCGTCGAGATCCTCGACCGCGACGAGCCGGTTGCTGGCATTGCGGTCGGAGGCCAGCAGTTCGTTGAGCTTGAGATGGAGCGCCGCGCTGTCCTTGTTCTGCGAACGCTGGATCAGGAACACCATCAGGAACGTGATGATCGTCGTGCTGGTATTGATGACGAGCTGCCAGACCTCGGAATAGCCGACGAACGGACCGAGCGCGGCCCAGACCAGCACGATCCCCACGGCGCCGCTGAACGTCCACGGCGAGCCCGCGGCATGCGTGGCGACGGTCGCGAAGCGGTCGAAGATCGAGTGATGGCCCGAGAGCCGGATGCGGTCGCGTGTCCCGGTTCGGCCGCGATTTCGCTGCTCGTTGCCGTTGCCGTTGCGGCTGCCTTTGCCATTGTCACTGCGGGCGGCGCTGCGGCTGCGGGCGCGCTGACGGTTGCGGGTCGGAGCGGTCATGGCGGTGCCGTCGGGAGTCGGGGAGTGCGCGCGATCTTGCCCTCGCTCGCACAAGCGCCGCTGAATGCCGTCTGCAGTTCCGACATCACGGACAGGCCGGCATGAGATCGGCAGGCATGCCACGCACGTCGCGCACGTCATGCGGAGCCGATCCGCGCTGGCAGGCCGCTCGCAGCGTCAGCGAATCAAGTAGACCCGCGTATGCGGCACTGCCGACCGACAGAGAGGTCGAGTCGACATCGCCAGGCTGCCCTTGCTCGCGTGCCGTCTGCTACGCCAGATCGGATCGTCTGTCGCGATCGGAGCGGCATCACGATTCCCCCGCCTGGTGCCGAGAATGCGGGGAGTGGTCATGTCGCCACGCGCGATCGATGAAACAAAAAAAGCCCCTGCCGGAGCAGGGGCTTTCGAGTGGCTGGGAGACTAGGATTCGAACCTAGATAAACGGAGTCAGAGTCCGTTGTCCTACCATTAGACGATCTCCCAAGAACCAGAGGCCACGGCGGACGAACCACCGTTCTGACGGCCTGGAATCGACCGCCGGCCGGGCCGGCGGACGTTCCGCGCTTAACGCTTGGAGTACTGGGTCGCGCGACGCGCCTTGTGCAGGCCGACCTTCTTGCGCTCGACTTCGCGGGCGTCACGGGTCATGAAACCGGCCTTGCGCAGCGGCGACTTCAGCGTCTCGTCGTACTCGACCAGCGCGCGGGCGATGCCGAGGCGGATCGCGCCGGCCTGGCCGGTCGTACCGCCGCCGGCGACCGTGACGAGCACGTCGAACTTGTCGGTGGCCTGCACCAGCTCGAGCGGCTGGCGCACGATCATGCGGGCCGTCTCGCGACCGAAGAACTGGTCGAGCGTCTTGCCGTTGACGACGATGCTGCCGCTGCCCTTGCGCAGGAAGACCCGCGCGGCGGAGGACTTGCGACGACCGGTACCGTAGTTTTGCTCAATAGCCATGTATGGGAAACCTAGCGTACGTGTGTGGCCCGCACCGTGACGGGCGGGCTCCTGCGAGGACGGCGCCTCAGAGATCCAGGGTCTGCGGCTGCTGGGCCGTATGCGGATGCTCGGCGCCGGCATAGACCTTGAGCTTGCGGAACATCGCGCGGCCGAGCGGATTCTTCGGCAGCATGCCCTTGACGCCGATCTCGATCACGCGCTCCGGGTGACGGGCGAGCATGTCCTTGAGCGAGGTCGTCTTGAGGTTGCCGATGTAGCCGGTGAAGCGATGGTAGTTCTTGTCGGTGAGCTTCTTGCCGGTCACCGCGATCTTCTCGGCGTTGATCACGACCAGGTAGTCACCGGTGTCCACGTGCGGCGTGTAGATCGGCTTGTGCTTGCCGCGCAGGCGGGTCGCGAGTTCTGAGCAGAGGCGGCCGAGCGTCTTGTTGGTAGCGTCGACCACATACCAGTCGCGCTGCACGGTTTCGGGCTTGGCGCTGATCGTTTTCATCGGAAACACCTTGATCGCCCGGGTTAGGGGCTGGTCAGAAAATAAAGACGCGGGATTATAGGGGCGAACGCTGAATTGCGCAAGCCATTGAGCGCAATCGGCGCCCCTCCCGGCGGGGGCGGCATTCTGGCACATCCGGAAGTCTTTTTGAGCGGTGATCGCTGCTTTTTTTTCGGGCCGCGCGCCGCGCCGGGCGCAGTTCTCGGCGGCGGACGGTAGACTGGCCGACCCGAATTGACGGAGCCGCCCATCGTGACCGCCTCGCTGTCGATCACTGACCGCCTGCTGGTGGCGGTCGAGCGCGCATTGTCGACCGTGACGGAACCCGAGCCGTCGGCCGCACGTCCCTCGCCGGCCGAGGCGGTGCCCGACGCGCCGCTCGACGAGACGGACAGGCGCCATGCGGCCGGCCTGATGCGGATCAACCACGTCGGCGAGGTCTGCGCGCAGGCACTATACGTCGGCCAGGCCGCGGTCGCGCGTACCGACGATCTGCGCCGTCATCTGATGGCGGCGGCGGCCGAGGAAACCGACCACCTGGCCTGGTGCGGTGCGCGTCTGCGCGAGCTCGACAGCCGCCCGAGCCTGCTCAACCCGGTCTGGTACGGCGGCGCCTGGCTGATCGGTGCCGGTGCCGGACTGATCGGCGACCGGCTGAGCCTGGGCTTCGTCGTCGAGACCGAGCGCCAGGTCGAAGCCCACCTCGCCGGCCATCTGGATGCCCTGCCC
>VFQU01001770.1_pt1 | contig 11698 bp, 11 predicted proteins | sample 3512311 | NCBI WGS metagenome assembly VFQU01 (sample SAMN10412377, study PRJNA504923) | tailings metagenome | isolation source: Relicate 3 Philex TSF3 active mining site | place: Philippines: Tuba, Benguet | collected 2017-08-29 | reverse complement strand
CGATGGCGCCGTGGTCCCCCTCCCCCTGTTCGCCCGCTGGCGCGGGCGGGGGAGGATCCTGGGTGGAGGATGCTCCCCCGCTGCGCAGCAGCGAATCGGGGGAGCTGTCGGCGAAGCTGACTGAGGGGGCGGCGCTTGACCCCCCGCCTCAGTCCATCAGGCGGCGGGAGAGGTAGGTGTATTCCAGCGCGATGCGCATGGCGGTTTCGTTGAGGTTGGCGCTGGCGGCGTGGCCGCCGTCGATGTTCTCGTAGTAGAGGACCGGATAGCCCAGCGACATCATCTTGGCGGCGGCCTTGCGGGCGTGGCCGGGGTGGACGCGGTCGTCCTTGGTCGAGGTCTCGAAGTAGACTTCCGGGTACTTCTGGCCGGCCTTGATGGCCTGGTAGGGGCTGTAGGCCTCGATGAAGGCGCGTTCCTCGGGGATGGCCGGATCGCCGTATTCGCCGACCCAGGAGGCGCCGGCGCCGCCCATGACGGTGTAGCGGATCATGTCGAACAGCGGCACCTGGACGACGACGGCGTTGTAGAGGTCGGGCCGCTGGGTCAGGGCGACGCCCATCAGCAGGCCGCCGTTGGAGCCGCCCATGATGCCCAGGCGCCGGGGCGAGGTGATCTTGCGGGCGATCAGGTCCTCGGAGATGGCGAAGAAGTCGTCGTAGACCTTCTGGCGGTCCTGCTTGAGGCCGGCCTGGTGCCAGGCGGGGCCGAACTCGCCGCCGCCGCGGATGTTGGCCAGCACATAGACGCCGCCGCGCTCAAGCCACAGCTTGCCGACATTGGCCGAGTAGCCGGGGTTCATCGACACCTGGAAGCCGCCGTAGGCGTAGAGCAGGGTCGGCGCCTGGCCGTCGAACTTCAGGTCTTTCGGCCGGACGACGAAGTAGGGGACCTTGGTTCCGTCCTTGCTGGTCGCCTCGAACTGCTCGACGACCATGTTGGCGCTGTCGAACTTGGGCGGGGTGGACTTCAGGGCCTCGGGCTTTCCGCCGGCGGCGTCGGCCAGGTAGAGGGTGGTCGGGCTGAGGAAGTTGGTCACCGTGACCATCAGCCGGTCATCGCCGCTGGCCGTGGAGGCCAGGCCGATGGTGGAGTTGGCGGGCAGGTCGAGGCGGGACTTCGACCAGCCGTCCTTGCCGGGCTTGAAGGCCCAGGCCTGGCCGGTGACGTTGTCGAGCAGCTCGACCACCAGGGTGTTGCGGGTGGCGGTGACGCTGTCGATCGACTGGCGGGCGGTGGGCCGCAGGACCAGCTCGGCGCCGGCCCTGGCCGGATCGGCGTTGAGGTCGGCGAGGTTGAAGGCGGCGAGGTCGCCCTGCTTGAGGTTCTGGGCCGGCCAGTCCTCCTCCAGGGTGAAGACGACCTTGTCGCCGACCAGGGCCTGGATGCCGGACTTCAGCGGCAGGGGCAGTTTGACCGGCTTGCCGTCCTTGAGGATGAAGTACTCGGTCTCGAAGAAGGTCGGCGAGCGGGCGATCATCACCGCCGCGACCTGGCCGTCGGGCCGGCGCAGGACGAAGGGCGAGACGCTGATGTCGTCCTCGGTCCCGCGATAGATCTCCTTGACGCTGTCCAGCGGCTGGCCACGCTTCCAGACGGCCAGGACGAAGGGATAGCTGGACTTGGTCAGGGTGCCCGGACCCCAGTCGCGAGCGATCAGCAGGGTATCCTTGTCGAGCCAGGAGACGTTCTGCTTGCCCTCTGGCGAGACGAAACCGCCCTCGACAAACTTCTTCTCGACGGTGTCGTACTCGCGGACGGTGACCGCGTCCTTGCCGCCGTCCGACAGCATGACCAGGCAGTAGCGGTCTTCGGGGGCCAGGCAACTGGCGCCCTTCCAGACCCAGTTGGCGTTCTCGGCCTTCGACACGGCGTCGAGGTCGAGGATCACGTCCCACTCGGGCGTCTCGGTGCGGTAGCTGTCGAGCGTCGTGCGCCGCCAGATGCCGCGCACATGGTCCTTGTCCTGCCAGTAGTTGCGAAGCTGGGCGTCGTTCGGCCCGGCGAACCCGACCATGGCGATGCGATCGCGCGAGGTGACGATAGCCAAAGCGTCGTCATAGAGGCCCTTGTAGCGCGGGTCGTTCTGCAGGACCGGCAGGGAGCGGGCGTTCTCGGCCTTGACCCAGCCCAGGGCCTTGTCGCCCTCGACATCCTCAAGCCACTTGAAGGGGTCGTCCGCGCCCAGCGTATCGGCGGGAGAGGCGGCCGCGCCGCCGGGGGTGGCGGGGGCGGTCTGGCTCATGGCGGCGGGTCCGGAGGTCAGGGTCATGGCGAGGGCCGCGGCTGCGAGGAGGGTCTTGCGCAAGGCGATCAATCCATCAGTTGGCGGGAAAGGTAGACGTAGTGCATCGCCCAGCGGCGGGCGTTCGCCCTGGGATCGGCGGCGTTGGCGTGACCGCCGTCGGTGTTCTCGTAATAGAGATAGGGCGCGCCGAGCTGGCCCAGCCGCGCGGAGAACTTGCGGGCGTGGCCGGGGTGGACGCGGTCGTCCTTGGTCGAGGTGGTGATGTAGGCCAGCGGGTATTTCACGCCGGGCTTGAGGGCCTGATAGGGGCTGTAGGCGCCGATCCAGGCGGCCTCGGCGGGGATCTCCGGATCGCCGTACTCGCCGATCCAGGACGCGCCGGCGGGCAGGCGATGGTAGCGCAGCATGTCGAGCAGCGGGCTTTCGACGACCACCGCGTTCCACAGGTCGGGTCGCTGGGTCATGGCCACGCCCATCAGGAGGCCGCCGTTGGAGCGGCCGTAGGCGCCCAGGCGCCGGGGGCTGGTGACCTTGTCGGCGATCAGGGCCTCGGCGACGGCGTAGTAGTCGTCGTAGGCGCGCTGGCGGTTCTGCTTGAGGGCGGCCTCGTGCCAGGCAGGGCCGAACTCGCCGCCGCCGCGGATGTTGGCGACGACGTAGACGCCGCCGCGCTCGAGCCAGAGCTTGCCGATGACCCCGTCGTAGAGCGGCAGCTTGGACAGCTGAAAGCCGCCGTAGGCGTGCAGCAGGGTCGGCGCCTGGCCGTCGAAGGGCAGGTCCTTGCGGCGGACGATGAAGTAGGGGACGCGGGTCCCGTCCTTGCTGACCGCTTCCTTCTGCTCGACCACCAGGCCCGAGGCGTCGAAGCGCGCGGGCAGGGTCTTGACCGGGCGGGCCAGGGGGGCGGGGCTCTCGGCCAGCACCAGCCGGGTGGGGGTGACGAAGGTCTCCTCGGAATAGAAGACCGCATCGCCCTTGTCGGCCGTGGCGACCAGGGTCACGGCGGCGTTCTCCAGCCCCATGTAGCGCTGCATCAGCCAGGTTCCGCCGGCCTCGTTGAAGGTGACCAGCGAGCCGCGGACATTGTCGTAGAGCACGGCGACGACGCGGGTGTCGGTGACGGCGATCTGGTCGCTGTCGAGCGCCTGGCGTTCGGCGGGGGCGTAGAGCAGCTGGGCGATGGCGGGCGGGTTGGGGCCGGGGGCGCCGGCCTCGTCGGTCTTCTGGCGGCGCAGCAGCTCCAGCGGGTCGACGGCGATCAGCGAGCCGGATTTCCAGCCATGGTTCAGCCAGGACCAGTCCTGCTGCAGGGAGATGACCAGCCGGCCGTTGATGGCCCCGTGGATCGACGAGCGGGTCGGCAGCAGCAGGCGCCGGAAGACGCCCTTGTCGTCCATCAGGAACCAGGCGGTGTTGAAGAAGTCGAGACCCCGGCCGACGAGCACGAACCGGGCGCCGGAGGCGTCGCGCAGGACCTGCGGGCTGGCCGAGACGTCCCTGGTCTCGCCCTCGAAGACGGTGACGGCCTGGTCGAGGGTCTGGCCGCGCTTCAGCGTCTTGACCACACGGCCGTATCCGGAGTCGGTCAGGCTGCCCGGGCCCCAGTCGCGGGTCAGGATCAGGGTGTCGTCGTCCAGCCAGGCGACGGTCTGCTTGCCCTCGGGCAGGCGGAAGCCGCCGGGGACGAAGGCGCGGGTCTTGAGGTCGAATTCGCGGATCTCGACCGCGTCCTTGCCGCCGTTGGACAGGCGCACGAGGCAGCGGTCATAGGCGGGCGAGCGGCAGGTTGCGCCCTTCCAGATCCAGTTGGCGTTCTCGGCCCTGGCCAGAGCGTCGAGGTCCAGCACCGTCTCCCAGGCGGGGGCCTCGGTGCGGTAGCTGTCCAGCGCGGTGCGGCGCCAGACGCCGCGCACATGGTCGGCGTCCTGCCAGAAGTTGAACACCGCCTCGCCGACGAAGTCCGGCGTGGCGATGCGGTCTTTGGCCGAAAGCACGGCCAGGGCGTCGGCCTGCAGCGGGGCGAAGCGGGCATCGCCGGTGAGGACAGGCTGGGACTTGTCGTTCTCGGCCTTGACCCAGGCCAGGGCGCGGGGGGATTCGACCTCTTCGAGCCACTGGAACGGATCGGACGCCTGGGCAAACGCGGTGGCGGCGAGGGCGGTGGCGGCGACGGCGCCGGCCAGGGCCGCCAGAACGACAAAACGCATAATCACTCCCCGATACGCAGGCGGCGGAGCATAGGGCGCGCGCGTCAGGGGGCAAGAGGGGCCGGGTCTTGCCCTGGCCCCCTGGCGAGGATCAGCCCTCGCCGCGAACGTAGGGCTCGACCACGCCGGAGTACTTCATGGTCAGGGGATTGCCCTTGCGGTCGACCTTGGCGCCCAGCGCGACCTTCACCCAGCCCTCGCTGACGCAGTACTCGTCGACGTTGGTCTTCTCGACGCCATTGAACTTGATGCCGATGCCCTGGGCCAGGACCTCCTCATCGTAGAAGGGGCTGTTGGGGTTGGTCGACAGGCGGTCGGGCAGGGTCTGGGTCATGGCTCACTCGTCGCGATCAGCGCGGGGTCATAGCCCCGCCCGAGCCCAGGGACAACAGGGCGGCCTATTCGTCGTTGGGAATGCAGATCAGCTCGCCGCAGGCCTTGCAGTGGACGGCGTCGGGATCGTGCCGCTTCAGGCCGCAGGCGGGGCAGGGGAACAGCACCTTGTGCGGCCGGACCAGCAGCTGCATCAGCCGGATGAACAGCGAGACCCCGCCCAGCATCACCCCGATCGACAGCAGCCGGCCCCAGACGCCGGGCAGGATGATGTCGCCATAGCCGGTGGTCGTCAGGCTGGTGACGGTCCAGTAGAGGGCGTCGACCCAGCCGTCGATGCCCTCGTAGCGGCCGATGTGGGTGGCGTAGACCAGGCCCGTGATGACGAAGACGAAGGTCAGCAGCCGGACCGACGCGCGGGTGATCTCCTCGACGCGGGTGTCGTCGTAGCGGTGGCCGATGGTGCGCCAGAAGAACTCGCTCTCGATCAGCGTCCAGAGCCTGAGCACCCGCAGGAAGCCGAAATTGGCCAGCCAGACGGGGAACATCAGGGTGGCCAGCACGAACAGGTCCACCCAGACCAGCGGCCGCTTGAGCCAGGCCTTGAGGTCCGGCGCGGCCATGAAGCGGGCCAGCATGTCGAGGCTGAGGAAGGCCGCGATGGCGTAGTCGATGACCAGGAAGGCGCGGGTGTCCTTGAGGATCGGCGCCGCCACGAAGAAGGCGATGATCGCCAGATCCAGCCCGATGATGGCCAGCCGGAAGCGCACCGCCGTGGGAGAGGAGCCGTGATACAGCGCCCGCAGCCGCGCACGGATGCGCCAGCCGTCCCGCTCTTCGGGAGGGGCGTCCTGCGGGGCCTGGGCCGGCTGTGCCTTGCGCGCCATGCCCGGGACATAGCGTCAACCGCCCGGAGGACCAAGGTGTTGCTGCGCGGGCGCTTCTTGCCGAGGGAGAGGGAATGGCGCCGCGGCCGCCCCTCACAGATTTCGCCAATCTCGACTATATAGGCCGCGACATGTCCCGCCCGTTTCTGAAGATGAACGGGCTCGGCAACGACTTCGTCGTCGTCGAGGCCCGCCAGCAGCCGTTCCGGCCGAGCCCCGAGCAGGCGCGCGCCATCGCCGACCGGGCGAGCGGGATCGGCTGCGACCAGCTGATCGGGCTGGAGCCGAGCGCGCGGGGCGACGCCTTCATGCGCATCTGGAACGCCGACGGGGGCGAGGTCGCCGCCTGCGGCAACGCCACCCGCTGTGTCGGCTGGCTGCTGATGCAGGCCTCGGGTCGCGACAGAGCGGTGATCGAGACCGAGGCCGGCCTGCTGCGCGCCGAGCGCGGACCGGACGGGGCGATCAGCGTCGACATGGGCCGGCCCGGTCTGGACTGGACGCAGATCCCGCTGGCCGAGGAGATGGACACGCGCGGCATCGAGCTGCAGGTCGGGCCGATCGACGCGCCGCTGCTGCACACGCCGGGCGCGGTTAGCATGGGCAATCCGCACGTCGTCTTCTTCGTCGACCACGAGCCCGACGAGCAGATGGTGCGCGGCTCCGGCAGCCTGATCGAGCATCACCCGCTGTTCCCCGAGGGCGTCAACGTCGGCTTCGCCCATGTGCTGGCGCCCGATCGTATCCGGCTGAGGGTCTGGGAGCGCGGAGCCGGCCTGACCAGCGCCTGCGGCACGGGCGCCTGCGCCGCCCTGGTGGCTTGCGCCCGGCGCGGCCTGACCGGGCGCGAGGCGACGCTGGTGCTGGACGGCGGGGAACTGACCATCGCCTGGCGCGAAAGCGACGACCACGTGATCATGACCGGACCGGTCGCGGTGGAGTTCACCGGCCGGCTGCCGGAGGCAATCGCGGCATGACCCACCCCGCCCTGCAGCCCGGCCATACGGCCGTCATCACCGGCGCGGCGGACGGCATCGGGCTGGCGGCGGCGCGGCGGTTTCTCGAGCTTGGGCTGAACGTCGTGCTGGCCGACCTGGCGGCTGAAAAGCTGTCCGCCGCCGTGGAGGGCCTGGAGGCGGGCGAGCGTGCGCTGGCCGTGCCCACGGATGTGGCGGACGCCGCGGCCGTGGCGGCCCTGCGCGATGCGGCCATCGCCCGGTTCGGCGCGGTGCATGTGCTGATGAACAACGCCGGCATGGGCGGCGGCGGCTCGGCCATCGAGAACCCCGACCGCTGGCGGCGCCTGCTGGAGGTCAACCTGTTCGGCGTGATCAACGGGGTGCAGGCGTTCGCCCCGGCAATGATCGAGCGCGGCGCGCCGGGCCTGATCATCAATACCGGCTCCAAACAGGGCATCACAACCCCGCCGGGCGACACCGCCTACAACGTCTCGAAGGCCGGGGTGAAGGTCCTGACCGAGGGGCTGCAGCACACCCTGCGCAACACGCCCGACTGCCGGATCAGCGCCCATCTGCTGGTTCCCGGCTACACCTTCACCGGCATGACCTCGCGCGGCCAGGCCGACAAGCCGGCGGCCGCCTGGACCGCCGCCCAGGTGGTGGACTTCATGCTGGAGGCCATCGCCGCCGGCGACTTCTATATCCTCTGCCCGGACAACGACGTGGACCGCGCCACGGACGCCTCGCGTATCCGATGGGCGGCCGAGGACGTGGCCTCGGGCCGCCCGCCGCTGAGCCGCTGGCACCCCGACTACAAGGACGCCTTCGAGGCCTTCCTGGCCCAGGACAGGCCGGCGGACGGGCGATGAGCGAAGAAGTCCTGGATGAACCGGCCGTCGCCGAGACCGGCGGCGGGACGCGCGTCGTCACCTTCGGCTGCCGGCTGAACGCCTACGAGTCCGAGCAGATCCGCGCCCGGGCCGAGGCGGACGGCGTTTCGGGCACCATCGTCTTCAACACCTGTGCGGTGACGGGCGAGGCGGTGCGGCAGGCGCGTCAGGCGATCCGCAAGGCGCGCCGCGAGAACCCGGACGCCCGCATCGTCGTGACCGGCTGCGCGGCCCAGGTCGACCCGGACGCCTTCGCGGCGATGGGTGAGATCGACCTGGTGCTGGGCAACGCCGAGAAGGCCGCCCCGGGCGCCCTGCTGCCGGCGCCCGAGAAGGGTCGGGTGCGGGTAAACGACATCATGAGCGTGCGCGAGACCGCCGCTCACCTGTCCGACGGCCTGAAGGACCGGGCGCGGGCCTATGTCGAGATCCAGAACGGCTGCGACCACCGCTGCACCTTCTGCATCATCCCGTACGGCCGGGGAAACAGCCGCTCGGCGGCGGCCGGCGAGGTGGTCCAACGGATCGGCCGGCTGGCCGCCGAAGGCTGGAAGGAAGTGGTGCTGACCGGCGTGGACCTGACGAGCTGGGGCGCGGACCTGCCGGGTCAGCCGACGCTGGGCCAGCTGGTCGCGCGGATCCTGCGGCTGGTTCCGGACCTGCCCCGGCTGAGGCTGTCGAGCATCGACGCCGCAGAGATCGATCCGGACCTGATGCGGGTGCTGGCGACCGAGGCGCGGCTGGCGCCCTATCTGCACCTGTCCCTGCAGGCCGGCGACGACCTGATCCTCAAGCGGATGAAGCGGCGGCACCTGCGGGCCGACGCGCTGAAGCTGGTTTCGGAGGTGCGGGCGGTGCGGCCGGACGTGGCCTTCGGTTGCGACCTGATCGCGGGCTTTCCGACCGAGACCGAAGAGGCGTTCGCCAATACCGTGGCGCTGGTCGAGGAAGCGGGCCTCTCCTACCTGCACGTCTTCCCCTACAGCCCCCGGCAGGGGACGCCGGCCGCGCGGATGCCGCCGGTGGCCCGCGCCGTGGTCAAGGACCGCGCCGCCCGCCTGCGCGCGGCCGGCGCGGCGGCCCTGGCCCGGCACCTGGAGGCGCGGGTGGGGCGGGTGATGGAGGGTCTCGTCGAGCGACCCGGAATGGCGCGGGCGGCGGACTTCACCGAGATCGCCTTCGAGGGCGAGGCCGAGGCGGGGTCGCTGCGCGACCTGCGGATCACCGGCCATGACGGGACCAGGGCGCTGGGGGTGCTGGCGTAGGGTCCGCTCGGCTAACGCCCCTTGAAGCCCGGCCAGGTCAGTTTCCAGCGGATCGCCGCCCCGCGCAGGGCGAAGGCGGCGGCAAAGCCGATGAGGCCGGCCAGGATGCGGTCGACGCCCAAGGCCGCCAGGATGACGAACACCATCGCGCCAAGGATGGCGGCGCTGACGTAGATTTCCCGCTGCAGCAGCACCGAAGGCTCGCCGGCGACGACGTCGCGCAAGACGCCGCCGAAGGTGGCCGTCATCACGCCCATGACAACGGCGGAGACGGGATGCACCCCCAGCGCCAGGGCCTTGGCGGCGCCGACGATGGCGTAGGCGGCCATGCCGACGGCGTCGAGCCAGAGCAGGGCGGTCATCCGCCAGGTGGCGCGGCCGACGAACCAGACCACCAGCGCCGCGACGATGCAGGTGACTAGGTAGCCGGGCCGGTTGATCCAGAACACCGGCGCGTCGATCAGCAGGTCGCGCAGGGTGCCGCCGCCGACGCCGGTCATGGCCGCGAAGAAGATGAAGGTGATGACGTCATGCCCCCGCCGCGCCGCCGCCAGCGCCCCGGTCGCGCCGAACACGGCGACGGCGGCGTAGTCGAACAGCAGGAAGGCGGTTTCGAGGTTGGGCATTGGCCGCGTCTATCGCACGGGAATCGTCGACTGCTCCAGCGTGGTGCGCTTGTTCCCGGCTGCCGGAGCACGGCGTTGGAAATGGGTCCTCCGGATCGCTGCGCGACCGAAGGATGACAGACGCTGGCAATCGTCGCACCCTGTGGTCCATGGCCGACATCATTGATCTTCGCGTGCGCAAGTGGGCGGTTCGCCTGGCCCGGTTGCTGGGCCGACCGGACGGCCCGGAGGCGTTCGAGGATCGCACCCTGAAGGCGATCATCGACAACAACACCGACGAGGACATCGCCGACATGCTGGCCCTGCCTTTGCCGAGGAAGGGCGGGTAGGGGCTTTCCCCTCAACGTCATCCTGAGCAGCGCGCAGCGCGTGTCGAAGGACGCAAGCTGTTACCGCCCCGTGTGATGCTGTCTGCTGCGGGACAGGCCGGGCAGGCGGTCCCAGGCGCCGGCGATCACCGCTTCCTTCTTGGCGCGGTTCCAGCGCTTGAGGCGACGCTCCCAGGCGGTGGCGTCCAACAGTGTCTGGAACTCTGCGGCGTAGACACATTCCACCGGCAGGCGGGTCGCGGTGTAGCCGGCCCGCAAGCCGGATCTGTGCTGCGCCAGTCGCTCGTCGAGCGCGGTCGTGCAGCCGGTGTAGTAGCTGCCGTCGGCGCAGCGGAGGATGTAGACCCACGAGGCTGGCATGGGGTGCGTCCTTCGACACGCCCGCCGTGCGGGCTGCTCAGGATGACGAAGAGAGGGAAGATTGGCGCAGATCGATGCTCATGTACATGGTTTGTTCTTTATTGCCCCCGCCCTCCGAAACAGGTGACGGCGTCGGCGGCAGAGGATAGACCGCGCCCATGGCAGAACAGAAGCAAGGCTGGTTCCAGCGCCTGACCAGCGGGTTGTCCCGCTCGTCGCAGGCGATGACCCAGCAGGTCACCGAAATCTTCCGCAAGCCGCTCGACCAGGAGCAACTGGATGCGCTGGAAGAGATGCTGATCGAGGCCGACCTGGGCCCCCATGCGGCGGCCCGGATCACGGCGGCCTTCAGCGACGCCAAGTTCGGCAAGTCGGTGTCCGAGCAGGAGGTCAAGGAGGCCCTGGCCGACCTCGTGGCCAAGGAACTGGTCAGCCGGCAGGGCGAGTTCGACCCGCTGTCGGGGCCGCGGCCCTATGTGGTGCTGTTCATCGGGGTGAACGGCTCGGGCAAGACGACGACGCTTGGCAAGATCGCCGCCGACCTGAAGGCGCGGGGGGCCAGGACGCTGATCGTGGCCGGCGACACCTTCCGCGCCGCGGCCGTGGAGCAACTGCGGGTCTGGGCCGAGCGGTCGGGGGCGGACTTCATGTCGCGCCCGGCCGGGGCCGACGCCGCCGGGTTGGCCTTCGACGCGATCGAGCGGGCCAGGGCCGAGGGCCATGACGTGGTGCTGATCGACACCGCCGGCCGGCTGCAGAACAAGCAGGGCCTGATGGACGAGCTGCTGAAGGTGATCCGGGTGATCAAGAAGGTCGATCCGGAGGCGCCGCACGAGACCCTGCTGGTGCTGGATGCGACGGTGGGGCGCAATGCGCTGAGCCAGGAAAACCTGTTCGGCAACCAGATCGGCGTGTCGGGCATCGTCATGACCAAGCTGGACGGCACCGCGCGCGGCGGCGTGCTGGTCCCCGTCGCCCAGGCCTCGGACAGCCCGATCAAGCTGATCGGGGTTGGCGAGGGGATCGACGATCTGCAACCCTTCGACGCCCGCGCCTTCTCGCGCACCCTCGTCGGCCTCGACGCTTAAGGAGCCCCCTTGGCCAAGCTCTCTCCCCAGGCCCACTCGTTCGTTCGCGGCGCGGTGGACTACGGCGGCCTCGTCGTCTTCCTGATCGGCTTCGCCATCACCCGGAACCTGGTGCAGGCGACCTGGTGGCTGGTGGCCGGATCGGCCGCCGCCCTGATCCTGGGTTTCGCCATAGAGCGGCGGATCGCGCCGATGCCGCTGATCGCCGGCGGCGCGGCCCTGTTGTTCGGGGCGCTGACGCTGATCTTCAACGACCCCAGCTTCATCAAGCTGAAGCCGACCATCATGAACACCCTGTTCGGAGTGACGCTGCTGGGCGGGGTGATGATGGGCAAGAACCCGCTGAAATGGTTCCTGGGCAGCGCGCTGGTGATGAGCGAGGGCGTCTGGCGCACCTTCACCTTCCGCTACGGCCTGTTCTTCCTGGCCTGCGCCGTGATCAACGAGATCGTCTGGCGGACCCAGCCGGACGCGGTGTGGGTGCTGTTCCGGTTCCCGGGCCTGCT
>VFQU01001769.1_pt1 | contig 11706 bp, 10 predicted proteins | sample 3512311 | NCBI WGS metagenome assembly VFQU01 (sample SAMN10412377, study PRJNA504923) | tailings metagenome | isolation source: Relicate 3 Philex TSF3 active mining site | place: Philippines: Tuba, Benguet | collected 2017-08-29 | reverse complement strand
CGGCCTGTCGCTCGCCCCGATCCGCATCCGCGACAACATCCAGCTCGGCTCGCACGACTACGCCGTGAAGATCCGCGGGGTCGAGGTGGCGCGCTGGTCGCTCATGCCCGGCCAGCTCCTCGCCATGAACCCCGGCACCGCCGACCTGCCGCTCGACGGCATCCCGACGGTCGAGCCGTCGTTCGGCCTGCCGGCCGTCTGGATCGGCGAGGCACAGCGCGAGCAGGCCGAGATCTCCGGCTACACCGTCGTGGACCCGACCTCGCTCGTCGTCACCCACCTGTCCGAGGTCATCCGCCGCAACGCCGCGGAGCTGCTCGGCCGCCAGGACGTCCGCGCCCTGCTCGACGCCCTCAAGGAGCGCATGCCGGCTCCCGTCGAGGAGCTCGTCCCCGACCTGATGACCGTCGGCGAGGTGCAGCGGGTGCTGCAGACGCTCCTCGCGGAGTCGGTCCCGGTGCGCGACATGGTCACGATCCTCGAGACGCTCGGCGACAAGGCGAAGCTGACGAAGGACGTCCCGATCCTCGCCGAGTACTGCCGTCAGGCCCTCTCGCGCGCCATCTGCGGCCGCTTCGTGGACGAGACGGGGACGCTCCGCGCGATCACCCTCGACCCCGAGGCCGACCGCGAGATCGCGGAGTCGGTCGCACGCACCGACGACGGCACCGCCGTGACCATGGACCCCGCCCGTGCCGCAGCCCTCATCGAGACCCTCAAGGAGCAGGTCGACCACGCGCAGGCCGTCGGGGCCGCGCCGGTCGTCCTCTGCTCCGGCGCGACGCGCCGCCACCTGAAGGCGCTGACCGTCCACGCCATCCCCACGCTCACCGTCCTGTCGTACCACGAGATCCTCCCGTCCGTGCGCATCGAGCCCGTCGGGCTCGCCGCCCTCGTCTGAGCCAGAGGCTCGGGCGCACCCCACCCCCCAGGAGACACCGGCCGTGCAGATCAAGCAGTTCTCCGGAGCGACCATCGACGAGGTGCTGACCAAGGTCCGCGAGGAGCTCGGCGACGAGGCCGTGATCCTGCAGACCAAGCGCGTCGTGACCGGCGGCATCGGCGGCTTCTTCGGCCGCGAGGGCGTCGAGGTCACCGCCGCCGAGGGGATGCCCGCCGGCGAGGGCGAGCGCGCCAACCTCGAGGCCGCGGCCTCGGTGGCGGTCGCGCCGCCGACGATCGACACGACCGACGCGTCCGCCGGCGACGACGAGGCCGAGGCCTTCGTCCCGACGCCGTTCGGCCGCCACCTCGACACCCGCCTCGAGGCGGCGATCGAGGCCGAGGCGACGCTGCCGCCCGCCCCCGGCGGGGCGCCCGCCGCCTCGCCCGCCGCCGCCTACGCCCGCGCCGGCGCCCCCTTCGCGCCGGGCGACCGCGAGCGCACCGAGGCGATCATCGAGGCCGCCCGCGCCGCGGTGCGCGACGCCCACGACGCCGCGGTCGAGCCGGCGCCGGCGGCGGTCCTGCCGCCCGCCGAGATGGACGCCCCGGAGATGCCCCCGGCCGCGCCGGTCGCCGACCCGCGCCCGGCGGCCCGCCGCGCCGGCCGCACCGGTGGCGGGACGCTCGACGGCGTCCGCGGCGAGCTGGTCCGCGCCGGCGTGGACCCCCGCTACCTCGACCCCTTCCTCGACGGCTTCGTCCGCTCGGTCCTGCCGTTCGTCGGCCCCGGCGACGGCCTCCGCGACGCGATGCGCGACCACCTGTCGGCCCGCCTGCCGGTGGTCCGCGACTGGAAGGCCCGTCCCGCGGGCCACACCGTCGCCCTCGTCGGCCAGAGCGGCGTCGGCAAGACGAGCGCCGCCGCCAACCTCGCGGGCGGGTACCGCGCCGCGGGCCTCACCGTCGCGCTGATCGCCGCCGGCGACGGCCCCCACGACGCGCTCGAGGCCCACGCCCGCCGCCTCGACGTCCAGCTCTTCCGGGCGCCCGACGCCGCCACCCTCGCGCGGCTCCGCGCGACCCTGGTCGACCGCGACCTCGTGGTGGTCGACACCGCGGGCCGCTCGCACCAGCAGCTCGCCGGCATCGAGGGCCTCGCCGCCCTCCTCGGCCCCGCGAAGATCGAGGAGATCCACCTGGTGCTGCCGCTCGCCACGCCGCTCGCCGACCTCGGCGACGTCCAGCGCCGGTTCCGCCTCGTCGGCGTCAACCGGCTGGCGATCACCAAGATCGACGAGACCCGCCACCTCGGCAACCTCGTCAACGTGCCGCTGCGGATGGGCAAGCCGCTCGCCTACCTCTCGGACGGCACCTCGGTCCCCGGCTCGCTCGCCCCGGCCGACGCGCGCCGCGTCGCGGAGATGATCCTGCCGTGACCCCCGTCCCCGCCGAATCCGGCGCGCCGCTCCCCGAGCGCGGGGACCGCGTGATGCTGGACGGCCTCCCCGGCGGCCCCTGGCCGACGGTGGTGGACGCCCACCGCGAGGACGTGCTGTCGCTCGCCGCGCCCCGCCTCGGCGGCCGCGTCGTGCGGCTGCCCCTGCGCCGGCCGTTCCTCGTCGCGTACGCCCACCGCGAGGTGCCGTGCGAGGTCGACGCGGTCCTGGTGGACGGGCCGGCCGACGACGGCCCCGCCGTCTACCTGGCCCAGGTCACGGGCGCGACCCGGCGGCTGCAGCGCCGCACCGCGGTGCGCGTGCCGGTGCACCTGATGGCGCACGCCAGCATCGGCGACGACTTCGACAACGCCCCCGTCGGCGCGGTCACCGAGAACCTGTCGGCGGGCGGGGCGCTCCTGCGCTCCGGGCGGCCGATCGAGCAGGGCGAGGCGGTGCGCGTGAGCGTGCGCTGCGGCGGCGAGGCCGGGACGTTCGACGTCGAGGGCCGGGTCGTGCGGTGCGACCGCACCCCCGGCGACCAGCGCCCCTGGCGCGTGGCGATCGCCTTCCTCGACATGGAGCCCGCCGACACGGACCGCCTCGTGCGCTTCGTGTTCGAGCGCCAGCGCGAGCTGCGCGCGCGCGACAGCGGGATCGCCTGATGGCGAAGGGGGAGAAGGCCGCGAAGGACGCGAAGGGCGGCGCGGCGGAGGAGAGCCCGATGGCGCTCTGGGTCGGCCGTGCCCGCGCGGTCGGCGCGCTCGTCGGCTTCGCCGTCGCCTTCCACGTCTGCCGCGGCCAGGGCTTCCCGCTCGCCGACGCGGTCATCCGCGCGCTCGTCGCGGCCGTCGGGATGTCGCTGGTCGCCTGGTGGTCGGCGCTCCTGGTGCTGCAGGCGCTGATGCGCTCCGCCGCGGCGCAGGCCAACCGCGAGGCCCTCGAGGCCGCCGCGGCCCAGGCCGCCGCCGCCCAGGCCGCCGACCCCGCCACGTCACGGCGCGGCTTCGCGATGGATGAGCCCTCGTGACGCCGATCGCCGACCGCGTCGCGACCCCTCCGGCCGCCCACGCGGCGATGGCCGCCCAGGCCGCCGCCGCCGCGGCCCGTCGTCCCGTCGCCGACGCCGCGTCGGGCGGGGCGACGCCGGACGGGACCCCGCACGGGCAGGGCGCGCCGGCCCTGACGCGGGGCGCCACCGGCGCTCCCGACCCGAGCGGCGTGAGCGGCCGGCTCGTCGATGTCTTCGCGTAGCCCCCTCGCCGACCGGCGCGCCGCGGGTCGCGAGGCCGAGCACCGCCCCGGCTTCCTCGTGGTGCGGGTCGAGGACGACGGCACCTACGTCGGCGGCCTGATGGTGACCGACGCGTCGGGGCTGCCGGTGGACTTCCGGTACACCGACCCGATCACCCCGACCCGCCTGCAGCGCGCCCTCTACGGGGGCGTCCTCGACCGCTACCTCCGCACCGAGGTGGTGCTGCGGACCCTGATCGAGGCGCTCGACGCCCCGCCGTCGCTGCTGGTCGTCGACGACCCCGACCTGCTCGACGAGCCGGTCGCGCTCTGCCCGGTGGCGCTCGTCGCCCGGTCGGGGGTCGACCCGCTCGGGTCCGCCGGGGCCCGCAGCGCCCAGGGGTCCGGGTCGTTCCTGCTGCAGGCCGCCGAGGGCGGCCACCCCCTCCGCGTCACGCTCCCCGAGGGCTCCCCCGACGAGGCGGCGGTCGCCGAGGCGCTGGTCGCCCTCGGCCGGCGCATGGACCCCCTCGAACCCGCCGAGCGGGTGCGGGACGCCCTCGCCGTGATCGTGGCGGGGGAGGACCCCACCTGAGCCCCGCGGGGCGCTCCTCCCTGGAGGAGCTGCGGCGCGCCGTCGCCCGCATCGGCGCCCGCACCACCGCGCGCGCCGTCGACCCGCCGGCCGCGCAGGCCAACGCGCCGCGCCACCCGGTCGTCGCCGCCCGCGCCGCCGGCCCGCCGGCCGCGGCCGCCCGCGGCGGCGGCACCGTCGCGCCGTCGCCCGCCCGCTCCGCGGCGCTCGACGCCCTCGCGGCACGTCACCGCCGGGCCGTCGTCGCGGTGGCCGCGACCGCGGGGCGCGCGCCGGCGCTCGCGACGGCCTCCGCCGCCCGCCACGTCGCGCCCCTCGCGGTGGTCGCGCGTGCCGCCCCGGCGGCCGTCGCCGTGCCCGCCGCCCGCCGCGCGCGCCCCGGGGCGCTCCGCACCCAGCGCCGTGCGCGGGTGCCGTGGACGCTGCTGCCGCGGCCGCGCCTCGCCGCCGCCTGGAGCGCGGTGCAGGACGCGAACCCGGGGGCGGGGGACCTCCGCCTCGTCGGCGTCTACGGGCCCCTCCCGCTCGACGCGGTCGAGGCCGCGGGACTCGACGGGGACGGCCGCCTCGCGGTCACGCTCGGGCGTCTGCGCCGCCCGTCCGTGACCGGCGACATCGCCCTGGCGCGCGTCGGCCCCGGGGACCGCCTGGTGCGGTGCGACCTGCCGTACCCGGCCGGGGGGCTCACCCGCCGCCCTTCGCGCTAGCATCGCGCGCTGAGACAGCCGATGGCGACAGGGGTCCAGAGATGACGAAGTGGCGTGCGGGGATCGGTCTGGCGGCCATGGCCGCGGTGGGGTCCCTGATCCCGGCGGTCGCGGGCGCCCAGGCGCCCGCCCCCGCCCCCGTCGCACCGGCCCCCCTCCCGGCGGGCGTGATCGCCCCGGGCGTGACGATCGCCGGGATCCCCGTCGGCGGCGCCACCGTGGCCGCCGCCCGCGCCGCCGTGATCCAGCAGCACGTCGTGCCGCGCCGCGCGCCCCTGCTCGTCACCTTCCGCGGGCGCAACCTGAAGGTCGAGCCGGTGAAGGTCGGGTACGCCGCGAAGGTGGACTACGCGATCAAGGTGGCGCTGCTCTACGGCCGGTCGAAGCCGCTCCCGCCGGAGGGCGTCGTGGACGTGCCGCTCGCGGCGACCGTCAACAAGAAGAAGCTGCGCGCGGTCCTGGCGTTGCGCGCCGCGAAGAACGACCTGTCCGCCGTGGACGCCGCGGTCTCCCTGAAGGGCGTCCGCCCGGTCATCCGCAAGCCGCGGGTGGGCATCGCCATCGACGTGCCGAAGGCGACCACGCAGATCGCGGCGGCGATCGTCACCCGCGACCGCCCCGCCTACGCGCTGGCGTCGCGCCGCGTCGCCCCCGCCCGAACCTCGGTCGGCGCGTTCGTGGTGATCGACCGGGGCAACTTCCGGCTCACCTGGTACAAGGGCACGCGCAAGCTGAGCTTCCCGATCGCGGTCGGCCAGCCCGCCTACCCGACGCCCTCGGGCGACTTCCAGGTGATCCAGAAGCAGGTGAACCCGACGTGGTTCCCGCCGAGCTCCCCGTGGGCCGAGGGCCTCGGCCCCGTCCCGCCCGGCGTGAGCAACCCGCTCGGCACCCGGTGGATCGGGACGTCCGCCCCGGCGATCGGCATGCACGGCACGCCGTCACCCGGGTCGATCGGCACCCGCGCCTCCCACGGCTGCATCCGGATGTACATCTCCGATGTCGAGAAGCTCTACCCGCTGGTCGACATCGGGACGCCGGTCTTCATCCGCTGAACCCCCGCACACCCTGACCCTCTACTGGAGGGTCAGGCGTGGCCGTTCTGGAGGGCGGAGCGGATGCGCGCGGCGGCCGCGGCCGGCATGAGGGCCCGGACGTGGGTCCCGTCGGCCGTGGACTCCTGCTCGACCTCGCTGCCGTCGGCGTAGACGACCGAGATCAGGTTGCCGAGGTCGTACGGGATCGTCACGTCGAGGCGCGTCAGCCGGTCGCGGGCGGCCTCCGCGAGGCGATGCGACAGGACGTCGAGGCCCTCGCCGCTCGTGGCCGACACCTGGACGGCGTCGGGTGCGCGCCAGCCGAGCGCCTCGCGACCCGCGGCGTCCAGCAGGTCGACCTTGTTGAGCACATCGAGCCGCGGGATGTCGCCCGCGCCGATCTCCTCCAGCACCTCGTTAACCGCCCGGGCGCGGTCGGCCCGGCGGGCCTCCGGCTCGGAGGCGTCGGCGACGTGGAGGATCAGGTCGGCGTCGCGGACCTCCTCGAGGGTCGCCGAGAACGCCTTCACCAGCTGGTGCGGCAGGTGGCGGATGAAGCCCACCGTGTCGGACAGCAGGATCTCGTGCCCCTCCGCCTCCACCCGCCGGGTGGTGGGGTCGAGGGTCTCGAACAGCGCGTCGTCGGTGCTGACGCCGGCGCCCGTGAGGGCGTTCATGAGGCTCGACTTGCCGGCGTTGGTGTAGCCGGCGAGGGCGATCCGGGGGATCGGCGAGCCCGTCCGCCGCTCGCGCTGGGTCTCGCGGGACCGCGCGACGTCGCGCAGGCGCCGCCGCAGCGTCGCCATGCGGTTCCGCACGAGGCGCCGGTCGGACTCGAGCTGGCTCTCGCCCGGTCCGCGGGTGCCGACGCCACCGCCGAGCCGCTCGAGGTGCTGCCAGAGGCCCTCCTGGCGTGCGTAGGAGTACTCGAGCTGGGCGAGCTCGACCTGGAGCTTGCCCTCGGCCGACCGCGCGTGCTGGGCGAAGATGTCGAGGATCACGGCGGTGCGGTCCACCACCCGCACGCCGAGGCGGTCCTCGAGGGCCCGCTGCTGCCCGGGCGTCAGGCCGCCCTCGGCGGCCACGAGGTCCGGCTTCAGCCGGATGACGAGCTCCTTCAGCTCCGTCAGCTTGCCCGTGCCCACGTACGTCCGCGGCTCCGGCCGCTCGCGGTGCTGGACGAGCGTCTCGACGACCTCGGCGCCGGCGGTGCGCAGCAGCTCGGTCAGCTCGTCGAGGCGGTCGCGCTCCTCGTCGCCGTCGCAGTCGAGGGATGCGATGACGAGCGCGCGCTCCGGCCCGACCCGGTGGAGCTCCTCCTCCGGCCGCTGCGCGGACCCGCGGTATGTGCGCTGCAGCTCACCCATGACCACCCATGATGCCCTCTCGGGGGCCGGGCGTCAGTCCTCCCGGGGCGCGCGCAGCCCGAACGGCGAGACGCACCGGCGCAGCAGCAGCGCACGGAGGGCGTCGGCGCGGGCGGTGTCGGGGTCGTCGATGCGCCGCAGCTGGCGCGTCCACGCGCGGCACGAGGGGGCGTCGGCGAGCCGCGCGAGGAGCCGGCCCGAGCTGACGCCGCGCCCGGCGGCGTCGACCGCGAACACCACGACGACGCCGGCGGTGCCGCTCATGCGGAACGCGACGGTGTCGTCGTCGACGAGGCGGGCGCGCACCCGGGCGCGCGTCACGACCAGCTCCGTCGTGCCGGGGAGCACGGCGCGGGGCCGCAGCACCGTGACCGTCACGGCCGAGGCGGCGAACGGGAGCCGCACGAGGGCGGGCCGCCCGACCCGCAGGCGGGCCCGTGGCAGCCGCGACGCCAGGTCGCGGAGCTCCAGCGCACCCGCGGCCGCCGGCGCGTCGCCCCAGACGCCGGGTCCCGGGGCGAGCACCTGCCGGGGGAGGGGGGCGTCGAGCACCATGAAGCCCGGTCCGGAGGCCGCCGCGGCGCCCGGGGCGAGCAGCAGCGACACGAGGGCGGCGGACGCGGCGCGGCGGGCTGTCGGGCGGCTCATGTCGGGATCCCGCGTGGTGGGGGTGCGGCGGGGACATGCTCTCACCCCGGGCGGTCGTCCCGCGCCACGGTCCGTGCGTGAGCCCGGGCGGTCGTGGGGTAACACCCCTCCCGTGCCGTGCCCGCCCCGCCCGACAACCGCGCGCAGCGCTCGACTAGCATGCGCGCCGTGAGCCCCCGAGAGCACACCCCGCCGGGGGACGACTCACCCGACTGGTACCGCGACGCGGTCATCTACGAGCTGCACGTCCGCTCGTTCATGGACAGCGACGAGGACGGCATCGGCGACTTCCGCGGGCTGATCTCGAAGCTCGACTACCTGCACGACCTCGGCGTCACGGCCATCTGGCTGCTGCCGTTCTACCCCTCGCCGCTGCGGGACGACGGCTACGACATCGCCGACTACCGGTCGGTGAACCCGTCGTACGGGTCGATGCGCGACGTCGCCCGGCTCATCCGCGCCGCCCACGAGCGCGGCCTGCGGGTCATCACCGAGCTGGTGCTGAACCACACCTCCGACCAGCACCCGTGGTTCCAGCGGGCGCGGCGTGCGCCGGCGGGGAGCCGCTGGCGCAACTTCTACGTGTGGAGCGACACGCCCGACCTGTACCGGGACGCGCGCATCATCTTCAAGGACTTCGAGACGTCGAACTGGGCGTGGGACCCGGTGGCGGGCCAGTACTACTGGCACCGCTTCTACTCCCACCAGCCGGACCTGAACTTCGAGAACGCCGAGGTGCGGCGCGCCCTGATGTCCCAGGTGGACCACTGGTTCAGGATGGGCATCGACGGCCTCCGCCTCGACGCGGTGCCGTACCTCTACGAGCGGGAGCGCACCAGCTGCGAGAACCTGCCGGAGACCCACGGGTTCCTGAAGGAGCTCCGCGCTCACGTGGACGAGGCGTTCCCGAACCGGATGCTGCTCGCCGAGGCGAACCAGTGGCCGGAGGACGCCATCGAGTACTTCGGCGACGGCGACGAATGCCACATGGCGTTCCACTTCCCGCTGATGCCGCGGCTGTTCATGTCGATCCAGATGGAGGACCGGTTCCCCATCATCGACATCCTCCAGCAGACGCCGGAGCTGCCGGAGGGGTGCCAGTGGGCGCTGTTCCTGCGCAACCACGACGAGCTGACGCTCGAGATGGTCACCGACGAGGAGCGCGACTACATGTACCGGGTCTACGCGCACGAGCGCGAGGCCCGCATCAACCTCGGCATCCGCCGCCGCCTCGCCCCGCTGCTCGGCAACGACCGGGCGAAGATCGAGCTGATGAACGGGCTGCTGCTGTCGCTGCCGGGCACCCCCGTCATCTACTACGGCGACGAGATCGGGATGGGCGACAACGTCTACCTCGGTGACCGCGACGGGGTGCGCACGCCGATGCAGTGGACGGGCGACCGCAACGCCGGGTTCTCCCGCGCGAACCCCCAGCGGCTGTTCCTCCCGCCGATCATCGACCCCGAGTTCCACTACGAGACGGTCAACGTCGAGACGCAGGCGAAGAACGGCGGGTCGCTGCTCTGGTGGATGCGCCGGATGCTGGCGTTGCGCAAGCGCTACGACGTCTTCGGCCGCGGCGACCTCGAGTTCCTCCACCCCGAGAACCGCCGGGTGCTGGCGTACCTGCGCAGCGACGAGGAGCGCAGCGTCCTGATCGTCGCGAACCTGTCGCGGTTCGCGCAGTACGTGGAGCTCGACCTGTCGCGGTTCCGCGGGTCCGCCCCCGTCGAGCTGTTCGGCCAGACCCACTTCCCGCCGATCGGCGACCTGCCGTACCTGCTGACGCTGGGCCCCCACGCCGTCTACTGGCTGGCGATCGAGTCGCCGCGGAGCGAGCTGCCGGAGGACGAGGTCGACGTGGGTCCGCCGGTGATCGAGGGGACGGGGTCGATCGACGCGCTCGTGGGCGGGCGCCAGCGCGAGGAGTTCGAGCGCGCGATCGCCCGTTTCCTGCCGGGACGCCGCTGGTTCGCGGGCAAGGCCCGCACGATCCGGAACGTCGCGATCCTCGACTCGCTGCCCCTGGCGGGCGCGCGGTCCCAGATGGGGGCCCGCATCCTCATCGTGCGGGTGGAGTTCACGGAGGGCGAGGCCGAGACGTACCAGGTGCCGCTGGTCCTGGTGGAGGGCGAGCGGGCGGAGTACATGCTCGGGGAGGGCTCGCGGAGCGTCGTCGCGCGGATCCGCCGGCGCGGCGGTGACCTCGCGGTGCTCGGGGACGCCCTGAGCGACCCCGAGGTCTGCCGGGCGCTGCTCGACGTCGTCCGCACCCGCCGGGCCCTGAAGGGCAGCGCCGGCGGGCGCCTGACGGGCCGTCCCACCCCGGCGCTGCGCGCCGCCCTGGAGGGCGACGAGTCGCCGGAGCCGTCGACGTTCCGCGCGGAGCAGAGCAACACGTCGGTGATCTTCGGCCAGAGCCTGATCCTGAAGCTGTTCCGCCGGGTGGAGCCGGGCGTCAACCCCGACCTGGAGCTGGGGCGGTACCTGAGCGAGCGGTCCGGCTTCGGGAGCACCCCGCGGGTGGCGGGCTCCATCGACTACCAGGCGGACGGCGCGGAGGCCGCGACGCTCGGGATCATGCACGAGTTCGTGCCGAACGAGGGCGACTCGTGGCAGTACACGCTGGACGCGCTCGGCCGGTTCTACGAGCGGATCGTGACGGAGCGCATCGAGGCGTGCGGCGGTGGTCCCCCGGACACGTCGGCGCCGCTCCTCGACCGCGCCGCCGCCGTCGTGCCGCCCGAGATCGACGAGATGGTCGGGTCGTACATCCAGTCGGCGCAGCTGATGGGGCGCCGGGTGGCGGAGATGCACACGGCGTTCGCCCAGGAGGGCATCGACCCGGGGCTCACCCCGGAGCCGTTCACCCCCCACTTCCAGCGGGGCGTGTACCAGTCGCTGCGGAACATGACGGGCCGTGCCCTGGAGATGCTGCGCCACGCCGCGCCCGACCTGGACGACGGCCCGCGGGGGGACGCGGAGATGCTGCTGTCGTCGGAGGCGTCGCTCCTCGACCGGTTCCAGGCGCTGACGGGGCGGCCGCTGTCGGTGATGCGCATCCGCTGCCACGGCGACCTGCACCTCGGCCAGGTGCTGTTCACGGGGCGCGACTTCATGATCATCGACTTCGAGGGCGAGCCCGCCCGGTCCCTCGGTGACCGCCGGGTGAAGCGCAGCCCCCTCCGCGACGTGGCGGGGATGCTGCGGTCGTTCCACTACGCGACGGTCACGGCCCTCCTCGACCAGTCGGCCCGTGGCCTCGTCGAACCGGACTCGGAGGCCGCCCACGAGCTGGAGGCGTGGGGGCGCGCCTGGAACGACGGCGTCTCCGCGGCGTTCCTCGGGTCGTACCTCGAGGCGGCCGCCGGCGGCTCGTGGCTCCCGGACGACCCCGCCGACCTCAGCCTCCTGCTCGACACCTCCCTCCTCGAGAAGGCCGTCTACGAGCTCACCTACGAGCTCAACAACCGGCCGACGTGGGTCCCCGTCGCCCTCACGGGCCTCCGCGACCTCCTCCTCAACCCCCCCGCCGCCCCCATCGACGCCTGACCCCGGCGGTCCGGGCCCCCCCGGACGTCCGTCCCCGGCCGCGGGTGATCGGCCAATCGGCCGCCGCCCCGAGGTCCAATCGGACCTCCGGACGGGTCCATCGCCGCCGCGTTCCGTCCCGGGATGCCGTTCGCCAGGGGCGTCCGATCGATGTGGCCAATTGGCCGTGACGTCGAGGTCCATTTAGACCATGAGCGCAAGAGCCGCGGCGGGCCGTCGCTGGTTCGTTCTCCAGATGCGGTTCGC
>VFQU01001768.1_pt1 | contig 11719 bp, 11 predicted proteins | sample 3512311 | NCBI WGS metagenome assembly VFQU01 (sample SAMN10412377, study PRJNA504923) | tailings metagenome | isolation source: Relicate 3 Philex TSF3 active mining site | place: Philippines: Tuba, Benguet | collected 2017-08-29 | reverse complement strand
AGCCAGCCGGTTTTCAGCCACTGTCGCGCAAACGAAAAAGGTAGGCTAATTGCCCAGCCCAACCTCGCTCAACATCTCCCGTAAACTGGGTTCTCCCCCGGACCCGGCCTGCACCCCCGCCACCATTCCCTCTTTGTCCAGCAGTACATAGAACGGAAATCCTTGCGGCACAATCAATCCGGGGAGCGTCGTGTCTTCGCTCAGCACCAGTTTCACACCCGGCCGCGGGTTCTCTTTCAGGTATTTTTCGACTGTCGCCCGGCTTTCCCCCACATTCACGGCTACCACAACAAGCCCCTGTTTGCGGTATTCTTCCGCCAGTTTCTCCACAATCGGTTGGTCACGCCGGCAGTACCCACACCAGGTGGCCCAGAGTTGGATGAGGCCAACCTTGCCATGCAGCGAGGCGTTATCGAGATTCTCTCCCTGCGCGCTCTTGGCCCGATAGAGCGGCATCTTGCGCCGCGGCCGCTTTTCCTGGGCCGCCAAAGGAAATCCTGCGGCCAACGCCGCCATTTCTCTGCGAGTCATCTTCACTTGCCCTCCATCCTCGAAATCAAAAAGGCCCGGGCAAAGGCCCAATCGCGCTTCATTGTCGTCCGCGACATTCCCATCAGGTCCGCCACCTCATCCTCTTTCAAACCGGCAAAAAAGCGCAATTCCACCACTTTGTGGGCCCGTTCGTCCACTTTCTCCAACTCGTTCATGGCTTCCTCGAGCGCTTCAATATCCTCGGCCTTCATGCCGGCCGCATTCTGCTCAAGCCCGCTCAGGGTGATGAAGAAGCGCTCTTCACCCCGGCCTTTTTTCTTCCGCGCATAATCTACCAGAATGCGACCCAACTGCCGCGCTGCGACCGCGAAGAAATGAGCTCGGTCCTGAAAGCTGATGCTGGACCCCTTCATCAGCCGCAGGTAGAGTTCGCTCACCAGCCCAGCCGGCTCCAGGGTATGCCCGCTCCGCTCGTGCCGTAGGTAGGACCCAGCCATCCGCTCCAGTTCGCGGTAAAGCAGCGCGATGATTTCGCCGCCTGCTTCCTCGCGGCCACCCCGCCAATCCATCAATAGCTGTGTAACTTCGCCAGGCGCCGGCCGCTCTTCCATATTCCTCCACTATAGGATAAGAGATGAGCTTTGCATGCAATCCGCTTCGCCCCTCGATTTGCGCCAACTCTTCGACAAAGCTGTCGACTTGCCGCCAATTGACCGGGCGAATCTCCTGCGTGACGTGCAGTTCCGTTCGCCTTTGCTGTACAAACAACTACGGGCGCTATTGATGGCCCATGAAGGCCCGTCCGCCTTCTTTGAACAGGATGGGGGCATCTGGGCTCAGATTACTCCAGTAGACTTCACCGGCCGTGAGTTTGGCCCCTACCGGATTGTGCGCGAGATTGGCCGGGGTGGCATGGGCGCAGTTTATGAAGCGATTCGCTCCGATGATGCCTTTCACAAGACCGTTGCCATCAAGCTCATCACTGGCGCTGCCATGAGTGAAACCGCGCTGGACAGTTTCCGTCAGGAGCGCCAGATTCTTGCCCAACTGGAGCATCCCAACATCGCTCGCCTGCTCGATGGCGGGGCCACTCCGGATGGCATGCTCTTTCTCACCATGGAGTACGTTGCCGGCCAACCGCTGGATCTGTACGTGGCGACGCGCAACCTGCCCACGCGAGAGGTCCTCGCATTGTTTCTCAAAGTGATGGATGCCGTTGCCTACGCTCACCGCAACCTGATCGTTCACCGCGATCTGAAGCCCTCCAACATTCTGGTCACCGACGACGGCGAGGTGAAACTGCTCGATTTCGGTATCGCCAAAGTACTCACTCCGAACCGCCAGCAGACCGCAACTGTCGCGGTACGCTTAACCCCCGAATTTGCCAGTCCAGAACAGATTCGTGGTCAAGCCATCTCCACCGCAAGCGACGTTTACTCACTGGGGGTTCTGTTGTTTCATGTGCTGACCAACGGCTCCAACCCCTACTCGCCGACCTCCAGAGCTGTACCGGACGTCCTCCAGGCCGTTTTGGATAAAGAGCCCCAACGGCCCAGCGTAGTAGCCGCCGCACGGCGGAAAGACCTGGCTGGCGACATCGACAACATTGTATTGAAGGCCATGGCCAAGGAACCAGGGCGACGCTATTCCTCGGTCGAAGCCTTGCGCAACGACATTGAACGTCACTTGACCGGACGGCCTGTTTTGGCTCGTGCTGCCAGTTGGAGCTACCGGGCGGGTAAATTCATCAGCCGGAATCGCCTGCCCCTGGCCTTTGCTGCGTTAGTCATAATCACGGTGCTGGTTGGCGCTATCACTACGCTTAGCCAAGCGCGCATTGCCCGCGAGCAACGCGCCGCTGCGGAACAGGCCCGGGTTGTGGCGGAGCGGCAACGCCAACTGGCCGAGAAAGCCAGCCAGTCAGCCGAAGCTCAACGCGCACTGGCTGACCGCCGTGCCTCTGAGGCTCTAGCCGAAAGAGCTCGCGCCGAGGCCCGTTACCAAAGTGTCCGCTCCCTCGCTACCGCTATCCTCACCGATGTCGATCGAACGTTGCGCGACGTTCCCGGTGCTGCCCCGGCTCGGCAACAGGCAGTGCTGGCAGCCTTGAAGCACCTCGAAGAACTCTCCGCGAAATCCGGTTCCGATCTTGCCCTCGACGCGGACATAGCGGCTGCCTATGAACAGGTGGCGGATATCATGACAGCTCTCTTTGAAGATTCCAAAGACGGTGCAGCCATGTCCATTCCCGCGCTGGCCAAGGCCGTCCAGATCCGCACCCGGCTGCAGAATCCGCTCAAACTCGCCCACACCCGCCGCTTACTTGGCAACAGCCTGTTGAACAACAATCAGATTGCCCAGGCGATGGATCACTACCGCGCCGCCCTCCAACTGGCATCCAGCGTACCGCCTTCCCCTTCCGCCTCCATTCTGAGCGCACTGGCCAGAAGTAATCTGTGCACCGCTCATACTCTGCAGGGCAACTACCCGGCCGCCCATGAAGATTGCGCCTCGGCCGTGCAAATGCTTCAGTCAGCCGAGTTGCCAACCACTCCGGACCTCCAGCGTTTGCGCGGCCTCACCCATTTCCGGCTCGCCAACATACTCCAGCGTCTCGCACAACAACCCCGCGCCGCGCAACATTACGCCGCCGCTCTCCATGCGGTGGACCCGCTGGATGCTTCTCTTGAGCCGTTCCTCGAAGAATTTCATGCGCAGGTGCCCGCGGAAAGGCCCTACACCACCCTCAAGGCCAAGGCTTCGATGCTACTCGGTACGCTACAGGCCAGAGCCGGTCGACGCGACCGCTCCCTCGAATCTTTTGAAGAGGCCCTGCGCCTGGCCGGTTTCCCGCAGCCGCCCATGAAACACGTCGTGGCCCTCGCCGAATCCTCGGCGCTCCATGCCAGTGCTCTCGCGGCTGCGCGGCAGCAGCAGATGCAGCGCGCCCGGCAATTGGCCCAGGAAGCCATCACCCGGTTGGGCGAAGTCCCAGCCGAACCGGCAAGTCTCCTCCGATCGGAAATCGAAGCAAGCCTGCGCTCCTTCGATTCCGCACTTGCCCGGCTGCCTTGATCACACTGCACCTGCATCTTGTTGAGCGACACTTCTCACCGAAACGGTCCAAAAAGAAAAAAGACCAGCCCCGCAGGGCTGGTCCCGGTAACAATCGTTCGATCAGGCTTAGCTAAGCAGGTTGCCAGGAAAGAAGTAAGCCAGTTCGATCGCGGCGTTCTCGGCGCTATCGCTGCCGTGCACGCAATTCCGGCCCACGCTTTCGGCGAAACGCTTGCGAATGGTGCCTTCCGCGGCATTGGCCGGGTTGGTGGCGCCCATCGTTTCCCGCCACTTCGTTACGGCTTCTTCCCGCTCCAGACAAAGCAGCACACACGGCCCTTCGGTCATGAACTCTACAAGTTCACCAAAGAAGGGGCGCTCTTTGTGCACGGCGTAGAACCCTTCCGCCTGCTTGCGCGAGAGATGCGTCATCTGCATCGCGCGAATTTTGAACCCGGCCGCCTCAGTAACGGCCAGAATGTCCCCGATCTGGTTCTTGGCGACCGCGTCGGGCTTGATGATGGCAAATGTCTTTTCCATGTTCTCTATTTCCTTAGTTCAGCAGTCCGGCTTCGCGCATGCGGCGCTGCAGCGTTACGCCCATTTCCGCGGGCGTCTGGCAAACCGTGATGCCCGCCGCTTCCATAGCGGCCATCTTGTCGCTCGCCTTGCCGCTGCCACCCGAGATGATCGCTCCCGCATGGCCCATGCGCCGTCCGGGAGGCGCTGTCTGTCCCGCGATGAAGCCGATCACCGGCTTCTTCACGTGTTCCTTGACGTATGCCGCGGCTCGTTCTTCCGCGTCGCCGCCAATTTCACCAATCATGATGACCGCGTCCGTATCCGGATCTTCGTTCAACAGCTTCATGGCATCGGTATGGTTGGTGCCAATGATCGGGTCACCACCAATTCCGATGCAGGTGCTCTGGCCAATGCCCAATGCGGTCAACTGGCCTACGGCTTCATAGGTGAGCGTCCCGGAGCGGCTCACCACACCCACGCGGCCTTCCAGATGGATGTGCCCGGGCATGATGCCGATCTTGCATTTTCCGGGCGATATCACGCCCGGGCAGTTTGGCCCGATCAACCGCGTCGCGCCATCCTTGATCTTGGCCCACACCTTCGTCATGTCCATAGCCGGAATCCCTTCGGTAATGCAGACCACCAAAGGCAGGCCAGCCGCGGCTGCTTCCAGAATCGCATCGGCGGCAAAGGGCGGCGGCACGAAAATGACGCTCGCGTTGGCGCCGGTTTCCTTCACGGCGTCGGCTACGGTGTTGAATACCGGCCGGTCGAGGTGCTTTGATCCACCTTTGCCAGGCGTCACCCCACCCACTACATTTGTGCCATAGGCAATGGCTTGCTCGGCATGGAAAGTGCCTTCCTTGCCTGTAAAGCCCTGCACGATCAATCGCGTGTTCTTATCTACAAGTACGCTCATTTTGCCAGTGCCACCACTTTCTCCGCGGCGTCCTTCATGCCGTCGGCCAATCCAAAGTTCAAGCCCGATTCCCGCAAAATCTGCTTGCCCAATTCCACGTTGGTTCCTTCCATGCGCACCACAATCGGGATCTGCACATTCAGTTCCCGCGCCGCCGTCACGACGCCATTGGCCAGCGTGTCACAGCGCAGAATACCCCCGAAAATATTGATCAGGATCGCCTTCACGCTCGCATCGCTGATCAGAATGCGGAACGCGTTGCGAATCTGTTCCTGATTGGCGCCACCGCCCACATCGAGGAAGTTCGCCGGCTCACCGCCCGCGTACTTGATGATGTCCATGGTGGCCATCGCCAGGCCTGCCCCATTCACCATGCAAGCTACCGTGCCGTCCAGCTTGATGTAGTTCAAGCCAAACTTCGAGGCCTCCACTTCGAGCGGATCTTCTTCATTCAGGTCGCGGTACTCAGCGAGGTCCTTGTGCCGGAACAGGGCGTTGTCGTCAATGGCGATCTTCGCGTCCAGCGCCACAATGCGGCCATCCTTGGTCAGCAACAGCGGGTTGATCTCTGCCAGCGAGGCGTCGATCTCCTCGTAAGCTTTGGCCAGGGCCACCATGGCCTTCACCGCGGCATTGATGCTGCCCGTGGGGATCCCCATACCAAACGCCAGGTTGCGCGCCTGATACGCCTGCAGGCCCAGGCCCGGCTCAATCGTTTCTTTCAGAATCTTTTCCGGGTGCTTCTCGGCCACTTCTTCGATGTCCATGCCGCCTTCACTGGAGGCCATGAAGACCAGCTTTCCCGTCGCCCGGTCCAGCACAATTCCCGCGTAAAACTCGCGGTCAATCGGCAGTTGCTCTTCAATCAGCAACCGCTTCACCACGCGTCCTTCCGGACCCGTCTGGTGTGTAACCAGCGTCATGCCGAGTATCTGTTCGGCCTTGGCCCGGCACTCTTCCGGGTTGGCGGCCAGCTTCACGCCGCCACCCTTGCCGCGCCCGCCGGCGTGTATCTGCGCCTTGACTACGACGCCTCCGCCCAGAGTCTTGGCTGCCTCAACGGCTTCTTCCACGGAATATGCCACGATGCCTCTTGGCACAGGGACTCCGTACTTGGCCAGGACTTCCTTGGCCTGATGTTCATGGATTTTCATTGGGTATGTCCTATGCTGGGGACTGTTGGAAACTTTCAGTTTATCATGCCGTTTTTAGACCACCTCCACAAAGTCTGCGCCCGCAAGGGCCTCAATCGCGAAGAAGCCCGCGAGGCTATGACCGCCATCCTCGCCGGTGAAGTATCCACTCCGCTCATTGCCGCCTTTCTCGCCGCCAACAAAGTGCTGGGCGATGGCGTTGAAGAGGTAACCGGCTTTGCCGAGGCCATGCGCGCCGCCGCCACACCCGTCGCCCCACCCGCTGGCGAACTGGTCCTCGATACCTGCGGCACTGGCGGCGACGGCCTTTCCACTTTCAACATCTCCACCGCCGTCGCCATCGTAGTGGCGGCCTCCGGTGTTTACGTCGCCAAGCACGGCAATCGCGCTTTTTCTTCGCATACCGGCAGCGCGGATGTCCTCGAGTTGCTGGGTGTCAAGGTGGACCTCACGGCCGAACAGATGTCCAACTGCCTTGCCCAGGCCGGCATCGCTTTTCTTTACGCCCCCAACGTTCATCCCGCCATGCGGCACGCCTCGCCTGCCCGCAAGGAACTCAAGATGCGCACCGTGTTCAACCTGCTCGGCCCCTTGTCCAATCCCGCCGGCGCACAGCACCAGCTCATTGGCGCCCCCAATTTCGAAGCCGCCCGCATCATGGCCCAGGCGCTCTCCCTGCTGGGCACCACCAAGTCCATCATTGCCCACGGGGAGGATGGCCTCGATGAAGTCACCACCACCGGCCGCAGCATGGTGTACGAAGTTGCCGGCTCATCCATCCTGCGCAAGGCCATCAAGCCCGAAGATTTCGGCGTGCCCAAGGCTTCCGTCGAAGAACTTTACGCCGAAACCGGTGAACAATCGGCCGCCGATATTATCGCCATTCTCGATGCTCAACCCAGCGCCAAGATGGACATTGTCCTCGTCAACGCGTCCATGGCCCTCTACGCGGCTGGCCTCGTGCCCGATCTCAAAGCCGGTATCGCCAGGGCCTTCTCCGCCCTTGCTTCCGGTGCGGCCCGCGAAAAGCTGGAGTCGCTGAAGCAGGTTAGCCACCGCGTGTAGCATATACTTTCGAGGAAAGCCGCCATGTCCAATTCCCGTCGCGAAGTCTTGGTTACCATCGCTGCCGCCTCTGCTCATGCGCACGTCCATGACCACGCCGAGCAGACCGACACCACACCCGCCTCCAGCTATCAACCCAGGGTCTTCTCGGCAAGCGATCTCGCCACCCTGGGGGCGTTGGTCGAAACCATCATTCCCCGCACCAAGACCCCCGGTGCGCTGGATGCCAAAGTACATGAGTTGATCGACGAAACCCTCGCCGCCCGGCCCACCCAGGTGCCCGCCTGGCGCAAAGGCCTCAAGGACGTGACGGCCCTTTCCCGCCGCCGCTTCCGCAAACCCTATGCGCAACTTTCCCCCGGTGATCAGGCTGCCATCATGGTCGAACTATCCAACCGCAACCCCTTCTTCAAGCTCCTCAAGGACGCTACTTGCGATGCCTACTATTCCACTCGCGAAGGCCTCATGACGGAACTCGGCTGGGATGCCGCCAAACCGCAACCCGCGCACATTGGCTGCACGCATCCCGAGCATCAGGTCTAGTTCACCCCGTTCCACCGCCCGAAGTCTACCTCCTGGCCTGCCTCCAGTTGCGTCCGCCATTCTGCAGCCTGCTGGCTGTTGCGCCACACGGACGCTTCCACCAGCTTCAAAAACTCCCCCACCAGCTGCTTCTTTCCCAGCTGCAGCATCTGGCTGGCCAGCAGAAAGTTCGGACCTCCGTCCCGCATGGCCAGCCCGCCCACACCCTTCATGGACTCCAGCAAGGCCTTCTCCGCCGCTCCTTCGTCTCCCCTCGCCAGCGCCACCAAGCCCCGCAAGCTCCAACAGGTGTGCTTCGCTTCCGTCTCCATCTCCTTCGCCATCTGCAATGCGAGTTCCCACTCCCTGGCTTCCACTGCCACATAGCCTACCTTCTTGCGCAGCGCCAGCGCCGAAGCACCCTGTGCCGCGCGCAGATCTTCCCGCAGAAAGTCCAATCGCCGGAATGCCGGCATCTCAGTCCATAACGCACTCAACCCCAGTCCCGCGAGTACTGCCTGAAAGTGCGCCTCGGCAAACTCTTCCCGCTCCACATGCCGCCGCAAGAGCGCCACGGCGCTAAGCACCGCCGGCGGACTTCCCATCTCTCGCATCCGGCTCACCAGACCCGCATCCATATCCGGCAGCTTTCCCCCGGACTTTTCCCGCAAATGCCCCTGTACGGGCAGCAATTCCTCCAGCGCCCGGTCAAAGCGGTAGCGATTGATTTCCTGCACCATCCGGTCGAAATTGCTGTCAAACGATTGCCCCGCAAGCAGGCTGGCCCACAACCAAAGCGTCATCACGCCTCCTGTTTGATATAGTGCCACTCACCAGTAGTTCGCATGTCCCAAGCCCCCAACATCCAGCTCTCCCCTGAACGCTACGACGTGGTCATTGTCGGCTCTGGCGCCGCTGGCGGCATGGCCGCCTGGAACCTTACCCGCCAGGGTGTCAAGGTGCTCGTCCTCGATGCCGGCACGAAATTCAATCGCGCCTCCTTCTGGTCCCACGTCCGCCCCTGGGAAGCCCGCAACCGCCAGCGCCGCGGCCAGCGGCCGCCCCAGTTTCTTCTCACCCAGGAAGAGCAGCCCTTCCTCACCCCCAACCAGCAGGACTTCGACCTCTGGCGCGTCTGGGGCCGCGGTGGCAAAACCAACATCTGGGGCCGCGTCAGCCTTCGCTACTCGGACGCCAACTTCACTGAACCCGCCCGCGATGGCCACGAGATTCCCTGGCCCATTCGCTACGCCGACATCGCGCCTTACTATGATCAGGTCGAGCAACTCATCGGCGTCTGTGGCGGCGATGACTCGAGCGAATTCCTCCCCGGCTCCGCTCATCATCTGCCCGCCCCCGCTCCGCGCTGCGGCGAGCAACTCCTGCGCAAGGCCGCCAAAACCATCGGCATCAACATCACCGCCGGCCGCCGCGCTGTCCTCACCAAAGAACACAACGGCCGCGCCCCCTGTCACTACTGCGGCGCCTGCGGCAAAGGTTGCGACATTGGCGCCTTCTTCAATTCCACCGACTATCTGCTCGAACCCGCCGCCCTCACCGGCCGCCTCCAGATTCGCGATAACGCCGTCGTCTCCCACGTCACCGTCAACGACAAGGGCCTGGCCGACGGCGTCCACTTCATCGATCGCCTCACCGGCCAGCCGCATGAGGTCAAGGCCCGCATCGTCATCATGGCCGCCAGTTGCGTCGATTCCACGCGCATCCTCCTCAACAGCCGCTCCTCGCGCCACCCCAACGGCATTGCCAATTCCAATGACGTCATTGGCCGCTACCTCTGCGAACAGGTCCGCTTCCACATCTATGGCTTCGTTCCGGAACTGATGGGCAAGAAGACCCAGAACGACGACGGCATCGGTGGCGAACACATCTACATGCCCCGTTGGGCAGGTCAGTCCAAGGCCCGCAAGTATCTGCGTGGCTACGGCAGCCAGTTCTGGAACACCGGCGCCCAACCGGGTGTCTCCTACGCCAAGCAACTCCCGGGCTTCGGCGCTGGCTTCAAAGAGAACGTCCGCCGTCACTTCCCGGCGCTCGTCGCCATGCATCCCTACGGCGAAGTGCTGCCCTACGCCGACAATCGCATCACTCTCCACCCCACGCGCAAGGACAAGTTCGGCGTCCCCGTTCCCGTCATTGACTACAAGATCAAAGAGAACGAACGCACCATGATCGAGGACATGTACGATACCGCCCTCGAAGTCATGACCGCCGCCAAAGCCGAGATCCTGCCCTACCAGCGCGGCTGGATTGACCGCCTCGGCAGCGCTATCCACGAACACGGTACCTGCCGCATGGGCGACGACCCCAAGCGCAGTGCTCTGAACAAATTCAACCAGGCCCACGAAGTGAAGAACCTCTTCGTCGTCGATGGCTCCAGCTTCCCCACCGCCACCGAGAAGAATCCCACGCTCACCATTCTGGCCCTTGCCTGGCGTTCCACTGACTATCTCGCCTCCCTTATGCAGAAAGGCGAAGTCTAGCCTCTGGTGCCTTTTCCGGCAGCATCTCCCTGATTTTCGGGATGACCCTGGCCTGTTCTATTAAGTCACTCTAATGAGAACATGCCGCTTCTTCTCGGGCTTCTCGCGCTGTTGCTGGCCGCTTGTTCTGCCCCGAAACAAACCGCCGCTCCGGCAAAAGCTTCTGCCTCTTCCCCCACTGTGGCCGCTGTTGCCGTTCGGCGTCAGCCCATGGAACGCACTCTCCATCTGGTGGCTGAGTTCCGCTCCTTTCGCGAGATCGATGTCATTGCCAAGGTCTCCGGCTATGTCAGTCGCATCAATGTCGATATCGGCGATCGCGTCAACACCGGTCAAGTCCTCGCCACGCTCGAAGTCCCCGAAATGGCTGATGACCAAACCCGCGCCGCCGCCGCTCTTGAGCGCGCTGTCGCTGAAGTGGCCCGCGCTCGCGAAGAGGTGCGCCGCACTGAAAGCGCCAGCAAGATTGCCCAACTCAACTTCGAGCGTCTCTCCAATGTCGCCAAACAACGCCCCGGCCTGATTGCCCAGCAGGAACTCGACAACGCCAACGCCCGCGCTCTCGAAACATCGGCGCAGTACGCTGGCGCCAAGAGCGCCCTTTCCGGTGCCGAACAGAGCGTCAAGGTCCTCGGCGCTGAACAGTCCCGCGTCAACACCCTGCTCAACTACACCCGCGTCGTCGCGCCCTTCCCCGGCGTCATCACGCGCCGCTATGCCGAAGTCGGCGCCATGGTCCAGGCCGGCATCAGCTCCCAAACCAACGTGCTCCCGATCGTGCGCCTCGCCCAGGACAATGTCCTCCGTCTCGATCTTCCGATCCCCGAATCCGCTGTTCCTTACGTGCGTACCGGTTTCCCCGTCCAGATCTCCGTGCCTACCCTCAACCGCACCATCGACGCCCGCATTGACCGCTTCTCCAGTCAACTCCAGACCTCCACCCGCACCATGACGGCCCAGATCGATGTCAACAATGCCGACTTCTCCATCAAGCCTGGCATGTTCGCCGACGTCCTCTTCCAGTTCGAATCCAAATCCGCCGCTCTCGTCGCCCCCTTGATGGCCCTCGATGGCGCTGGCGAAGCCCGCCGCGCCCTCCGCATCCTTCCCGATGGCACCTTGGCCGCCGTCACTGTCAACATCGGCGCGGAAAGCTCGGAAGACGCCGAAATCCTTTCCGGCCTCGAGGAAGGGGATGTCCTTGTCCTCGCGGGCCGCAACCAGCTCCGTCCCGGCATGAAGGTCACTCCCAAGCTGACGCAAACCCAGGGAGGCGCCCGCTAAATGCCTGGCTTCGCCATTCGCGCTCCCTACTTCATCATCGTTCTCTGTCTCATCATCTGCGTCGTCGGCGGCACGGCCCTCGTGCGCATGCCGGTTGACCTGTTCCCCACCATGAACATCCCCGTGGTGGTCGTCGCCACCTTCTACTCCGGCATGTCCGCCAGCCAGATTGAAACCTCCATCACCTCCCGCTACGAGCGCTT
>VFQU01001766.1_pt1 | contig 11736 bp, 7 predicted proteins | sample 3512311 | NCBI WGS metagenome assembly VFQU01 (sample SAMN10412377, study PRJNA504923) | tailings metagenome | isolation source: Relicate 3 Philex TSF3 active mining site | place: Philippines: Tuba, Benguet | collected 2017-08-29 | reverse complement strand
CGCCACCCACCGCGGCGACCACCTGACCGCGCAGCGCGCCACCTTCGCCAACCCGACCCTGCAGAACGAGATGGTCCGCGACGCCGAAGGCAAGGTGCGCCGCGGCTCGCTGGCCCGCGTCGAGCCGGAGGGCCAGGTCATGCGCATGTGGGAGGCGATCGAGACCTACATGGAGCGCGGCCAGCCGCTGATCATCATCGCCGGCGCCGACTACGGCCAGGGTTCGTCACGGGATTGGGCTGCCAAGGGCGTGCGCCTCGCCGGCGTCGAGGCGATCGTCGCCGAGGGCTTCGAGCGCATCCACCGCACCAACCTGATCGGCATGGGCGTGCTGCCCTGCGAGTTCCTGCCGGGCACGACGCGGCTGACGCTCGGCCTGGATGGCACCGAAACCTACGACGTGGTCGGCGAGCGCACGCCGGGTGCGACGCTGACCCTGGTGGTCCACCGCAGGCACGGCGAGCGCGTCGAGGTGCCGGTGCGCTGTCGCCTGGATACCGCGGAAGAGGTGTCGATCTACGAGGCGGGCGGTGTGCTGCAGCGGTTTGCGCAGGACTTTCTGGCGGGGGCGGCGTGAGCGAGGCTGATGCAAATGGCGCGTGTTGAGCTGCGGCAGTGCGCAGAGGCTGTGGCCACGCAGTCTGATTTTGCATCGCATGTTCGACGCTTTGGCAGCGTGCCCCCTCTCCCCCGGCCCCTCTCCCACGAGGGGAGAGGGGAGTCAAACTGAGGGCATCTCGACCTCTTCGGCGATCACCGGGCGTTGCGAAGAGGGCGGCAATCAATCTGCTTCTGGTCTGCCGCACGGTAAATACGTTCCGCGCACATGCTGGAACCGTCTGCGATCTTGAAGGTTTGAAGCGCTTGTCGCGGACCCAGCGGTAGGACTTGTCGCGGACTCAGGCGTACGAACACACAAGCCCCTCTCCGCTCGTGGGAGAGGGGTTGGGGAGAGGGGGATGGACTCTCGCGACTTCGCCAAACAACTGCGGCAGAGCCTGACCGATGCGGAGCGTGTTCTCTGGTATCACCTCAGGGCCCATCGGTTCCAAGGCCAGAAGTTCCGGCGCCAGCAGCCGCTAGGTCCCTACATCCTCGACTTCGTCCACTTCGGAGCGAAGCTGGTGATCGAGGCGGATGGTGGGCAGCATGCCGAGTCCAAGCGTGATGCCGTTCGTGATGCCTGGCTGGCCTCTGAAGGTTTTCGCGTCATGCGCTTCTGGAACGATCAGATTCTCAAGGAAACCGAGGCTGTGCTTGAGGCCATTCTTCAGATGCTCGGTCAGCCTGCCCCCTCTCCCCCAACCCCTCTCCCACAGGGGGAGAGGGGAGCGACACCTACAAGAGTCGAGGACTAGGCCATGCCCCACGCCCCCCAGCTCCGCATCCCCGCCACCTACTACCGCGGTGGCACTTCCAAAGGCGTGTTCTTCCGCCTCGACGACCTGCCGGAATCGGCACAGGTGCCCGGCCGTGCGCGCGATCGCCTGTTCCAGCGGGTGATCGGCAGCCCTGACCCTTACGCCAAGCACATCGACGGCATGGGCGGGGCGACTTCGTCGACCAGCAAGTGCGTGATCCTCTCGAAGAGCGCCAAGCCGGACCACGACGTCGACTACCTCTACGGCCAGGTCTCGATCGACAGCGATTTCGTCGACTGGTCGGGCAACTGCGGCAACCTCTCCACCGCTGCCGGCGCCTTCGCGCTGCAGGCCGGCTATGTCGATGCCAGCCGGGTGCCGCAGGACGGCGTCTGCGTGGTGCGGATCTGGCAGGCCAACATCGGAAAGACCATCCTCGCGCATGTGCCGATCACGGGCGGCCAGGTGCAGGAGACCGGTGACTTCGAGCTCGACGGCGTGACCTTTCCGGCGGCCGAGATCGTTCTGGAGTTCATCGACCCGGCCGACGAGGGCGATGGCGAGGGCGGCGGCGCGCTGTTCCCCACCGGCAAGCTCGTCGACACGCTGGATGTGCCCGGTATCGGCCCGCTGCAGGCGACGATGATCACCGCCGGCATCCCGACGGTGTTCGTCAACGCGGCTGAGATCGGATTCACCGGCAGCGAGCTGCAGGGCGAGATCAATGGCGATGCCGCGGTGCTCGCGCGCTTCGAGGCCATCCGCACCGCCGGCGCCCTGCGCATGGGCCTGATCAAGACGCCGGAAGAAGCCGCCAAGCGCCAGCACACGCCCAAGGTGGCCTTCGTCGCGCCCGCGGCCGACTACGTCAGCTCCAGCGGCAAGACCGTGCGCGCGGACGAGATCGACCTGCGCGTGCGCGCACTGTCGATGGGCAAGTTGCACCACGCGATGATGGGCACGGCGGCGGTGGCGATCGCGACCGCGGCCTCGATTCCGGGCACCGTGGTCAATGCCGCGGCCGGCGGCGGCGGCGAACGCAGCGTGGTGCGCTTCGGGCATCCGTCGGGCACCCTGCGCGTCGGTGCCGAGGCGCGCTGCGAGAACGGTGAGTGGATCGTCACCAAGGCGATCATGAGCCGCAGCGCGCGCATCCTGATGGAAGGCTTCGTGCGGGTGCCGGCGGACAGCTTCTGAGCGGAGTCCCGGTGGAAAAGCGAAAGGCCCGGGCATGCCCGGGCCTTTCGCGTTCACGAGGTGGAACGAGACAGCGGATCAGCGCTCCGGCTGCGCGCTGGGCAGGCTGCGCGGGGCGCCGACCACCGACAGGGTGAACTCGCCCTCGCCGCCGCCCAGGCTGCTGACCACCAGACGGCCGATACCGTCGTCATCGAGGGTCAGGCTGAGCTGGGCGCTGGTGCCGCCGCCGCTGTCGTCGTCGCTGGCTTCCTCGATCAGGCGCTCGCCCTCCAGCACGCCCCACTTGAGGTAGGCGTCGAAGGCGTCCGACTGCAGGCGCGCCACCACGCGCTGGCCCGGGCGGCCCTCGATGCGGAAGACCTCGAAGCGGGTCTCCTCGTCGTCGAAGGGGTCGCTGTCGTCGAGGGTGCCGCGCACCGAATCGCCGACGGCGATCGGCTGCACGTTGATCGGCCGCTTGGCCGGCGGCTCGCCGACGAACACGGTGTACTCGCCGCTGGCGTCACCCGAGGCGCTGGTCACCTTGACCACGCCGCGTCCGCCGTTGTCGAGAGTGACGCGCAGGCGGGCGTTGAGGCCGCCGCCGCTGTCATCGTCGCTGGCGCTGCTGACGAACTGGCGGTCCTGCAGCTGGCCGAACTCGACGTAAGGGTCGAAGGCGTCGGCGTTGACGCGCACCATGACCTCCTGGTTGCGACGGCCCGACACGGTCCACAGCGCATAGGGGCGGTCGTCGTCATCGCGGGCCGAGCTCTCGTCGAGCGTGGCCTTGGTCGCGGTGTCGAGGCGCAGGGCCTGCGGGCGGGCCGGTGCCGGCGCCGGCAGTGCGGTCACGGTGAGGGTGAAGTCGCCGCTGGCGTCGCCGCTGATGCTGTTGGCGCGGATCTGCACCTTGCCGGAGGCGGGCAGGGTGTAGGTAAGCTGAGGATTGAGCTCGCCGCCGCTGTCGTCATCGAACTTGCAGTCTTCCGAGCAGCCCGGCGCGGCGCTGCTGCCGACGGCGAGAAAGCCGTCGAAGGCGCTCGATTCCATCTTGACGCGGATGCGCTCGCCGGCGCGGCCGCTGAACTCGTAGAGCGCATAGGGGGTGCCGTCGTCGGCCTTGGGGGCATCGGCGCCGAGGCTGCCGGTCACCGGAGTGCCGGCGCGGATCGCGGTCTGTCCGATCGCGAGGCCTGGCAGGCTGGCCGCGATCAGCAGGCCGGGCAGCAGCTGCGCCAGACGCTTCATCCTCGGCGCGCGGGGAATTCGACTCATGGGATTCACCTGGAGTGGGTGGAGCGGGAGGGGGCCGCATCCCCTGCATGCGGCGACGGCACGGTGCGCGTCGGCGTGCATTCTCGCAGAACCTTCACGGGTGCGAGCGGGCACCGCGGGCGGGCGCCGGGCAGGAGATGACGAGCGGCGGGCAGGCCCGCCGGAATGGCGTCAGGGCAAGGCTGACAACTTCAGCGCTGGCTCGCTGCCACCGGGAGTGCGCGTCGGCACCCGCCTTTGGCCGCGGGCCGCGGGCCGCGTGCGCTCAGCCCAGCGCGCGCAGCGGCAGGTCGATCGGCCGGCGCCACGGCTGCCACGGAGACCACGCCGTCGTCGCGAGCGGCCGGGAGAGTGGCTTCGGGGCGGGGCCGGCGAGATCCAGAAACCGGCTGAACAGAGCTTCCGCCCGGGCCTGCTGGGCGTGCACGAGGCGCCGGGTCTCGGTTTCGATGCGCGCCGCATCGTGGCCGAGGCCGGCCTGCTGGAGCTCCTGCCGGTAGGCCGGCGTCTGCAGCCAGCGTCGGATCAGGGCCGCGTTGGCCTCCAGGTGGAACTGCAGGCCATAGGCCTGCTCGCCGTAGCGGAAGGCCTGCTGCTCGCAGCCTGCCGAGCGCGCCAGCAGCTCGGCGTCCGCCGGCAGGTCAAAGCCGCAGCGGTGCCACTGGAACACCGGGGCACCGCGGCCCATCGGCGCGAACACCGGGTCGAGGCGTCCGGCTTCGGTGCTGTCGACGCGGTACCAGCCGATCTCCGCCCGCGGCAGTCGCCGCACCGGAGCGCCCAGGGCGTGCGCCAGCAGCTGGGCGCCGAGGCAGATGCCGAGGACCGGCAGCCCGCGCCGCAGCGCGCTCTCGATGCAGCCCACCTCGGTGCGCAGGTGGGCGCGCTGCGGCAGGTCCTCGACGTTCATTGCCCCGCCCAGCACGATCAGCCCGTCATAGCCCTCGACCCGCGGTTGCGCCTCGGGATCGCGCGCGAAGTTGACGAAGCGCAGGCGGTGCCCGCGTCGGCGCAGCAGGGCGTCGAGCGTACCGGTGGGTTCGGCGGCGACGTGCTGGAAGACGAGGAATCGGCTCACGGGCGCGGGCGGCGTTAGGTAGCGACGGGCCTCCCACCTTGCGTCCAGCATCGGGAGCCGACAAATGAGCAAGCGCGCTAAGACATGCAGCGAAGGCTGAATCGCCCGGGGACGTCCGCTTGTGCACTGCACCAGCAGCGCTAGACTGCCCCCTTCGTCCTGACGGGACGGATTCCCCAGCCCCCAACTCCCTCCAGGGCTCCAAGCCCAGGGTGTGCCATGTCTGTTCTGCCCGCCGCAGCCCCGCGTTCCTGGCTGTCTGCCCTGCTCATCGCGCTCGCGATCGTCCTCGCCAATCTCGCCCTCTGGGCGGCTGCGCATCCGCCGGCCAAGGCGCCCGACTGGAACGGCCAGATCCAGGGCTTCGCCTTCTCGCCCTTCCAGCGTCACCAGAGCCCCCTGGACCGGGTGTTTCCGTCCGACTCCCAGGTGGCCGCCGACCTCAGCCTGCTCGCGCGCTACGGCGACAGCGTGCGCACCTACTCGTCGACCGAGCTGCCCTCGGTGCCGCGGCTGGCGCGCGAGCGTGGCCTGGATGTCACCGCCGGCGCCTGGATCAGCGCCAACCCGCAGCTCAGCCGGGAAGAGCTGGACGGCCTGATCCGCCTGGCCCGCGCCAATCCGAACGTGACCCGCGCGATCGTCGGCAACGAAGTCCTGCTGCGCGGCGAAATGGATGTCGAAGCGCTGGCGGTCTACCTCGATCGCGCCCGCGAGGCCCTCGACATTCCGATCTCCACCGCCGAGCCCTGGCACGTCTGGCTGAAGAATCCGGACCTGGCCGAGCACGTCGACTACATCGCCGTGCACCTGCTGCCCTACTGGGAAGGCCTCACCCACCGTGCCGCCCTCGACGATGCCCTCAAGCGTTACCGCGAACTGCGGGCGACCTTCCCGGGCAAGCCCGTGCTGGTGGCGGAAATCGGCTGGCCGTCCAACGGCGACCGCATCAAGAGCGCATCGCCCTCGACCGAGGCCCAGGCCGTCTTCATGCGGCGCTGGTTCGCGCTGGCCGAGCGCGAGGGCATCGATTACTACGTCATGGAGGCCTTCGACCAGCCGTGGAAGGAAGACCTGGCCGGCCGCGTCGAAGCCTACTGGGGCATGTTCGACGCCGAGCGCCAGCCCAAGTACGCGCTCGACGGGCCCATCCAGGAGGACCCCACCTGGATCCACAAGGCCCTGATCGCCAGCCTGCTGGCGCTGCTGCCGATGTTCGCCTTCGCCCGCCACTTCGCCCGTTTCCGCCTGCCGGGCCGGCTGTTCTTCGCGCTCCTGATCCAGCTCGCGGCCTCGCTGCTGGTGTGGTCGATCGGCGTGCCGCTGGACTTCTACCTCGAGCCTTTCGACTGGGCGATGCTGGCGGTGCTGCTGCCGGCGCAGCTGGCGATCCTCGCCATCCTGCTGGCCAACGGCTTCGAGTTCAGCGAGGCCCTGTGGACCCGCTGGCAGCGCAGCGCCGGGCTGCGCCAGGACCCGCGCGAACGCGACTGGCCATTCGTCTCGATCCACCTCGCCTGCCACAACGAGCCGCCCGAGATGGTGATCGCCACCCTCGACTCGCTGGCCGCGCTCGACTATCCGGCCTTCGAGGTCATCGTGGTCGACAACAACACCGAGCGCGAGGAGGTGTGGCGGCCGGTCGAGGCGCGCTGCCGGGAGCTCGGGGAGCGCTTCCGCTTCTTCCACCTGAAGCCCTGGCCGGGCTTCAAGGCCGGCGCGCTCAACTTCGCGCTGAAGACTTCGGACCCGCGCACCGCCATCGTCGGCGTGGTCGATGCCGACTACGTCGTGCGGCCCGACTGGCTGCGCGCGCTGGCCGGCCATTTCGACGAGGCGAAGACGGCGATCGTGCAGTGCCCGCAGGCGCACCGCGACTTCGAGGGCAACGCCTTCCGGCGGATGTGCAACTGGGAGTACGAGGGCTTCTTCCGGATCGGCATGCATCACCGTAACGAGCGCAACGCGATCATCCAGCACGGCACCATGACCCTGATCCGCAAAGCGGCGCTGGAGTCGACCGGCGGCTGGTCGGAGTGGTGCATCGTCGAGGACGCCGAGCTCGGCCTGCGCCTGATGCAGCACGGCTACGACGCCCAGTACGTCGACGAGCAGATGGGCAAGGGCCTGACCCCGGCCGACTTCGCCGCCTACAAGTCGCAGCGCTTCCGCTGGGCCTTCGGCGCCATGCAGATCCTCCGCCACCGCCTCGGCTGGCTCACCAAGCCCGGTCCGCTCAGCGGCGGCCAGCGCTTCCATTTCCTCACCGGCTGGTTCAGCTGGTTCGCCGACGCCCTGCATCTGGTGTTCACCCTGATGGCGATCGTCTGGTCGCTGGGCATGCTGGTCGACCCCGACGCGTTCAGCCTGCCGCTGCAGCTGTTCCTGATCCCGGTGCTCGGCTTCTTCGTCGCCAAGGCCGCCTTCGGCATCGTGCTGTACCGGGCGCGCGTGCCCTGCAGCTGGCGCGACACCCTTGGCGCCGCGGTCGCCAGCATGGCGCTCTCGCATGCGATCGCGCGCGGCATCCTGAAGGGGCTGGTGCAGAAGGAACATCCCTTCACCCGCACCGCCAAGAGCCGGCGCCTGCGCGCCAAACCGAATGCGCTGTCCGCGGTGCGCGAGGAAACCCTGCTGTTCGCCGTGCTGCTGCTGCTGGTGGCGGTGCTGCCGCTGCGCCTGCCGATGCTGGCGGTCGAGGCGCAGCTCTGGCTGTGCATCCTCGCCGCGCAGGCCCTGCCCTATGCGGCCAGCCTGTCCTGCGCTCTGGTTTCGGCCTGGGCCGGCGAGCGCTCGGGCGCGATCGACACCGGCGCGGGCAGCGGGCGCAGCCGCCGCGAGGCGGTCGAGGCGCAGGCCAAGCCCATACCCGCGCCGGAGCTGCGGCCGGAAACACTGGCCTCGCGCGAGGCTCCGTCGCAGGGCTGAACCGGTGCGCCGCGCCCTCAGCGGAAGAGTGCGCGCAGCGTCGCGAGACGCGGGCTGTTCGGCCCCAGTGCATTCGCCAGCGCGTCGACGCGGGCCTCGGCGCTCGCCCTCTCGCCGCGCGCGAGCGCCAGCAGCAGCTCCGCTTCGAGGCGCTCGTAGTGTGTGCTGCCGAGGCTCTGCGCGTGCGCCTCGCAGGCGGCGAGATCCGCGCTGTCGAGGCTCGGCAGGCGTCGCGCCAGCGCGTCCTGCAGGCGCAGGCAGTGGCCGCCGCCGCGCAGGCGGGCGGGCATGGCGCCGGGCAGGGCGCCCAGCGTCAACAGGCTCTGTGCGTAGGTCTGCACGGCTTCGCTGGCGCGGCCGGCGCGGGCCAGCGCAGGCGCGAGCGCCAGTCGCGCGCGCGCCGTGAACAGGTGGCTCTCGCCGAAGCGCCCCTCGAACAGGCCGATCGCGAGCCGATAGGAATCGATCGCAGCGGTGGCCTCGCCGCGCGCCAGCTGCAGGTCGCCGAGGCTCAGGTGGGTGAAGCCGGCATCCGGTGAGTCGGCACCGACGAAGCGCGTCTGTAGCGCCAGCGATTCGCCGAGCAGTCGCTGCGCGCGCTGCAGGTCGCCGCGCAGGGTCAGCAGCTTGCCGACGTTGTTCGTGAGCGCGCCCAGCGCCGCCGAATCGCCCAGCACCGCACGCTGCACGTCGAGTGCGCGTTCGAACAGCGCCTGTGCCTCGTCGAGCTGGCCTTCGCTGAAAGCGATGGCCGCCAGATTGTTCAGCACATTGCCGGCCTGGGCGCTGCGGCCCAGCGCGTTGCGTTCGAAGCCGGCCAGCGCCAGGGTCAGACGCTGGCGCGCCTCGACGAGCCGGCCGGCCTGGTAGTAGGCCGTGCCGAGGTTGTTGTCGGCGCTGGCCGTCAGCGGGCTGTCGGCGCCGGACACCGCGTAGCGCAGCGCGGCGGCGCGTTCGTAGGCAGCCAGCGACTCCGGCACGCGGCCGAGCAGGCGCAGGCACTGCCCGTAGTTGCCCAGCACGTTGGCGATTGCGCCACGCTGGTCCGAGGGCTCGGCCTCCAGCAGGCGGATGGCTTCTTCGGCCCGAGCGCAGGCGCGCTCCGCCTCGCCGCGGCGCACATCGACCAGGGCAAGATCGCCCAGCACCTGTGCGCGCAGGCTGTTCGGTGCGCTGCCGTCATCCAGCTCGACGAAACGGTCCAGCAGGGTGCCGGCGGCGCTGTAGTCCTGCAGATAGACGTAGAGCTCGCCGACGGTCGCCAGCACCAGCTGGCCCGCTGCGGGGTCGGTGGCGAAGGCTCGCTCCAGCTGGGCAGTGCTGTCGACCAGCAGATCGCGGGCCGACAGCCGCGACACGTCGCCGGAGCCCGCCGCGGCCTCGCGGAACATCAGGCCCAGGTGTTCGAGCACGGCCTGGTAGCGCTGCGCCTGCACCTGCGCCGCATCGCGCTCGGCGGCGGTGGTGCGGGCCTGCCAGAGCACGCCCGCGAGACCCGCACCGAGGGCCAGTGCCGCCGCGGCGCCGAGACTCGCGGCGAGACGATGGCGGCGCAGCCACTTGCCGAGGCGGTAGCCGAGGCTGGGCGCGTGCGCACGCACCGGCCGGCCGTCGAGTGAGCGGCGCAGGTCGTCGGCCAGCGCCTCGACCGAGGCGTAGCGCCTCGATGGATCGCGCTGCAGGGCCATCTGCACGATGGCGTCGAGATCGCCGCGCAGACGCGCCCGCGGCACCTCGCGCGTCTCATGCCGACTCGGCGGATCGGCGTCCTCCTCGCAGACCCGGCTGATGAATCGCGCCCAGTCGCCGTCGAAACCCGGATGCGGCGTGCGCCCGGTCAGCAGCTGGTAGAGCAGGGCGCCCAGCGCGTACACGTCGGTGCGGGTGCTGACCGGCTCGCCGCGCAGCTGCTCGGGGGCAGCGTAGTCGGGGGTGAGCGCCAGCGCGCGGGTCTCGCCCTGCTTGGCCTCGCGGTCGAGCAGCTTGGCGATGCCGAAGTCGAGCAGCTTGACCTGGCCCTCGCGGTTCACCCGCACGTTCGAGGGCTTCAGGTCGCGATGCACGATCAGCTGCGCGTGCGCTTCGCTGACCGCGCCGCAGATGTCGAGGAACACCCGCAGGCGGGTGTCGAGGTCGGGCTTTTCCTGGGCGGCCCATTTGTCGAGGTCGAGGCCCTCGGCCAGCTCCATGACCAGATAGGGCTGACCGTCCGGCAGCACGCCGCCGTCGATCAGCCGCGCGATCGCCGGGTGCTCAAGCCGCGCCAGCAGCTGGCGTTCGCGCTCCAGCGCCTGCTTGAAGCGCAGGTCGGCGTTGCGCAGCAGCTTCACCGCCGCGCGCTTCTCGAAGGCGCCGTCGGCGCGCTTGGCCAGATACACCGTGCCCATGCCGCCGCGGCCGATCTTCTCCAGCAGCTGCCACGGACCCGCCTGCAGGCCTCGACGGTCAGTGGTGCGCTCCTCGGAGACTTGAGCGGCGAGGCCGCCCAGCCTGGGCAGGTCGCGGTCCTCCGCACCCAAGCCCTTCAGCAGGTCGGGGTAGAGGTCAGGGTGGATCTCGGCGCAGATCCGCAGGAAGTTGTCGCGCTCGGCGCCGTCGAGATCGAGCGCGCGATCCAGCAGCGGCTCCAGCCGGCGGAAACGCTCCGACAGCGAATCGCTCATGGCGAGGCGCTGCCGTCGGCGTCCTCACCCATCGGCTGGTCGAGCGCGATGCTGAGGAACGCCCGCGCCTTCTGCCAGTCGCGGTTGACGGTGCGCTCGGTGACCTCGAGCAGCTCGGCCGTCTCGCTGGCGGAGTAACCGGCGAAGTAGCGGTACAGCACCACTTGGGCGAGACGCGGCTGCACCTTCTCGAGCTCCGTCAGCGCGGAGTCGACCTCCAGCAGTCGCGCCAGCTCGCGCGCATCCTCGCCGGGCTTTTCATCCAGCTCGCGCTGCACGTGCTGCATGCGCTTGGCTTCGGCCAGCCGCGAGCGCGCGTGGTCGATCAGGATCTGCCGCATCGCGCGCGCCACCAGCGAGAAGAAATGCGCGCGGTTGGCGAGGTTAGGGTAGTCGGCGCGGCGCAGCTTCAAGTAGGCCTCGTTGACCAGGGCCGTGGTCGACAGGGTCTCGCCGGGCTCCATCTGCCGGCGCTGCGCGCGCGCCAACCGGCGCAGGTCGCCGTGCACCAGCGGCAGCAGGCTGTCCAGCGGATTCGGGTCCCCGGCGGCCGCCAGGATGGCGGTGATCTGCCCCAGCGGGCTGTCGTCAACGATGCGATCCATTCCTCTCCCCGCCAGTGGCCGCCCGGACATCCCCGGCCGGATTGTGCCCGGAGGCGGCGTGAAGGGGCAAAGCGCGCGTCGGCGGACCTGTCCTGTACTGCCCAGTTCGGACGAGTACGCATCCCGCCCATGCGTTGGAGCTCAGCCTACTGCCTCGTTCTCGTCCTGCTTCGCGGGGTCTTCGACCCGCGTCTGCAGCTCCGGCATCAGTCGCCGGCCGAGAGCGAACACCGCCGAGGCCGCGCCGAGGAAGCCGAGGAAGGCAAAGACGCCGTGCTGCTGGATCAGCCGCGCCGGCCAGATCGCCGCCGAAACCAGGTTGCGCAGCGAGTCCGCACTGAAGCCCAGCAGCCAGTCGCGCAGCATCGACTGCGCGAAGTCCGCACCGTCGAATCCGCCCTGCAGGCTGGCCAGCAGCGACTGCGCCTCAAGGCGCAGGAAGAAGGACAGCGCGACCACGCCGTAGACGCCGAGCCCCCACTGCTGCAGGTGGCGATCCAGAAAGCGATCGATCGCGCCGCCCAAGGGCTTCGGCAGCAGGCTGACGCTGAGCACGCCGACGTAGGTCAGCACGAAGGCGCACCACAGCGGCAGCAGCGGATGCGCCAGCGGGCCTGCTTCGGGCAGCAGCCTGCGCGCCAGCA
>VFQU01001764.1_pt1 | contig 11741 bp, 11 predicted proteins | sample 3512311 | NCBI WGS metagenome assembly VFQU01 (sample SAMN10412377, study PRJNA504923) | tailings metagenome | isolation source: Relicate 3 Philex TSF3 active mining site | place: Philippines: Tuba, Benguet | collected 2017-08-29 | reverse complement strand
TTTGGAGTCGCGGCAACCTTTCGGGTGAGTCCCAGACTTGTGATCAATGGATGGGTGACGACAACAAATGGTCGCGATTTTACGATTCCTAGAGGATCATCGGATTACTATTACACTTGGTCTTATGCACTAGCATTCGCATTTCCAGACCTAGGGAAAAAAGGAAATCTGGGCGGGATCGTACTAGGAGTTGAGCCTTATCTCACAGGATTTTATCTGGATGGAGCACGTGTTCCTTTCCAGCAAGCCTTCCCATTCCGTGTTGAAGGCTTTTACAAGCACCAGTTGACGGATAATCTTTCTATCACCGGAGGTCTAATTTGGTTGACTGCACCGAATCAATCTAATGAGAATCCTGATGTTGTGATTGGAACTTTACGGGGAACATTTCTGTTCTAGTACCATTTCAATTCATCCGTGCTAGTAGTTCAGTAGGTTGATTGTGGGGAGTGGGGAAATGAATGAGATCGCTGTTGCATCAAGATCATTCAACTTAGCAAGATTTCACTCGTGCTAATATTGCTACAATTTCACTGATTGCAGTTCGTTGGGCTGTAAAATCTTGCGCGTTATTGATGATGATGCTAAATGCGATCGGGGAATAACGAGGCGGAGTAATATAGCCGGACAGTGCTGTTGCTCCGGTTAAAGTTCCAGTTTTGGCTTGGGTGATGCCTCTTGCTGGATGATCTTGAAATCGACCTGCTAATGTCCCGGTTTCTCCACCGATCGCTAAAGATTCTCGAAAATATTTTGCTTCTGGTTGCTGGAGCATGACTTGGAGTAACTTCACAAAAGCCGCAGGTGTACTCCAATTTTTTCTCGACAATCCGGCTGCGTCTTCGAGTTCAATCTCGTTCGATTCAATACCTAAACGGCTTAATCGCACAGCAACAGTTGCTAGCCCTTTCTCTAAAACCGTGCGACCCTCTGCCTGTGGGTTCTTTGCTCCAATCGTCCTCAGCAGTGCTTCTGCAAAGAGGTTATTACTATTCGTATTCGTTTCTTTCACCAATTCACTCAAAGGCGGCGAATCAATTCCTGCAACCTCAATTCCAAACGGTCGCATTGCTTGATCACTAATCTGCGATCGCTCTACTGAGATCTTCTCTTCCTGAAGAAATCGCACCAACTGCCGCAGAAAATACTGGTTCGGGTTCGGAACCGCGATCGCCCAGAGATCGGGCTTCGCTCCAACTTGCAACTGCCCCTCGACTTTCAAAATCGACTGGCTCAAATCTCGCTGAATTTGCAAAAATTCTTTGGTCTTTGTCTCGACCGTTCGAGAGCGATTATCGACTTGCCAGTACTGCGCCTGCGTTGGATCGTCCCATTTTAATTGCAACGGTTGTCCGACTGCTTGCGGTATCACCTGAAAGCCTAAACTGTTCTGATTCAAAATCAAACTATTGACAGGCACCGCGTAAGGCGCTTGGATATCTCCGACTGCCCAACTGGAAATCAAACTATCCTGTCCAAAATAACTATCCTCGATCGTCAATTCTGCAATTCGCTGAATCCCGCGCCGCTTCAACTGCTGCACCATTTCTTTCAACTGTTGATCGCTCAAACTCGGATCGCCTCGCCCGACTAATCGTAACCGCCATCCATTTGCAGTCGGCGTACCATACACCGAAGTGCGAATCCGAAAATTAGGACTGAACTCTTTCAGCGCGATCGCCGTCGTGAACAGCTTCATATTAGAAGCCGGAATAAAAAAGCGATCGGCATCTCGGCGATAAAGCGTCTGGCGACTGTCCAGCGTCTGAATCATCACCCCAAATCTGGATCGGGCAAACTCTGGACGATTGACGATCGCATCAATTTGCGGAGTTAATTGTTGCGAGCAAACTGCCCCCGATTCGGCACGCAAACTTGTCGTGAACCCTGTCAGACCCAGAAAAAACCATCCTAGTAGACTAATAATCAATCGCTGAGAGAACACGGTCATGACGATTTTGCAACAACAATTCACGGTAGATATCGGTGAAATCTCCCCTTAGTACAGTGCGGAAGTTTATCTTTCACCAATAGAATTGAAGCACAATCTTCAAAGAGTGATCATTATGGTGCAAGAACGTGATCTTCGACCCCGGAAAATGCAGGAGTCAGATCTCGATCGTCCACTTGGCGATCGCCCGATCCCGCCGATGCGGCATGAAAATTCCGGCACCCCTTTGAGCGATATTCTCTCAGGGTTAGCGTTACTCATATCGCTGATTGCATTTTTTCTCAGTGCCTACGCGGTGATTCAAGTCAGACGGCAATCTTCTGTTCAACCGCAATCGTCGAATCCGTCTGTAAGCCGTCCATTGTTGCCCTTTCTGTCCCAACCGCAGCAGGTTACACAGGGTCAATTTATCCAACCGACTGAAGACCGTTCCGCTCAGGTTGAACTGTTATCTGCAACGCGCGGCTCGTCGAATTCAGCCACGATTCAACTGCAAGTGCGTCGGCTTGATCGCCCAGTCACTGCGGCTCCGACTATCAATCTTGCCAATGCGATCGCGCTCAATTCCCGCACAAATGAGCAGTATCCAGTCATTCAGACACCCGCCTCTAATAATCAATTCATCAGTCTAAGTAACTTGCGTCCTGGATCAAGCCTGAACACTTCGGTGACGCTCCGAGTTCCTGATACGCTCGATCGCATTGATCTTGATATTCCGAATGTCCGTGTATTTCGCAATGTACCGATTTCGATTAGCTAATCTCCCAGGTGCAAAGATTTCAACCTGGGATAGAAATTTCTGTTTCTAGGGCGGTTTATCATTCTGAAAGATTTTAGACTGGGGACGCATTGATTATGAGTTCATGGCGCGATCGCTTCAATCAATTCACAGGCAGAAGTCGCTTTGTCGTCTGCCGTATTTTTATCCATTTGGCGGGAGATGAAGTCGCGCCATTGTTAGGCGTGTTGAACCAAGCAGGTCGAGATGCGATCGCGTCAGAGGGCGATTTACATACCCTCGGCGAAGGGTTAGTTGAAATTTGTCAAAGTTTATTGCAGTACCAAACCTACTGGCGATCGGCAGCCAATGAAGGCGATGCAATTCGGGATGAAGGCGAAGCAGGCGACTACGTGAACGAATTATTTACCGATTCGGCTCAACGCTATCTCAGTGCCCCTGAGCTTGAAAGTGCGGAAACCTCACCTGACGAATTGACGTTACCCGTCACGCAGAATCTAGTCGTGATGATTACGATCGCAGCAGAAGGAGAAGCTCCTGAACTCGAAACGGATTTAGCGGATTTGCGGGCACTGCAAGCTGGACTGAAAGCGATCATCAATTTGCACTACCAAGAACGTCTCCGAGCCGTTCAAGTTCATTTCTCTCCCTCTCGTTTGGGTGACGAACTCAGCACCGATCAGCTTATAGAATTTTTTCCAGAACTGATTCCCCTTTAGAATCGGAAGGTAAAGAACGGGGGAATAGGGGCACGGGGCAAAAGGTAATTTCTCCCCACTCCCCCACTCCCCACTCCCCCACCTCTGAGACTCTAGAACGGTACTGAAACACCCATGTTTATCTCCATTAACCTCGCTCGATCGATGATGCGAAAATTTCTTGCCCTCTCTATGTCGGTAGCTTTATGTTGGACTGCAGTTGGCTGTAGCAGTTCTTCTTTAGGCGATCCTCAACGTCCGCAAGATCGCCCCGCTGCAACCACTCGTGCGGATCAAAAATTGCCCAATGGTCAGTTTGGGGTTCAGCAAGCCACGTTTGATGATGGCACAGGCGAGTATACGGTTCTTCTCAGAGATACGCCTGCTGGAGTCAATTCGGCGTTTAGAACTGAGAATTTGAAGCTAGCTCAATTGACTCCAGACGAGGTAAAAGCAGGTCAAAAAGCTTACCTCAAGTCTGAAAATGGGGAAGTGTCGCTGCATATTCCTGAAGAGTTCAAAATTGAGTACGTCCATAACGTTACCGAGAATGTCACTGATCCCCAAACGGGTCGGACTGAAACGGTCGTCGTGCGCCAAGAGCCGAGTTTCTGGTCGCCGTTTGCAGGGGCTTTAGCAGGTCAAGCGATCGGGAGTTTACTGTTCCGTCCTCAGTACTATGTGCCGCCCTTCTATCAGCCAGGTGTGCCTTTGACAGGATTTGGTGGTTATGGTTCTTCTTACGGTCAAGCGGTGAATCGCTACCAAGAACGCTATCGCTCTGCGCCTGTGGTTGAACGAAATCGACAAGTCTTCCGTTCAACGGGTCGAATCGGTTCTCCAGGATTGAATAATCCGCGCGTGCGCCGTCCGTCGATTAACCGCGATCGACCAACCGGATCGGGATACGGAACCAGCACCCTTCGTCGATCAAATCGCTCCACTCCAAGCCGAGTCAATCGCCCAGGTGGATTTGGCAGCGGAACGCGATCGCGTTCGTCGTTCGGTAGCGGCAGAAGACGTTAAAGATTTGGTAAGCCCTCGATTATCGGGGGCTTTTTCGTAATGCAATTCACGACCAACCTAAAACTCATACAACACCCGCAACGACCACTCTAAAATCGTCGGACTCGCTCGATTATTCGGATTCGATACCACCGTGACAGAAGGACTGATATTCAAGCGATCGTTGAGCAACAGACCAAAGAATGCTTCAAAATTCGTCTGAGTCTTATTGCCTAAGCGATCGCTAATAAATGGCTGTCCAACAGCAAGTCCAGCTTTCGATCCGGGAATTAAAAAGTTCTGAAACGAAACCCCTAACGCCCAAGTTTTTGGATTGAGGTCTAAATCTTGTTGGAGAATGGAGTTAAAGCCTTCATAGCTCCCAATTCCCAATCGCCCAAATATTCCAAACACTCCGAATCGCCTTTGAATCGCCCATTCTGCGCTTAAACCAGCCGCATTGATCTGCGTGCCATTAATATCAGCATGAGTGTACTGGGCGCGAACGGTGATCGGTTGATTTGGAATCGTATATTCAGCTTCGAGACTGGCTTGATAGCGGTCTTGAAACAATCCTGTGGTTGCAGAATCGGCAGCAGCGTACAGTCCTCGAATCACCAATGCTCGATTCGCATTCCAAGCAATTGCCGCACCAGCTCCCCCAAAGCGATCGATTTCATTCTGCACAATCAAAGGATTGTTCGCAAAAAAGCTCGACCCAAAGTTTTGCCCGGATTGATTGGCAAATTGATTACGATCGATAAAATCGCTAGGTGGTAAATTTGATCCGACTGAAACTTGCAAATTCTCAGCAGGGCGAAACGAATAGTAAAGTTTGCGAACCCTCAATTCACGCGGAACTCCCACAGCATCGAGTCCGCCACCATCTGCCAAAATTCCATTTGTTCCTAGTAAGTTTTGCCGCGCGTCGTGTGCTTTGGAAATTGCATCTCGCCCATCATTTCCGGCTTGGAGTTGCGTCACTAACACATCGTTCCCTTGAAAGCTGGTGAGTAAGTTTAACCGCACGCGAGACAGCAATGTTGCCTGATCATTTGTACCATTCGTCACACCGTAATAAACTTGCCCGCTCAGCTTTGTCGTTGTCGAAAATTGCTGACGTTCGACTGTAGCTGTCCGATTGTCCAGATCATCAACGCGCGATCGTAGCTGCGATAAGGCTTCTCCATAGGCGGCAACCACACGGCGAATCGTTTGCATATCTTCTGCAATCGTATTGGCTGAATTGCCTGCAATTAATTGTTCTTCGATTCGACCGATGACATTTGCGATCGCGGCTGCAAATTCATTCCGAGTCAGAGGACGATTGCCGCGAAAGGTGCGATCTGGATAGCCGGAGAGAATTCCATAACGCTCGACTAAGGATTTAACCGCTTGATATGCCCAATCGCTAGGACGAATATCGGTTAATTCTGAAACAGTTGTGACTTGCTCCATTGGCTCGCTCGGCTCATCGGAAACGGGCTGAGATCGCGCTGGCAAAACGGCGGTTGCAAGGATTATACCGATACAGATCCAATTCAACTCTTTCACAGACTCACTCCTCAGACGGGCTGCCAAACTTAGTTATAGCAGCCCTCTGAACCCGAGCGCGCTTTAAGCGTTCGCAGTTGCCTCCTTTTTCTCTGAAGTTGATCCTTGTGTTCCAAGCTGAATCAATTCGATCTTGTACCCATTCGGATCTTCAACAAAGGCAATCACAGTAGAGCCATGTTTCATTGGACCAGGTTGCCGCGTTACTTTTCCGCCACGCGCGGCGATCGCCTCACAGGTTGCATAAATATCATCGACCCCGATCGCAATGTGACCGTAAGCATCACCTAAGTCATACTGCTCTTTTCCCCAGTTGTAGGTGAGTTCGATGACGGTGTGATCTGCTTCTTCGCCATAGCCGACAAACGCTAAAGTAAATTCGCCGCCGGGATAATCTTTTTTGCGTAAGAGTTTCATTCCGAGCGTGCCGCAGTAGAATTTCAGCGACTCGTCTAAGTTTCCAACTCGTAGCATCGTGTGTAATAACCGCATCAACTTTCTCCTAGTAGGCAGCGATCGACAAAATTTCTAAACGAAATGTTCCAGGATTAAATCTCGGATTCAACGTTCCGTCATATTCAAATTTACTCAGCATGAGTTGCAACGATCGAATATGTTTAGACGAAAGTTTCGCATTAGGAACCGTCTTGGCTCGAAAAACTGGAATCGTCTGAGCAAAAGGAATTTGTATTGTCATCCATTCGCCGCTTACAGTATCAAACGAATAGGAATAGCCTGTACTATCCCAACCGTCGCTGTCTCGAATCAGAAATTTGTATCGGTTGCCATCGCCTTTGATCCGCAACTCAATTCCGGATTGATTAGATAAGTCAAGAGGTGGATCAAAATTGCGTGTCCGAATCGAAGCAAATCCGCCAGAATTCTCGATCGAGACATTGCCCGTAAAAACGGCAACACCCTCTTCAAGACGGATACCACTATTACTAACACCGCCCATCACGACATCATCTAAAGCACCCCAAGTATTTTGAATGTCCACTGCCGAATCGTTGAAATCGAAGAGGACTTTCTCGTTTGAGGTTAAAGGTTTGGGGCGCGGTTGAAACATACTTTGCAGCCAGCTAACGACGGGAATTGCTTCAAAATATTCTAAGGTTTGTACAAATCGACCAAGATCCCATTGAGCCATGACAGTCACAAATCTAAGGAGCTTCTCTCACTCTAACGACCAAAATCGAGAAATTCCATATGGCATCGTTAGTTAAGACGACTAAGGAAAACAATCTACTCACCCTGAGCGCGCTTCCGCTCATGCAACTGCAATCGGATCTGAGTATGCACATCCTTCGTAATCGGATAGAAATACGTCAACACCATTCCAATCAGTAAAGCAACTGTCGGCACAGGCCCGATCGACGATCGAATCGCCAACAACACACTCTCCGGCTGCACAGGCAAAGGAACTGCATCCGTCGGCGGAACATATCCCGCATTCCCCAATTGCTGCAATACCACTGCTACTGCAACTCCCAAACAAACCTTCTGCAAAAACGTCACAAAGCTATAAAAAATGCCTTCGCGCCGCTGTCCCGTCCGCAACTCATCGAGTTCGATCACATCCGGCAACATCGACCACGGAATCAGATAAGCCACTGAAACTCCAAATCCTGACATCACTGCCAAGGTATACATCAAAGTCATTTGTCCCGGTTGCAAAAAGAACAAGCCACCTTGAGCAATAATCCAAAGCACCATGCCTGCAAAGTAAACCCCCCGCTTCCCAATCCGATGACTCAATTGATTCCAAACAGGAAGCATGAGCATCGCCGTCAATTGCACAGCTAAAACGACACTCGGTACTGCCCAAGCATCATTCAACCGCATCACACTTGCAACAAAGTAAGGAATAATCGCTGCTGTCAGTTGAAAACTCAGCCACGAACAGAGATAAATTCCCACCACAAACAGAAAAGGCCCATTACTAAACGCGATTTTAAGCTGTTGCACGATCGGAATCGACACAGGCATCTCCGCCTCTGGATGCTGCAATCCGACCGCTTTCATGCGATCGAATGTCCCCCAAACGCACCAAAACAAAGGCAACACCGACAAAACACCGCACACAATCCCGATCGCAACATATCGGTCACTCAAATTTGGAAATCTAGAGCTAATCAAGCCGACTAAAATCAGCGACAGAATACTGCCCCCAATTGAAAATGCAAATCGAAAACTATTCAAGCTGGTGCGCTCGTCATAGTCTTGCGTCATTTCAGGAGTCATCGCCGTATACGGCAAATTCACCACTGTATACAGCCAGCCAAGCACGATCGAAATAAACGTGTAATACCAAAACAATCCCCACTGCTGCGAACCTGCGTTATCGCTAAATTTCGGCACAATCCACTGCAAGAAGAAGAAAAACCCAAACGGAACCGCACCCGCCAAAATCCAAGGATAGCGACGACCCAGGCGCGATCGCGTTTTATCGCTCATCACCCCGACCATCGGATCGTTCACCGCATCCCAAACTTTTCCGATTAACTGCGTTTGCCCTGCCAAACTTGGATTGAGTCCTGCGACATCGGTTAAAAAAGGCGACAGATAAAAAATTAAAATATTTGCCGTAATTGCAGGTCCTAAATCCCCTGCTCCATACGCCACCTTCGTCTTTAAGTTAAGCTTTTCAGAAACCGATTCATTAGCAGAATTGTTCATAACAGATCGCACAAGCCGGGTTAACAAGTTGTATTATTTTCTTCGGCTTCGGCTGCGATCGCACAAGTCGCAGAAAAACTTAATTCATCCTCAACTCTATAATTCATCCTCAACTCTATGTCGGATCTCTATGTCAGTTGGTCAGACTATCATCGCTTGATCGAGAAACTTGCCCTTCAGGTCTACAAATCTGAATGGGAATTTAATCAGATTGTCTGTTTAGCTAGAGGCGGATTACGGATTGGAGATCTCCTCTCTCGCATGTTTGATGTGCCTTTGGCAGTGTTGTCTACTTCTTCCTATCGGAGTGGATCGCGATCGCGCAGTGCGTTAGTCTTTTCCAAAGATCTCAGTATGACGACTCTGAATCTGGGTAGCCACGTTTTAATTGTGGATGATCTCGTTGATTCGGGTGTGACGCTGCAAAAAACGATTCCTTGGCTCAAACAGCATTACGGCTTCTATATCGAAGAAATGCGCACCGGGGTTCTCTGGTATAAAGATTGCTCAGTGATCAAGCCTGACTATTACGTCGATTATTTGGCGGATAATCCTTGGATTCACCAGCCGTTTGAAAAATACGAGGATATGAAGCCCTCTGATCTGCTGGAACTGGAGAAAGTGGAATGACGCTGCGATCGCAATCCCGGATTATTGCTATTCTGTAATACTGTGAGCCGTGGAGTTGAGGAGCGCCCCTCTTGAGTAATGCCAGTCAGCCGGGAAAACCTCCGCAAGATCAAGCACCGTCTTTTGATGACATTCCGATTGCTGAGCGCGAATCTCCGATTGCGCCTCCGGTTCAGTCTGGCTCGAAGTTTTGGCTATGGCTAGGCGGACTGGTGACGATCGCGCTACTGTCCGGAGGCGGGTGGCTTGCCTATCAATGGTGGCTGAGTCGCAGCATTGCCAGTCCGACTCCTGTCGCGGAAAGCCCACAGCCGAGTGACGCAAAATCTCCGGATGATGGGAGACTTCTCAATCATTTTGCCTATCCCGAAGCACCGCTAAACGACCTCGAAGCCGTTTCTGCTGATGGTGGAATAAAAATGCGAACTCCTGCTGCTAGAGCCTTCAAAGAGATGGTGGCAGCAGCGAATGCCGAAGGCGTAATTCTCAATCCGCTTTCTGGATTTCGATCGCTTCAAGAACAGCAGCAAGTTTATTTTGATGTCAAAGCAGAACGGGCACAGACCCCAGAACAGCGTGCTTTAGTCAGTGCGCCGCCTGGATATAGTGAACATCACACTGGATACGCGATCGATATTGGCGATGGCACGGTTCCGGCGGTAAATCTCAGTCCAGATTTTGATAAGACTCCTGCCTACCGCTGGTTGGCTGCCAATGCGACAAGATTTAATTTTGAACTCTCTTTTCCCCAGGGAAACAAACAGGGTGTGACTTATGAGCCTTGGCATTGGCGATTTGTAGGGGATAAGCAAAGCTTAGAAACCTTCTACAGAGCGAAAGAATTCAAGCAAGAAAATCCGCCTACCCCAAATCCATGAATCAAACTGCATTGAATCTCGTTGCGATCGGCATTTTTACTATGACGATGAGCACCTTGCTCAGTCCGTTGCTGAATTTTTCGCCTGCGATTCCTGCGATCGCAACCTTTAGCATTCTTGGACTGGCGACGCTGGATTCATTTCAGTGGCAAGGGAAGTTTGGCACACTCTGCCTCGATTGGCTTGCTCGGTTTTCTCCGGCTCATCGCGATCGCGTTCTGCGGCATGAAGCGGGACATTTTCTTGTTGCTCAACAACTGCAAATTCCGGTCGTTGGCTACACCTTAAATGCGTGGCAAGCGTTTCGCCAAGGGCAAGCCGGACTAGGCGGTGTGCAGTTTGATACTCAGGAATTAGAAGCGGAACTTCAGCAAGGCAAGCTCTCATCCCAATTGCTTGAGCGTTACTGTACGGTTTGGATGGCAGGAATTGCGGCAGAGCAATTAGCGTATGGCAATTCAGAAGGGGGCGCAGACGATCGCCAGAAATTCCGTGAGACTTTAACGAAATTACGTATTCCTGCGTCAGAATTGCCTCAGCGGGAGCGTTTATCTATTTTGAGAGCAAAAGATCTCTTGAAAAATCATCAGTCAGCCTACGACGCGTTAGTCGTTGCTTTGCAGGAGAATCAATCGATCGAACAATGTTATTCAGCGATTCAAGACCAAGCTTAATTGCCGTGTTTAGGCTCTACATACCGCAATCGCTCTGCATACAAGGCAGAAAAGCTGAACCTGTCTCAATCTGAATCGTACTGTGTTCGATTCCAAAACGATCGTGCAGGTCGTGAGAAATCCGAGCCAGAAAATCCGATCCAGGTACGCCTGCAAGCATGACGAGATGTGCTGTTAAAGCGGGTTCTGTTGAACTCAGTGCCCACACATGTAAATCATGAATCGAGCCAACTCCGGGTAAGTCTAGTAAATAGTTTTGAATCGCTCGTAAATCTACATTTGCAGGCACACCATCTAATGCCAAACTGAGCGACTCTTGCAGCAAATTCCATGCACCGATTCCAATCACGATCGCAATTCCCATACTTGCGATCACATCAATTGACTGCCACCCAGTCAAAGTAATGATCAACCCACTCAAGACCACACCCACTGAAACTAAAGCATCTGCAACCATATGCAGAAATGCACCTTTTACATTCACATCATGCTGATGATCTTTCTGGAACATCAAAGCTGTTGCACCATTCACCAAAATCCCGATCGCAGCGACAATTATCACGGTCAGACTTTCGACAGGCTTCGGATCAATCAAGCGCTGAATCGCTTCGATCGCAATAAAGACCGTCACACTGAGCAGCAAACTAGAGTTAATTAGTGGCGAGAGAATCGAAGCTCTCCGCAGTCCATAAGTATGACGTTTCGTGGGACGACGACGTGCCAGTGTATATGCGCCCCAAGCGATCGCAAGTCCCAAAACATCGCCTAAATTATGTCCCGCATCCGCGAGTAAAGCGAGAGAATTCGTCAACCAACCAAACGTCGCCTGAGCTAGTACAAAGCCTAAATTGAGAACGATGCCGATGAGAAAAGCGCGATCGTATCGAACGGTTGAATGATCGTGATGGTGATGATGATGCATTAGAATGCTGC
>VFQU01001763.1_pt1 | contig 11746 bp, 10 predicted proteins | sample 3512311 | NCBI WGS metagenome assembly VFQU01 (sample SAMN10412377, study PRJNA504923) | tailings metagenome | isolation source: Relicate 3 Philex TSF3 active mining site | place: Philippines: Tuba, Benguet | collected 2017-08-29 | reverse complement strand
CTTGGGGGTGCGGATGCGTCGAGTGCGGCGCGCGGCGCCGGCTTACTCGATGACCGCCAGGATGTCTTCTTCGCGCATGACCAGCAGGTCTTCGCCGTCGACCTTGACCTCGGTGCCCGAGTACTTGCCGAACAGGACCTTGTCGCCGGTCTTGACCGCGATCGGACGGACCTTGCCGTCCTCGAGGATCTTGCCGTTGCCGGCCGCGATGACTTCGCCGCGGCTGGGCTTCTCGGCGGCGCTGTCGGGGATGACGATGCCGCCGGCCGAGACCTTTTCCTCTTCCAGGCGCTTGATGATCACGCGATCGTGCAGGGGGCGCAGTGCCATGGGGTGCTTCCTTCAGCAGGTGGATTGAAAGGGGTTAAATGATTGAATTGAAAACACATGGTCGAGCGTTGTTAGCACTTGACCCTAGTGAGTGCCAATTCTAGCGGCGCACTTCGAACAACGGAAGCCACCGCGACGTGGCTGCGACGTGGAGGCGCGGCCCGGCGCTTCAAGGGCACGCGGGCGAATCGTCGTGCGGCCGGCCCGTCGCGGGGGATCGTCGCCGGCGCCGATGACGCCGCCGCGACCGGCCGGCCGGCCGCATTAGGACAGCCCGTTCCCGATGGCGCAGTGACCGAAACGGCGGCCCGGACGTCGCACCTTGGTCAGCGCCGGACCGATCGATTGCCGGCGATTTCGCCCCCGTGCGCGACGGCACGGCCGTCCGCGTGCACCTGAGACGCCGTTACGCGCCGCCGTCACGACGCCCTGCTAGAGTCGCGCCCTCTTTTCGATGCCCGGCCGCGGGACGCCTCGGGGAGGAGGCAGGCCATGAGGAATCACATCCTGAGCGTGCGCGCCTGGGCCGCACTGCTGCTCGCCGGCGCGTGCGGATCGCTGCTGGCGCAATCGATCGCGCTGGTGCCGGGCATGCCGGCGACCGAGAGCTTCGACTCGCTGGCCGCCAGCGGCACCGCGACGACGCTGCCGAACGGCTGGTACCTGCTCGAGACCGGCAACAACGCCGATGGTCGCTACGCGGCCGACACCGGTGCCGCCAATGCCGGCAACACCTACAGCTACGGCGCGTCCGGCAGCACCGAGCGCGCGCTCGGCATGCTGCGCTCGGGCTCGCTGACGCCGGTGATCGGCGCGCGGCTGCGCAACGACTCCACGCAGACGATCGACGCGATCGCGGTCGCCTATGTCGGCGAACAGTGGCGCCTCGGTACGGCCGGACGGCCCGACCGCCTGGCGTTCGAGTACAGCCTCGACGCCAGCGGCCTCGGCAACGGCAGCTGGACGTCGCTCGCCGCGCTCGACTTCGTCGCACCGGTCAGCGGCGGCGCGATCGGCGCGCGCGACGGCAATCTCGCCGCGAACCGCAGCGCCGTCGAGGCCGCGATCGAAGGGCTCAGCCTCGCGCCCGGCGCGGAGCTGTGGGTGCGCTGGGTCGACGTCGACGCCAGCGGCGCCGACGACGGCCTCGCGATCGACGAGGTCCGCTTCACCGCGAGCGGCGGCACCTCGCCGCCGCTGCCGCCGAGCGTGATCTCGACCGTGCCGGCCGACGGCGCCGCCAACGTGCCGGCCGCCAGCGACATCCGCGTGGTGTTCAGCCAGTCGGTGACGACCGACGCCGATGCGTTCGATCTGGCTTGCGGCGGCCAGCCGATCGCGCTGACCGAAACCGGCAGCGGTACGACACGTACGCTGACGCCCGCCACCTTGCTGCCGGCCGGCGCCAGCTGCCGGTTCGCGATCGACGCCGACGCCGTGCGCAACGGCGCCGGCCTAGCACTGGCCGCGCCGGTCAGCATCGTGTTCACGATCGCCGACGGTTCGCTCTCGGGCTATTACGCCCAGGTTAGTACGAGCAGTCCCGGCCAGCTGCGCTGCACGCTGCACGCGACGATCCGCGGCCATACCGCCTATCCGTACAGCGGCAGCGGCACCAGCACCTGGACGATCCTCGAGCTCGCGCAGGCCCATCCGAACGACCCCAACCGCATCCTCGACGTCTACCGCAACCGGCTCTACGTGCGCGGCAGCGACCGTGCCGGTACCGGCAGCGGCCTGACCTACAACCGCGAGCACACCTGGCCGAACTCGCTCGGCTTTCCGAGCACGACCGGCAACCTCGGCCTGCCGAACGCGCCGTACACCGACACGCACATGCTGTATCTGTCCGACACGCAGTGGAACGCCGACCGCGGCAACAAGCCGTACGCGTACTGCCCGGCCCCGTCCAGCTGCGGCGAGCGCATCACCGAGGCCAACTTCGGCGTCGGCGGCGGCAGCGGCGTCTACCCGGGCAACTCCAACTGGGTCAACGGCAACTCGTTCGAAGCGTGGAACTTCCGCAAGGGCGATCTGGCGCGCGCGGTGCTGTACATGGCGATCCGCTACGAGGGCGGCACCGATCCCGTCAGCGGCCAGCGCGAGCCGGACCTGGAGCTGACCGACGACCGCAGCCGGATCGTCGGCACGTCCAACTACGACGTGCCGGCCTACATGGGCCTGCTGACCGATCTGCTGGCCTGGCACGTGGCCGATCCGCCGGACGCGGCCGAGGTGGCACGCAACGAGGTGATCCAGACCTTCCAGGGCAACCGCAACCCGTTCATCGACCACCCCGAATGGGCGACGCGCGCGCTGTTCGAGTCGGTCACGCCGGCCGTCTGCGAGCCGGCCTCGAACGACGCCCTGTTCGTCGACGGCTTCGACGGCACGCCGTGACGCGGACCGCCAGCCGCTGCGGCCCGGCGGCCCGATCCTCGGAAGTTGACGCGGACTGTGCGACCATCGGCGGCCTTTGCCGGTCCGCCGTCTCGCCATGTCCGCCTCGATCGTGCAGTGCAGCTGCCCCGACGCCGAATCCGCGTCGCGCATCGCGCGTGCCCTCGTCGAGGCGCGTCTGGCCGCCTGCGTGCAGGCGATCGGCGGCGTGGGCTCGACCTATCGCTGGAACGACGCGGTCGCGGTCTCGACCGAGGTGCTGCTGCTGATCAAGACGCGGCGCGAGCGTCTCGACGCGGTACGCGACTGCGTGCTCGCGCTGCACCCGTATGAACTGCCGGAGATCGTCGCGGTCGATATCGCGTCGGGCCACGCGCCCTACCTCGACTGGATCGCGCGCGAGACCGCCGTTCCGGCCTGACCGCCCTGTGAGGAGTCGTACCTTGTTGCGTTGTCTTTTCGCCGCCGCGCTGGCCCTGACGTCCCTCGTATCCACCGTCGCGGCGCAGGAGCAGGACGGTCTGCTGCCGGTCGAGCAGGCGTTCGTGCTGCGCGCCGAGATCCGCGAGCCGGGCCGCATCGCACTCGAATGGACGGTCGCGCCGAACTACTACCTCTACAAGTCGCGGATCAGCGCCAAGACCGGCCAGGCAGGCTTGAGCCTGGGCGCGCTCGACCTGCCGGCCGGCATCCCGAAACACGACGAGTTCTTCGGCGACGTCGAGATCTATCACGGCACGGTCGCGGCCGGCCTGCCCTACGTGCTGGGCGATGCGGGCGCGCGCGCGGTCGAGTTCACCGTCACCGTGCAGGGCTGCCACGAGGTCGAGCCGCTGATCTGCTATCCGCCGCACCCGACCACGCTGCGGCTCGACGTCACGGCCGCGCCGGCGGGTACAGCGCCCCGCAGCGGCGGACTGATCGCGCTCGGCAGTGCCAGCGGCGGCGGACTGATCGGCCAGGTCGGCGGCCAGGATGCGCTGCCCGAAGACCAGGCGTTCGTGTTCGAGGCGATTCCGACCGGTCCCGGCGAGATCCTGGCGCGCTGGACGCTGCCCGACGGCTACTACCTGTATCGCGACAAGACCGAGTTCGCGCTCGAAGGCGGTGCCGCCGAACTCGGCGCGCCGCGCTGGCCGCCCGGCGTCGATCACGTCGACGAGCATTTCGGCAACGTCGTCGTCTACTACGGCCAGATCGAGCTGCCGATCCCGCTGCGCCGCGCCGACGCGCAGGCCGGCACCGCGATGCTGCGTGCCGCATTCCAGGGCTGCAAGGAAAACGGCATCTGCTATCCGGTGATGACGCGGTCGGTCGCGCTCGCGCTGCCGGCGCTGACCGACACCGAGCTCGCACAGGCCAATGCCGCGTTCGTGCCGGCCATCGCAGCTGCGAACGCCGCCGGCACGGCGACCGATGCATCGGCCGAGAACGCGCTGCGCAGTCAGCCGCCACAGAGCGGCGCCGCGTCGCTGGCCGGCGCGCTGCTGCTGGCCCTGCTCGGCGGCCTGATCCTCAACCTCATGCCGTGCGTGCTGCCGGTGCTGTCGCTGAAGGTGATCGGCCTCGCGCAGAGCGGCGAGAGCCTGGCCAAGGCGCGCAGCCATGCGCTGTGGTACACGCTCGGCGTGCTGGTCTCGTTCGCCGCGGTGGGCCTGGCGGTGATCGCGCTGCGCGCGGCCGGCCAGGCGCTGGGCTGGGGATTCCAGCTGCAGCAGCCGGCGTTCGTCGCGCTGCTGGTCTACGTGCTGCTCGCGGTCGGCTTGAGTCTGTCCGGCGTGTTCACCATCGGCGCGGGTCTGGCCGGCTCCGGCCAGACGCTCGCCAACCGCTCCGGACCGGCCGGCGACTTCTTCACCGGCGTGCTCGCCTGCATCGTCGCCAGCCCGTGCACGGCGCCGTTCATGGGGCCGGCACTCGGCTTCGCGTTCGCGTCTTCTTCGCTGGTCGCGCTGCTGATCTTCCTCGCGCTCGGCCTCGGCCTGGCGCTGCCGTTCCTGCTGATCGGCTTCGTGCCGGCGCTGGCGTCGCGGCTGCCGCGGCCCGGCGCCTGGATGGAGACGTTCAAGCAGGTACTGGCGTTCCCGATGTATCTGACCGCGGTCTGGCTGGCCTGGGTGCTCGGCAAGCAGCGCGGCGTCGACGCAGTCGGCCTGGTGCTGGCCGGCAGTGTCGTGCTCGCGCTCGGCCTGTGGTGGTACGAGCGCAGCCGCTGGAGCGGACGCACGCTCGGTCGCGTGCTCGCGCTGCTGGTCGTGCTGGCCGCGCTGGTGCCGCTGATCGGCGTCGCGCGCCTGCCGGTGCCGAGCGCCAGCGTCGGCACCGTTGCCGACGCGGCCGTGCCGTACTCGGCCGACAAGCTCGCGGCGCTGCGCGCCGAGGGCCGCACCGTGTTCGTCAACATGACCGCGGACTGGTGCGTGACCTGCAAGGCCAACGAGAAGAACGTGCTCGGCACCGACCACTTCAAATCGCTGCTGCAGGCCGCCGACGCGGTCTACATGAAGGGTGACTGGACCAACGTCGACCCGGCGATCACCGCGTTCCTGCAGCAGCATCAGGCGGTCGGCGTCCCGCTGTACGTCGTGTTCGAAGGCCGCGAAGGCCCCGGACGCGTGCTGCCGACGCTGCTGACCGCCGGCATCGTCGAGCAGGCGCTGCCGCCGGCGCGGCGCTGAGGCATGCGATTCGATCGCCAGCACCTGCTGATCGTCGCCCTCGCGCTGGCGAGCGCCGGCACCGGCCTCGCGCTCAGCGTCTGGCTGCGGCCGTCGCGGCCGGTCGCGGCGCTGCCGGCGGACGTGCAGCCGCTCGGCGTCGGCGACCGCCGTCTCGACGTCGCCCTGCCCGACCGCGACGGCCGCGCACGCCGCCTGTCCGAATGGGACGGCCAGCTGGTCGTGCTGAACTTCTGGGCCAGTTGGTGCGGACCGTGCCGCGAGGAGATGCCGATGCTCGACGCCGCGCGGCGGCGCCATGCCGGCAGCGGCGTGGAGATCATCGGCGTGGCGGCCGAGGAGGCCGAGCCCGCGCTCGCGTTCCTGCGCACGCATCCGGTCGACTATCCGATCCTGATCGACGCACCGGGCACCGGACCCGATCTGTCGCTGCGCATGGGCAATACGCGCAGCGTGCTGCCGTTCAACGTGCTGATTGGCCGCGACGGCCGCATCCTCGCTCAGCGCATCGGCAATATGAACGAGTCGACGTTCGAAGCCTGGCTCGCGCCGCATCTGGCGCAGTGAAGACATGGCGCGCGGCGCAGCCTGCGCGCGCCGGTGGTCCAGGCCCGAGGGTTCCTGCTAAGTTAGCCGCGCCGACCGGCGCTCGACTGCGCGCCGCGATCCGGCAGGGACACAGGGCCTGTGATGAACAAACCCCTCTGGGAACCGAGCGTCGAGCGCATCGAGCGCGCGAATCTCAACCGCTTCATGCGCTTCGTGCGCGAACAGACCGGCAACGAGGACATCCGCCGCTACGGGCTGCTGTACGACTTTTCGGTCCGTCATCCGGCACGCTTCTGGCCGTTGGTCTGGGAGTTCTGCGGCATCCGCGCCAGCGGCGATTTCGAGCCGGTAATGATCGAGGCCGGGCACATCGCCGACGCGCGCTGGTTTCCGGACGTGCGGCTCAACTTCGCGCAGAACCTGCTGCGCCATCGTGACGATCGCGTCGCGCTGATCGCACGCGACGCGCACGGTGCGCAGCGTTCGCTGACGTACGCGGCATTGTACGGCGAGGTCATGCGCGTCGCCGCGGCGCTGAGCGCGGCCGGCATCGGCAGCGGCGACCGCGTCGCCGGCACGCTCGGCAGCGGACTGGAGCGCGTGATCGCATTGCTGGCGACGAGCGCGATCGGCGCGATCTGGGCGCCGTGTCCGCACGACGAGGCGGGTCTGCCGGACCAGGCGTATCTTGCCGCGCTCGCACCGAAGCTGCTGTTTCTCGATGGCGAGCGCGCCGTCGCTGCGGCGACGGTCGACGCATTGTGCGAGGCCGCGCCGTCGCTCGGCACGATCGTGACCAGCGGCCCCGCCGATGCACCGGCCGGCGCCGTGAACTGGACCGCATTCGCGTCCGCCGACACCGCGCATCCGGCGTTCGAGCCGCTGCCTTTCGCGCATCCGCTGTACGTGCTGCCGGCCGCGGCCTCCGCGAGCGGACACCGCGAGGGCGTCGTGCACGGCGCCGGCGGCCTGCTGATCCAGCATCTGAAGGATCTGGTGCTGCAGCTCGATCTCAAGCGCGAGGACCGCATCGTCGTCGCGACCGATGACACGCTCGCCTGGCACTGGCTGGTCTCGGCGCTCGCGGTCGGCGCGACGCTGATCTTCGTCGACGAGGCGACCTCGGCCGGCGGCGAGGCACTCTGGAGCATGCTCGACGACGTCGGCGCCAGCGTGCTGGTGACGCGCAGCGATGCGCTGGCCGCGTCGGCCGAAGCCGGCCTCGCGCCGATGCAGACGCACAAGCTGCACACTCTGCGCACGATCGCCGTGACCGGCGAGGCGCCGCCGCCCGAGGCCTACGACTACGTCTACACCGCGATCAAGCAGCGCGTACTGCTGTGCGCGACCGCCGGCGGACCGGATCTGGTGTCGAGCCTGGCGATCGGCCATCCGCTGCTGCCGATCCACCGCGGCGAACTGCAGGGCCGCGGCCTGGGCCTGCGCGTCGAGGTGGTCGACGAGGACGGCCGCCCGCTGCGCGACCGCAGCGGCGCGCTGGCCTGCCTCGCACCGTTTCCGGCGCTGCCGCTCGGCTACTGGAACGACCCCGACGGCGTGCGCTACCGCCGCGACCGGTTCGCCGACGCGCGCGGCATCTGGTCGACGGGCATCCACGCGCTCTTGACCGCACGCGACGGGCTGCTGATCTCGACGACGACCTCGTGGCCTGTCGCCACGCCGGCCGCCAGCGCCGCCTGACAATGAACTCCGCGCATCTCGCCTCCGATGGCGTACTCGTACTCGGCTCGGCCGGATTCGCCGGCCGCGCGATCGTTCGCCACCTGGCCGGAAGCGGCCGTCCGATCGTCGCGCTCGGGCGCTCCGAACGCGTCGGCCGCGAAGGCGCGGTCCGGCGCGTACGCGGTTCGATCGAGGATGCCGGCCTGCTCGCCGACCTGCTCGGCCAGTGCCGCACGATCGTCTATGCGGCCAGCGTCACGACGCCCGGCACTTCGGCGCGCGAGCCCGGCCTCGAGGTGCTCGGCAATCTGCTGCCGCTGTCGCGTCTGCTGGAAATGGCTGCGGGGTTCTCGGACCGCGAGCTGATCTACCTGTCCTCGGCCGGCGCGATCTACGGCGACGATGCCGACGGCGCCGACGAGAACACCGCGCTGCGGCCGCGCTCGTACTACGGCGCCGGCAAGGCCGCGGCCGAGGCGTTTCTGCACGCGTGCACCGCGACCACGAGCTGGCGCGCGGTCTCGTTGCGGCCGACCAACGTCTACGGCCCCGGCCAGACGATCGGCACCGGTTTCGCGATCGTGCCGACGCTGTTCGGGCGCGCGCTCGACGGCACCCCGTTTCCGATCTGGGGCGACGGTTCGAGCGTGCGCGACTATTGCCACGTCGACGATCTGGCCCGCCTGGTCACCGCGATCGTCGCGGCCGGCAGCCCCGCCGGCTTCAGCCGCTACAACGTCGCCAGCGGGCATACCGCGTCCGTGCTCGAGCTGATCGAGGCCTGTGCGCAGGCCTGCGGGCACCCGATCACGGTCGAGCGCCTGCCGCCGCGCGGCGTCGACGTCGCGCGGGTCGCACCGGACGGGCGCGCCGTGCAGACCGATTTCGGCTGGCGCGCATCGGTCGATCTGGCGACCGGGCTCGCCGATACCTGGGCCTGGTTCGAACGGGACGGCGGCACCACGCGTTGACGCGAGCCGGGCCGCTTGTGCATCGCGATGCACCGTGTGGGCGATCGGTGGCGCTCCGGTCGGCCGCACACTGAAGCGCACCGCGCGCCGCGACCTCATGCGCTGGCGGCCGCATTCCCATCCGTGCCGGTCAGGCTAGACTTGGCGACCCTGCTCCTCGTCGCACGCTCATGGATGCCGCCGCTCCCGCCCTGGATGTCTCGATCGTCGTGCCGGTCTACGGCGGCAGCGCCGCACTGCCCGAGCTGCGCGAGCGCGTCGCGGACGCGATGCGCGAGGCGGGGCTGCGCCACGAGCTGATCCTCGTCGACGATCGCGGCCAGGCCGCGGCCTGGCCGACGATCCAGGCACTGGCGGCCGCGCATTCGGAAGTCGTCGGGCTGCGCCTTTCGCGCAACTTCGGCCAGCACGCGGCGACCGTCTGCGGCATCGCCGAGGCGCGCGGCGCGTGGGTCGTGACGATCGACGACGACCTCGAGCACGCGCCCGAGGCGATTGCGTCGCTGCTCGCCGCCGGCAGCGCCGAGACGCCGCTGGTCTACGGCACGTTCGCGCAGCGCACCCATGCCGGCTATCGCAACCTGTCCTCCGAGCTGATGCGCCACGCGCTCAAGCGCGCGTTTCCGGATCTCAACGAGTCCTATACCTCGTTCCGCGCGATCCACGCGCCGCTCGCGCGACATCTGGTCGCGCTCGGCCACAATCGGCCTTACATCGACGGCATGCTGTCGTGGCTGACCTCGAGCGTGGCGACGGTGGAGGTCGACCACGGCGAACGCCAGTACGGTCGCAGCACCTACACGCTGCGCAAGCTGATCTCGCACGCGCTGAACATCTTCGTGACGTTCTCGCATCTGCCGCTGCGCGTGGCCACTTATGGCGGCGGCGTGCTCGCGGCGATCAGTTTCCTCTATCTGGCCTACGTCGTGATCGGCCGGCTGACCGGCCACATCACCGATCCGGGCTACACCTCGCTGATGTCGGTGGTACTGCTGGCCTGCGGCATCCAGCTGCTGATCCTCGGCGTGATCGGCGAATACATCGGGCGGTTGATGAGCGCCGCCTACCGGCGGCCGGTCTACATCGTCGCGCACCGCACCGGCCGCCGCGACGCCGCCCATGACCGCTGAGCTGCGTCGCCGCGTCGCCGGCGAGTTCGTGCGCTTCCTGATCGTCGGCGGCACCAATACCGCGGTGGCCTATGCGCTGTACCTGTTGCTGCTGCGCTGGCTGCACTATCCGGTCGCCTACAGCATCGCGTATCTGGCCGGCATCTCGGTCGGCTACTTCATGAACACCTGGTTCGTGTTCCGACAGAAGCTGAGCCGCCGCGCCGCCCTGCGCTATCCGCTGGTCTACCTCGTGCAGTACCTGCTGAGCCTGCTGGTGCTGCACGTCGCGGTCGACCTGCTCGGCGTGCCGGCCTGGCTCGCGCTCGCGTTCGCGATCGTCGTGACGATTCCGGTCACGTTCGCGCTGTCGCGCCTGATCATCCACGCACGCTGACGAGATTGCCCACCGATGAGCACCGCAATCGTCTGGTTCCGCCGCGACCTGCGCCTCGACGACAACGGTGCGCTGCAGGCCGCGCTGGACGCACACGATCGCATCGTGCCGCTCTACATCGACGCGCCGGACGAGGAAGCGCCGTGGGCGCCCGGCGCCGCGAGCCGCTGGTGGCTGCATTATGCGCTGGCCGCGCTCGACGAACGCCTCGCCGCGCGCGGCGCCACGCTGTATCGGCTGCGCGGTCCGAGCCTCGAAGCGCTGCGCGCGGCGATCCGCGCCAGCGGCGCGGTCGCGGTCCATGCGCAGCGGCTCTACGAACCGATCCCCGCCGAGCGCGATCGTCGCGTCGGCGACGCGCTCGCGCGCGACGGCATCGCGCTGCATCTGGCCAGCGGCGCGCTGCTGACCGAGCCGCACGCCGTCGCGACCGGTGCCGGCACGCCGTACCGCGTGTTCACGCCGTACTGGCGCGCGGCGCGCGCGCGGTTGCAGCCGCGCAAGCCGTGGACCGCGCCGGCGCGCCTGCCGTCGACCTCGATCGACGGCTCTGTAGCGCTCGACTCGCTCGGCCTGTTGCCGTCGATCCGGTGGGATGCCGGTTTCGGCGACGCATGGCAGCCCGGCGAAGCCGGCGCGCGGCAGGCACTCGAGGATTTCCTAGGAGCGCCGCTGCGCGAGTATGCCGAGGCACGCGACCGGCCCGACCAGGTCGGCACCTCGCGCCTGTCGCCGCATCTGCATTTCGGCGAGATCTCGCCGAATCAGGCGGCCCATGCCGTGCTGCGCTCGGCTGCCGATCTCGGAGCCGGCGCGCGCCAGGCCGCCGAGTCGTACCTGCGCGAACTGGGCTGGCGTGATTTCTCGCAATACCTGCTGCACCACAACCCGACGATGGCCGACCGCCCGCTCGACCCGCGCTTCGAGCGTTTCGCCTGGGTGCCGCGCGATCTTCACGCACAGCGGCGCTGGCAGCAGGGCCGCACCGGCATTCCGATCGTCGATGCCGGCATGCGCGAGCTGTGGACCACCGGCTGGATGCACAACCGCGTGCGCATGCTGGTCGCCAGCTTCCTGACCAAGAATCTGCGCCAGCACTGGCTCGACGGTGCGCGCTGGTTCTGGGACACCCTGGTCGACGCCGACCTCGCCAACAACTCGCAGGGCTGGCAATGGACGGCCGGTTGCGGCGTCGACGCCGCCCCTTACTTCCGCATCTTCAACCCGGTCACGCAGGGCCTCAAGTTCGATCCGCACGGCCACTACGTCCGGCGCTGGATCCCCGAACTCGCCGGCATCGCCGCACCGCTGGTCCACCAGCCCTGGCACGACCCCGACCTGCTCAGGCGCAGCGGCTATCCGGCGCCGCTGGTCGATCTGGCCGAGACGCGCACGGCGGCGCTGGGGGCGTGGAAGTCGCTGGGTGGCTGAACGGACGAGCCGCGCAGTTTCTTGCTGCCTCCAGACGCTCGCTGTATCGGAGGCCTCCGTCATCACGTTGCCCAGACGTCCTGGCTCGTCGCCGTCCAGTACACCGCGTTCGTGAACCCGTTGAGCAGGCGATAGTAGTAACCTGTAATGACCCAGCCCTTTCTGCTCAGGTCAGGCCGCTAATCGGTAAACCTCAGC
>VFQU01001762.1_pt1 | contig 11755 bp, 13 predicted proteins | sample 3512311 | NCBI WGS metagenome assembly VFQU01 (sample SAMN10412377, study PRJNA504923) | tailings metagenome | isolation source: Relicate 3 Philex TSF3 active mining site | place: Philippines: Tuba, Benguet | collected 2017-08-29 | reverse complement strand
GGGCATGACGCCGGCAGAACGGCGCATGGTGCGCGCGTGCAGCTTCAACAACTCACGGTCGAAATCCGGGTTGCCGGACTTTTGCGACAGTCGATCGCGGGTGCGACGCACGGCACGGGCGACATCGCTGTTGCGATGCGCCTTGGTCAGGTCGAGTATGTTCTTGTCGGCATGAGCCGAACGATCTAACGCCATGGACGTATTTGCAGGTTCCCGATTGTGGTCGCACAACCTCCGGCACGCTACTGGTTAATGATTAAGAGACCCTTCTAGGAATGGCGCGAGTTAGACGCATGCGCAGCCGCGGCCGGGGCCGGCGCTGGCACAAGGGTGGCGGGTGGCAGTTGCTGGGCGTGCTGGCGCTCATCGGTGGTCTTGCCGTGGCCGTCGAGGCGCTGGAGCGACTCCGCGAAGAAGAGCTGACGGGCACGATCAGGGTGGTCGACGGAGATTCGCTGGTGATCGATGACGAGCGGGTGCGGCTCGAGGGCATCGATGCGCCGGAACTCGGCCAGCGCTGCAGGGCAGGAGGCAGCGAATATGATTGCGGTGCTCGCGCACGCGCGGCGCTCGTCGACATGGTGTCGGCAGGCGCAGTGACCTGCACCACGCGCGGGCGTGACCGATACGGCCGGCACCTGGCCGAATGTCGCGCCGGCGAATTGCACCTCAATGCCGAGATGGTGCGCCGAGGATGGGCGGTTGCCTATGGACGGCATGAGCGCCTAGAACGGAGTGCAAGGCAGGCAGGGATCGGATTGTGGGCGGGGGAGTTCGAGCGCCCGCAGGAGTGGCGGGTGATGCGAGGCGGGCTCGTCGAGGAGGTTGCCGCGTGGCGCTGGAGCCTTGGCGATCTGATCCGCCGGCTCACCGAATGATTTAAATACCCGGGAGGAAGATGATGAAGCTTTACGATGGCGGAAGGGCGCCCAATCCGCGCCGTGTGCGCGTGTTCCTGGCAGAAAAGGGCATTGAGGTGCCCATGCAGCCAGTCGACATGGGCGAACTTGGCCACAAGTCTGACGAGATCACGGCGCGCAATCCGCTGCAGCGTCTGCCCGTTCTCGAACTTGACGACGGAACGGTGATCGCCGAGTCGGTCGCGATCTGTCGCTACTTCGAGGAGCTTCATCCCGAACCGGCGCTGTTCGGGCGCGATGCCGTGGGCAGGGCGCTGGTCGAGATGTGGCAGCGCCGATTGGAGTTTCACCTCCTCATGCCGGTGGCGCAGGCATTCCGTCACATCCATCCCGCCATGCAGGCCTGGGAGGTTCCGCAGATCCCGGAGTGGGGCGAGGCCAACAAGCCGAAGGCGCTGGCATTCCTCGAAATCCTCGACCGCGAACTGGCCCGCCGCGAGTTCGCTGCCGGCGACGATTTCTCGATCGCCGACATCACCGGCCTCATCGCGATGGACTTCATGAAGCCGGCGCGCATCGAGGTACCTGAAGGCCTTGCGAATGTGCGTCGCTGGCACGCGGCGTTGAAGGCGCGGCCAAGCGCAGGTGCGTGACGACCCGCGATGGCAGGCGATCTCGAACAGCTTGCGGGTCTGATCGCGGCCTGCCGCGTATGTCGCGACATCCCAAACGGCCCACGACTTCCGCACGAACCGCGACCGGTGGTCGTGCCGTCATCGACGGCGCGCATCCTGATCGCAGGGCAGGCGCCAGGCACCCGTGTCCACGAAACGGGCATCCCCTTCAACGACCGCTCGGGCGACCGCCTTCGCGCGTGGCTGGGTGTCGGTCGCGAAACGTTCTACGACCGGAATGTCTTCGCGATCGTCCCGATGGGCTTCTGCTTTCCCGGCAATGATGCCAAGGGTGGCGACCTGCCGCCACGCCGCGAATGCGCGCCGCTTTGGCGGGCGCGATTGATGGCCGCCATGCCGCAGATCGAGCTCATCCTCGCCATCGGCATGCATGCGCAAAAGTGGCACATGGGCGAGACGCGCGCGGTAACGCTGAGCGCTACGGTCGCGGACTGGCGCGCCCATTTCGACCAACAGCGAAGGCCGCGCATCTTGCCGCTGCCGCACCCTTCGTGGCGCAACTCGGCCTGGCTCAAGCGCAACCGATGGTTCGAACAGGAATTGCTGCCCGCCCTTCGCCGAGAAATCGCCGTTCTGTCTACGCGGTGAAGTTGGGCAGTCGATGCTAGGACCGGCCGGCCTGGCAGGAAGTTCATTCTTGCCGCGCCTCCGCCCATCCGGCATTTTGGAAGAATATTCCAACGGAGCCAATGATGGACCGCCTCGACAAGAAAATTCTGCGTCTTCTGCAGGAAGACTCCACCCTGGCAGTTGCCGATGTGGCCAAGAAGGTGGGGCTTTCGACGACACCTTGCTGGCGTCGTATCCAGAAGCTGGAAGAAGAAGGGGTCATCAAGCGGCGGGTGGCGGTGCTCGATCCTGTCAAGATCAACACCCGTGTCACGGTTTTCGTGTCGATCCGCACCAACACGCACAGCATCGAGTGGCTACGTCGCTTCTCCGAGGTTATCCAGGAGTTTCCCGAGGTCGTGGAATTCTACCGAATGAGTGGAGACGTCGACTATCTGCTGCGCGTCGTCGTCCCCGACATCGCCGCCTATGACGCGTTCTACAAGCGGATGATCGCGAAGATCGAGATCCGCGACGTGTCATCCGCCTTTGCGATGGAGCAGATCAAGTACACGACGGAACTGCCGCTCGACTATCTTGTACTGGACAAGGAAAGCGCGAGCGCGAGCTGACGCGTTGCCGGCTCAGCGCTCGAGGCGTGCGAGCAGGGAGGAGGTATCCCAGCGGTTGCCGCCCATCTGCTGCACGTCCTTGTAGAACTGGTCGACAAGGGCAGTCACCGGCAGGCTGGCGCCATTGCGGTCTGCCTCTTCCAGGCAGATCGCCAGGTCCTTGCGCATCCAGTCTACAGCGAAACCGAAGTCATACTTGCCGGCATTCATCGTCTTGTGGCGGTTCTCCATCTGCCAGGAGCCGGCCGCGCCCTTGGAGATGACGTCGATCACCGCCTCGATATCGAGGCCGGCCTTGCGCGCGAAGTGCACGCCTTCCGAAAGTCCCTGGACGAGGCCGGCAATGCAGATCTGGTTGACCATCTTGGTCAACTGTCCCGAGCCTGCAGGGCCCATCAGGCCGACCATGCGGGCATAGGCTTCGATGACCGGCTTGGCCTTCGCAAAGACGTCTTCGCGGCCTCCGCACATGACCGTCAGGACGCCGTTCTCCGCCCCCGCCTGACCGCCAGAGACAGGTGCGTCGATGAAGCCGGCGCCGCGTGCATCGAGCGCCGCTTCCAGTTCGCGCGCCACCTCGGCCGATGCTGTGGTGTTGTCGACGAGGATCGCGCCCTTCTTCATGGCACCGACAACGCCGTTCTCTCCGATCGTGACGGAGCGCAGATCGTCATCGTTGCCCACGCAGGTAAAGACGAAATCGGCGCCATCTGCTGCCTCTGCGGGGGAAAGGCGATGGTTGCCGCCATGTTCGCGCACCCATGCCTCGGCACGCGCCGTGGTGCGGTTGTAGACGGTAACCTCGTGGCCGCCGCGGCTCTTCAGATGAGCGGCCATGGGATAGCCCATCACGCCAAGACCGATGAATGCGACAGATGCCATTGGGAGCCTCATTGGGAAAAGGACTGGAAGGATTGTGCTGACCTAGCCTGTTGGCGTCGATCCATGCAAGCCGGCAAGGTCGATGACGAAGTCGGCAATCGCCGCGACGTCATTGATCGCGAACACGGGAAGCAGTTCGCCTGGCACCTCGTGATCAGTGGCAATCGCGACGACGTTCGGGATGGTCCCGGCCAAGGGTGCGGTATCCTTCGCGCCGGTGCGGCGAAGTTCGATCTTGGGATGTCTTTCGGACTTGAAGCCTTAGACGAGAACGATGTCGCAAGGGCTCAAGCGCGCGATGATGTCATCTAGCGCCGGCTCGGCGTCGTCACGGCATTCATGCATGAGCGCCCAGCGGCGGGCGGTCACCAGCGCAACCTCGCCCGCGCCTGCCAGGCGATGCGCCATGGTGTCGGTGCCGGCATGATCGACATCGGCATCGTCATGGGCATGCTTGACGGTCGACACACGCAGCCCGCGCCGTGTCAGTTCCCCAACGAGCGCTGCCGTCAATGTCGTCTTGCCCGAATTCTTCCAGCCGGTGAGGCCGACCACGAACATCAGCCCGCATCCTTCTGGGCACGCATCTCGGCAGCCTCAAGGTCGGCGGGGGTGTTGATGTTGAAGAACGGATCGCCTGCATCGTCAGCTTCGAATGCCACCTCGTCAAAGCCGAGGCGGTCCATGGTCATCTTCAGCTTGAGGTCGCCTGCTCGGATCTGCTCTTCCACGACATCAAGCGCCGCCAGCGGCCAGAGCGCCAACGTTGGGTGAAGGCGGCCTTGTGAGGATGCCACGGAAACACGGTTGGGCTGCGATGCCTGTGTAAGCCTTTCGACAACGTCGAGGGGGAAGAACGGTGTGTCTATGGCTACCGTCACAACATTCGTCGGCGCTGGAGAAAGGCTTTTCGCCCAGACAAGCGCGGCATGGATGCCAGCGAGCGGGCCTTGAAAGCCTTCGTGGATATCCAGGAGCACCGGCAGGTAATGGCTCGCGAACCGCGCTGGATCGCCATTGGCGTTGATGGCGAGGGCCTGCACCTGCGGCTCAAGCCGCGCGATGCAATGCTGGACGAGAGTGAGGCCTGCAAGACCGAGTGTCGCCTTGTCCCGGCCCTCAAGACGGCTGGCCTTGCCGCCGGCCAGTATCACGCCTGCAACATGCGCCATGACGTTCTCCTTCTCAGATGCCGCCCGCTCTTTTTGCGACCCAAATCACGTAGAGAGTGGCCGCAACGCCGGCAAGAGTGCAGGCCAGCATGACCCAGATCAGCGGCCAAGGCCCGCTCGTGGGGCTCAGGAGCGCGCCGGCAATTACCGAAAGCGCCGCGCCGCCGCCGATCTGCAGTGCTCCACCCAGACCGGATGCACTGCCTGCCAGATGCGGGCGAACGCTCACGAGACCTGCATTCGCATTCGGTAACGTCATGCCGTTTCCAAGGCCTACGAAGGAGATCGGCAGGAACAAGGCCAGGGGATGCATGAGCCCTGCACCGAACAGGATGACGCAAAGAATGATCCCCGACATCGATGTGAGGCTGCCGATCATCATCATTGCGTTGATGCCAACGCGGCGCGAGTATCGGCCCGACATGAAGTTGCCGATCATGTAGCCGCCCGACAGAAGTCCGAAATAGAGGCCGTACTCGGCTGGCCGCAGGTTCAGGATCTCGGTCGCCACGAAAGGGCCGCCGCCCAGGAACGCGAAGAACGCGCCCGACGTGAATGCCGCGGTGAGTGAATAGCCCCAGAACCGGCGCGACCGAAAAAGGTCCGGATAGGCCCGGAACTGCTCCACCATGCTCGTCGAACGTCGATGGTTGGTCTCGTTGAGATTGAAGTAGACGATCGCAAAGGCAATGCAGCCCGACACGAAGATGAGAACGAAGGTCGACTGCCATCCGAACGTCTCATCCAGAAGGCCACCGATTGCAGGGCCGATCATCGGCACGACCGACATGCCCATAGTCACGTAGCCGATCTTGCTGGCCGCGCCATCGGGACCAACCGTGTCGCGTACGATCGCGCGAGAAAGAACGAGGCCGGCGGCAGAGAATGCCTGCAGAAAGCGAGCAGCAAGCAGGAACTCGATGGTGGGAGCAAAGATTGCAGCCAGCGAGCCCACGAGGAAGATCATGAAGCAGATCAACATGGTCGGACGGCGGCCAAAGCGGTCGGAAGCCGGGCCGATGACCAGTTGGAGAAGTGCGGTCGCGGCAAGATAGAGCGAAACCGTGAGCTGGACGAGCGCATAGTCGGTCTCCAGATCCCGTGCCATGCCCGGCAAGGACGGCAGGAAGACGTTCATCGCAAGCGGCCCGACTGAGGCGGCGATGACGAGGGTCGCGATGTGGGGAGAGGGGACCGAAGCCCGGGGCGCTGTGCTCATGGATCGTTCTGCCGTTCCTTAACGGGTGCAGCAACGCGATTGCGCCCGTGAAGTCAATCGCACAAACGCAGGTTAGCCATGCACCAGACGGACAGCTTCGTGGGATCTCGGACGATCGTCCCGTTTTGAAGACCTTCTAGTTCTCCCGGGGCTTCAGGAAGGCTTCAAGGAACCCGCGATCGTGATCGATCGTGGCGAAGGGCCCCGCGAAACGAAGCACCGCCAGCCCACAGGTCGGAAAGCCGGAGGAGGCAATCGCCAGCGCCTCGGCATCGCCATCCTGTGCCAGGGCGATTGCCAGTTCCTCCATCATCGGATTGTGGCCGATCACGAGGAGAGCGCCGTCGTCGGGCGTCTTGCGTATGACCTCGACATACCCTGCCGGGTCAGTGCTGTAGAGTTCGTCGGTGAAGGTGATGGCAGGTGTGCCAAGATGGGGTGCCAGCCCCTCCCAGGTTTGACGCGCACGCAGGGCGCTTGAACAGACAACGCTATCGGGAGCAAAACCGGACGAGGCCATCACCTGCCCCATGAAGGCGGCGTCGCTGCCGCCGGTCTCATCTATCGGCCGGTCGAAATCTCGGCTTCCAGGCTGCGGCCATGCCGCCTTGGCATGCCTGAGCAGAAACAGACGGCTCATCCACAACCCCTCCAAGCGCCCCGCCTCTTCGGGAGCTTCCCGAACCTGATCTACCTGCGGGACCGAAGCCGTGCAAGCCGATGCTGCGGCTTGTCGCTACTGGCGCGATCAGGGCATCCCGGGTCCATCCATGCCGACTAAACGCCTGCAAAGTCATTCAAAACGCCAATCATGCAGCGGTGGCACAACGACGGAACAATTGCGTGATCTGTCCAGTCTTAGAGCTTGTGTGGAAGTTTGGCGCCGAATATATAGCGCCCCATCCAGGTTGCTTTGGGGTGAGTCGAATGAACGCAACAGTGGAAGCCGACTACGTGCCCTCCGAGGAGGAGCCGTTCATGAATGAACGGCACAAGGCATACTTCCGCAACAAACTCTTGAACTGGAAGAGCGATATCCTGCGCGAGGCACGGGAAACGCTAGAAATCCTTCAGCGCGAGAATGCAAACCTACCGGATCTGGCCGATCGAGCCTCGTCCGAGACCGATCGCGCCATCGAACTTCGGGCACGCGATCGCCAGCGCAAGCTGATATCCAAGATCGACGCCGCCCTCCAGCGGATCGAGGAAGGAACGTACGGCTATTGCGAGGAGACCGGCGAGCCGATCTCGCTCAAGCGGCTGGACGCGCGGCCGATCGCCACCTTGTCGATCGAGGCGCAGGAGCGCCACGAGAGACGCGAAAAGGTCTATCGCGACGACTGACCTCTCACAAAAAAAGCGGCCCAAGCGGCCGCTTTTTTGTTTGCGGGTTCTGGTTGATCAGCGGCGTTGTCCGGAGAGTTCTCCGAGCAGCCGACTCATCTCCTCGTCCAGGCTGTCGTCAGGTTCGGCGCGTGACTGCGTCTGCGCCTCGGCACGATCGTCTTCGAGCGATACCTCCAGCTCCTGGAGAAGGGCGTCGTCGATCGACAGATCATCTTCGACGCTTCGTGCATCGGGTGTGGCGTGGACGCGTTCCGAAGCGTTCGGCTCCGGCACCTGCGCAGAAGCGTAGGTCTGTCTCTCGAAGGACGGCTCACGCCCGTTGGCCGCAGATGGGGCATATCCGGATGCCGCGACCGCTGGCGCCGCCGCAGATGCGACCGACGCTGCTTGCGGTGCCGTCGAAGCCATCACGTCGAACACGGGATCGGGACGGGCAGGGCGCTGTTGCACGGCAGGGGCCGCATCCAAAGAAGGCGCCGTGGGCCGCGGTGTCGGTGATGGTGACTGCGGGACCACGCGTGGTTCTGCGCGAAAATCGGGCGCCGGCTGGCGTGGCGATGGCGCCATCGCAGGCGCTGCGGGTCGCGGCGGCGTTGCCGGGGCAACGCGCGCAGTTTGCGGCTCGCGGTAAGGCGCGCGTTCGGGCACCGCTGCAACTTCCGGCGCCGCGGGCTGCGGGGCGCGATCGACCTCTGCCATCACCTGTGGTTCAGGCGCAATGCGCTCGACCGGCCTGTCGGAATGGATCTCGCGAACTTGTACGGCAGGCGCGACTGTGGGCGGCGTGGGCGCAGATTGTGGCTCGGCCTCGAACTCGGACGCTTCGCCGACAGCCATTTGTGCTTCATGCGTGACCGCCCGGCGCGGCGTGCCGTAGAGCCGGATGTTCTGCTCGATCACGATATCGCTGTTGCCGCCGATAAGGATGAGATGCTCGACGTCGTCGCGGCGGACCAGAACCAGCCGGCGAGTGTCGTCCACGGCGGCCGCGTCCATTACAGCAAGGCGCGCCTTGCGGTTGCGCCCGCCCGCGATGAACGTTCCCCCGATCAGGCCACGCACGAGGCGTACCACCACGAGAACCAGAACAAGCCCCACCAGTGAAAGAAGGGTCCACATCAAGGCTGGCGCAAAGGCCGGCCCGGCAAGGCTCTCGAACCATTCGAGCATAGACGAAACTCCTAAATCTGTGCGGCCGCGCGGCCATATGGGCGCAAAACCTAATGGCAGCGTGTGCCCACCGCAAGCAGCGATGCGCCCCTGCTGCCCGCGCCAGACTTGCGCGAGGCATGTGTCACGGGTGCGGCAAGCGATCTTGCAGCCCTGCCGCGCTTGCGGACGCGCCTTTCATTGATGTATGCCGGGTCAACCCAGGCAGCGCCGGCACCACCGATCACGGGCAGGAGACATATGGCCAACGCACCCCGCGGTGACGTTAATCCCGCGCCGATCGTGGATCAGAGCAACCGGCCAGGTGCCGTGACCCGCCTTCTGATCTTCGTCATCGTTCTCGCAGTCAGCGCTCTCGTCTTCACGCTTTTCCGCGACCGGATGGACGAAACCTTCCTGCTGGGGCTTCTTGGCATCCTGGCGATGATCGGCGTCGGCTTCCTTTTCGCGACGGCAGCCGGGTTCATCCAGATCATGCCGCGCTCGACGGCTGACGAGCTTTCGCGCTCATTTGTCGATTCCATGGCGCAGGGCCTCGTCGTGGTCGATGCCAAGGGGCGCATCATCTATGCCAACAGCGCCTATGCGCGCATGACGGGTGCAACTTCGGCCGCCGACGCCAAGACCGTCGAGGGCCTCCTTTCAGACAGCCCCGACGCTTCGCCCATCGTTCACCGCATCTCGGCAGCGCTGCGCGACGGTATGCAAGGCGACGGCGAGTTTCGGTTGACCCGTTCCATGAAGCCGGGCGGTGACAGTGCGCCCCGCTGGTACCGGCTGCGTGCTCGAAGCTTCCAGGTTCCGGGCTATCGCCGGCCGCTTTCGGCATGGGAACTGGCCGATATCTCGGCGGAGCGGGCAGAGCAGGAGCGCTTCTTCCTCGATCTTCAGCAGGCCATCGATCACCTCGACCATGCGCCGGCCGGTTTCTTCGCGTCCGACCCGCAAGGGCGCGTTACCTGGCTCGGCGCTGATCTTGCAAACTTCACTCCAGGGTCGATGACGCTCGACGAGATCGTTGCTGGCGACGGAATGGCACTGATCCGCTCGGTTCGAGCCGAGCCCGGCACCACCCGAAATGCGGTAATCGATCTCGATCTGGCGACGACTGGTGGAGCGGCGCTTCCCGTGCGCTTTTTCCATCGGGCCACTGCGGCACGCGATGGCAGCGCCGGTGCTTCACGAACCATTGTGCTGAACCGCGCGGAAGGCGAGGATTCGTCAGCCGATCTCCGCGCGGCCGAAATCCGCTTCACGCGCTTCTTCAACTCGACGCCAATGGCGATCGCTGGCGTGGATGGAAGCGGTCGGGTGTTGCGCACGAATGCGCCGTTCCTCAATCTCTTCGGCTCCGCTGTCGATCGCGACATGGTGGAAAAGAAGGTGCGGCTCGACACGGTGATCCACCCGCGCAATCACGCTGCCTTCGAAGATGCGCTCAACAAGGCGCTGGAGCATCGGGCCGATATCGCACCGATCGATTCGGTTCTGCCGAACGACGAGGACCGTCACATTCGCTTCTACGTCAATCCGGTTGCCGATGCGGCCGGCGGCGAGCCGGCCGAAGAAGCCGCGATCGTTTATGCGGTCGACATGACCGAGCAGAAGGCGCTCGAGGCGCAGATGGCGCAGAGCCAGAAAATGCAGGCGGTGGGGCAGCTCGCCGGGGGCATTGCGCATGATTTCAACAACGTCCTAACCGCCATCATCATGGCGTCGGACCTGCTCCTGACGAACCATCGCCCGTCCGATCCGTCCTTCCCGGACATCATGAACATCAAGCAGAACGCCAACCGCGCGGCTTCGCTCGTGCGCCAGTTGCTGGCGTTCTCGCGCAAGCAGACGCTGCGCCCGGAGGTGCTTAACCTCACCGATGCCCTGGCGGACCTCCGTATGCTCCTTGCGCGCCTGGTCGGCAACGACATCGCGCTCACCATCGACCATGGCCGCGACCTGTGGCCTGTCAAGGCTGACATCGGCCAGTTCGAACAGGTGGTCGTCAATCTGGCGGTCAATGCGCGCGATGCGATGCCCGATGGTGGGAGCATCACGATCAGGACCAGGAATCTGAGCCGTGAAGAAGCGGCCAGACTTCCCCAGCGCGAGCTTGTTGCGGGTGACTATGTCGCCATCGAAGTCTCCGACACCGGCACCGGCATGTCGCAGGAGGTGATGGACAAGATATTCGAACCCTTCTTCACCACCAAGGAAGTCGGCAAAGGCACGGGCCTTGGGCTTTCGACCGTCTATGGCATCGTGAAGCAGACGGGCGGCTTCATCTACTGCGATTCTGTACTGGGAAGCGGAACGACTTTCCGCATTCTCCTCCCGAGACACGTGCCAGAGGCGCCCGCGGCTGCCGAGCCGGGCGCTGCCGTGACCGCGCCCGTCGTGGCGCCTACACCTCAGCAGGAAGAGAACCGTGACCTTTCCGGAACGGCGACCGTGCTGCTGGTCGAGGACGAGGATGCGGTTCGCATGGGCGGCGTGCGCGCGCTGGAATCGCGCGGCTATACGGTCCATGAGGCAAGTTCGGGCGTCGAGGCGATGGAAATCTACCGCGAACTCGGCGGGAAGGTCGACATCGTGGTGTCGGACGTCGTGATGCCGGAGATGGACGGCCCGACGCTGCTGGGTGAACTGCGCAAGATCGACCCGGACGTGAAGTTCATCTTCGTGTCGGGCTACGCGGAAGACGCGTTCGCACGAAACCTGCCCGAAGACGCGAAGTTCGGCTTCCTCCCCAAGCCGTTCTCGCTCAAGCAACTGGCGACCGTCGTACGCGAAATGCTCGACGCATAAGGCAGAGCGTCTGCCTGTTTAGTGGGCGATTTTCATACTTTTCAATTTTCGCCGAATTTTTGGGCAAACCCGACGATTCTGCGCAATTTTGCAGCCGAGCCAACGCGCTCCGCCGGGGCGCAGCGGCTGAAGTTTCGCTCGCAACCTCATGTTTTGTCTGGACTGCGCGGCTGTGAAGCCTTTGCGAGTGCATTTGGCACGCGCGTTGCTCCTCTTGTTGCGGTGCAAAAACCGTCCAACAGGAGAAGGCAAATGAGGGGTAAGTTTCATAAGTTGACGAAGCTGCTTGCCGCCGGGGCGCTGGCAAGCGGGCTTTCGATGTCGGTGGCCCAGGCGCAGGAGGAAACGATCAAGATCGGCATCCTTCATTCGCTGTCGGGCACGATGGCGATCTCCGAGACGACGTTGAAGGACGTCATGCTCATGC
>VFQU01001760.1_pt1 | contig 11770 bp, 12 predicted proteins | sample 3512311 | NCBI WGS metagenome assembly VFQU01 (sample SAMN10412377, study PRJNA504923) | tailings metagenome | isolation source: Relicate 3 Philex TSF3 active mining site | place: Philippines: Tuba, Benguet | collected 2017-08-29 | reverse complement strand
GCCGCCGCGGGCTTCGCCGGCGGGCAGTTCGACGCGGTCGGGGTCTTCGCCCCGTTCACGACCGAGGCCCTGAAGCGCGAGGGCTCGAAGGTCCTGTTCGACTCCTCGGACTTCCCGGGGAGCATCTCCGACCACATCGTGCTGTCGGCCGACCTCGTCGCCGAGCGTCCCGACGACGTGCAGAGGATCGTCGAGGCCTGGTACACGACCCTCGACTTCATCGAGGCGAACCCCGAGGAGGCGACGGCGATCATGGCCGAGGCCGCCGGGGTGACGCCCGAGGAGTACGCGAGCTACGACGCCGGCACCGACATCCTCTCGGCCGAGGAGGCGCTGGCGGCCTTCCAGGACTCCGACGCCACGACCTCGCTGCCGAACACGGCGCGCAAGATCAACCCGTTCCTGCTGTCGTCGGGCCTCACCCGCGAGGAGGCGGACCTCGACGGGCTCTTCGACCCGTCCTTCACGCAGGCGTACGTCGACGGCGGCGCGGAATGAGCCGCCGGTGAGCGACGGGGCCGGCCGGGAGGCCCCGACGACCGGCGCCGCCCGCCCCGCCGAGGGCGGGCGGCGCACGGTCATCTCGTGGCGCAACACGCTCGGCGCCCAGCGCCGGGGCACCCGCGGACGGCGCCAGCACGCGCTGCTGCGCATCCGCGGCGACATCCCGGCCCCCTGGCGGGTCGGGCTGATGGCCGCAGGCCTGGCCGTGCCGCTGCTGCTCTGGATCCTCCTGTCGCGCGGCGGCTCCGGGGACCTGCTGGTGCCGAGCCCCGCCGAGACGTGGGAGGGGGCGCGGCGCCTGTGGGACGAGGACGTCCTGCTCGGCGACCTCTGGGCGTCGAACCGGCGCATCCTGATCGGCTACGCGATCAGCATGGCCATCGCTGTGGTGCTGGGGCTGGCGATGGGCACGTTCCGCTCCGTCGAGTCGTTCCTCGAGGCCCCCACCGGGTTCATGCGCTACATCCCGGCGACCGCGCTCGTGCCGCTGATGCTGTTCTGGCTCGGCATCGACGAGGCGCCGAAGATCACGTTGATCGTCCTCGGCTCGGTCTTCTTCAACCTGCTGATGGTCGCCGACGTCGCCCGCAACGTGCCGTCGGAGATCATCAACGCCTCGTACACGCTGGGGGCGGGGCGGCTGACGGTGCTGCGCCGGGTGATCCTCCCCCACTCCCTGCCGGGGATCATCGACGTCGCCCGCATCAACCTCGCCGCCGCCTGGTCGATCCTGGTGGTCGCGGAGCTGCTCGCGGCGGAGGAGGGCCTCGCCTTCCGGATCACGCGGGCGCAGCGCTTCCGGCAGGTCGACGAGATGTTCGCCCTGCTGATCATCTTCGGGATCATCGGGGTCGTCAGCGACCTCACGCTGCGCTGGCTGCGGCGGCGGGTCGCCCCCTGGGCGCGCGCATGAGCACCGCCCCCGCGATGACCGTCGTCCGCCCCGAGAAGCTCGAGGTGGAGGGCGTCGTGAAGGCGTTCCCCGGCACCCGCCGCCGCCCTGCGGTCACGGCGGTGGACGGCATCGACCTCACCGTCAGCGCCGGCGAGCTCGTCTGCCTGGTCGGCGCGTCGGGGTGCGGCAAGTCGACGTTGCTGAACCTCATCGGCGGCCTGGAGGAGCCCGACGCGGGCCGCATCGAGGTCGACGGTGAGCAGGTCGTCGGCCCGGGGGCGGACCGGGGCATGGTGTTCCAGGGCTACAGCCTGTTCCCGTGGAAGACCGTCGCCGAGAACGTCGCGTTCGGTCTCGAGACCGCCCGTGTGCCCCGCGCGGAGCGCCGCGAGCGGGTCGCCGAGCTGCTGGCCGTGATGGGGCTGACGAACTGGGCGGACCGCATCCCGCGCGAGCTGTCGGGCGGGATGCGCCAGCGCGCCGCGATCGCCCGCGCCCTCGCACCCCGCCCCGACGTGCTGCTGCTCGACGAGCCGTTCGGCGCGCTCGACGCCCAGACCAAGCGGGTGATGCGCGACTTCCTGCTGCAGGTGTGGCGCGACCTCGGCACCACGATCCTGATGGTGACGCACGACGTGGAGGAGGCCGTCTACCTCGCGGGCCGCGTCTACGTGCTGACGTCGCACCCGGGGCGGGTGGCGGCGGAGGTCCCGGTGCCCCTCCCCGCGGACCGGACCTCCGCCGTCACACGCGAGCGCCTGTTCCTCGACCTGCGCGACCACGTCCAGGACATCCTCATCGACCAGGTGCGCGCCTGACGACGGTCTAGCCTTCGCGGCATGGACGAGCAGCTCGCCGACGCCACCCGCCGCACCCGCCTCGCGAACGAGCGGACGTTCCTCGCCTGGTTGCGCGGCGGACTCACCTCGATCGCCGTGGGTGTCGGTGCGGGAGCGGTGGTCCCCGGCGTCGCGACCGTGACGCGTTGGCCCTTCATCGTCCTGGGCGTCGGCTTCGGGCTCTTCGGGATCCTGCTGATGGTCTACGGGGTCGTCCGGCAACGCGAGGTCGAGCGCGCACTCGCCGAGGGCCGCTACGCGCCGCTGTCGTCCCGCGCGGCCCTCGCGATGGCCGCCTTCGGGGTGGCGCTCGGCCTGATCAGCGTGCTGGCGGTCCTCATCGAGATGTGAGCGGGGACCCGGTGCCCAAGGAGGGTCGGGGCCGAGGGCGAACCGTTCTAGGGTGAACCGCGTCCCGAAGGCCCCCGTGCGGGGCCACCGCCAGGAGGTCCGGCGCTGAGGCTCGTCCCCGGAGAGGAGTTCGGCCGCTACCGCATCGAGGCCGAGATCGGCCGCGGGGGCCAGGCCGTCGTGTACCGGGCGACCCAGCTCGACCTGGACCGGCCGGTCGCGCTGAAGGTCTTCGGCGAGGGCTACCTGGAGCGCGGCGGGTCGATGGAGCGGTTCCGGCGCGAGGCGATCGCCGCCGGCCGTCTCGAGCACCCGCGGATCGTCCCCGTCTACGACGCGGGCGACATCGACGGGCAGGCGTTCATGTCGATGCGCCTCATCCCCGGCGACAGCCTGGCGGAGCGGATCGCCCGCACCGGCCCCCTGCCCCCCGACGAGGCGATCGCCGTGCTGTCGGACATGGCGGAGGCCATCGACTTCGCCCACGCCCGCGGGACGGTCCACCGGGACATCAAGCCCGCCAACATCCTGCTCGACGGCGACGGCTCCGCGTGGCTCAGCGACTTCGGGCTGGTGCGCTTCGACGACATGCCCGGCCTCACCCGCCGGGGCGACTGGCTCGGCACCGCCGAGTACGTGTCGCCGGAGCAGGTGGAGGGCGAGCAGGCCACGCCCGAGTCGGACCGCTACTCCCTCGCGGTGGTCGCGTTCGAGACCCTGACCGGCCGCGCCCCGTTCGTGCGGCGCGAGGCGAGCGCGGTGCTGCTCGCCCAGGTCCGCGACCCGGTGCCGGACGCGTCCGCGATCGCGGGGTCGCTGCCGACGGCGGTCGACGACGTGCTCGCCCGGGGCATGGCGAAGGACCCGTCGGCCCGCCCGGGCAGCGCGCGGGAGCTCGTCCAGGAGCTGCGCCGGGCCCTCGGCAGCGCGACCCTCCGGCCGACGGTCGTCGGGGCGCCCCTGCCCGGCGAGGGCGACCCGTGGGACGCCGCCCTCGGCCGGTTCACGACGGAGGGGTCGCCCACCCCGGAGCCGGAGCGCCCCACCCAGGCGTTCGGCGACGCCGCCCGCCGGCGCGCGATGGCGATGGGACGCGACGTCGCGATCGCCGCGGCGGTCGCGGCGGCGCTGCTGATCGGCGCCGCCGGGGTCGGCGGGTGGATGCTCGGGGCGAACAGCGCCGACGCCTCGGGGGCCGAGGCGCGCGGGTTCGAGGCCGGCAAGATCGAGGGCCAGCAGACGGGTTTCGAGGCGGGGCGCAAGAAGGGACAGGCGGACGGCAAGCGGGAGGGCCTCGCCCAGGGTCGCAAGGAGGGCCAGAAGGCGGGCCGGGCGGCGGGGCTGCGCGTCGGCCGCGAGCAGGGCGAGGCCGAGGGGCTGGCGTCGGGTGTCGCGCAGGGGCGGTCCACCGCGCTCAGCGGCCTGTCGCCGGGGTCCTGGTACATCGTGCGCGTCGGCTCCGACGACGCCGGCGCGGTGGTGTCGTCGTCGACCCCCGTCGCCCCGGACGCCAGCCAGTGCTACGCGGTCAGCGGCGAGACCGTCCTGACCGGGTCCTGCTGACCCCCTGACCCTCCTCCTCGTCAACGCGGCGGCGACGCTGGCGATGACGGGCCTGATCTGGTTCGTCCAGGTCGTCCACTACCCGCTCCTCGCCCACGCCGGCCGGGAGGGCTTCGCCGCCCTCGCGGCCGAGCACCAGCGCCGCACCGGGTGGGTGGTCGCCGCGCCGATGGTGGTGGAGGCGGTGACCGCCGCGGGCCTGGTCGTGTGGACGCCGGACGGCGTGGCGCGGTGGGTCACCGTCGTCGGCCTCGCCCTCGTCGCGGTGATCTGGGCCTCCACCTGGCTGCTGCAGGTGCCCCGCCACCGGGAGATGCTGGGCGGCTTCGACGCCGCCGGGCACCGGCGGCTCGTGGCGGGCAACTGGGTGCGCACCGCCGCCTGGACCGCGCGCTCCGCCCTCGTGCTCGGCATGCTCGCCGCCGCGGCGGGCGCCTAGCGGAGCAGCCCGCGGGCCCGCAGGTGGCTGCGGATCGCCGCCGTCACGGCGACCGCGATCGGGTCGACGCGGCGCAGGAAGGCGTCGTCGGCGCCGGGGGCGCCGGCCTCCAGGATCACGCGGGCGGAGGCGCGGGTGCGGAAGAAGCCGTGGAACCGGGTCATGCGGGGGTTGCCGTCGCGGGGCTCCACGCCGCCGAAGGTCCCGTCCGCGCCGGGGGCGGTGCGGTACAGGCGCCCGAACGACGAGGCGATGCGCCGCGCCAGGTCGTCGGAGCGGCGCTCCACGGCGACCGTCACGGGGAACGCGCGCCGGTGCGGGGCGCTGTCGGGGTACGGCGTGGGGCTCGGGGTGCCGCCGCCCTCGCCGCGGTACCAGTTCTCGCGCGTGCCGGCGACGGCGTGGCCGACGCCCGCCCGCCCGCCCACGGCGTCGTGGTGCAGGCTGATGAAGACCGCCCCGCGGGCCCCGAGCGGCGTCACCCTGCCCGGGGTGCGGCGGGCGTCGATCCCGGCGGCGCGCAGGCGCGCCACGACGCGCGTCTGGAGCCGGGTGGTGAAGCCGATCTCGTCGCCGAAGGGGCCGGACCCGGCGCCGGTCTGGTCGGCGTACCCCGGCTCCCGCGGCGCCTGGTGCCCGGCCTGCACCCACACGACGGGGGCGGCGGCGGGCGGCGCGTGCAGCGCCGGCGGGGCGGCGATCACCCGGGCGCGACCGCCAGGCCCCGCAGGGCGGCGACGGCGTCCCGGCAGAAGTCCTCGACCTCGGCGCGCGCCGCGGCGGCGTCGGGCGCCGCGTCGATGCGGCGGATCAGCTCGCTCGCGACGATGACGCCGTCGGCGATGCCGCCGATCGCGGCGACGTGGGCGGGGGTGCGGATGCCGAACCCGACCGCGAGGGGGGCGTCGATGCGGGCGCGGGCCCGTGCGAGGAAGTCGCGCAGGCGCGCGTCGACCTCGACCTCGCCCCCCGTCACGCCGGTCACCGCGACGCAGTAGACGAACCCGTCGGCGCGGCGGCCGATCGCGGCGAGGCGGTCGTCGCCGCTGGTCGGCGCCGCGAGGGGGGTCACGGAGACCCCGGCGCGGGCGGCCTGCTCGCGCACCTCGTCGCCCTCGTCGATCGGCAGGTCCGGGAGGATCACCCCGGCGACGCCGGCGCGGGCGGCGCGCTCCATGAACGCCCGCGGGCCCGCGGCGAGCACGACGTTGACGTAGGTCATCAGCACGACCGGCGGCCCGCCGCGGAGCCCCTCGGCGATCTCGATGACGTCCTCGGGGCGGGTGCCGCCCTCGAGGGCCCGCTGGCCGGCCGCCTGGATCGTCGCCCCGTCGGCGAGCGGGTCGGAGAAGGGGATGCCGAGCTCGATGAGGTCGGAGTGGGCGGACGCCGCGGCGGCGTGGTCGGCGCTCGCGGCGAGGTCGGGGTAGCCGCCCATGACGTACGGCATGAAGAGGGGCCGGCCCGCGTCGCGGAAGGCCGCCCGGATGCGCTCCCCGCCCTCAGTCATCGAGCCCGAGGGCCGCCCCGACGGCGTCGACGTCCTTGTCCCCGCGCCCGGAGAGGCAGACGAGCACCGGGCCGGTGGCGCCCAGCTCGGCGCCCTCGCGGGCGAGCAGGGCGAGGGCGTGGGAGCTCTCCAGCGCGGGGATGATGCCCTCCGCGCGGGAGCAGACCTGGAACGCCGCGAGCGCCTCGGCGTCGGTGGCGCTGACGTACCGCACGCGGCCCGTGTCGCGGAGGTGGCTGTGCTCCGGCCCGACGCCGGGGTAGTCGAGTCCCGCCGAGATCGAGTGGGGCTCGGTGACCTGCCCGTCGGGGTCCTGCAGGAGGTACGAGAAGGTGCCGTGCAGCACGCCGGGCTGGCCGTGGCCGAGGGACGCCCCGTGGCGTCCGCTGTCGATGCCCTCCCCGCCGGCCTCGACGCCGACGAGCGCCACCCCGGCGTCGGGGACGAACTCGCGGAAGATGCCGATCGCGTTCGAGCCGCCGCCGACGCAGGCGACGACCGCCGCGGGCAGGCGCCCCTCCTCGGCGAGCATCTGGTCGCGTGCCTCGCGTCCGATGACCGACTGCAGCTCGGCGACGATCTCCGGGTAGGGCGCCGGCCCGGCCGCGGTCCCGATGACGTAGTGGGTCTCCCCCACGTTCGTCACCCAGTCGCGGATCGCCTCGTTGAGGGCGTCCTTGAGGGTGCCGATGCCGGAGTCGACGGGCCGCACCTCGGCGCCGAGCATCCGCATCCGGATGACGTTGAGGCGCTGGCGCGCCATGTCGACGCGGCCCATGTAGACGCAGCACTCGAGGCCGAAGAGCGCGGCCGCGGTGGCGGTGGCGACGCCGTGCTGGCCGGCGCCGGTCTCCGCGATGATCCGCCTCTTGCCCATCTTCGACGCGAGGAGGACCTGGCCGAGGGCGTTGTTGATCTTGTGCGCCCCCGTGTGGCAGAGGTCCTCGCGCTTGAGGTAGACGCGCTCGATGCCGTAGTCGCGCTCCAGGCCCTTCGCCCGGTAGAGCGGCGTGGGCCGGCCGACGTAGCGGTCGAGCAGGCCCTCCAGCTCGGCGCGGAACGCGACGTCGTCGCGGTACCGCAGGTACGCCTCGGTGAGCTCGTCGAGGGCGCCGATCACCGTCTCCGGCACGTAGCGCCCGCCGAAGATCCCGTACCGGGTCCGCAGCTCTCCGTCGGGGGTCACGCGAGGGCCTTCCGTCGGGCGCCGCCGACCGCGGCGACGAAGGCGGCGACGAGGTCGGCGTCCTTCTCCCCGGGGGCCGACTCCACGCCGCTGGACACATCCACGAGCGAGGGGCGCAGGCGCACGACGGCGTCCGCGACGTTGCCGGGGCGCAGCCCCCCGGCGAGGGCGAAGGGGCGGCCGAGCCCCGCCGATCCGAGCAGCGACCAGTCGAACGTGGTGCCGGTGCCGCCGTGCAGTCCCGCGACGGCGGCGTCGAGCAGCACGAGGTCGGCGGTGCTCGCCCGTGCCCGGTCGAGGGCGGCGGGGCCGTCGACGCGGATGCCCTGGACGACGGGGAGCCCGCTCGCGGCGCGCGCGGCGTCGGGGTCGGCGTCGCCGTGCACCTGCAGGTGCGTCAGCCCGACCCGGCGGGCGACGGCCGCCATCTCCCGGGGGGACGCCCCGACGAAGACGCCGACGCGGGCCGTGGTGGCCGGCACGGCGCCGGCGAGCGCGGCGGCCTCCCGCTCCCCGACGCGGCGGGGGCTGGCGTCCGCGAAGACGAACCCGATGCCCCAGACGCCGAGCCGCACGCAGGCGGCCGCGTCCGCGGCGCGGGTGATGCCGCACACCTTGACGGCGACCCCGCTCCCGTCAGGCCACATCGACGCTCACCTCCGGTGCCGCGCCGTTCCACCGCGGCAGGAACACCCGCACCGTGGACCCCTCCCCGGGGACGCTGGTGATGTCGAACGAGCCGCCGAGGATCTGGGCGCGGTCGCGCATGCCGTACAGGCCGAACCGCGCGAGGGGCATCCCCGGCTTGCGCCGCTGGACGGCCTCGGGGTCGAACCCGACGCCGTCGTCGGTGACCTCCATCGTCACGCCCTCCTCCGCGTCGACGGCCCGCACCCGGACGCGGGTGGCCCGGCCGTGCCGCTGGGCGTTGGTGAGGGTCTCCTGGAGGATCCGGTAGAGGGTGATGCGCTGGGTGATGGAGACGCCGTTGACCGCGAACTCCCCCTCCCACGCGACGTCGGTCTCGCAGTCGGCGCGGGCGGCGAAGGCGGTGACGGCGTCCTGGAGGATGTCGTTGAGGCGGCGGTCCTCGAACTGGGCGGGGCGCAGGTGGCCGATCAGCTCGCGCATCTCGTGGAGCGCGCCCCCGACGGTCTCGTAGATGCGCCCGAGAGCGGGGCGGAGGGTGTCGGGGCTCGGCAGCCCGCCGTCGTCGGCGTCGGCGAGGTCGGCCTCGAGGAGCTGGACCTCGAGGAGCGCGACGGAGAGCTGCTGGGTGGGGCCGTCGTGGATGTCGAGGCCCATGCGGCCGAGCATCCGCTCGTCGGTGGCGAGGATCTGGGCCATGGCGCGCTCGAGGTTGTCGCGCATGCGGGCGGCGTCGAGCACGGCGCCGATGCGCTCCGCCCCCACCCGGACGGCGTGGCGGCGCACCGGGTCAGCGACCTCGGGGGCCTCGCCGGCGACGACGAGGAGGCCGCCGGAGGCGGTGGCGACGGGAAGCGCGAGGCCGCGGGGGGCCCCGAGGGCGGCGAGCGCCGCCTGGAGGGGGTCGTCGCCGCCGGGCTCGAGCTCGACCTCGCCGGTCGCGGGGTGGGCGTCCATCGCCTCGGCCACGATCGCCGCCGCGGGCTCGGGGACGCCGGCCGCCGCGACGAGCCGTCCGGTGGCCTCACGGGGGTCGTGGGTCCACACGATCGCCAGATCCGCCGACGCGGCGGACCGCACGGCCTCCGCGACGTCCCGCACGGCGGCGTCCCCGCGGGCGGGGTCCGTGTCGCACGACGTCACCGCGATGAGGGCCGCGACCGCGTCGGGGAGCGAGGGGTCGGGGACGGGCGGCATCCGGACGAATGCTAGTGGATGCCCCGTCAGCGGTCCCCCGCGGGCGCGCGCGCGGCGCCGTTAGCGCATGATCCCCCGGTCGGGGGCTCGCCGTCCGGGACACATTCGCCTATACCTCTTGTTGCACCGAACTACCAAGGCGTCTAGGCGACCACGGCGGGAACGGGGCGTAGGGTCCCGTTCATCGCGGATCGCTCGTCCGCGGATCCCTGAGAGGGAGGGTGCTCGTTGCTGGTGCGTGTTCTCCTGGCGGACGACAACGCTCGTTTCCGTGGCGTCCTGCGCCGACTGCTCGAGCGCGACCCCGACATCGTGGTCGTGGCCGAGGCCGGTGACGGCGCCGCCGCCCTGGAGCTCGCCGACGAGCTGCAGCCCGACGTGGTCCTCATGGACGTCTCGATGCCGGGCCTGGACGGCCTGGAGGCCACCTACGCCCTGAAGGCGCAGCACCCGGACGTGACGGTCCTGATGCTCTCCGTCGGCGACAAGGAGCAGGAGATCGCCGCCGGCCTGGCCGGGGGCGCCGCCGAGTACCTCGTGAAGGGCGGGCCCGCCCGCGAGATCGTGGACGCGATCAAGCGCTACGGCCCGGTCCCGGGAACCGCCTGATCCTCACGATGCGGGGTCCCGCGCGACCCCGTGGCGGTGACGGACGTTGGTGAGGTCCGGTGGAATCGTTAGTGTGGCGCGACCACGCTCAAGGCGACCGCCATGAGCGCCGATACACGGAACGTGGCCACAACCGACGTGTCGAACCCCCCGACCACCCCCGCAACCACCCCGCTCCGGGTCGCCATCGCGGACGACCACCGGCTGATGCTGGACGGGATCAAGCGGGCGCTCGAGACCGCCCCCGACATCAAGGTCGTCGGCGAGGCGATGAGCGGCGAGGAGATGCTGACCCTCGTGCCGCGGGTGCGGCCGGACGTCGTGATCCTCGACCTGCGCATGCCGAAGGGCGACGGCCTCACCACCCTCGCCGCGCTGCGCAAGGACTACCCGGACCTCAAGATCATCATCCTGTCGATGTTCGAGGACTCCGAGCACATCGACCAGGCGCTGCACCAGGGCGCCTCCGGCTACGTCGTGAAGTCGATCAACCCGCTCGACCTGCCCTCCACCATCCGGCAGGTCGTCGAGGGCACCGTCTACCACCCCCGCGGGCGCGGCGGTGAAGGCGGCTCCGCCCCCACCGGCTCCGGCTCCGGCCACCCCGGCGGCCTGACGGACCGCGAGCTCTCGATCCTCCGCCTCGTCGCGGAGGGGCTGTCGAACCTCGACATCGCGAGCAAGCTCTACGTGACCGAGCAGACGGTCAAGTTCCACCTCTCGAACATCTATCGCAAGCTCGGCGTGGGGAACCGCACCGAGGCGACGCGGTACGCCTACCGGAACGGCCTGATCGAGTAACCCGCCGTGGCCGTCCCCCCGGGGCCGGCCGCGTCGTCCTCTCAGGTCTCCTCTGTGCCCCCTTGGCGGGGCGTTGCCCGTTCTGGCGGCGCGTCCCGGCCCCGCTGGACGGTCCGGCCGATTGGACCGCGGTGCGGCGGCCACGTGGCCGTCCAGGTCCGGACCCCGCAGGGACACCGGGATGCGCTGCCCCCTCCGGCCGAGTGGACCTCGCGGTCCCGGCCAAGTGGACCTCGCGGTCGCGGCCAAGTGGCCGTCTCCCGGAGTGCACTCGGAGCTGGGGCCTCGGCCGAATGGACCGTCGCCGGCCAAGTGGACCTCGCGGCCACGGCCAAGTGGACCTCGCGGCCACGGCCAAGTGGACCTCGGGTCGCCGGCAAGTGGACCTCGGGTCGACGGCCAAGTGGACCTCGGCGACGCGGACGATCGACCGTCCGGGCGGGCCGGGATCGATCCACCGGCACCTCGGGCCCCGGCGCCCGCCGTCGCGGGCGCCGGGGCGGGCGGGTCCTACGGGGTGAGGGCGACCTTGATGGAGCCCTCGGCGCGGGTGTCCATGATCTCGAAGCCGCGGACGGCCTCCTCGAGCGGGAGGTCGTGGGTGAAGACGACGCCCGGCGAGATGGTCCCCTTCTCCAGCTCCGTCAGCAGCTCCGGGATGTAGGCCCGCGACGGGCAGACACCCGGGTGGAGGCTGACGTTCCGCATGAAGACCGCCGAGATCGGCTGCTCGACGGGCTGGAAGAAGTGCGACATGCCGAGCATCGACACGGCGCCGCCGTCGCGGACGAGCGACAGGGCCTGCTTGATCGACGCGTCACCGGAGATCGAGTCGATGACGGCGTCCGCGCCCCGGCCCTCGGTGAGCTCCGCGACGAGGGCGGCGGGGTCGCCGGCCTTGTCGTCGGCGGAGTGGGTCGCGCCGTTCGCCGTCCCGATCGCCACCCGGTCGGCGTGGTGGCCGACGAGGACGACGTTCTCCGCGCCCTTCAGCGCCGCGGCCTGGACGGCGCAGAGGCCGACCGCGCCGTCACCGATGACGACGACGGTGTCGCCGCCCTTCACGCCCGTCTGCACCGCGCCGTGGTAGCCGGTGGCGAACACGTCGCCGAGCGGCAGCACCGCCGTGTCGTGCTCCGCCGCCGCGAGCGCGCCCGGGATGACGACGAGGGTGCCGTCCGCCTCCGGAACGCGCACGAACTCCGACTGGCCGCCCTCGACCTCCCCG
>VFQU01001758.1_pt1 | contig 11782 bp, 10 predicted proteins | sample 3512311 | NCBI WGS metagenome assembly VFQU01 (sample SAMN10412377, study PRJNA504923) | tailings metagenome | isolation source: Relicate 3 Philex TSF3 active mining site | place: Philippines: Tuba, Benguet | collected 2017-08-29 | reverse complement strand
CATGGTCCTCGCCGCCGTCTTCGCCGCACTGGTGCTCGGCCTCGCCGCCAACCAGGTGGCGACGGGCCTCGCCCTCACCATCCTCGGCATCGGCGTCTCCGGCCTGATCGGGCGCGATTTCGTCGGCGCCCGGCGCGATCCGATGGCGAAGATCGTCGTGCCCTACCTCTCCGACATCCCGGTGGTTGGCAAGATCCTCTTCGCCCAGGACCCGGTCGTCTATGCCTCGGCGCTGCTGGCCGTCGGGGTCTGGTGGTTCCTGTGGAAGAGCCGCGCGGGTCTGGTCCTGCGGGCCGTCGGCGAGAGCCACGCTTCCGCCCATGCCCTCGGCTACCCGGTTCTCAGGATCCGCTTCCTCGCCGTGCTGTTCGGCGGCGGCTGCGCCGGCCTCGCCGGGGCCTATCTGTCGCTCGCCTACACGCCCTTCTGGTCGCCGGGCATGACGGCGGGGCGCGGCTGGATCGCACTCGCCATCGTCGTCTTCGCCTCGTGGCTGCCGCTGCGTGCGGTGATCGGCGCCTATCTCTTCGGCGGCGTCACCGTGCTGCAACTCCATGCCCAGGCACGCGGCTGGGGAATCCCCAGCCAGGCCATGTCGGCGCTGCCCTACCTCGCCACCATCCTCGTTCTCGTCGTCATCAGCCTGAGGCGGCGCGGCGACGCCCAGGCCCCCGCCGCGCTCGGTACGCCCTTCGTTCCCGACCGCTGAACGACCGCACGCCAATCGTCCGAAGCGTGACGGCCATCACATCGGCACGCCCTCTCTCCTGCGACTGTCCGATCACCGAAAGCGATCGGGCTTCGGCCTAAACCAACAGGAGAGTTTCATGACCAGCATGCGCACCAGGATCCTCGCCGCCGCAGCCCTCGCCATCGTCGGCACGGTCGGCTTCGCGATGACGGAAGCCGAGGCCCGCGGCGGGCGCGGCGGTGGTGGCGGTGGCTTCCACGGCGGTGGCGGCGGCGGCTTCCGCGGCGGCATGGGCGGGTTCCGCGGCGGCTTCCACGGCGGCTTCCGTCACGGCGGCTTCCGTCACGGCGGCTTCCATCGCCACGGCGGGTTCCACCGCCCCTGGCACCACGGCCACCGCCACTGGCGCCACCGTCACTTCGGCTACGGCATCGCCATCGGCGCGCCGATCGCCGCCTGCGGCTGGGTCCGTCAGTTCGACCCCGTCTACGGCATCTACCGCCACGTCCAGATCTGTGACTGATCGGCCGACATGACGAAAGGCGGCGGGCCGGTCCCGCCGCCTTTCCGCTCCCTCGCAGACCCCCCGGGCTCTGCCTCCCCCGGCTCCGGACGGGCATCCGGACCCCGCCGCCGCGGCATGGCACCTGCCGCGCTCGCTGCGATGGGTTCGCCCGGAACAGCGCCCTCCGGCCCGCGGCGTGGGTGGCCATCCGGCCGCCCACGCTCGCCGCGACCCGTCTTGCCAAGCGCGCGGTGCGCTGTAGCCTCGCGCCATGAAGCCGGAAACGCCCCGACGACCCGAGTTCTTCTCGGCCCTGCCCGCCGAGGTGTCGGCCCGGCTCGTCGCCCGCGCGACACCGGTGAAGCTCAATCCCGACCAGACGCTGTTCCTCGCCGGCGACCCCGGCGACGGCTGCTACATGATCGACGAGGGCATCCTGAAGGTGGAGATGGCGTCGGAATCGGGGATCAACCGCATCCTCGCCATCCTGCGGCCCGGGACCGTCGTCGGCGAACTCTCCCTCATCGACGGCAGGCCGCGCTCGGCCTCCGTCGCGGCGCTGAAGGCCTCCAGGCTCCGCTTCATCTCGCGCGTCGCCTTCGACGACCTCGTCGCCGGCGACCTCGCCAGCATGCGGATGGTCGCGGCCCTGCTCGCGGCACGCCTGCGCGACACCAATCTGGCGCTGGCCAGCTCCAACTTCATGCCGGTGAAGGGCCGCGTCGCCGTGGCGCTGGTGGCGCTCAAGGAAGGCTTCGGGCAGGAAGTCGGGCCCGGGCGGACCCTCATCAAGGTCAGGCTGAGCCAGAGCGACATCGCCGCCATGGCCGGCGTGTCGCGCGAGACGGCGAGCCGCGTCCTCAACGACTGGCTGCGCAAGGGCGATCTCAGCCGGCTGGCCGGCTACTACTGCATCGAGCGGCCGGCCGCGATCGAGACGGCGGCGGGATAGGGCGTCACGCCGCCGGGCCAAGCAGGAACCAGGTTTTCACCGGGCCGATGCCCTTGGCATCGATGAGGCCGCGCTCCTCGAACAGGAAGGCGTCGCCCGCGGCCTGACGAAAGGCGTCGCTGGCGTGGATGCGGCCGGCGGTCCCGGTCGATTCCATGCGCGACGCCATGTTCACCGCATCGCCCCACAGGTCGTAGCCCATGCGCGAGCGGCCGATGACGCCGGCGGTGGCCGAGCCGCGATGGATGCCGACGCGCAGCGCCAGCCGACGGCCGCCGAGCGGCGGGTGGCCGTCCAGCCGCGCGATCATGGCGAGCGCGAAGCGCCCCATGCGCACCGCCGCATCGCCGCGCCGCTCGCCGATGCCGGAGGCGGCCATGTAGCTGTCGCCTATCGTCTTGATCTTCTCGATGCCCTCGGCCTCGCAGGACTCGTCCCAGGCCCGCACCAGCCCGTCGAGCCAGGCGACGACATCCTCCGGCGGCAGATCGTGCGCCGCCGTGCTGAAGCCGACGAGGTCGGCGAAGAGGATGGTGACGTCGTCGAGACGGTCGGCGATCGGCTGCTGCGGTGCGCCCTTCAGCCGTTCGGCGATCGGTTGGGGCATGAGGATCGAGAGCAGCGAGTCGGAGCGGCCGAGCGCCGTCTGCAGATCGGCCTCGGCGCGGCGCAGCACGGTGAGGGCGTAGAAGATCAGCACACCGTTGACGAGCATGGCGTTGATCATGGCGTGGCTCGCCAGCGACCGGCGAATGACTGTATCGCCGCGCAGCACGAAGCCCTCGGCCGGAAACAGGGAGAGGGCTGCCAGCAGCGCGACGGCTGCGGCGACGACGAAGGGCAGCCAGACCCGCCGGTTCTCCACACCCACCAGCAGCATGATGCCGGCGGGCATGAATGTGAAATAGACATGGAGGTTGCTGTCGCGCCCCATCATGAGGGCGACGAAGGCGTTGCCGAGAGTGATCAGCGCGAGCAGCGTCATGGCCCCGGCATTCGGGCCGCGACGGTGCAGATACGGAACGCAGAGCGCCGCCAGCACCATCAGCGCATTGTAGACGTGGATGACCATCATACCCTGGAGGTCGTGGAGGGCGTTGGACACCAGATGCGAGCCGGCATTGGCCGCCGTCGCGTAGGCCGCGGCATTGGTCAGCCGCTGGCGTCGCGCCACCTCCGGGGCCTGCGTCACGACGCCCCACGAGAGGGCGCGCGCCAGCCACGCCGGCAGCGCGGACCGCCTCCCGGGCGGCTTGTCGAACAGCTCCCTGTCGCGCGTCATCGGGCGGCGCTTCCGTCGAGGATTGCGGTCACCGGGTTCGGTCGTCCAGCGGTGCCCGACATCGCCTTTCGACGCAAGTGCAGCATGGGAAGGGCCGGTGGTCGCATTGACTTGTCCCCCTCCAGTCCTTACCCCATGAAGCATAAGAAGACGGCTTCGGAGCCTCGCCATGCGGCGATGCTGAACACGAACAGCACATCGGAGGAGCCCCATGGCTCTGCGCATTTCCGGCAAGAACCTCGACATCGGCGAGGCGTTGCGTGAACGGATCGCAGGACGTGTCGGAGACGCATCGCAGCGATATCTGGACGGGCGGGTATCCGGTCACGTGACCGTCGAGAAGGAAGCCCACGGCTTCCGCACCATCGCCGCCCTGCACTTGCCCACAGGCACGACATTGCAGGCCGAGGCCTTCGCCGCGGACGCCTATGTCGCCTGCGATCTGGGCGTCGACCGGATCGAGAAGCGGCTCAGGCGCTATGCGCGACGGCTCAAGGACAAGACCGGCCACCACACCCAGCAGACCGGAGTCGAGACTCCCTATGTCGTCATCGAGTCGCCGAAAGAGGCGGCAGACGATGAGGCGGAAGGTGCCTTCGAACCGGTCATCATCGCTGAGCAGACCACCTCGCTGAAGCGGATGACGGTCGCCGACGCGGTTCTGGAACTGGATGTAACGGGCGCTTCGGCGCTGGTCTTCCTCCATGCTGTTCACGGCCGCGTGAATGTGGTGTACCGACGCGCCGATGGCCATGTGGGCTGGATCGATCCGCCAGCCGTGTCGAATGGCTCTGCCTAAACCCGTCATGGCACCGTCATTGCATGGAGATTAGTGGCGGACCGGACGAATCGGACCGCTCCTTTTTCGAGAAGCCAGCCCATGCCGCTTCCTGACATCATTGCCGAAGGCGCGATCATTCCCGCCCTGCGGGCGGAATCGAAAAAGCACCTGCTCAAGGAAATCGCCGCCCGTGCCAGCGAGCTGACCGGCCGCCCGGCGCAGGAGATCTTCCACACCCTCGCCGAGCGCGAGAACCTCGGTTCGACCGGCGCCGGCGGCGGCATCGCCATTCCGCACGGCAAGCTGCCGAAGCTGCAGCGCGTAACGGGTCTTTTTGCGCGGCTGGAGCGGCCGGTCGACTTCGATTCCATCGACGGCCAGCCGGTCGATCTCGTCTTCGTGCTGCTGGCACCGGAGGGCGCCGGCGCCGACCACCTGAAGGCCCTTTCCCGCATTGCCCGGCTGACCCGCGATCCGGCCAACGCGCAGAAGCTCCGGGCCGCCCGCGACGAGGCGACCCTGCGCGTCCTCCTGGCGCAGACGCCGACCACCCACGCCGCCTGAGGCCTGCGGGCACCGATCTGCCGCAATCGACCGCCAGACTCGCACTGTCTTGCCCTTCGCGTCTGCGGGGGTAAGCTGGTCCCATCCGGAGTCCCCGGGGCAAGGTGGAGTTGTCGTGTCCGAGAGGATCGCCTTCGACGAATGCCTGCAGCTGGTGCTGAAGCTCGACGCCATGAAGCCGGCGCCGGGCCAGCCCAGGCGGCTCGACGCGCTGTTCCGCGACCTGGCGCGCTTCCGGCCGCATCAGCCCGCCTACGAGCTGCAGGATCTGATCTGGGCGGTGTGGACCAACCATGAGGACGACTACGCCGACGAGGCGATGGAGCAGGCGATCAACGCCATCGCGCTGAAGGACTACGACGTCGCCCAGCTCGTCCTCGATGCGCTGGTCGACGCCCGACCCGAATGGTCGGAGGCCTGGAACAAGCGCGCCACACTGCATTTCATCCGTGGCGACGACGCCCGCGCCGTCCGCGACGTCATGGAAACCCTGACCCGCGAGCCGCGGCATTTCGGCGCGCTGTCGGGCTTCGCCCAGATCTGCCTGAAGCATGGTCGCGAGACCGAGGCCCTCATCGCTTTCGAGGCGGCCCTGGCGTTCAACCCGCATCTGGAGGGCGTCGCCGCCCTCGTCGCCGAGATGCACGCCAATGGCGGGCGGGTCCTGCACTGAGACGACTGCCTCCAGGCGCGCCAAAGGGGTAGAGCTGCGGGCCTCTCCGCGCCGGCGCCATACCCGTGTTCCTGGTCTCGCTCATCCTCAAAGCCCTGACGACGGCGGTCATCGTCGTCGCCGCCTCGCTGGTCGCCGAGCGGAGCCGGCCGTTCATCGCAGCCCTCGTGCTGGCGCTGCCGGTCTCGACCGGACCGGCCTATGTGCTGCTGGCGCTGGACCACGATGCCGCCTTCATCGCGCAGGCGGCCCTGTCGAGCCTCGCCGGCAACGTCGCCATCGTGCCGGCGGCGCTGGCCTATTCGTTCCTCGCCCGGCGCGGTGCCGGCCTCGTTGCCGCCTATGCCGGCATGATCGCGGCCTGGCTCGCCGCCGTCCTCGCCGTGAAGGCCTTCGACTGGACCATCGCCTCGGCCCTCGTCCTCAACCTGGCCGTCTTTGCCGCCGCCGCCCTTATGACCTGGTCGTGGCGGCACGGAGAGCGGCCGCCCCCCGTGCGGCGGCAATGGTTCGACGTGCCGCTGCGCGCACTCATCGTCGTGTCGGTGGTCGTCGGCGTCATCCTCGTCTCGGAACGCGTCGGCCCGGCCGCCACCGGCATCGCGGCGCTGTTTCCGGCGAGCTTCTCCAGCTTCATCCTGCTGATGCACCGGCGCCTCGGCGGCCCGGCGGTGGCCGCCGCCTTCATCAACGGCATGACGATGATCTTCGGCTTCACCGGCTACCTCTTGGTGATGCACCTCTTCGCCCTGCAGGGCCGGGTGTGGACCGGCATGCTCATCGGCCTCGCGATTCCGCTCTGCTGGTCGGCGCTGCTGCTGATGCTGAACCGCATCAGGTCGGCCTGACCCGCTTCGCCTTCAGGGCGTAGAGCGCCTCGTGAGCCTCGCGCGGCGTCATGTCGTCCGGGTCCATACCGTCGAGCAGGCCCAGCACCGGATCCGGGGGAGGCGCAGCCGCGGGACGGGGGGCGGCGGCGAAGAGCGGCAGGTCGTCCACCATGCGCCGCGTCGGCGCGGAGCGGTCGGTGGCCTCCAGCTCGGCCAGGACCTGCTTCGCACGCTCGACGACGGAGGGCGGGAGGCCCGCGAGCTTCGCCACCTGGATGCCATAGGAACGGTCGGCCGCCCCTTCCGTCACCTCGTGCAGGAAGATGACATCACCGCGCCATTCCTTCACCCGCATGGTGGCGTTGTGGAGCCGCTCCAGCCGCCGCGACAGCACGGTGAGCTCGTGGAAATGGGTGGCGAAGAGGGCCCGGCAGCGATTGGTCTCGTGCAGGTGCTCCACCGCCGCCCAGGCGATCGACAGGCCGTCGAAGGTCGCGGTACCGCGGCCGATCTCGTCGAGGATGACCAGGGCGCGCGGCCCCGACTGGTTGAGGATCGCCGCGGTCTCGACCATCTCGACCATGAAGGTGGAGCGGCCGCGGGCGAGATCGTCGGCGGCGCCGACGCGCGAGAACAGCCGGTCGACGATGCCGATATGGGCAGAGGCCGCCGGCACGAAGGCGCCCGACTGGGCGAGCACCGCCACCAGCGCGTTATGCCGGAGGAAGGTCGACTTGCCCGCCATGTTGGGGCCGGTGACGAGCCAGATGCGGCCGCGCGGATCGCCGCCCTTGCCGTCGGAGCCCGAGAGATCGCAGTCGTTGGCGACGAAGGGCGCGCGGCCGCGGATCGCCTGTTCCACGACGGGATGGCGGGCCTGGCGGATGGCGAAGGCGAGAGACGTGTCGACCAGCGGCCGGCAATAGGCCTCCTCCGCCGCCAGGGTGGCGTTGGAGGCTGCGACGTCGAGCACGGCGATGGCATGGGCCGCGGCGCGGATGTCCTCCGCCCGCTCCAGCACCCGCCGGGCAAGGTCGGCGAAGACGTCGAGTTCGAGGCCGAGCGCCCGGTCGGCGGCCCCGGCGATCTTCGCCTCGAGCTGGCCGAGCTCGGTGGTGGAGAACCGCATCGTTCCGGCCATGGTCTGGCGGTGGATGAAAGTCTCGTTGAACGGCGCCTTCAGGAAGGTCTCGCCGTGCTGCTGCGCCACCTCGACGAAATAGCCGAGCATGTTGTTGTGCTTGACCTTCAGGGTGCGGATGCCGGTCTCCTCGGCATAACGGGTCTGGAGCGAGGCGATGACGCGGCGGCTCTCGTCACGCAGGGCGCGCGTCTCGTCGAGGCCGGCGAGGAAGCCGGGGCGCACGAAGCCGCCGTCGCGCTTCATCAGCGGCAGGTCGTCGGCGAGCGCCGCGGCGAGATGGGCGGGCAGGGCGGCGTCCGGCCGCGACAACCCCGCGGCGACCTCCGTCAGTTCTCCTTCGCCGCCGTCGCCGATGAGGCCGGCGAGGCTCGCCGCCGCGACGAGGCCCTGGCCGATGGCGGCGAGATCGCGCGGGCCGCCGCGATCCATGGCGATGCGGGTCAGCGCCCGGGCCATGTCCGGAGCGTTCTGCAGTCGGGAGCGCAGCTCCGACCGCAGCGCGGAAGCTTTGACCAGCGCCTCGACCGCGTCGAGCCTGGTGGAGACCGCAGCCGGGTCTGTCAGGGGGCTGGCGAGCCGCGCCGCCAGCAGCCGCGCCCCGGCTGCGGTGACGGTGCGATCAATCGCGGCGAGAAGCGAGCCCTGACGCTCGCCGCCAAGGGTGCGCACCAGCTCCAGATTGGCCCGCGTCGCGGCATCAATCAGCATGGCCGCGCCGGCGGGTTCGCGGACCGGTGGAGACAGCGGCGCGCGGGTGGCGATCTGCGTGCGCTCGACATAGGTCGAAACCGCCGCCGCCGCGGTCAGCTCCAGTCGCGAGAAGGCGCCGAAGCCGTCGAGCGTGCCGACGTCGAAATAGGCGGCGAGGCGGCGTTCGGCGCTCGCTCCGTCGAAGACGTCGCGCGGTACGGGGGAGACGGCCTTGAAGCCGCGCCAGAGCTCGGCGAGGTGCTCATCGGCGTAGAGCGCGTCGGAGACGACGATCTCGCGCGGGTCGACGCGGGCGATGTCGGCGGCAAGCCGGCCGCCATCGGTCTCGGCGACGCGGAACTCGCCGGTGGAGATGTCGACCCAAGCGAGGCCATAGGCGTCGCCCCCGGTCGAGGAGACCTTGGCGCGCGCCACCGCCAGCAGGAAGTTGCTGCGGCGCGCCTCGAGCAGCGAATCCTCGGTCAGCGTTCCCGGGGTCACGAGACGGACGACGTCGCGTTTCACCACCGACTTCGCGCCGCGCTTCTTCGCTTCCGCCGGATCCTCCACCTGTTCGCAGACCGCGACCTTGAAGCCGAGCTGGATGAGGCGCTGGAGATAGTCGTCCGCCGCGTGGACCGGCACGCCGGCCATCGGAATGTCCTCGCCGAGGTGCTTGCCGCGCTTGGTCAGCGCGATGCCGAGGGCACGCGAGGCCTGGACGGCGTCGTCGAAGAACAGTTCGTAGAAATCGCCCATCCGGTAGAACAGCAAGGAGTCCGGATTGGCGGTCTTGATCTCGATATACTGCTCCATCAGCGGCGTGACGCGGCTGTCCGCCTCGGCGGGCGGAGTCACGGCGGGCTGGGGTTTCGCGGCGTCGAGCATCGGCGGCGACGCTCGCAGGTGGGGGCGGTGATTTCAACTGCGGAAGCCCCCCGCCCACAGGCTTTGGGCGCTGGGGCTGGGCCCCGGCGCCCCGACCTGCATCGGGCAACTGCGTGCTCCGAGGCTATTCGGCCGTGCAGGCCGACGTCTCACAGGAGCCGTGCGAGATCGGTCTGAACGGCCTGCAGCTTCGGAAGGACGGCACGGACGAGAGCATCGGGGGTAAAGCGGGCCGCCTGGGTGCCGACATTGATGGCCGCGAGGGTCCGGCCGGCGCGGTCGACCACGGGGACGGCGATGGAGGTGAGGCCGAGCTCCAGTTCCTGGTCGATGATGACGTAGCCTTCGGCCCGGGCGGTCGCGATACGCGCCATGATGGCCGTCACATCGGTCACAGTGAGGGAGGTGAGCGCCCGCCTCTCGGAGGCCTCGACGCGGCGGCGCGCCTCGTCCTCCGGCAGAGCGGCCAGCAGTACGCGCCCCATGGAGGTGCAGGTCGCCGGCAGGCGCGCGCCGATGGCGAGGCCCACCGACATGATCCGCTTGGTCGCGGCGCGCGCCACATAGACGATGTCGCGACCGTCGAGGATGGAGGCCGACGAGCTCTCGCCGATGTCCTCGGAAAGGCGCTCCAGCGCGCTCTGGAGAATGGCCGTCAGCGGCGTCGAGGAGAGATAGGCATAGCCCAGCCTCAGGACGCGCGGCGTCAGCATGAAGAAGCGGCCGTCGGTCTCGGCATAGCCGGTGCGCACGAGAGTGATGAGGCAGCGGCGCGCCGTGGCACGGGTCAGGCCGGTCATGCGCGCGACATCGGCGATCGTCAGGCGGGAATGGGCTCCGTCGAAGCAGGCGATGACGGCCAGGCCTTTTTCGAGGCCGAGCATGTGGTCGCGGTCGATCTGCTGGAAGGGCGCGGGAGAGGTATCCACGGGAGGCTCAAGACGATGTGCGGTCATCGCACTGATGCCGCGTTTCATGCCGGCCGGCAATGGCGTCGCGGCCGTTTTCCTCGACGGCGGGATATGCGAAGGGAGGGCACCCGCTCCGCACGACCCTCAAGGCGCCCATGTCCCTCCGCATCCTCGTCGTCGAAGGCAACACTGCCGCCGACCGCGCCCGCCATGCCGCGAGCCGCGGTGCGACCCCCTCCGAGGCCTATGCCGAGGTTCTCAGGGAACTGGCGCCGGATGCCGTTGTCGATCTCGCCTTCCCGGCCGATCCCGGCGCCAACCTGCCCGACGCCGGTGGGCTCGAGGGCTATGACGGCGTGGCGCTGACCGGCTCCTCGCTGAACCTCTACGACATGACGCCGGAGATCCGGTCGCAGATCGACCTCGCCCGGCAGGTTTTCGCCTCGGGAACGCCGGTGTTCGGCTCCTGCTGGGGGCTGCAGGTGCTGACCACCGCGGCCGGCGGCATCGTCCGTCGCAATCCGAAGGGCCGCGAGATGGGGTTCGCCCGCAAGATCGTGCCGACCGAGGCCGGGCGCACCCATCCCATGCTGGCGGGACGGCCGATCGTCTTCGACGCTCCCGCCGTCCACCAGGACGAGGTCGAGACCATGGCTCCCGGCACGACGCTGCTCGCCTCCAATGGCATGAGCGAGGTGCAGGCGGTGGAGATCCGTGTCGGCGAGGCGGTCGCCTGGGCGGTGCAGTACCATCCCGAGTTTTCGCTCGCCGAGGTCGCGGCGATCGGCGGGGCCATCGGCCCGCGCCTGGTGGAGGAAGGCTTCTTCGAGGACATGGACGCCCTTGCCCGCTGGCGCGCCGACCTCGACACCCTCGATGCCGACCCGGCGAACGGACCGGTCGCCTGGCGCCACGGGCTCGACGCCCAGATGCTGGATGCCGGACTGCGCCGCACCGAGATCGCCAACTGGCTCTCGGCGATGGTACGGCCGACCCGGAGCCGGCGCGGACGGGGCTGAGCGCTCAGGTGTCCATCTTCAGTGCGGCGATGAAGGCTTCCTGCGGGATGTCGACCTTGCCGAACTGGCGCATCTTCTTCTTGCCCTCCTTCTGCTTGTCGAGAAGCTTGCGCTTTCTCGAGATGTCGCCGCCGTAGCACTTGGCGGTGACGTCCTTGCGCAGGGCAGAGATGGTCTCGCGGGCGATGACCTTGGCGCCGATGGAGGCCTGGATCGGGATCTTGAAGAGGTGCTGCGGGATCAGGTCCTTCAGCTTCTCGCACATGGCGCGGCCGCGGCTCTCGGCGCGGTTCCTGTGGACCAGCATGGAGAGGGCGTCGACCGGTTCGCCGTTGACGAGAATGGACATCTTCACGAGGTCGCCCTCGCGGTAGTCGGTGATCTGGTAGTCGAAGGAGGCGTAGCCCTTGGAGATCGACTTCAGCCGGTCGTAGAAGTCGAAGACCACCTCGTTGAGCGGCAGGTCGTAGGTGACCATGGCGCGCGAGCCGACATAGGTCAGGTCTATCTGCACGCCGCGGCGGTCCTGGCAGAGCTTCAGCACCGAGCCGAGATAGTCGTCCGGCGTCATGATCTTGGCGCGGATCCACGGCTCCGAGATCATCTCGATCTTCATCGGATCGGGCATGTCGGCCGGATTGTGCAACTCGATGACCGAGCCGTCGCGGAGCAGGATCTGATAGACGACTGAAGGGGCGGTGGCGATCAGGTCGAGGTTGAACTCGCGCTCCAGCCGCTCCTGGATGATCTCCAGGTGGAGAAGCCCGAGGAAGCCGCAGCGGAAGCCGAAGCCGAGCGCCGCCGAACTCTCCATCTCGAAGGAGAAGCTGGCATCGTTGAGGCGGAGCCGGC
>VFQU01001757.1_pt1 | contig 11784 bp, 8 predicted proteins | sample 3512311 | NCBI WGS metagenome assembly VFQU01 (sample SAMN10412377, study PRJNA504923) | tailings metagenome | isolation source: Relicate 3 Philex TSF3 active mining site | place: Philippines: Tuba, Benguet | collected 2017-08-29 | reverse complement strand
GAAAAATCGTTTCTCACCATATAATCATGGCCTTCTGGGAAAATTCCCAATACGTCTCCGTTTTTGAAAACCTGCTGCACTTTTTTGATGCTCGCCATAGAGATGTTCCCGTCGATCGCCATAGGTATGGTGCCGGTTTTCTCTACTAAGTCTTTGAAGAGAGGGATGCGGGTCGTATATTCCGCAGCGATCCAAGAAATGAAGCGGGGAAAAACGGAACCGATCACGAAAGGATCCATATCGCTTCTATGATTGCAGGTGAGGATGAGTTTTCCCGTAGGAACGATGTTATGATAACCGTAAATGGTAGTCGACACTGCCAAATTGAAAAATGGAGTGATAAACTTTTTCATTGTCTCTACATTTTTTTTGACTTGGTCGACGGTATTTTCCATTTTAATCTCCGATGATTTTTTTCCACCAAGACTTTGTTTGTTGATCTGCATAACCTCTGTTAGCATTTCCTTTTCCTTCGGAATCGGACGGATCATTTGCGTCATTTGGTGTGAGTGCGTCTTTTCTGCGTTTGCCAGCAGATTGGGACGGCAAAGACTTCTTGATTTCTTCTAATTCTCTTTGTGCGGAAGCACTGGACTTCAAATAGGCACGAATCTCGTCCCATTGGGAGTCATAATCATTTCCATAAATGGCAAAATTCATCAGATCGATACGATCAAAATCGGGCATGTTGGCGGAATCCTTCCCTAATATCCTTTAAAATTTCAGACTAATTTCCCTGAAATTCAATCCAATTTTTCAGAAGGGAAGCTCGATTGCGAGAAGGATTTTTTTTCCTCCGCTGTAGATTGGGGGGTGCCAGTCCCGATGATAGTATTGTGAGAGATAGAATCGAGTCCAAGAGACATAAGATCAAAAAAACAAACCAGAATCCATTTACACTTCCTGACAATGTTGTCCCATTTCCCAACCCACGCCCCAATCAGGAGAAAATTTTCGATCTTTGTGAAGATTTGTTTTGCGGCATGGAGAAGGAGAAAGAAGGCTCTTCTTAGATGATTAGAAAATTATTTGTTTTAGCCTTTTTTTTGTTCTTTTTCTCCGATTCCATGTGCCTGCGGCTCTGGATCGTTTCTGGAAAGCACCGCAAGGTGGAAGATACCAGAGAGAATAAGACTTACCAAAAAACCAGATCCTTTTTGAAGGCGAAACAATGGCTGGAATATAAATTAGATCCTGAAACTTCCAAAATCAAAGAGGAAAATCAGGATGCAGGCACACTCAAAGGAACCGGCCTCATTCGTTGTTACGTTCCTTACGGAATCGGAGAGGTGGATGCCAACGAACATGAGTTTGACTATTCGATTTCCATTCGCGATGGTTCCGCTACGATTTTTATAGAGAAGATATTTTCCTTCATCCGGGATCCGAACGACATCATCCTCAATTATGGACCGAAAGACGAAAGAGTTGCGAAAATTACGATTCGATCCTGCTTTAAGCCGATGATGGACGACTTTTTCGATTATATCAAATAGTAAGCAGGAATTACCTTCCTAGAGGATTGCCCACTGTGGTACCTACGGCACCTGTCGTGTTGGTTCCCGTTGGGGAATCCGTAAGTCCGTAGTAATCGAGATTTTGATTGGAGTTTGTAGAGGAGGCGGAAGAACCGGCTCCTTGTCTGGACTGATTCGAATTGGATTCTTCCAGAAGATCCAAAACATCTTCCGTGTTTTTAAGAACCAATCCGGAACCGCATTGTAGAAAAAAGGGAAGAGAAATAATAAGAACAAAAACTCGGAAGCCCATATATCCGTAAGTTTGAACGGTTTGCGTTTAAAGTTCAAGAAAAAGAATCAAAAAAAGAAATTCTTTGGGACTTAGAAACCTCTGCGTTTTGCTTCTCGTTTCCTTAAAATCTTCTGAACCCTTAGATGTTTATCATCGGTTAGAGGGAAAAAAAGAAAAATAAGGGAACCTAAAATAAAGAAAAAACCGACACCCGGCCCGAAAATCAAAGCTAGGTTCCATCCCATTTCCTGAGACTGCGTTTGGGAGTTTGCATCGAACCCGATGAAATCGAGCAAAAAACCTGTGATAGCGATTCCTATGGCTTGGGAGAATTTCACTCCCATCTTCCAAAATCCGAAGTAGAGTCCTTCTCGTTTTTCTCCCGTCTTCCATTCATCATAGTCCACTACATCCGTTAGAATCGAATCCATGATGAGGATGGAACCTGCGAAGATTCCTCCTAAAAAGGCGACAATGAGAGGAGGACGGATCTCTCCATAAGGAAATAAAGGATAGGCGATGACGGTAAGAACGCCTAAAAGGAAGATTCCAAAAAATGCTGGGATTTTTTTACCTACTTTCTTAGCGACCCAGACCCAAAAAACGATCGAAAGCATAAGTACCATAAGAAACGGAAAAAGTATGTTGATGACTACATCCGATTCTTTCAAGCCCAATCTGTATTCATAATAATAAAGTGCGATTGCGGAATTGAAAGTTCTTCCTATGGTAGCGATCACGAAAGCGATGAGAAGAGGGAGAAACACTTTGTTTCCTAAAACGGTTGTTAGAGAACGAAAAAAGGAAAGTCCCGAAGGTTTAGATGCGGAGTTCGCTTTGTCGTTTTCCTTGGTAACGAAAAAGGTGACTAAAGAAGAGATTAAAATCACGAAAGAAACGATTTGGCTGGAACTTGTCCTGGAACTGATTATGTTTTCCTTTGCAGATTCATCCCCTAGATATTGTAAGATGACAGCAGGAACGATCATTCCCAGAAGCATACCTAAATTGCTAAAGAACAATCTCCATCCGAAAACGGAAGTTCGTTCATTTCGTTCGAATGTAAGTTCTCCTCCCAATGCGATATGAGGAACGGAGATGATCGTCATTGCTGTATTCACCGCCAGATAAGAGATAAGAAGATAAAGAAATTTACCGAGCTGAGAGTTTATGTTCGGAGGGGAAAAAAGAACCAAAATAGACAAGGAAAGTAAAATCCCTCCCAGAAGAATATAGGGTCTTCTTCTTCCCCATTTGGATTTTGTCCTGTCAGAGATATTTCCCATCAAAGGATCACTGACTGCATCCCAAATCACCGAGATGGAAAGAGCGATCCCCGCCAGGCTGGCATTCAAATTAACGACTTCTATATAGTATTTAAGGAGATAGATTTGAGCGAATACTTGAACGGCTGTTATTCCGGTTTCTGCGAAACCGTAACCTATTTTCGTTCCGAACTTTAAGGGAGAAGTAATCATCTAAGATTACTTTGTATCTGACTACGTGTATGGAGGGATAGGAAAATTATTTCAGGGAATCGGAAAGAATCGCTAATTCTTCCTTTGGATATTTTAAAATCGCCAGATGAGAGAGGATTTCACCCGCCTTTTTTTTATCGGGGAGTTTGAGATAGAGATGGAAAAGATGGATGAGATACTTTATCCTTTTCGGAGACCTGTAGCGCACTTTTTCTCCCAACTCGATTGCTTCCGCAAACTTACCCGACTTTTTAAAAACCTTGGAACCGAAGTAAAGAAATTCATCGTCTTCCGGATAAGAAATGAGATACACTTCCAGGTGTTCCTGAGCTTTGGAATAGTTCCCTATCTTATAATATAATTTGGAAAGATCTTTGTGTAGTTTGGAACTTGCATTCGGTTCCGTTTCCATAAGATCGAGTAACACTTGAATGGATTCGGAAAAACTTCCTTTGGTGTATAGTTTCTTCGCCTTACGGAATTTAAGTTTTCCTTCGGAAGAGATCCCTGCTTTTTGCGGAACTTCTTCCAAATATCCTAGGCGGATCAGGGAAAAGTCATCGATCACTTCTCCTTTTTCTTCTATCGATTTTAAGATCTTTTTTAAATTTCCTTTGGACAATTCGATGATCTTCAAGATGAAGTTTTCGTCCAGATTGATTTCCCAATCGGTTCCTTCTTCTGGAAGAAGGATGTCGTCTTTTCCGTCGGAACCTGCGAAAATCACATCGCCTGGAAGAAGCTGAAACGCTTTCGTCAAAAGGATCGGTTCCGCACCCAAGGTTCCCAATTTTCGATAAGAAGCATCCGCTTGCAGATAAGAAGCTTTTCCGTCTCTGTACAAAACCATCCAAGGATGTTCTGCGTTTAAAAAATGCATAAGCCCCGTTTTTTCTTCGACGAGACCGATCACAAGAGAGACCAGCATGGTTCCGTCGAACGCTTCGAAGATGCGATGCATTTCCTGGAAACTGGAAATCAACCAACTTTCCGGCGTTAGATCTTGAAAATTGGAATTGTTTTTCGTTCTTTGTACGATGGATTGAAACACGGCTCCGAATACCAATGCTCCTCCCGCACCTTGCATGGATTTTCCCATTGCGTCCGCATTGACGAAGAGTATGTATTTTTTCCCCTGCAGATGAATGATGTGGGAAACGTTGATGTCTCCTCCGATTTCATATTCCTTTTCCTTAAACTCGAATCTCTTTTTTTGTTTCAAAAGAAAATCGACGGATACCAGTTTGCTGGATGCATCTTTGATTCCTAAAGGACTTAATAGTAGATAGGTGAGAAAATAGTCTCCGTCTTGTTGAAACTTGAGTTTCCGAACTTCCTGCAGAGATCGGTTCAGTTCTTCCGTTCGTAAGTTGACCTTCTCTTCCAAACCTTCGTTCAAGGTTTTGATTTCGTCGTACATCCCTCTCAGCTTTTGGATGATGTTGCTCATATAAAAAGCCTGTTGGCCGAAATCGTCTCCCGAAGTGGGAGTGACTACTACGTTGAAGTTTCCTTTGGCAAGTTCATCCAAGGATCTGCTTGTTTCGGTTAATCCTTGTTTTACTGTTTTTGCGACTATATAGGAACAAACGAAAAGAGGGATTACGAAAATGCAGGATACGATGACGATCGGAATCAAAGGTTCTTCCACCATCGTTTCCCCTTTCGCAATCGAGTAGAGCAGATAAGATAAAACGGAAACGGGCAGAGCTGCCAAACTGAAAAAAGCCAGAACGATCCTTTTGAAGTAATCGAATTTGGGGATGTCGGAAGGTTTGATCTCCACGTTTTTGATTTGAGGAAGTTCGAATAACCCTCGTAAGGAGTTTTCTGTGATGAAGTAGTATGTAACGAAAGAGATAGGGGGAATCATCGCAATGGTAAAAATACCCGAACGCACTACGGAAGGAGTGTATTCTACGATATATGTATACAAAGTAACGATGGGGATGACCCCTGCAAACCATCGAATGACGATGATGATTCCCTCGATCAGAGGGTATTTGAAGATATATAATTTAACCGATTTGGCAAAGTCTCTGTTTTGGAAAGTGAATTCGATGTTGGAAGATTGATCTTCGATGTTGATTCTTTCGATTTGATGAAAGAGATGATTGATTAGAAAATAACGAAGGATGGTTCCTAAGATGCCGATGGCGGTCGCAAAAAAGAGACAGAGGGCGACGAAAATCACCCATTTTTCCGTCTCCATCTTTTGAGTGATGATTGCATAATACACAGCGAACGGAACGGGAACGGTATGGGTGAACGCTTCCAGTTTGAGGGTAAGCTCCCAGAATAGGCTTTTTCGATTCACAACTCCACCTTTATTTCTGGTAAACTTGGATAAGTATATACCTAAAAAGATGATTTGTAAATGAGAAAACCGATTCGTTCTTGTTTAGTCTGCGTAGTGAAAATTCTCTATAAAACCCATCACTCCTGAAGCAGGCAGAGGTACACTGAAATAATAACCTTGGCCGATGTGTACTCCCAGTTCTTTGAGAAGGTTGCGTGTTTCTTTATTTTCGATTCCTTCCGCAACCACTTCCATATTCAGTTTTTCCGCCAGATGCACTGTAGAGCCGATGATCGATTTTGTGTTCGGGTTTTTTAAAAGATCGAATACGAAACCTTTATCGATTTTCAATTCTGTGAAAGGAGCTTTGCTCAATTGATCCAAGGAAGAAAAACCCGTTCCGAAATCGTCGATAGAGAGGCCGATTCCTTTCATACAAAGTCTGGTTAAAATTTCCAAAGCTTTAGGATAACCTTCTAATTTCCCCGTTTCAATGAGTTCTATGATGATTTGGTTCGACATCAAAGAATGCTGCTGCATCAACTGAATGATGTCTTCGGGCATGGAAGTGTCCACAAGATCGAAGACGGAAACGTTCACGGAAACCCTTTTGTTGATTCCTTTTTTGATCAAATCTCCGAAAAAACTGCAAGCTTCGTTGAGTAGGTGTTTGGTGAGTTCTCCCAGGACATTGTATTTGGAAACGAAAGGAAGGAACTGATCCGGAAAAATAATACCTAGATCCGGGTGAAGCCATCTAACAAGCGCTTCAAATCCCACGATTTCCTTTGTTTTGAGATTGATCTGTGGCTGGTAGTAAAGAACGACTTGTTTTTTTTGGATCGCATCCAAGATGTCTTCTTTTGAGAAAGTGAATTCTTTTTTTTCCGTTTTGTTCGCTTTTTTTGTCATCTTGCCCGCTTGGGCGATCAGGTTGGCGATTTGAGCTATGGAAAACGGTTTACTAAGGGTTCCCAATACGTTCAATCCGTACGCTTTTGCAACTCTTTCCGCACTGGCAAGCACGGATTGGCTGTGACCGCTCATCAGAACGATAAAGGCTTCCGATTTGGCTTCTCCCAAATAACGCAGAATCTCCACTCCATCCACGTCCGGCATAAATAAATCGATGGTAATGAGATCGATTTTAGGGGAGTAGGATTCGAAGAGATCCGTAGACTTTGTCAGCTGAATGACATCATCGATTCCCAGTTCCTTGAATACGTCCGCAAGGAATTCGTTTAAATCGGGCTCATCATCTAGTATTAACGCAGTATTGATTTCCATTTCATTTGCCCATCACTTGCTTTATGAGTTCTTCCAATTCCTTGGATTTATAGGGTTTGTTGAGAAAATTAAAATTGGACAGATCCGTATATTCTCTTTTTCTCAAATCCCCTGGAAAACCAGATGTTAGTATAATCTTAATATTCGGATATTCTACTTTAACTATTTCCGCAAGACCCAGTCCGTCCACCTTCCCCGGCATCATAATATCGCTGATCAAAAGATCCATTTTACGGATGGATAACACTTCCAGTGCTTCCTGTGCGGAGGTTGCCGTAACCGTTTGAAAACCCAGATCATCCAAAAGTTCTTTCGCTATGTCCAATATATTCACCTCATCATCAACTAATAATACTTTGCCTTTGTATTTTTTGGGAACTCCCGATTCCTGAATCGTTTCTTCCGCTTCCGGTTCTTCCTTTTTATCAGACTTTACGGTAAGAGGAAGATAGAGTTTGAAACAAGTACCTACGTCCACTTCGCTGTAGACTTTGATTTGTCCTCCGAAATGTTTTACGAAACTGTAGATCGTGGAAAGGCCGAGACCAGTACCTCTGCCTGCTTCTTTGGTAGTGAAAAAAGGTTCGTAGATTTTGGAGATATTTTCGGGGGGGATTCCTCTGCCCGTATCGATGACTGCGATCTCCACGAAAGAATCGGCAATTCCTTCCGAGTTTTGCAGTTCAGGAAGAATGTTTCTGGAAACTTTATCGGTAATAATGATTAGATTGCCGGAATTTTCCATCGCATCCCTGGCATTGATCGCCAAATTCAAAATTGAATTTTCCAAATCGTTTTTATCCAGATAAACATACAAAGGTTCTTCGTTCAGTTTGAATTTGATATCGATATGTTTTCCTAAAACTCGTTCCAGAATTTCGCTCATATTCCAGAGGACTTGATTGATTTCAAAGATGCCGGGAGTGAGAGGTTGTTTTCTTGCGAAAGCCAAAAGTTTTTGAGTGAGAAGGGCGCCTCTTTCCACAGCCTTCTGTGCGTTGGCAATTTGTTTCACCATCCCATGTTCGGCGCCGTTCATTTTTCTTTCGATGAGTTCCAAGTTCCCGCTGACGATCGTCAATATATTATTAAAATCGTGGGCGATTCCTCCTGAGATTTGGCCGAGGGCTTCCAGTTTTTGGGATTGTTTCAGTTGCTCTTCCACTTTGATTTTATTGGTAATGTCTCGGATGGTTCCTGTAAAATAAGTTTGGCCGGAAAACTCCCATTCGGTGACAGCAAGATCGGCGGGAAATAATTCTCCGTTTTTTCTTTTTCCTGTGATTTGTCTTCCGTAACCGATGATTCGTTTCACGCCTGTAAGCCGATAGCTGTCCAGATATTGGTCGTGCTGGGAATGGTCCGGTTCCGGCATCAGTATGTTGACATTTTGGCCGATGAGTTCCGATTCATGATATCCGAATGTTTTTTCCGTCGCCAGATTGCATTTTTGAATGGTTCCTTTCTGGTCGATGATCAAGACCGCATCCAGAATCGTTTCCAAAATGGTCCTCAAGCGAATTTCGTTTTTGATGAGAGAGGCTTCGTATCGTTTACGGTCGCTGATGTCTTGTTGGGTGCCGGACATAAGCAGTGGTTTGCGGTCTTCCGACCATTTTGTTATTTTTCCCCTGTCCAGAACCCAGACAGTATGACCTAATTTATGTTTTACGCGAAATTCCGCTTCGTAATAAGGGATTTCGCCGGCGATGTGTTTTTCTATGATTCGATTGATTCTTTCCAGATCTTCTTCGAAGGTGAACTTTTCCAAAGTGTTGAAACCTGCTTCTCCCAGCTCTTCCAGTTTATAGCCTAACATCGCAGCCCATCGTTCGTCGAAAAGAGTCTCTCCTGTCGTAAGGTTCCATTCCCAGGCGCCCACATTCGCACCTTCGAGAATGTTCTGTAGCCTTTGTTTTTCCGAGAGAAGTTCTTCCTGAAGTTGTCTTCTTTCTGTGATGTCAATACCGGTAGTCAGTACGTAATCATCGTCTTTATAAGTGAAAAGTTCGGAGGAGTAAAGGATTACTTTGGGAAGACCGAACTTGTCGCTGATGGTCAGTTCGATATTTGTAACCTTCTTATCCTTTCTGATGATGTCGTACAATTCGTTTCTTAATTTTTCCGAAATGATTCCTAATTCGATTGCCGTTTTTCCGATGGTCTCTTCTAAAGTGTAACCGAAAATTTCCGTCCAAGCGGAGTTTGCTTCTATCATTTTTCCTGAGTTGATGTCGGAGATCAGCATAAAGGCGGGGTTAGTGAAAAATGCCTTTTCGAATTTATCTTCACTTTCCTTTAGGCGGGTCTCAATGGTTTTGATTCCCGATAGATCTTGAATGACCATCACAAGATAGTCGAATTGATTTTTTTCATCGTGAACCGCAGAGACATGAGCAAGTCCCCAGAAGTAGTTTCCGTTTTTTCTGATAAAACGTTTTTCTATGGAATACTTATCGATGGTACCTTCCACTAACTCGTGTTGGTAGTTCTCACTGAGATAATAATCTTCCGGGTGGGTGATGTCTTTGAAGCTGAGGTGTTTGAGTTCTTCTTCCGAATAACCGAGCAGTTCCTGAAATTGTTTATTGGAGCGAATCCAGGTTCCGCTGGGGTAGTAATGGACGATTCCTGCAGCGGCTTGTTCGAATGTGGAGCGAAACAAGGTTTCCGTTTCTATCTTCGCTTTTTCCTCACTTGCTTTGGCTTCTTTGAGATCGTGTCCAACTTGTATGATTCCCAATAAAGACCCCTTTTCATCTTTGCATTGGGTGAGTTCCCAATCCTTCCATCTATCCGGATGAGTAGGATCGTATTGTTTTCGGAATTGAACCGCTGTTTTGGGGTCATGCGTACATTTTTGAACCGCTTTGATGAATTGAGAGCGATCGGAAGGGTGCACTAAAATATGAAAAGGGGAGTTTTTAGGGTTCTCATGACCGCTTGGGGTAAAGTTGCGGATGAAATGTTCGTTTGCATAAAGAATATCCCCGGAAAGATTGATCAGAGTCGCATAATAAATTTTCGAGTCGGCCAGCCAGTCAGGAAAGAGTTCTTTGTAGTTCATGCAGCATTTTATCCCCAAGGGTCTAAATTTCGGAAAGACACACTCAACTAAATACGTAGATAAACTTTATAATTTTAGAATTGGAATCGATTCATTGGAAAAAAGAAATCATTTTATCTCACCTAATCTAGAATTATACGAGGTACAGACTGTACCCTGGAAAGCCTGTTAGGTTTGGGGAAAGTACTAAAAACTCAATCAATTAAGAAAGCTGTTAGTTTTTGAAATAGAAAGAAAGCAGAAAGAAGCTTTCTTGGGCCTTATCACAACCTAAGGCGGGGCAGACTGTCTCTTGGAATAGATTATGTCTCACACTAAAGTCTCAAACGAATTCGTTTTTTCTACCTGCCCAAAACACTCGAATCGATTTTTTCCTTTCAGGTTAGGCGCCCGCCCCTTCGGGGCCCGAGCTACTCCGGGCTCCGCGTAGCCACGCTCCGGTCGCTTCGCGACTTCCCCTCCATATCTCTGGTCGAAGAACAGATTTAGGCAGAAACATAGATCTACCATTTTTCTAATCGTTAATAAATCACCTATCTTTTGTTATTGTAAATAAAGCCCTGCGCCAGGGATCGTAGCGGGAATCTTCGCGGATGCGAAGATTCGGAGCGGAGAGCACGGTCGGAACCGGATTCGTTTTGTATCAACAAACGAATTCGAGGCGCCAAACCTCCTTTTCCCTCACCAAGGAATTTCTTTTTTATCCCTGAGGAAAGTTCCGTTCGGGCCGGAATCGGGAAGAAGTGCCGCCCATACGATGGTTTCCGCACCTTGTTCTATGGAGCGGCTGGCGTTCGGACCTCCCATATCTGTTTTCACCCAACCTGGGCAGACAGAATTCACTTTTATATTTTTTCCTTTTGTTTCCGCAAAAGTCATTTTGGTAAGCGCATTGATCGAAGTTTTTGAGATGCGGTAGGCGGGGTAACCTGCGTCCATATCGGAAAGTTGTCCCATCCCGGAGCTAACATTTACTATACGACCAAAGTTATGTTTCATCATCATAGGAAGAAACAATTGAGTGAGGCGAAGAGGACCAATTACATTGGTTTCGAAAGTACGCACCATTTCTTCTCTTCCCGTTTCGAAGAAATTTCCTTTGTCCGCAAAGATTCCTGCGTTGTTCACTAGAATCTCCAGTTTGCCGTAACTTCCTTCTATGAATTCGTAAAGTTCCATCAGACTTTTTTCCTTAGAAACATCCAATAGAAAGAAATCGGATTTTCCTCCCGAATCTTTTATGATCTTTCTAGTTTCCTGACCTTCCTCTTCGTTTCTGGAAGTGACGATCACTATAACACCTTGTTTGGCGAGGTCGATGGCAACTTGTTTTCCGATTCCTCGATTGGCTCCCGTAACAAGAGCGACTCTGTCTTTATGGATCATTCTGATTTCTCCGTAGCGGCATTATATTAGAATCTGCGGAAAAGAAAGTTTGGCTTAAAAATTAAAAAATCATGGAAAAACTTTCTCTCTTGCCTTTTTCAAAAAAACGTTTATAAACCCGGAGGGAATTACCAGCCCCGAATTTCCTCCTGTTTGGTAACCCAAATGAGAACGTTGGATTCCGATGAATTCACCATTTTTGGTAAACACACCTGAACCGGAAGTGCCGGGATCAGAAAGGCCGAAAGTTTGAATGAAAGGGATTTGAGGGTAAGTAGGATCGACTCCCAATCGATTCGTATGAGAAATATAACCGGTTTGATAGGAATGATCCAATCCGTAAGGAGAACCGAAAATATAAATCTCTTCTCCCGGATGTAAATCCTCTCTTGCTTTGGAAGAGAAAGGAGGAGAGGAGAGTTTGATGTTCTTAGGTTTGAGAAGAGCCAGATCGAGGAGAAATTCCATATATAAAATTTCCACTTCCTCCAATTTTTTATCTTCGGTGCTGATTC
>VFQU01001756.1_pt1 | contig 11786 bp, 13 predicted proteins | sample 3512311 | NCBI WGS metagenome assembly VFQU01 (sample SAMN10412377, study PRJNA504923) | tailings metagenome | isolation source: Relicate 3 Philex TSF3 active mining site | place: Philippines: Tuba, Benguet | collected 2017-08-29 | reverse complement strand
ATCCGGGCGTATTCTTAGGACAGGGAAAATAAAAGATGAGTCACTCTTATACATTGCTAGGTGCTCAAATCTTTACGTCGGGAAAACCTTCCTTGGCGGACATCAAAATAGAAAACAATTCCATTGTTTCCGTTTCCCCTTCTTCGAATCAGAATGCTACGGAGGGAAACACAAGCGCAGTCTCCCTCGGAGGAAAAAAACTCTATCCCGGTTTTTTCAATTCCCACGACCATCTACTGGCAAGTTATCTTCCTAAAGTGGGAGGAAGCACTAAACACAATTCCTGGCTTGCCTTCGACAATCTCTACAAATCCTCCGGAGTTTTTGCGGAAAGACAACAGTTAGAATCGGAATTATTATACTTTTTAGGATCGTATAAAAACCTGATCGCGGGAGTCACCAGCGTATTCGACCATATCCCCCACCAAGTTCAGGCTCCTTTTGTGGGAAATCTGCCGGTTCGATTGATCAGTGAGTACACATTGTCCCATTCTTTGGGGAATTACAGTTTGGGATGGGGAGAAGGCCCCGCCTTAGAATACAGAATCGCAGAGTCAACTAACAAACCATTTGTGACTCACTTGGGAGAAGGTTTGGATGAAGATTCCTTAACCTCCCTCAAACGTTTGGAAAAAGCGGAAGCCCTCGGACCTCATTCCGTTTTAGTTCACTGCCTCCCCTTCGGACCCAGAGAAGTGGAAAAAATCGCGAAGGCAAATGCAAGTGTAGTATGGTGCCCGACAAGCAATCTTCACATTTTCGGAAAAACAACTAACATCAAACTCTTCCTGGAAGCAGGAGTGAACGTCTGTTTGGGAACAGATTTTTCTCCTTCAGGTTCCCTGCACTTAATGGAAGAAATGAAATTGGCCAAAACACTTTACCAAGACTTGTACGAGGAAGAACTACAAGAATCGGTACTTTTGGATTGGGTGACCAAAAATCCGGCAAAAGCATTTCGCCAAAATCTTTTGGGAGAAATCAAAGAAGGAAATCTTGCGGATTTACTTGTCTTGGAGGATGAAGATTCCTCAAAAAACGAAATTTCCGTTTCCCAATTGAATCCCGGCAAAATCGATCTAATGATTGTAGACGGCTCCCCTATCCTGGCGTCCCCTCATTATAAAAAACTTTTTTCCGATCTTGAAATAGATACGGAAACCATATCCTTAAGCGGCAAAGATAAAATTGTAGCGGGATCGCCCAAAAGACTTCTGGAACAAGTTTCTGCAAGCGTTGGATACAAAAAGGAATTGGCTTTTTTACCTATTTTTTGAAAATGAAACGCTAAGAGGATTACCTTGTCAGGACCCATCGTTCGTAACTACAAAGGCGGTTCCATTGTCTACTTTGAAAAGGACAAAGCGGAAGATATTTTCGTGCTTCAAAAAGGACGAGTTGTTCTCACATATACAAACATCAACGGGGTAGAACTTAAAGAAGATGTAAAGATAGGAGAATTCTTCGGCGTCAAAAGTGCGTTAGGAAGGTATCCCAGAGAAGAGACCGCTCAAGTCATCGGCACCGCAACCGTCCTGGTCTTTAAGGTTCCCGAATTCGAAAAGTTCGTAAGCGACAAAACCCACCTCATCATCAAAATGTTGAAGGTATTTTCCAGCCAACTTCGCCAAGTACACAGACAAGTAAGAGAGATTTTAGGACAAGGCGAGGCTAAAAATCCAGCTTTCGAACTTATGAACGTCGCAGAAGTATTTTATAAAAACGGAAACTACGAACATGCGGCTTATGCGTTCAATCAGTATCTAAGTCATTATCCTGACGGACAGTATGTAGACCGAGCCAAACAATTATTAGACTTAGCGAGCAGAAAAACTCCTTTCCCTCTCACCGTACCAGAGTTAGTTTATAAGCCGGAACCGGGAGCGCAAAACGGCAAACTACAAGAAATGCTGAAAACGATGGCGGTTCAAAAAGAAAACAATGTGTCCTCCGTCGATCCGAATTCCATCCAAGCCCTTTACGATAAAGCCTCCACTTTTATGAACGCAGGAAAGTACGGAGACGCTTCCGATATTTTCAAATCCGTTTCGGAAAGAACCGATTCAGTCACTCAAGAAGAGGAACAATTCGTAGAAAACTCACTCTTCTATATGGGAAAATCTTCCTTTAAGTCGGGAGATAACTCTTCCGCCATTTCCATTTTCTCTGGTTATATCAAAAAATACCCGAAAGGACAACTTCTCAAGGAAACGGTTTATCACCTAGCGCTCGCTACAGAGGCTTCCGGAGAGAAAGAAAAAGCGATTCAATTGTACCAAAAAGTGGCCATCCTCCCTCCTTTGGACGACAGCATCTCAGAAGATGCCAAACAGAAGATCAAAGGAGTAAAATAATATGAACGACCAAATGCTGGAAGCAATGTTCGGAAAGTTCGGTAAAGTGTTCGAACCGAACGACGTATTGTTTTGCGAATATGAGCCAGGAAACGATTTTTATCTTATCAAAGAAGGTAAGGTAAAAATCACCAAAACGATAGGAACTTCCATCAAAACTTTGGATGTTTTGGAAGCGGGAGATATCTTAGGAGAAATGGCGATCCTAGAAGAACAACCTCGTTCCGCCACTGCAATCGCTGTCACAGAAGTCAAAGCACTCAACTTCAACCGTGCTAACTTCGAAATGCTGATGACCAAAAACCCCGCATTGGCGATGAAACTGCTTCATATATTCTCTTTCCGTATCTACGATCAAAAGAGAAGGCTAATGATTCTGCTTATGGACGATATCACCGGAAAGGTATGCGATGTTTTTCTTATGCTTTATGAAAAACAATACACTAACGATGTTTACAGTGAAATCGTTTTGACGGCTACAGTGGATGATATCGCAAGCTGGTGTGCTCAACCGGTAGGAGAAGTCCAAAAAGTAATTATGCAGTTCGTAAAAACGGGCAAACTCGATTTATACCCCGACAAAATTGTAATTCACAATATCAACGATTTCCAAAGGATTGTGAATCAGAAAAGAAAACCAGGTTAAGCTCCCGTAGCTCAGGTGGATAGAGCGATAGTTTCCTAAACTGTGCGCACAGGTTCGAGTCCTGTCGGGGGCAAAAAATATGTCCGAACCAAATACACTTCTATACTACCTGAAACGTTCTACCGACTTTTTAGAAAAAAAAGGGATTCCCAATCCCAGAGTTGACGCAGAATGGTTGTTAGCTGACTTACTAAATCTTCCCAGAATCAAACTTTACTCTCAATTCGAAATGCCTCTAGATCCCAAAGAAATAGAGGTTTATAGAGAAAGAATTGTAGAAAGATCCAAAAGAAAACCGGTCGCATACATCACCGGCAAAAAAGGTTTTCATAAATTCGATTTTTACGTCAACGAACACACATTAATCCCTCGCCCTGAAACGGAAGAACTGGTGGATTGGTTTCACAAGGAATCGAAAATACTTTTCCCGGATAAAACAGATCTAAAAATTTTGGATTTATGCACAGGTAGCGGATGTATTGCGGTCTCCTTGTCCAGGCTTCTACCCGATTCTGAAATTTGGGCCAGCGATATTTCTCAAGAAGCATTGTTAGTTGCCAAGAAGAACGACGAAGAAGTGACTCCTCCGGGGCGAACTCCGGTTCGTTATATAGAGTCCGATCTCTTTCAAAAAATTGACACGAATCTAAAATTTCATGCGATTCTTTCGAATCCCCCTTATATCCCTTCCGAGGAAAAAAAAGAAATTATGGAAGATGTCCTGAATTTCGAGCCACACCTTGCCTTGTTCATTGATGATTTCAAAAATTTCCACAAACCTTTGTTAGAGACAGCGATCACCTATCTGGAAACAGGAGGGATTTTGGCACTGGAAACCCAGCCCGATTTCGCCGACTGGCTTCTCCAAGAAGGGCAAAATTTAGGTTACCGAAGCGGAACCATCAGAGAAGACAGCTCTCAAAAACAGAGATTTGTGATCCTAAAAAGATAAAAAGGTGCAAAGAATCGGTCAAAAAAGCGAAAAGAAAAAACTAAGAAAAACTCTTTTCGCAAAACGAAGGATCTGATATAGGGAGGAAAGGGACTGCCCACGAACCACTCCCCTCCACCCTAACTCGGGCGGGGGCTTTAAGATTCACACCACCACCTAACTCTGAATAACCCTCTGGGCGCCTCGAAATCAAACTTCATCCTCAACTTTTTTCTACTTCTCGAACGGGCTATCCGCTCCAATCAAACGAAACAGGATGTTCCGCGACCGAGAACTTGAGATAGATTTCGTTTGATTTCCGCTTCTATCCCTGGCGCAGAAATCAATCTAAGGCCCGCTCACGCACCTGGTAGAGTAAGCGCCCGCTTTGGAATACATATTCGTAATTCCTGTATTCGAGTTTACGATGAATGCATTCCCATTGGCGGATGCATTTGTAGTGCTGGACCAATAGACATTCGAAGAATTAGGAAAAAAGGAAGAATCAAAAACAACGCCTGTTTTGCCGTAATTCGTAAGACTCAGCAATTCGTTTTTATTGGGAAGCCTCCAAGACCTGCCGGCTAAACCTAAAGAATTACATTCATTCAAAGCTTGTTGCCAAGTGCGCCCAACGGGGGAGGCGGGACTACAGCCAGGATAACTTTGACCGTAACTGCATGTCTGCCAAATCAAACGAGTGAATTTATCTTTAACTGTCCCATTTCCGTAATCCACATAACTAAAACTTGGTGAAATAGAATCTCCTCTGACACAGCGAACATACCTTGTATTGGCACCGGTAGCGGAAGTGTCTGCGGAACTAGTCTGAAAACTGATGGTCATTTTATTTCCAGAGGTGGCGACATCGTCGGTGGAGGTCCAATATGGAGTGGAAGTATTGGTTCCGGGAAAAAAAGTTCCGTCAATGAAAGGAGTCGCTCCTACGCCCTGGTCCATGATCGTATACAGTTCATAGACGGAAGGAAGTCTCATTCCAATCGCCTGACAGCTGCTCACAGCATTTGTATACGTATAAAGAACGTTCCCCGTAGCACACCCTACACCGGAACTTCCCAAAGTACATTTTCCCCACAGAAGCCCAGTGGTAATATCCAAAATAGTTCCGTCCCCTTTGTCTTCGTAACCTCTTGCCAGATAATAACGAAAATCCCCGTCCTGTCTGGGAAAGGTAGCGTCACCGCAGGAAATGGAAGTGGTTAGATTATAACATAAGGACTGATTCGTGCGGATCAGCCCAAGAGCATTCCCTCCCAAAGAAACCACCTGGATTTGAATGACCGTAGAGCCGGGTTTTCCTGAAACGGAAGCATTTATCGAATAACTCGTATTTGTTTGAAGAGAAACGGGAGCTCCGGAAATGGAACAATCCGAACCTAAGATCAATCCGGAAGGCAAAGAGGGAGAGGAAGAACAGGAAGTGATTTCTCCAGAGTTTGAAGGAATCATAGAATCCACATTCGCCAAACGATATAAAGTATAAACGGATTCGGCGTAATTAGGCCCTGGTCCGGAAAGACAATACCCGCTCATCACACATTTTACGAATTGAGTAGGTAAAAAAGATTTTGACCTGCCGTCTTCGGAATGATTCAAAACGGGAGGATTGCAAAAAGAATAAAGAAGGGAAAATAGAAGAATAAAAACGATTCTAGGGAGCACCGAGAGAATGGTGTTTTCAAAACGATCTAAGGTAAATCAATTTTTGTTCCCCTTACAGGGGTTCGGGTCGTAGGAAAGAAATTTCCCGGCCAATCCCCGCCGAAGAACGGCGGCAAACAACCGGGAAAGGAAGAAAATGTTAGATCATATCCTTCACTTCAGCTTTTTCTTCTTGGAGTTCTTTCAAAGTAAGATCGAACTTTTCTTTTCCGAAAGAATTTAATTCCAAACCTGTTACGATTTCGACTTTCTTTCCATCGGAACGAAGAGGGTATCCGAAGATCAGACCTTTGTCCACTCCGTATTCACCGTTGGAGTAAGTAGCGGCGCTGAACCAATCCCCTGCTTTTGTAGGAGTTACGATATTATGAACCGTATCTACAACTGCATTCGCAGCGGAAGCAGCGGAAGAAGCTCCTCTGGCAGCAATGATCGCAGCTCCTCTTTTTTGTACTGTAGAGATGAACTCTCCTTTCAACCATTCGTGGTCGGAGATCGCATCCGTAGCAGGTTTTCCGTTGATCTTAGCATTGTAAAAATCAGGATATTGAGTAGCAGAGTGGTTTCCCCAAATCGCAACATTGGAAACATTTTTAACGGCAACTCCGGCTTTTTGCGCCAATTGCGTTTTCGCACGGTTTTCATCCAAACCGGTCATTGCAAACCAACGATCGGAAGGAACTCCTTTTGCGTTGTTCATAGCGATGAGTGCGTTCGTATTACAAGGGTTACCGACAACAAGAACTCTTACGTCGGAGTTAGCGTTCTTTTCAATCGCCTTTCCTTGTGTCGTAAAAATTCCTCCGTTGATTTTCAAAAGATCCCCTCTTTCCATCCCCGCCTTTCTAGGAACGGAACCGACAAGAAGCGCCCAATTGATGTCACGGAAAGCTTCGTCGATATTGGAAGTCACCGTAACTTTTTGAAGAAGAGGGAAAGCGCAATCGTCTAACTCCATAATCACGCCTTTTGCAGCAGGAAGAGCTTGCTCAAGTTCCAATAATTGAAGTTCTACGGCAGTGTCCGGACCGAACATTTGACCTGAAGCGATTCTAAACAATAACGCATAACCGATTTGGCCGGCTGCCCCTGTAACTGCTACTTTAACTGTATTACCCATTTGAGTTCTATTTCTCCTAATTAATTTTTTAACTCTTTTTGAATGATTTCATCGAAACTCTCGAACGGCAAAGCGCCGGAAACGAAGATTCCGTTGATAAAGAAAGCGGGAGTTCCAGTCACTCCGACTTTTTGACCGTCTTCGATATCCGCTTCGATCTCCGCTCTCAACTTGTTTTGGTCTTTCATACAAGTTTGGTATTTACTTTCGTCCGCACCTGCTTTTTTAACCAAATAATCAACATTAGATGCTGCTAAATTTCCTGAATTTTCGAAAAGCGTATTGAACACTTTCCAATAAACATCCTGTCCTTGTGTCAGAGAGCAGTTGGCTGCAATATGCGCATACATAGCGTCTCCATGGAAAGGAAGAGGGAAATCACGGAATACCCAGCGGATTTGATCCTTATATTTTTCACGAAGTCGTTGGTTTACGTCTTGGCTTCTTTTGCAGAAAGGACATTCGAAATCGGAAAATTCTATGATGGTGATTTTTGCGTTCTCAGGACCGAGAGTAGGATTCCCTTTCGTTTCCACAGGAACACGAACAGCTTCCGCTTCTTTCACAAGACACTTCACAGGATATTTAGTAACGATCTGTTTATAGATCTCTCTGCTGTGTTCTTGTTCTTGTTGATTTTTAAGGTAACTAACGATTCTCTCCCGAGCGGCAGCCAAAGGAATTCCACCTAACTGGGATTTATTTGCATTATAAACTTCTTGGATCTGAACTTCAGTAGGTTCTACGGGAGAAAACCCTTGTTTCAAAACTTCGGAAGGTTTGATATTTTTTTCTTCTCCGACGATTTCAAACAACTTCTCTTGCGCGAATTCGCCCAAAGTGTTTTTGATCAAAGTCGCATATTCCGACTGAAATTTCGAGTAAGCGATCGGGGATGTTTTTTTCACATCGCTCAGATCGTAAGTTTTTCCTCCAATAGAGACTGCATCTTGATTCAAATTTGCAGAGATAAAGGAAGGAAGGGAGATTCCGGACAAAATTGCCAATAGGACGATCGCACCCAAAGCCAATTTGGAAAAAGGCTGGTCGATCCATTTTTGAGTATTAGTTTCCATCACAACCAGGTTCTTACCTGTAAATTGCCAGAGCAAACGGAAAAAAAGTCGGCTTGAGGTTCGAAAATCCTAAAAAAAAAGCAAATTTCCTCAATTCATTTTGGGTCTGTCCGATGATCTAAAGGAGAGAAAAGGATTTCTCTCAAAGGAACCTAAAACGGAGGTTGGGTATGAATATTACACCCGCAAACGGGGCAAACCCGGGAGTCGTCCCACAAATTCTACCTTCCCATCTGGGCAAACAGAATGGAGAGGACAGTTCAGGAAATCCGGTTCCCCAAAAACAGGATCTTTCCGTAAATTTGTCCGAAAAACAGAAGGAAAAAGATAAAGAAACGGAAATCAAGCCGGAAGATTTATTACTCAAACCTACTCCCCTTCCTTTGGAAGAAAGGATGAGCCAAATCATCTCTGCGGAAGAAGTGAAAGATCTTTTATCCTTGGTGACGAGAGCACCTATGGAAGCTCCGAAGGACGAACATAAAGTAGACGTAAAAAGGTAAACTGTTCTGTTTCTTTTTGCCATAGCCACACAGGACAGTTTCATTTTTATCTTAGTAGGGGTTCTGATCCTATCGATCTTAGGACTCTTGGCAGTTCTGTACCAACAATTCATTCATCCCATCCTTTCCAGAAAGGAATCCGACAGATACATTCCCGTTCAAACGGGAGATCATTACGATCTGGTGGTAGACGAGCTCACAAGATACGGGCAATTCACCGTAGGATGCAAAACGGGAAATATCGCCACAAGATGCAACGCTATCACGGAAGATCATTTGATCTTTCAGATTAAAAAAGCAAAAGATAGCGAAGATTATTCGATCACAGTATTAAAAAACGCACCTACTTTCTATAAACCTCCCCGCATGGAAATTTATTCCAAAATGGAAGCCAAAGAAACTTTCGACTCATACGAAATCATAGGCCATCCTGCGGAATTCAGAATCTCCGATAAAATCGAAAAAGAAAGGATGGTGAATTTCATAGAAGTCTCTCTTACCTCATCGTTTTACTTCAATAAGTTGGGAAAAGAAAGAATGAAATTCACATTCACCATAGGCAAAATCCAACCGGGAATCAACCGTAAGGTGAAATTCAGAGACGATACTTATGCTTTTGGTAAGGAAGAAGACGATTCAGAATGATCTCACACTAAAAGATCAAAAATCATTACATAAATATAGAAAGAACGGAAGAGTATGAATCCATAGACAAAAAAGAAGAATCCCTATAAAAATCAAAACTGCATTTTCTTTCCATTCCAACATCAAAAAAATCAATCCGGAATACAAAGCCGCTTCGATCAAAGAAATCAAAAACAAAAGAATATACAGGCTTCCAAAGAGAGAAAAAGCAAAAACGACAATGCAAGGTTTTTAGGAAAAAACTTCATTTCTAAGGGAAAATTCTACGGAACCCGCAGGTAAAATATCAATGAAAAGAAATTCTGGTTCCCAGATGATCCGGCTGGATTTTCTGCAATTGGAACTCTATTTTTAAATCATTCATCACGTTTCTAATCTCGGATTCCAATTTAGGAAACATGGAATTCGCATTTTTTCTCTCCGCAAATACAAGAAGGCTCGGACCGGATCCGGAGAGACAATGCCCTACTCGATCTTTTTCGAAAATTTTCAAAAGAGGAAACAAAGGAGATGCAGGATGAATTCGATAAGGAGTATGTATTTTGTCTTCCAAAGCGACAAGCAGATCACTGAACCTTCGTTTGTCGAGAAAATGCATCCAAGCACCGATGCGGGAAAGATTAAAAATCACATCCGCAGTAGGATATTTTGCGGGAAGAGTTTTGCGGCTTTCTTCCGTCGCCACAGTGAATTTAGGAGTGAGAACGAATAAAGAAACGGAGGAAGGAAATTTTTTGCGAAAGTAACGCAAAGGTTCTCCGTGAGTAGAATAAGCGAATACGAATCCTCCCAAATACGCAGGGAGAGTGTTGTCCGGATGGCCTTCCCATTCTGCCAAAAACTGCAAAAACTCTTTTTCACTCGGAAGAGGAACGGAGAGTTTCAACTTGGAATGCACTTCTCTTCCCAAACAAAGTCCAGCAACAATAGCGGAAGCGCTGGAACCGAGCCCTCCTTTCAAAGGAAGGGAAAGATTCATTTTACAATGATAAGTCGGTATGGATTCGTTCGGTAAAAAATGATGGAAATAATCTTCGTAAGCTTCCCTGACCAAATCTTCTTTGGGAGAAAAAGGAGGTTCTTCTCCGTTTTTCAAAACAACGGAATAGTCTTCTTTTCCTAAAAAAACGAATTCGAACTCGTTGTATACTTTGAGCGCCATTCCCATCAGATCGAAACCTGGCCCCAAATTGGCGCTAGTCCCGGGAACTTTGATTTTGATTTTAGGAAGGTTTCGCATTCTTTCGCCCAGGGTTTTCTTTCGGTTGGGAAAATCAATCTCTCTTTAGCTCTGTGGATTCCCGAAAAGGAAATAGAAACAAAGAAGAAGCAGGATGTTTTTCTTCTTCAAAAAGGACATATTCACCTAACAAATAGAAAATGACAAACGACTGCGTACTATCCGAGACTTTCGGAACCAAAGAAAAAACGACTCTCTTAGATATCCTTCTGAACAAAAAGAACACACTGTTCATTTATTTTCCCCTACGCCCTCCTCCCTGGCACGACTTATGCAAATAGTATAAAGATTGTGCAGAAGGCCGATCCATTCCTGAAAAAGGGCCTTCCGTGCTGAAAAAAAAGACAAAATGATTAGTTAGGAATGCAGAATATGGTTTCAGAATCTTTCAAACAAATAGATCCGGCGGTACTTCTCTGGAAATCCCTCTACAGACAACCTGAATTTCAAGCGGGAAGCCTAAGACTCAATCAAGACATCACCATTCGTACTTTCAAAAATCAATCCAAAAGATACCTTACTTCGGAAAGATACGAATTCATCACGGCGATGAAAGAATTACTTAAACCGATCGCCACCCTGGATCACGAAAAGGTAGAATATTTAATATTTAGAATTTTTGAATGTTACAATAAAGAAATGGAATATTGGAGAGATACCCATTCCCGTTTTTCCATGGACATTCTCTTTCAGTTCATCGAATTTTTATGCGCAGATTCACCAAAGGAAGATCTATCTGTTCTACTGCAAAAAGAAACGAGTTTGAATCAAAAGGAAGTGGAATCCATCCTTATCCACATCAAAGCGTTCAATAAATTGGGAATTTATTTCAGCAAATCCCCTTCTTTGAAAAAAACGATCGAAAACGGGGAGCCGATCCTTGCTACTTTAGCATCCGCCTATCCTACAATCACTTGGCTGGCTCTCGAATCCATGTTCTATATTTTAGTGGCACAGTATGCACTGGCGAGCAGATACTCTTGCGAGTCTTTGTTACGCGGTTGGATGACGGAATACCGTTTTGATGAAAACCAATATGTAGTTGTGGCAAGTTATTTCCCTCCAGGCACTTCACTTCTGGATTTTAGAGGGAAATATACGAATGCGATTCGAGCCCTGAGAGGAATTTCGGGAGAGAAAAAACCCGATTACGATCTGCTTCTTCTTCGTTCCATAGGAAACTACTTCAGTTCATGGATCGTAAGAGTGGCACATCAAATGGAAAACGGAAGCGGCTACCAAGCCGCTTGATTTCGTTCGAGTTTAGAACTATTCTCCCCACATCTTCTTCAGATCGGAAGCTATGTTCTTTTGCATGGCTTCGTTGGTTCCTCCTCCGATAGAAAGAAGAATCGCATCTCTGTGAAGTCTTTCCACAGGATATTCCCTGCAATACCCGTAACCGCCTAATACCTGTATTGCGTTTCTGGAAACTCTTTCCGCCATTTGAGTCGCCACTAATTTTGCGGAGGCAGCTCCCAACGAATTACGAGCATGAGGAGAAAGTCCGCTGGCCACTTGGTAGACAAGGGCACGAGCAGCCGCATAATCGGCATAAGATTCTGAAATCAATCTTTGGATTTGACCG
>VFQU01001755.1_pt1 | contig 11817 bp, 4 predicted proteins | sample 3512311 | NCBI WGS metagenome assembly VFQU01 (sample SAMN10412377, study PRJNA504923) | tailings metagenome | isolation source: Relicate 3 Philex TSF3 active mining site | place: Philippines: Tuba, Benguet | collected 2017-08-29 | reverse complement strand
ATTTTCATGGAAAAAGATTTATTCTTTAAAGGATTCGTCCAGCTGTCAATGTGGTAGCTCTGTTTCACGAGTAGGTTCTAAAGCTCAACCTTATGCTCTTCGTCTTGTTTCTGGAAATCTACGTTATCAATTAGCCAATATCGTGAGTATGCCGTGTTTGCTCAATTTGATAATGATATTGATGATGTTACAGAGGTATTTTGAATAAAGGTGCTCTTTTAACTGAAACCTTAAAACAAGGACAAATAAACCAATGCCTTTATATCAAGAAATTTTGATTATTATGGCAGCTCTTTCAATTACATTACTCTTTTATTAAGGATTTTAAACGCGATTTAACTCGTATCTGTTCTTATATGAAACAGAGTTATTGAAATTTACTCATGCTGTTGAAGAACGTCGTGATATTTTGAGCCATTCTATGATATATTATTCATGCTGAAAACAAGATTTTGAGGTAAATGATTACCTCTTGCTTTTATCTTAAATAGCTTCGAACCTCATTTCTATAACCTTGTAAACTAATTTTATACGTATAATTACTTGAATGTAGTGTGATATTTTTATTAATTATAATTTAATCTTAAATATGTAATAAAACCTTAAAAATAATGGTCCTATAGTTTAGTGGAAAAACGTGTGCCTCATGAGTTATGTCGGTAGTTCGATTCTACTAGGACCATTAATGCCCATTCGTTTAGTGGTAAGACGTCAGATTTTCAGTTTGATAACGAGAGTCGATTCTCTCATGGGGCATTGTCATTTTATATTATGTAACTTTCAGCTAACACACTAATTTTTTTTAGCCCTAAATATTTACGAAACATTTAACAATAAAAATATAACTGGATTTTTTCGGTTATATTTTAAATAAATAATAACTGTATTTTGGTTGTCTTAAACTATAATGAGTTTGATCCTGGCTCGAGAGAATGCTAGCAACTTACTTGATACATGTAGTCGAACGCTTTAAAAAGAGTGGCGTACGAGCAACAAGGGCAAAGATAGATAATATATAGTCAAGGCAAATCCTTGATAGAAAAAAGATTAAATGCTGTATATATAGTTTTGTGAGATTAGGTAGTTGGTAGGATAAAAGCTTACAAGCCTATGATCTCTAGCTGGTTGAGAGGATGTACAGCTGCGTGGAAATGCAATAAGGTCCGGACTCCCTGGGAGGCTGCAGTAAGGAATGTGAACAATGTGCTAACGCTTGATCTATAATGTTGCGTGGGGGATATAAAAACTACTTGATATATTTTATCACTGAAAATCTATTAGGTATTAATACGAACATAACGTTTAATATTGAAAATCCTCTCCTAGTAAGAAGAAATAAAAAAAGCTGTAAAGTTATTTTAATATTTTTTCTTATTAACTTTTTCAATATGTCATTGTGCTTTTTCGTGAAGGCAAGTTGTCTTAAACCCCAACTTTTATGACTATAATGACTGTAATTAGTTAACTTCTAGCTATATAAAAAGAATTATAGCTTATAAAATGATTGATAGAAGAGTATACTCGAGTAGAAATGCCTTATGCTGCTCTACTTAAAAAATAGAAGCCCGACTAACTTCGTGCAGCAGTCGCGGTAAAACGGGGGGGGTAGTGTTATTCGTGGTGACTGGGCGTAGGGTACGTAGGTGGAGTATTAAAAATTCTGTAAAAGACTGAGGTGACCCCTCTTTAATCAGAATTCACTGATATTCTTGGGTATTATAGGGGTTTATTGAATTCCAAAAGGAAGGGTGAAATTTGTTGATATTTGGAAGACATTCAAAAGTGAAAACATTATCCGATGTAATTCGACACTAAGGTACGAAAGTATGGGGATAAATGGGATTAGAGACCCCAGTAGTCCATACTTAAACAATGAGTGTCAACATCTTACAGTAATATTTTACTGTTGGGGGTTTAAAGCTAACGCGTCGAACACCGCCTGGGGAATGTGGCCGCAAGGTTAAACTCAAAGGAATTGACGGTGACTTATACAAGGGGTGGAGATGTGGTTTAATTCGAATACCGCGCAAAACCTTACCAATTTTTGTATTGACTTTTAGTTGTTGTAAAATAACTGGTTACCTGTATTACGACATCAATTCTGAAAATGTGGGTGTTTCTATGCAAAGCAAGATCTAGCTATTTTCAATTAACGGTAGTCAATGACAAGAGTGCATGGTTGTCGTCAGTTGTGCCGTGAGGTGTGAGGTTAATTCCGAGAAGAACGCAACCCTTATGGTTAGTTTTTTATCGTAGCTTTATATTTTATAATATTTATAAAGTTAGTAATTATTAATTAATAGTTACCGTCATATTAGTAACCAGCCCGCCTTCTACTTGATGGGATTAAGGAAAGGTCACGTCAAATCATTATGGCTTAATAGATTGGGCTACACATGTGTACATTGATGATCGACAAAAGAAGCAATGGCGCGAGCCTGAGCAAACTATAAAAGACATTTCAGTCGAATTGTTCTTTGAAACTCAAGAGCATGAAGCGGAATCTCTAGTAATGTGGATCATTACGCACGGTGAATTAGTACAAAAGTCACGTACAGACCGCCCGTATGCTATGGAAACTATTTATGGTAGAAGTTACAAGGTTGCCAATAACTCAATAGATGTTCTTATTGATTGTGATCATAAGACTAGACACTTATTTGATTTTGTAAACGATCCTTATTTAGGGACTGGAGTAAAGTCGACAGGGTAGCAGTACAAGAATGTGCCGCTGGACATTACATATCTTTAATCTTACGACGGCATTGTACAAATTCATTTTTTATGACCCTATACAAAAAGCATGTGATTAACTACACTGGAAAAGCACTATCGTTCGTTTAGACTTAGGGGGGGTTGGTGTATGGTCGCATAATGGGCTATGACCCAATGGGCTTGGTTCGATTCCAAGACCCCCCAATTATTGGCACTGTAGCTTAATGGTAGAGCGACGGCTTTTAATCGGTTAGATGCAAGTTCAAGTCTTGTCAGTGCATTATCTAATAAAAATTAATCGGAGCGTAGCTAACTGGTAGAGCGTTCGGTTTGGGACCGAAAGGTTGCGAGTTCAAATCTTGTCGTTCGATTTGAAATAATTAAAACTTAAATTTGGAGAAATGAGGAACAATATTGTTTTTAAATTAGGATATAATCTAAAAACAATTAAAATACAAAAGATAACATAATTCTCATGAAAGAAATTTTTTTTTTAATTACATTATTATTTTTAAAAAATTTCCTCTTCAATGATGAATTTATTATCTATATTGTGTTCTCTCTTTTATTTTTTATAATTTATTGTTTATCTGCTGAAAGTGCTACTAATTATTTTAATGAAGAACGTTCTTCATTAAAAAATATTGTATTATCTCATATAACTATAATGAATGATAATACAAAAAAAACTAATGCTGAGTTGTTAGAAAAACAACGTTTACTTTCAGCACAATTTATAAGTAAGGAATAAAATTGTAATGTTAACAAATGCCATATTTATATAACGATTAATTATAAAAACTCGCTATATATATTATAAAGAGTTTTAAAAAGAATAGCAATCAAAAATCTTTAAAGGGTTTGCGAAGGAAGCACAGATTTCTTATGAAGGCTATACAATAGAATTTATCAAAGTAATACATTAACCATAAGATGCCTTTTTGGTAACAATAAAAACGTAAGAAGTTTTTAAAAAACATAATGAATTGACATCTCAGTAGTTATGGATGATTTATAAACCTAGATTTTGTTAGTAGTGGTGAGCGAACGCAAATAGTTTCAAACATTTTATTACTAAGTTAGTAAAATAACGTATATAAGTGTCAACCTTGTAGAAAGTAGAATGTTTGATTTAAAAGAAAGGTATACGGAAGTCTTAGATTGTAATTAGATTGAAGTACCACTTCAACATTAAACACATAAGAAAATCGATAGCGAAAAAGTACGTGAGGGACTTGTGAAAAGTACTCAAAATAAAGAGGGTGAAATAGCATCTGAAATGTCGACTTATAAGCATTTGAAGTTTTTATTAGTAAAAATACCAAAGTACTCTTGTATCATGGATCAACGAGTTAAATAGAAAAGCAAGCTTATAATTTAAAAAGCGTAGGAAAGCAGATTTTAATTTCGTCATAGTTTTTTTATTTAGACCCGAAACTGGTGATCTAATCATTAGAGATTGAAAGAATGTAAAATATTCTGGAGGATGAACCCATTTCTGTTGCATAGCATGGGATGACTTGTGATTAGGGGTGAGGCCAATCAAACTAGGTAATAGCTGGTTTTCTGCGAAATATATTTAGGTATAGCGATAGTTTTGTTTTTAGGTGGTAAGCAAGAAGCAAGGGATAAAGATTTTTAATAAGATTACTTATTCAAACTTTTAAATACCTAAAAATTTATCTATTAGACAGACTTAGACTGCTAAGGGCCTATGTCAAAAGGAGAAGAGTCCTCATTGTAGCTAAGGGCTGCAATAAGATTTAATTTCGAAGATTTTGGAGTGTACGGACAAAATGGATGTAGGCTTTCAAGCAGCATCTTTTAAAGAAAGCGTTAAAGCTCACATTTTGAACAACCAAATTCGAAAATTATAGAATTCTATCTTACCCGATGTCGAAAACAATTATGTTGGTAGCAGAATTTAGTTTTTAATCGATATTTACGTAAGTTTTTATTTTAAATCCATAAGAAGAATGTTGATATAGTAGTTTTTTTAACCTTATTGTTATCGCCTAAGCTTAAAGGTTTTCTGATCTATTCTTGAAAGATTAGAGTTAAACGTCTCTCATGTTTTAGCGAAAGCAACAACAAAGGAGATTTCCGTATAATATTCAAATTTTTTTATATTGCGACAAAAATTTAAAGTTTTCTGCTTGTATAGTTACAGCATTAAATTTCATATTTTTCTAGAAAAAGCAGTAAAAACAAAACGTGTAAATAAAAAACGTACTAAAACGACACTGGTAAGCTAGTAAGATACTTTGGCGATGAATTAACTATACTAAAGGAACGGCAAATTAAATCTGTAACTTCGGAATAAAGATTATACTATCATTGTTGTTTACAAATTGGGATGTGCCTCTTTACGGCGTACCGATAGGATCTCAATGTAAACGACAGTTAAATGATACCATCAACATAATTAAATTTATATAATTCTTAATAACTTGATAACAATAACAAGGTGAAGATTATAATTTAATTATAATGGAGTGATGACACAGAATAGAGGGTAGGACTGTTTATTAAAAACACAGGACTGCAAAATGTAATTATGATGTATAGGTCTGAGACCTGCCCGGTGCCAGTAGCTAAACAATGTTCGATTGTCTTTAAGTTTCTTAATAGATAACACAAAAGTTGAACACCTAAATCACTGGTAAAGGCGGCTGTAACTATGACGGTCTAAGGTAGCGAAATTCCTTGTCAGGTAAGTTCTGACGCGCACGAATGGTAACGACTTCCCTACTGTTCTAGTATAGATTCAATGAAATTGGATTATTGTGAAGATAGATATAGGAATAGCAGACGGAAAGACCCTGTGAACTTTACTATAAGCTTTATTATCTATATCTGAGTTAATATTAAGCATATGATGCATGTTGTTAAGATTCATATATATGAGTTTTAGGCAGACCTGCGAAACATTTATTATGACGGTATAGAATAGATCGTGAATGTTGTTAGTTTGACTGGGGCGGTATCCTCCTAAATGTAACGGAGTGAGCACAAAAGGTTTGTAATGTTTAGATTTATTAAATGATAGCGCAAGGGTATATACAAATTGACTGTTAGAATGACAATTCTTTCAGGGATTTATTTTTTATAAATGGTCCTAGTAATCCAATCTTTACACGTGGGTGTGGGATTGCCAACGAATAAAAGGTATCCGGGGATAACAGGTGATAATTCCTTAGAGACCCGATGACGGAATTGTTCGGCACTCGATGTCGGCTCATCACATCTGAGACTGAAAAGGGCCTCAAGGGTTCGGTTGTTACCGATTAATAGTGGTACGTGAGTGGGTTTAGAACGTGTGAGACAGTTCGGTCCCTATTACTATTTCATAAGACAAAAAAGATATTCTACCTAGTAGAAAGGACTGGTGGGGTGATTCTCTGGTTTTCGAGCTGTGAAAGCAAGCTCGTTCGCTACGAATTTATTATTAATTGTTGAATGCATCTAAACAAGAAATAATTCTTCAAAGTCTTTTTAAACGTTGTAGACTATAACGTTAATAGGCTCATGAAAAGTATATCGCAAGATTTACCTCTGAAAAAAATAGTTCATATTGTATGAATTATCAGAGATCCTGTTGAAAAACGGGTGCTGTAGGTTCTATATATTTTAAATATATGAGAAGCTGTCTATGAGTACTAAGTGTAATATAAATTTTTTATTTTTTCTATAAGATGATTATAAAAAGAAGAACGGGTATTCATTTTGCATAAAAAGTTAAAAAACAACTACACTATGAAAATGTTATGTTGCAATATTGAGTCTAAAGATAACAAATAATTATAAAAACTCGCTATATAAATAAGATGTAAAAAATGTAAACTCGCCTTCGGGCGAAAAAGGCTGCACTATTTCAGAAAAAGTTCGATCCTGGTTCCGCAAAATTTAGTATAATATCTTAAAAGGGTGTGGACAACTCAAAGATATTATGGAAATCATCTAGTCCATTAACTAAAATATAACCAAGTTGGGTGTACAACTTTGCAATTATGAGGGTTAATAAGATGCGAAAATCTGCAACTTTATCATCAAAAAGTGAAGAACCTTTACAAATAAAGTATATGATATAATTTAGTTTATATCATAAATTGCACAAAAGAACATACATTGATGAAGAAGGGTTAAGAGGAAAAACTTTCTGAGATGTTCTTTGCTAGAAGATACGAGTTCTTCCGGAGTAAGAGGTTTTGATTATGTAGCACACGGAAGGGATAATTCGGAAATGGGGAGTTGACTAGACAACGAAAGAGAGGAAATGATGGGGGGCGAATACCCGTTGTTTTCAGGATTTTGTATTGATGATGATGACTTGACGGTTCTTTTCGTTCCCGGGAAACATGCATAAAACATTAAACTTATTATCTTGCTTATATTTATATAAGACTTACTTTTACACAGAAATAACTCGTTTAAAGGACTTTTTGACTGCGACAAATATTGGTATGAGAAAACCAAGTTCACTTTTGTTTATATTAATTGTATTGGGAGGGTACCATGATATAATTGACTATACTAAAAATTAATATTTTCACTTTTATGGATTAGGATAAAGCATATACTTGGTATTACCTTAAATTTTACTCGGTATTGTGTTTTATTTAATAGAAATGAGGTTTAGCATCCACTTTTTGACTTTTTTATTTATAATGTATTATTATTCTCTATTCTCTTCAAAAGAAATGCTAATGATTAAATATTATTATACGAAACCAATCATTATTATGGCAAATTCTTTTTTATTACGTATTTATCATTTATCTTGTTTTTTCTTTTTTTCTTTTATTTCATTTAATTTGTTTAAAAAACGTTTTATTATACGTTTTCTCTATCTTTTGTTAAAAGTCTCCTCCTTTTCTCACTTTAAAGTAGGACAATTACATTGTTGTTGTTCTACACCTCGCATGGGCAGAAGCTTTACCATGGCAAAACAATCAGCTGCTGGACTTTCACCTAAAGATTTTTTTAGTCTTTTTAATTTAATTACATTTACACCACCTTATGACTAAACTTTTTTATAACGATAATACTAATAATTTATATGAGTCTTTAACACAATTATTAACCACAAACGATTTTGCACTCTTTCATGAAAGTACATCAAAAGCTCTTCATTTTGCTAAATATATAGAGGAGAATTTTTCACATAAAAAGAATTCGGAATTAGAAAAAACTAGTAATCAAATTATTATTAAAAATTCTTTTTATGATTTATCAGAAGATGATTTCAATCAAATTTTTGTTAAATTTTTCGTGAAACATTCTCATTTTAAAGAGCGTCAGAATCTTTTGAATAAATTAATAGAAGATATTGTGTCAAAAGTGTTAAAATCACCTAAAAGTAATACGAAATTTATTAAGTTTTGGAAAAATATTTTTTCTATAGAAAATCATCAACAATTTTTAAATAATTATCTAAATAATATTATAGTATCTCAAAAAGTAGAAGATTTTGAACTTAAAATTACACGTTTTAGTATTAATCTTAGTAATGCTATATTTAATTTTATGTTATATAATACTTGTCATGTTAAAGTAATTGAAAAATGTTTTTCTCTTGATAAAAATCATAATATTAAATTATCTGAAAATAAATATCTAATTAATTTTATAACTATTTTATTTTCTGAACATCCTGAAGATTTATTTCCTTTATTAAAAGAAGAAAAAATTAGTGATTTGTATGTACAAAGTACTTTTATGTTGTTTCTACAAGATTTACTTATAAAAAAAGTAGATAATAATACTTTTTATAATACTGAATTAAAAAATATAATTCTCAATAGTCCATTATATAAAAAAAACAGAATTTCTTTATTAAATACATTTAAAACAGAAAAATTGAAAATTGGATATTATTTCGTTAATTTATTAGAAAATTCAGGCTTTTTTGAACGAACTACATCTTTAACCAATCATGCGCTTGTAATTAAACCAAAAGCTAATTTAATTGATGATTTAATTTTAAATTCTACAGAAAAACCTTATTTAACTTTCAATCAACTAAATAAAATAGATTTAAGTCATGATTACAAAAAAATGATAGAAAAGAATAATCAAGACTTCATTCATGAAAATCCAAGAATATCACTTAGTATTTCAGATAATTCTTATCTACACAAAAAAACAGGTATGACACTATCGATAAATACTTTATATTTAAATAACTTTCTACAACGTCTTATCAGCAAAAAAACTGATGAAATGATTTATTCCTTCTATAACATAAATAAAAATATAACAGATTACCTATGTTCATTAAATCCTTTACTAGCAACTTTTGTGAAAAAATTACTTAAGGAAGGTTTCGATTTTTCTTCTTATAAAACAGCATTACCATTAATAAAAGAGTTTGATAATAATATTGCTAATTTATCAAAAATTATTGTAATATTAAAAAACAAACTTGAACATGATTTATCTCCTATAATGTTAAATAGTAAACCTATAAATTGGGATGATTATTTAATAAAAGGGCAATACGATACTATTAACCAAGCATTAAAAAATATAACAGATGTTCTTCAAATTCATAAACAATATTATGGTAATGTTGTCGAGCTTATTAATCGTATTTGTAGTCGTAAAAGTCAATTAATTCTTTTAATAAACAATGCGATTGAATATAGTTTCTTTAAATATTTTATAGTTACAACATATCTTGATTCACGAGGTCGTCGATATGATAATGCTTCTTATTTAAGCATATTCCTGAACCCTAATTCGAAAATGTTTGTAAGTATGTATGATCATAATTTAGGTAAAACTCTTTCTTTAGAAGAACTTCGTATCATAAAAGATTCTTTAGATTTTCCACAAACGAAAGAAAAAGTTGCAGCCTTGATAGATAAAGGCCTTGATTTTTTTGAAGCAGAAAATAATAAAGAGTTATATTTATATATTTTAAGTTACCTTAAATGTGATATTTCTCTTTTAACAAAATTAATTGAGGATGATCACTATTTCATAGATAACAATGATAATGCATTAAATGTTATCGTGAATAATATAAAAAAAAATAAGAAAATATATTATGTACATTCATTAATATATTTTGAACAACTTCGTTTTCGTAATAAACATCACAAACATTTACTTAATTATTATCAAAAAGATGCTTCTACTAGCGGCTATCAAATTATGACAGGTGTTTTAAAAGATGTTCATATGGGTAAAATCGCTAATTTGATAGGTAATGAAAATTACGATATTTATCAAAAAACTCTTAGAGAAGGTTGTTATAGTGATTTTTGTAAATTGAAATCGTTTGTTTCTTCAACACTTGATTGGTTTAATATATCAGATTTTATGTTTAACATTCCTTCTGAAACTTGTCTTAAAAAACAAAATCTAGATTTTAATGATTTAAGTTCTATAAAGAAAACAGAAAATTTCAAAGAATATTTTAAATATTGGATTCTTTTAGATTTGCATAAAGCTATTATAACATCTGATTTTCTGATAAATTTTATAGAATTTATGGAAACTAATGAATTTTCATTAAACAAATCTAACTATGATTTAATAAATAATTGTAATTATGAATGGCTTTTAGATTACTTGTCTTTAAATGAAAAAGATGTTTTAAAAAAATTACAAAAACTTGTTAAATTTCAAGCTAAACCTATTTATAATAAAATATTAGAATTTTTATTTTGTATACGATATGCTTTAACTATAATTATAGCCGTTGATAAACATTTAAAAATTACTGATCAAGAATCATCTATATGGTCAGATCGAGATTTTGTCAAAATAAATGTAATGACAACCTTATATATGTCAACAGCATATGGACGAAGAGAGTCCTATTCCAAAATATTACGCGAGACCTATTTATTAACTAAAAATGCACTTCTAGAACTTCAAGACTTTATTTCTTTTCTAGAAAAGAGTGCTACAAGATTTTTAATTAAGGAAGCTAATACAAATATTTTTAATGAATTTGCTAATGATATTTGTCAAGAAAGTATAACAGCAAATATTCCTATAGTACTTATAAATAGGAATTTGAAAATGACCATTGATCCAAAAATAGTTATAAATAAACAAGTGCCGTGCTCATCATTTTCAAATGTTAGGGCTCCTCAATTAGTGTTAAAATACGTAACAAATAAACGAGATTATAAGAAATTAAAAAGTATGGTTCTAGCCAATGTTGCACATTTTCATGATGCTGACATAATGCACAAATATTATGAAAAATGCTTGAATATTAATGACAAATTCAATACTAGATTTATCTTAATTTTTGGGGCTAATCATGATTGCTTCCTATCAAATATACCTAAATTACTTACTATAATTTTAGAAGATAGTTATCTATCATTTTTATCACAAAATAACTTGAAGACTTTTAAAAATATGAGTGAAACATTCTATGAAAAATATAAAGGCATGGATCCAGAAGAATTTCTTAAACATCTAAATCCTATTAATCCTAATTTTGTAAAATAATAATAATTTTATTAAATTCAGAAAATTTATAATATCTTATAATAAAAATGATATTAATATGCTTATTTGATCCATATTAAAAGATAAAAGCTTTACTTTGATATTTCATTTAAATCCACATCATTATGAATGATACAATCAAAAACTTAGAAGAATAAAATACTAATATACGTTGGTTTGATATAAAGAGTAAATTATAATAGTAAAAGTGCTAATAATAATGCTGGTATAAAAGGTATATTCTTAAAGAAGCATATTTAAGATAAAGGAAAAATATATAATTTTTACCATCTCAAATAATAGAAGGCGCTTATAACTGAGAAGGCTAGGAGAATAGCATTAAAAGATAAGCTGAAAACATAATGAAGATAATAAATAAAAAATTTAGCAAAAAAGCCTAATAAAGAGGTATACCTGCAAATCCCAGACCATAAGAGTATAACTAATACCTAAAATGGGTTAGATTTTTTTAGAATATTAAATCACGCAGTTAGTAAGAGCTGTTGTATTATTTATCTGTATAAAAACAAATAGGTAGGAAGCTATAGTAATTAAATACTATAAGTAAACAAATAAAAATAAAAGTATAAAAAGAAAACATAGATTATACATCAATTTGCTAGGAAA
>VFQU01001754.1_pt1 | contig 11830 bp, 10 predicted proteins | sample 3512311 | NCBI WGS metagenome assembly VFQU01 (sample SAMN10412377, study PRJNA504923) | tailings metagenome | isolation source: Relicate 3 Philex TSF3 active mining site | place: Philippines: Tuba, Benguet | collected 2017-08-29 | reverse complement strand
TTGACGCGGAGCGGCCGGCCGAGGGCGAGCTTGCGCTCCAGCTCCCCGGGCGGGGCGCAGTCGACCGCGCGGGCCGCGAGCTCGGCGGCGGTGCTCACGTGCGCGGGAACGGTCGCGACAGGTACGGCGAGCCGGGCATCCCGAAGCGCCACGGGCGCTCGGCCGCCTTGGTGATGCCGATGCGCGGACCGGCGACCGGCGTGACGGGGGCGACGCGGTCGTAGAGCCGCACCCGCCCGTCGGGCGCGACGGCGTCGGCGCCGTCGAGGTGGCGGTCGATCGCGAGCGCCTGGGTGAGGCGACCGGGGCCGGCGCAGAGGAGCCGGTCGTCGACGCTCCGCCGGCGGGCCCGCATGCGGGCGACGCCGTGGACGGGCGCGAGCGCCCGGATGAGGACGGCGGCGCCGCGGCCCTCGGGCTCGCAGACCAGGTTCACGCACCAGTGGAGCCCGTAGCTGCGGTACACGTAGAGACGCCCGGGCTCGCCGAACATGACGAGCGCCCGGCCCCTCGGCCCGCGGAAGCTGTGCGACGCCGGGTCGTCCTGCTCGTACCGCTCGGTCTCGACGATCAGGCCGCCGACCCCGTCGACCGTGAGCATGCAGCCGACCAGGTCGGGGGCGACCTCGGCCACGGGGCGGGCGAAGAAGTCGCGGTCGAGCCGCGCGCCGGCCCGGATCCGCTCGGCCGGGGCGCTCACCACGACGCCACCCGCGCGCGGGCGGCGGCGAGCTGGTCGGTGACGGCGGCTCGGCCGGTGCCGCCGGGCGCCCGCTTCGCCTCGACGGAGGCCTCCGCCGTGAGGGGCGGCATCGCCACGCCGTCGAGGCCGGACGCCGCGAACTCCGCGGGACCGGCCTGCTCCAGCCCGATGCCGGCGTCGATGCAGGCGCGCACCAGCCGGCCGACGGCCTCGTGGGCGCGGCGGAACGGCCAGCCGAGCGTGACGAGGTGGTCGGCCAGGTCGGTCGCCGCCAGGAAGCCACCCGTCACCGCGGCGCGCATCCGGTCGGCGCGGAAGGTCGCCCCCGCGATCATCCCCGCGAGCGCCGGCAGGAGCAGGTCGACCGTGTCGATCGCGTCGAACAGGTACTCCTTGTCCTCCTGGAGGTCCTTGTTGTACGCGAGGGGCAGGCCGGCGACGACGCCGAGCAGACCGGCCAGGTCGGCCGTCAGGCGGGGGGCCTTGGCGCGGGCGAGCTCGGCGGCGTCCGGGTTCTTCTTCTGGGGGAGCATCGACGAGCCGGAGGTGAACGCGTCGTCGAGCTCGACGAAGCCGGTCTCGTCGGAGGCCCACGCCACGATCTCGGCGCCGAGGCGCGACAGGTGCACCCCGAGCTGCGCGGCGAAGTGGAGGTAGTCGATCAACGCGTCGCGGCTGCCGACCGCGTCGAGGCTGTTCGGCGACGGGCCGGCGGTGAAGCCGAGCTCGGCGGCGGTCGCGTCGCGGTCGATCGGGAAGCCGACGCCCGAGAGGGCGCCGGAGCCGAGGGGGCTCGTCCGCGTGGCCGCGATCGCGTGCCCCAGGCGGGTGCGGTCGCGGTCGAGCATCCAGACGTACGCGAGCAAGTGGTGGGCCAGCCGCACCGGCTGGGCGCGCTGGCTGTGGGTGTACCCCGGCAGCAGCGTGTCGACGTGGGCCTCCGCCTGCGCGAGAAGGGCGTCGGCCAGCGCCCGCAGTCCCGCGACCTGGGCCTCGGCGGCCTCGCGCAGGTGCAGCAGCGTGTCGGTGATGACCTGGTCGTTGCGGCTCCGCGCCGTGTGGAGGCGGCGTCCCGCGTCGCCGGCGAGCTCCGTCAGGCGGCGCTCCACGGCGGTGTGGATGTCCTCGTCCCCCGGCGCGAAGGCGAACTCCCCGGAGGCGAGCTCCTCGGCGATGCGGGCGAGGCCCGCGTCGATCGCGGCGGCGTCGGCGGCGGGGATGATCCCCTGGGCGCCCAGCATGCGGGCGTGGGCCCGCGACGCGCGGACGTCCTGCGGCCACATCCGGCGGTCGACCGCCAGCGAGGAGTTGAGCCGGTCGAACGCGTCCGCCGGCCCCTCCGCGAAGCGCCCGCCCCAGAGGCGCCCGCCCGAGCTCATGCCCCGGCCCGGGCTCCTGCCCCGGCGGCCCCGGCGCGGCGTCCGCGGATGACCGCGTCGAGCCCCGCGCAGACCCGGTCGACCTGCTCCTCGGTCATCTCCGGGAAGAACGGCAGCGCGATCGTCGAGGCGCTGATCGCCTCCGTGACCGGGAACTCGCCGGGCCGGTGGCCGTGGTCGTCCTGGTAGTAGGGCTGCAGGTGGATGCACGGCAGGTACGGCTTGGCGGAGATGCCGAGCGCGTCGAGCTCGCCGATCACCTCGTCGCGGACGAGGTCCGGGTCGAGGCGGGGCGCGTAGACGAACCACGAGCGCTGCTGCGGGCCCTCGTACATCGGGGTGACGCCGTCGATGCCCGCCATCCGCGACTGGTACCAGCCGGCCACGCGGGCGCGCGCGGCGAGCATGTCGTCGAGGCGCTCGAGCTGCGCGACGCCGATCGCGCTGTGCACGTCGGACAGCCGGTAGTTGAACCCGAGGCGGGAGTGGACGAGCCACGCGCCGTCGTCGGAGCGCCCCTGGTTGCGCAGGCTGCCGAGCACCCGGGCGAGCTCGTCGTCGTCGGTCAGCACGACGCCGCCCTCGGCGGTCGTGAGCTGCTTGTTGGCGTAGAAGCCGTAGACCGCCGGATGGCCGAAGGTCCCGAGCTTGCGCCCGTCGTACGCCCCGTCGATCGACTGGCACGCGTCCTCGACGAGCTTCAGCCCGTGGCGCCGTGCGATGTCGACGAGGGCCGGGACCTCGGCGGGGTAGCCGAAGATGTCCACGATCATGATCGCCTTCGTGCGGGGCGTGATCGCGGCCTCCACGGCGGCGGGGTCCATGTCGAACGTGAGCGGGTCGACCTCCGCGAAGACCGGGGTCGCGCCCGTGAACACGATCGCGTTGGCCGAGGCGACGAACGAGAACGACGACGTGATGACCTCGTCGCCCGGCCCGAGGCCCATCGCGTGCAGGCACAGGTGCAGGCCGGCCGTGCCGCTCGAGACGGCGACGGCGTGCCTCACCCCGATGCGCTCCGCCCACATGCGCTCGAACCGGGGGACCATCGGGCCGAGGGACAGCATCCCCGACCGCAGCACCTCATCGACCAGCTCGCGCTCGCGGTCGCCGATGACCGGCTTCGCGAGCGGGATGCGCTCCAGGTCCCCGCTCAACCGGCGGCCGTCGCCCGCGCGCGCGCGATCCGCCGCACCCCGTGCTCCAGGCTGTCGAGCAGGGCCTCCCACGACGCCTCGATGACGTTCTCGCTCACCCCGATCGCCCCCCATGTGTCGTGGCCGTCGCTCGAGTCGAGGAGGACGCGCGTGACCGCGCCGGTCCCCTTGGTCTCGTCGAGGATGCGGACCTTGAAGTTGACGAGGTGGATGTCGCGCAGCTCCGGCACCCGCGGCTCCAGGGCGATGCGGAGGGCCGCGTCGAGCGCGTTGACGGGGCCGTTGCCCTCGGCGGTCGCCACCAGTCGCTCGCCGTCGTGGGCGATCTTGACCGTCGCCTCCGTCTCGACCCGGCCGTCGGCGCGCTTCTCGGTGATGACGCGGAAGCTCTCCAGCACGAACAGCGGCTCGTAGACGCCGGTCTCGCGCTCGAGCATCAGCTCGAACGAGCCGTCGGCGACCTCGAAGTGGTAGCCCTGGTGCTCGAGGTCCTTCAGCCGGGCGAGGATCTCGGGGATGCGGCCCGGGTCCTCCTCGACGTCGATCCCCAGCTCGCGCGCCTTCGCGACGATCGTGCCCCGGCCCGACAGCTCGGAGACCAGGACGCGCCGGGCGTTGCCGACCGTCGCGGGGTCGATGTGCTCGTAGCTGCGGGCGTCGGCGTTCATGCCCTGCTGGTGCATGCCGCCCTTGTGGGCGAAGGCGTTGAGGCCGACGTACGGCGCCCAGTTGTCGGGCTGCAGGTTCGCCGTCTCCGCCACGAAGTTGCTGAGCGCCGTCAGCTCGGCGAGGCGCTCGGGCTCCAGCACCTCGTACCCCATCTTCACCGCGAGCGACGGGATGATCGAGACCAGGTTGGCGTTGCCGCAGCGCTCGCCGTAGCCGTTGATGGTGCCCTGCACGAGGCGGGCGCCCGCGTCGACCGCCGCGAGGCTGTTCGCGACCGCGCACTCCGCGTCGTTGTGGGTGTGGATGCCGAGCGCGGCGCCGGGCAGCGCCGCCCGCACGTCGTGCATGACCGCGGCGACGCGGGTCGGCAGCGTCGCGCCGTTCGTGTCGCACGGGGTGATCCACGCGGCCCCGCCGGCCTCGGCCGCCCGCAGGCAGTCGAGGGCGTAGTCGGGGTGGGCGCCGTACGCGTCGAAGAAGTGCTCCGCGTCGTAGACGACCTCCTTGCCCTGCGCGACGAGGAAGGCGACGGACTCCTCGATCATCCGCAGGTTCTCCTCGCGGGAGACGCGGGTGACCTTCTCGATGTGGAGGTCCCAGGTCTTGCCGACGATCGTGATGACCGGGGCGAAGCTCTCGGCCAGGCCGCGCATCGCCGGGTCGTCGGACGCCGCGGTGTTGCGGCGCCGGGTCATCCCGAACGCCGCGAGCCGCGTCGCGCCGAGGTCCTCGCGCTCCAGCAGGTTGAACAGCTCGCCGTACTTGGGGTTGCTGGCCGGGAAGCCGGCCTCCAGGTACTCGACGCCGAACTCGGCCAGCCGGACCGCCACCTGCAGCTGCTCGCCCACCGACAGGCTGAGGCCCTCGCGCTGCATGCCGTCGCGCAGGGTCGTGTCGTAGATGTGGACGCGCGCGGTCACGTCGGTCAGGCGGTCCGCGCCGGGGTGCCGACGTAGTCGAGCCAGCCGGCGGAGCGCGGGTCGCGCCCCTCGGTGGCCGCGAAGAACCGCGCCTGCAGGCGCTGGGTGATCGGGCCGACGCCGAGCGGGTGGTCGTCGACCTCGTTCACCGGGCAGACCTCGGCGGCGGTGCCCGTGATGAACACCTCGTCGGCGGTGTAGAGCTCGGCGCGCGCGACCTCGCGCTCCAGGACCGGGATGCCCTCGTCCCCGGCGAGCGAGATGATGCTGGCGCGGGTGATCCCCTCAAGGATCGACGCCTGGACGGGGGGCGTGATCAGGACGCCGTCGCGGACGAGGAACAGGTTCTCGCCGGACCCGTCGGCGACGTAGCCGGCCTCGTTCAGGAGGATCGCCTCCTGGTAGCCGGCCTTGTGCGTCTCGATCTTCGCGAGGATCGAGTTGAGGTACTGGCCGCCGGCCTTCGCCGTCGCCGGGATCGTGGTCGACCCGATGCGCCGCCAGCTCGAGATCTTCGCGCGGATGCCGTCGCGGAGGCCGTCCTCGCCGAGGTACGCGCCCCACGGCCACGCGGCGACGGCCACGTCGACGGGGGCCTCCAGCGGGAACAGCCCCATCGTGCCGTACCCCCGGAGGACGATCGGCCGGATGTAGCAGCCGCCGAGGTTGTTCGAGGAGATGACCTGGTGCACGGCGGTGCGCATCTCGTCGCGCGTGTACGGCATCGGCATGTGGTACATCGCCGCGGAGCGCTCGAGCCGGGCCAGGTGGTCGTCGAGGCGGAAGACGGCGGTGCCCTCGTCGGCGTCGTACGACCGGATGCCCTCGAACACGGTGGTCCCGTAGTGCAGGCCGTGCGACAGCACGTGGACGCGCGCGTCCGGCCAGTCGACCAGCTCGCCGTTCATCCAGATCTTCTCGGCTTCCTGCATCCCCGGTCCTTTGCGACGGCGGCGCGGATCCCCCCGTGGGAACCGGCCGATCGGTAGAGGTTACCGGGCGGGTCCAGGGGGCGGAGCCACCGGGCGGGGCCGGTTCCCCGCCGGCCCGTGGCCGCGGCGGTAGACCATGATCGTGCGCGAGAACGTGATCACCACGACGCCGTCCTGGTTGGAGCCCGTGGTGCGGACCGTGACGATGCCGACGCCGGGACGCGAGCGGGACGCGCGGACGGCGGTGACCTCGCTCTCGGAGTAGATCGTGTCGCCCTCGAAGACGGGGGCGGGCAGGCGCACCTCGTCCCAGCCGAGGTTGGCGAGGACGTTCTGGGAGACGTCGGACACGCTCTGCCCCGTCACCAGGGCGAGCGTGAACGTCGAGTCGACCAGCGGCCGGCCGAACTCCGTGCCCGCCGCGTAGTGCGCGTCGAAGTGGATCGGCGCGGTGTTCTGGGTCAGCAGCGTGAACCAGGAGTTGTCGACCGGCAGGACGGTGCGGCCGAGGCGGTGGACGTAGACGTCACCGACGGAGAAGTCCTCGAAGAACCGCCCCTCCCACCCCGGCACCTCGGCCACGGCTAGGCGAGCGCGGCGAGGATCAGGTCGCCGATCTCCAGCGTGCCGAGCGCGCCGCCGAGGTCGGGCGGGCGGTGGCCGGCGGCGAGCACCGCGTCCACGGCCGCGTCGAGGCGGTCCGCGGCCTCGGGCGCGCCGAGGGAGTAGCGCAGCATCATCGCCGCGGAGAGCACCGTGGCGATCGGGTTGGCGACGCCCCTCCCCGCGATGTCCGGCGCGGAGCCGTGGACCGGCTCGTACATCCCGAGGGTGCCGGGGCCGAGGCTCGCCGACGGGAGCATCCCGATGGAGCCGGTGATCATGGCGGCCTCGTCGGAGAGGATGTCGCCGAACAGGTTCTCGGTGACGATGACGTCGAAGTCGGCGGGGCGGCTGACGAGCTGCATCGCCGCGTTGTCGACGAGCATGTGCTCCAGCTCGATGTCGGGGTGGCCGGCGGCGACGCCGATTACGACCTCCCGCCACAGGCGCGACGTCTCGAGGACGTTGGCCTTGTCGACCGAGGTCACCTTGCCGCGGCGCCCGGCGGCGGCGCGGAAGCCCCACTCGGCGAGCCGCGACACCTCCTCGGTGGTGTAGACGCACGTGTCGAAGGCGCGCTCCGGCTCGCGGCCGCGCTCGCCGAAGTAGAGGCCGCCCGTCAGCTCGCGCACGACGAGCAGGTCGGTGCCCTCGATGCGCTCGCGGCGCAGCGGGCTCGCCTCGTAGAGCGCCGGCCACGGCCGCACGGGCCGCAGGTTCGCGTACAGGCCGAGGCCGGACCGCAGGCCGAGCAGCCCCTGCTCGGGGCGGGGCTTGTCGGGGTCCGTGGTGTCCCACTTCGGGCCGCCGACCGCGCCGAGCATGACGGCGGCTGAACCGGAGCAGGCCTCGAGGACGTCGTCGGTGAGCGCCGTGCCGTGGGCGTCGATCGACACCCCGCCGACGAGGTGCTCGTGCCAGTCGATGGTCAGCCCGTGCTGGGGGGCGACCGCGTCCACGATCCGGCGGGCCTCCCCGATGACCTCCGGGCCGATCCCGTCACCCGGCAACAGCGCTACGGACACCTCTGGCACGAAACGACCCCTCTCGGCGGAGACCCGGACGGCGAGGGAGAGTAACGCGCCGTCCGGCGGCCGTGGCCACCCGCGCCGGACGCCGTCCTCAGGCGGCCCCGCCGTAGGCCTGCGCGACCCGGTCGCGGCCCGCCGCCTTCGCCGCGTAGAGGGCGAGGTCGGCGCTGCCGACCAGGTCGGCCGGTGACGCCCCCGCCCGGAGCTCGCCGACGCCGGCCGAGATGGTGACGCGGCCGACGCCGGGGAACCCCTCGCGGCGGACGGCGCGGACGGCGCGCTCCGCCGCGGCCCCGGCCTCGGCGGCGCCGGTCTCGGGGATGATCCAGGCGAACTCCTCGCCGCCCACGCGGGCGAGGAGGTCCTCCCCGCGCGCGAGGTCGCGGAGGCGGCGGGCGACCGCCGCGAGGACACGGTCGCCGGCGGGATGTCCGTGCGCGTCGTTGACGGCCTTGAAGTGGTCGATGTCGATCGCCACGAGGCTGAGGGGCCGGCCGTGGCGGACGGCGCGGCCGACCTCCTGGTCGAGGCGCTCGCGGAAGGCGCGCAGGTTGGCGAGACCGGTCAGGTCGTCCGTCGTCGCGAGCCCGACCAGCCGCTCGCGCGCCTCGGCCCCGCTGACGGCCAGCGCCACGAGGTCGGCGAAGCGCTCCAGCCGCGTCGTCGCGGCGTCGTCGAACCCGTCCTTGCCCGCGGCGGCGACCGTCACCGCCCCCCAGAGCCGCCCCTCCACCTGCACGGGGCACGCGGCGCCGCAGCGGTAGGGGACGACGTCGCCCCCGTCCAGGCCCTCGTACCCGGTGACGCGGGCGGGGCGCCGCTCCCGCAGCGCCCGGGCGACCGCGGTGGGCGCGTCCAGCGGCACGAGGCTGCCGAGCGGCGGCCGGAGCAGGCCGGCGAAGGACCACGTCCCGACCACCCGGACGGTCCCCTCGGGGTCGCAGCGGACCACCCCGGCCGCCTCGGCGTCGAGCACCCGGGCCGCCTCGCGCGCGACGGTCGCGAAGACGGCCGCCGGAGCGGCGCCCGACGCCACGAGGGTCGCGACGCGCGTGAGGGCGGCGTGCTGGGCGGCGTCGGCGCGCAGGGCCTGCTCCGCCATCCGCCGCTCCGTGACGTCCATGAACGTGCTCAGGACCATCCGGCCGCCCCCGTCGCCCCCGGGGAGCGTGTCGGTGCCGACCGAGATCCAGCGCAGACGGCCGTCGGCGCGGTGGACCCCCATGATCACGTCGCGGAGGGGGCGGCCGCTCCGGAGGGTGCGGGCCGCCGGGTGCTCCTCGGCGGGGAAGGGTGTGCCGTCCTCGCGCACGGCCCTCCACCGGGGATCGCGCGGGGTCCGTCCCATCATCTGGCCGGCCGTCAGCCCGAGGATCCGCTCGGCGGCGGGGTTGCAGGCGACGATCGCGCCGTCGGCGGCGTGCAGGACGACCCCCTCGGCCATGCCCTCCACGAGGGCGCGGAGCCGCTCCTCCGACCGGCGGGCCGCCCCCGCCGCGTCGTCCCGCTCCGCCGCGAGCGCCCGGCGGTCGAGCTCGGCCGTCGCGGCGGCCGCGAGGTCCTCGAGGACGGCCAGGTCGTCCGGGCCCCAGTCCCGCGGCGTCGTGTCGGCGACCCAGAGGGACCCGGCGCACCCGCCCCCGGCGAACAGGGGGACGCCCGCGAACGCGACGAGCCCCGACCGCGCCGCACCGGCGTCCGAGACCGCCGGCGGATCCTCCCGGACGTCCGTGACGAGGACCGGCGTCCGCGTCTCGACGACCCGGTCGCAGAGCGCGAGCGCGATCCCGTCGTCGGGGGCCGCACCCGCCGGGGGGACCACCACGTCCGGCCCGCCGACCAGGTGCACGCGGGCGGAGGGGCACCCGAGCGTGCGCGTGGCGAGGCGCACGAGCGCGTCGAGCGATCCGGGGCGGGCGACGGCCGTCTCGGCGTCCGGGAGCCCGGCCGCGTGGATGTGGGTCAGTGGTGGACCGTCCTGGAGGGTGCCGGCCAGCCGGTCACGCTACCCGCGCGGATGGGATGGGGCCAGGACGGCCGCCCGGCGCCGGGGGAGACGTTCAGGAATCGGTCAGTTCGCCGGCGGGGGGTCAGTCGGCCCACCATCCGATCTGCATCTCCGACCCCGCGTGGGGGTCCTCCATCGGGGGGGCGCCGACGGCGATGTAGGCGAGGCCGTCGGGGCCGGCCTCGAAGCACCGCCACGTCGGGCCCGGCACCCGCAGGGCGTCCCACGTGCGCAGCTCGACGACCTCGTCGCCGAGCTTCGCGCGGCCGCCGCCCTCGACCACCACGTACACCTCCTCCTGGGGGGTGTGGCGGTGGCCGAAGGGCTGGCGCACGCCGGGCTGCATCCGCTGGTAGCTCACGGCCGAGTCCCGCAGGCCGAGGGCCCCGGTCGCGAAGCGGCCCTCGACGCCCTCCATGCCGGACTCCGCCGCCATGTCCCGGACGTCGCCGCGCAGGTTCAGGTGGGTGAAGTCGGCCATGGGGGCGCCTCCGGGTCCGTCAGGCGAAGGGGGTGGTGACCGGCCCCTCCCGCTCACGCTCCGACTCGTACGCCGTGATCTCGTCGGCGTGGGTCAGCGTGATGGCGATGTCGTCCCACCCGTTGAGCAGGCGCTCGCGGGTGACCGGGTCGATCTCGAACGGGAACTCGCTGCCGTCGGGCGCCGTGACGACCTGGCGCTCCAGGTCGACCGTGGCGCGGGCGCCCGGCTCCCCCTGCGCCTGCGCGATGAGGGCGTGCACCTGCTCCTCCGTGAGCTGCACGGGCAGGAGCCCGATCTTGGTGCAGTTGGTGCGGAAGATGTCCGCGAAGCTCGGCGCGATGACGGCGCGGAACCCGTGGTCCTCGAGGGCCCACGGCGCGTGCTCGCGCGACGACCCGCAGCCGAAGTTGCGGCCGGCGACGAGGATCGGCGCGCCCGCGTAGGCGGGCTGCTCGAGCGGGAAGCCCTCCTCGCCCCGCCAGTCCCAGAAGAGGAACTCGCCGAAGCCCGTGCGCTCGATGCGCTTCAGGAACTGCTTCGGGATGATCTGGTCGGTGTCGACGTCCGCCCGGTCCAGCGGGCAGACGACGCCCTCCACCTTCGTGAACGCGTCCATCAGGCCACCGCCTCCACCGCGTCGGGGTCGAATGCGCGGACGTCCACCAGGTGCCCGGCGATCGCCGCGGCGGCCGCCATCGGGGGGCTGACGAGGTGCGTGCGGCCACCCTTGCCCTGGCGCCCCTCGAAGTTGCGGTTGCTCGTCGAGGCGCACCGCTCGCCCGGCTGCAGGACGTCGTCGTTCATGGCGAGGCACATCGAGCAGCCCGCGTCGCGCCACTCGAAGCCCGCGGCGCGGAACACCTCGTCGAGCCCCTCCGCCTCGGCCTCGGCCTTCACCTGCATCGAGCCGGGGACGACCATGGCGCGGACGCTGTCCGCGACCCTCCGGCCGCGGACCACCTCGGCGGCGGCGCGCAGGTCGGGGAGGCGGCCGTTGGTGCACGAGCCGATGAAGACGGTGTCGACCGCGATGTCCTCGATCGCCTCGCCGCCCTGCAGGCCCATGTACTCGAGCGCGCGGCGGACGCCGTCGCGGTCGGAGGCGTCCTCGTAGTCCTCGGGGACCGGGACGCGGCCGGTGACCGGCGCGACCATCCCCGGGGTGGTGCCCCACGTGACCTGCGGCGCCAGGGCCGCGGCGTCGACGTGGATCTCGGTGTCGAAGCGGGCGTCCCAGTCGGTCGGCAGCTCCCGCCAGCGCTCGACGGCGGCGGCGTAGTCGCGGGGGGCGCCGGGGCGGCCCTCGAGCCACGCGAACGTGGTCTCGTCGGGGGCGATCATGCCGGCGCGGCCGCCGCCCTCGATGGACATGTTGCAGACGGTCATGCGCCCCTCCATCGAGAGCGCGCGGATCGCCGACCCGGCGTACTCGATGACGTGGCCCTGCGCGCCCGCGACGCCGATCTGGCCGATCGTGCCGAGGATCAGGTCCTTCGCGCCGACGCCGAGCCCGACGTCGCCGTCGATGTTGATGCGCATCGTCCGCGGCGGGCCCTGGGTCAGGGTCTGCGTGGCGAGGACGTGCTCGACCTCGCTGGTGCCGATGCCGAACGCCAGCGCCCCGAAGGCGCCGTGCGTCGAGGTGTGGCTGTCGCCGCACACGATCGTCATGCCGGGCTGGGTCACCCCGAGCTCCGGGCCGATGATGTGGACGATGCCCTGCCGCGAGCTGCGGAGGGAGAAGAGCGGGATGCCGAACTCGGCGGCGTTGCGCTCCAGCGCCTCGATCTGCGCCTTCGAGAGCGGGTCGGCGATGCCGGCCTCGCGCCCGATGGTCGGGACGTTGTGGTCGACCGTCGCCAGGGTCCGGTCGGGACGGCGCACCCGGCGCCCGGCGAGACGGAGCCCGTCGAACGCCTGGGGCGAGGTGACCTCGTGCACGAG
>VFQU01001753.1_pt1 | contig 11831 bp, 11 predicted proteins | sample 3512311 | NCBI WGS metagenome assembly VFQU01 (sample SAMN10412377, study PRJNA504923) | tailings metagenome | isolation source: Relicate 3 Philex TSF3 active mining site | place: Philippines: Tuba, Benguet | collected 2017-08-29 | reverse complement strand
GCCGGTCATCGACCTGGTCGTCGGGTCGGCGGCGTGCCTGGCCCTGTGGTTCCGCCGCCGGTGGCCCCTCGGCGTGGCGCTGGCGTTGCTGCCGGTCGGGGCGGTGTCGGCGATGGGCGGTGTCGCCGCGGGGATCGCGGTGTTCACGCTCGCCGTCCACCGGCCCGCGCGCGTGGCGCTGCCGGTCGCCGTCCTCCACGCGGCGGGGGGCGCGGTCTACCTGGCGCTGTACCCCGACTCCCAGAGCCCCTACTGGGTCTCCGTGACGATGGGGGTGCTGTTCACCGCGGTGCTCGTCGGCTGGGGGATGTTCGTCCGCGCCCGGCGGGAGCTGATCGCGTCCCTGACCGAACGCGCCGAGCGGGCCGAGGCGGAGCAGGCGCTGCGGGTGGCGGGTGCCCGGCTCGGCGAGCGGGAGCGCATCGCCCGGGAGATGCACGACGTGCTCGCGCACCGCCTCTCGCTCGTGAGCCTGCACGCCGGGGCCCTCGAGTACCGGCCGGACGCCCCCCGCGCGGACGTCGCGCGGGCGGCGGGGGTGATCCGCGACAACGCGCACCGGGCCCTGGAGGAGCTGCGCGCCGTGATCGGCGCCCTCCGCGACGACGGCGGCAGCGAGCCGGAGCCGCCCCAGCCGACGCTGGCCGACGTGCCGCGCCTGGTGGACGAGTCGATCGGGGCCGGGATGGCGGTGACCCCCGACTACGGGCTCGCGCTCGCGGACGCGCCGCGCGACGCGGGACGCCACGCCTACCGGGTGGTGCAGGAGGGCCTGACGAACGCCCGCAAGCACGCGCCGCGCAGCCGGGTCACGCTGCGGATCGCGGGGGCGCCCGGGGAGGGCCTGCGCGTCGAGGTGCGCAACCCGCTGCCGGTGGGCGCCGCGGCGGCGGCGGGCATCCCGGGGGCGGGGGCCGGGCTGGCGGGCCTCGGCGAGCGCGTGGAGCTGGCGGGGGGCCGCATCTCCCACGGCCGCGCCGGCGGCGGCGACTACGTGCTGACGGCGTGGCTGCCGTGGACGGCGCCCGCGTGATCCGGCTGGTGCTGGCCGACGACGACCCGCTGGTGCGGATGGGTCTCGGGATGCTCCTCGCCGGCGACCCGGAGATCGAGATCGTCGCCGAGGCGGCCGACGGCGCGGAGGCGGTCGCCGCGGTGCGCGCGCACGGGCCGGACGTGGTGCTCGTCGACATCCGCATGCCGGTGATGGACGGCCTCGCCGCGACGGAGCGCCTGCGCGCCCTCCCCGAGCCCCCGCACGTGATCGTCCTGACCACCTTCGACGCCGACGAGCAGATCGTGCGGGCGCTGCGGGCCGGCGCGAGCGGGTTCCTGCTGAAGGACACCCCGCCCGCCGAGATCGTCCGGGCGATCCACGTCGTCGCGTCCGGCGAGGCGCTCCTGTCCCCCGCCGTGACGCGCCGGCTGATCGCCCACATCGCCGACGACGAGACCGACGCGCGGCGGCGGGCGGCGGCGGGCCAGATCGCGGCGTTGACCGACCGCGAGCGCGACGTCGCCGTCGCCCTGGGCCGGGGGATGACGAACGCCGAGATCTCGCGGGAGCTCTACATGAGCGTGCCGACGGTGAAGGTGCACGTGTCCCGGACGATGGCGAAGCTCGACCTGAACAACCGGGTGCAGGTGGCGCTGCTCGTGCACGACGCCGGGCTCGCCTGAGGGTGCCGGCGCCGGGGGCCGACGGGGAGCTGCGGCGGCTCGCGTCGCTGCGGGCGACCCGCTGGTTCACCGACCGCGACGTCGGCGACGGCGACCTCGACCGGGTGCTCGAGGTGGGGCGGTGGACGGGGTCGGCCCGCAACCGCCAGCCGTGGCGCGTCGCGGTGGTGCGCGACCCGTCCCGGCGTGGTGAGCTCAGCCGCCTCGGCGCCTACGCCCGGCACCTGGAGGCCGCCCCCGTCGTGCTGCTGCTCGCCCTCGACACCGCCGGCGGCGGGGCCGACGCCGAGTTCGACGGCGGGCGGCTCGCCCAGTCGCTGATGCTCGCCGCCCGCGCCGTCGGCCTCGGCACGTGCCCCGTCACGTTCTTCCCCGACGACAACGTCGCGCGGGCGACGGCCATCGCCGGGGTGGCCGCGCCGTGGCGGGTGCGCACCGGGATCGCGGTCGGGTGGCCGGCGCCCCGCCCCGCCGGGGGCGGGCGGCCGGCGATCCCCCTCGGCCGGCGCCCCCTCGCCGACATCCGGCTCGACCCGGGGGCTCAGTAGCCGGGGGCGTCCGTCCTCTGGACGAGGCGGATGTGGTTGCCGGAGGGGTCCCGCAGCCCCGCGTCGATGCCGTAGGGCTGCTCGGTCGGCTCCTGCGTGAACTCGGCGCCGCGGGCGCGGAGGTCCTCGAACGTCGCGCGGCAGTCGTCGCACTCGAGCATGAAGCCGCCCGTCCGGCCGCGGGCGACCATCTCCAGCACGGACCGGCAGGTCTCCTCGTCGAACATGGGGGGCTCCGGGACGTTCAGGATGAACCCCGTCAGCTCACCGGGCAGCGCGACCGTCAGCCACCGGTAGCCGCCGAGCTCCGGGAGGGTGACGTCCTCGCGCACCTCGAAGCCCAGCGTGCCGGTGTAGAAGGCCAGCGCCTCCTCCTGGTCGTGCACCCACAGCCCCACGTGGGCCAGGCGCGTCGTGCTCATCGGGACCTCCCGGGTCGTACGTCGTGACGCCCCCGACGCTAGCCCGGTGCCGGAGCCCCCGTCTTCTCCGAACCTGCGCGATCGCGGGGCCGGGTCCACGCCATGACCACGCACGACGGGACGAGCGCGCGCCGGGCGACCGGTGGGTGCGCGGCGCGGTAGGCGGTCGGCGTCATCCCGTGGCTGCGCCCGAAGGAGGTGGTGAAGGAGCCGACGCTCGACAACCCCACCTCCGCGCAGATCCGCGCGACGGTGTGGTCGGTGTCGCGCAGCAACGCGGCGGCGCGCTCCATGCGGCGGCTCAGCAGGTACTGGTGGGGCGTCTCGCCGAAGGCCCGCCGGAACGCCCGGGAGAAGTGGGCGGGCGATGCCGCCGCCGCCCGCGCGAGGGCGGGCACGTCCAACGGGTCGGCGTACCGGGCGTCGATCAGGTCGCGGGCGCGCAGCAGGTGGCGGTCGGACGGGACGGGCGCCATGTCCCCATCCTCGCAAGCGCGGCGGCCGCCGTCAGCCGCGGCGGCGGAGCGCCTCGGGGCGGTGGGCCGCCCGGGCGCCCGTCGTCGCGCTCTCCACCAGGTACTGGGGGTCGTCCTCGCTCGCGGCGACGGTGTGGCCCTCGACGTGCGTCCGGGACGTCAGCCGCCGCACCACCGTGCCGTGGGTCGTGCCCTGGGGCGTGTTCCACTCCACCCGGTCGCCCGCCCGCAGATCCCGTGCCATGGGTCCTCCCTCGTCGTTTGGCCGGGGATACCCGCGCGGGGACCCGCCGATCCGGGGTTGGGAACCCCGGTACCGGGGCAACCCCCGCCGCATGGGACGAATGGACGGGAAGGTCGCGATCGTGACGGGCGGCGGCGCCGGCATCGGCGAGGCCGTGGCGTTGAAGCTGGCCGCGGAGGGTGCGCGGGTCGTGGTGAGCGGGTTGGAGGACGACCCCATCGACGACGTCGCACGCACCGCCGCGGGCCTCGGGCCCGGCGCCGTCGCGTGCGCCGGCGACCTCGGGGAGGAGGGCACCGCCGAGCGCTGCGTGGCCGCCGCGATCGACGAATGGGGGCGCCTCGACGTGGTCGTCAACAACGCCGCGACCGAGGCCGACCGCATGTGCCCCGCCGACGAGATGCCGGTGAGCGAGCTCGCCCGCCTGTTCCGCGCGAACGCGCGGTCGCTGGTGCTCATGACCCGGGCGGCCCTGCCCGCACTGCGCGAGAGCCGCGGCGTGGTGCTGACGGCGGGCAGCACCGCCGGCGTGTCCGGCATCCCGAACATGGCGATCTACGGGGCCACGAAGGGCTTCGCCACCTCGTTCACGCTCGGCGTCGCCGCCGAGTCCGCCGCCGACGGCGTCCGCGCCGTCGTGGTGGTGCCCGGCCCGACCGACACGGGCCAGACGCGGCCCGAGGCGGGGCCGCACACCCCGGACGCCGCCCAGACGATCGTGGACTCCACCATCGTCGGGCGCCGGGCGACCGTCGAGGAGATCGCCAACGTCTACGCCTTCCTGGCGAGCGACGAGGCCACCTTCGTCACCGGCGTGGTCTGGGTCGTGGACGGCGGCGTCGGCATCTCCCGGGGCCTCCCGGGCCGCCGCGGCGACATCACGGCGCCGCCCGTGTCGCTGCCCGTCCGCCATTCACTCGAGGGATTCGCACACGATCCGGGCGAGAAGCCCGGAGAGGGGAACTGACCACGATGGGAGTCATCGAATCGATCCGGGGCGTCATGTGGGCGCGCCGCAACCAGCCGGACCAGGTCGCGTACGTGCTGGGGGCCTCGCACGAGCGGTTCGGCCCCGACGACCTGCTGCGCCAGGCCGTGCTCGCCGAGCAGGCGGGTTTCGACGGCATCGCCGCGAGCGACCACATCACGCCGTGGTGGGAGCCGGGTGAGCCCTCCCCCGCCCACTGCGCGAACGCGTGGGTGTGGCTCGGCGCGGCCGGCCAGGCGACGAGCGAGATCTCGATCGGCACCGGCGTCACCGGCCTCGTGCACCGCTACAACCCCGTCGTCGTCGCCCAGCAGCTCGCGACGCTCGAGGTGATGTTCCCCGGCCGCGCGTACCTCGGCGCCGGGTCGAGCGAGGCGATGAACGAGACGCCCGCCGGCATGGACTGGCCGAGCACCGGCGAGCAGCTCCGCCGCACGGAGGAGTCGCTCGAGATCATCACGCGCCTGCTCGACGGCGAGACGGTGACCTACGAGGGCGAGTACTTCCGCACGAAGGGCGCGCGCCTCTACCTGCGCCCCGAGCGGCGTCCCCCCGTCTACCTGTCGGCGTTCCACGAGCAGGCCGCCGAGCTCGCCGGCCGCCTCTGCGACGGCGTCTGGACGCTCGGCGACCCGACGTCGGCGCCGGGGATCCTCGCCGCCTACCGGCGCGGCTGCGACGACGCGGGCCGCGCGCCCGGCGAGGTCATCCTGCAGAGCCTGGCGTCGGTCGCCGCGACCGACGAGGAGGCCCTCGAGACCAGCCGCGAGTGGAAGGCGAGCCTCGCCGACGAGCTCTACACGGACGACATCCACGTCCCGGCGGACATCCAGGCGAAGAGCGCCGGCGTCTCGGACCGCACGTTCACGACCGGCAACCTCGTCTCCGCCGACCCCGACACGCACGTCACGAAGCTGAAGCTGATGCGCGAGCTCGGCGCCACCGCGATCGTGCTCGTCAACGCCTCCGGGGCGGACCCGGCCCGGATGATCGACATGTACGGGGCGAGCGTGCTGCCGCGCCTCCGGGAGGGCTGAGCGGCCGATGGCGGAGTTCGACGTGGTGGTGATCGGCTCCGGGTCGGGGGGGCGGGCCGTGGCCGGCCGCCTCGCCGACGCCGGGATGGCGGTGGCGATGGTCGAGCAGGAGCTGGTGGGCGGGGAGTGCCCCTACTGGGCGTGCATGCCGAGCAAGGCGCTGCTGCGTCCGCCGGAGGCCGTCCACGCCGCACAGGTCGTGCCGGGCGTCCGTGCCTCCCTCGATGACTGGGGGGCGGTGCGGGCGTTCCGCGACGACGTCGTCTCGGGGCGCGACGACTCCGGCAAGGTCGCCGCCTACGCCGACCGCGGCGTCACGATCCTGCGGGGCCGCGGCGCGCTCGCGGGCCCGGGGGCCGTCACCGTCGACGGCGAGCGCCGCACCACCGACCGCGTCGTCGTTGCGACCGGCAGCGCCGCCACGTGGCCGCCGGTCGAGGGCATCCGCGACGTCGGCGCGTGGACGAACCGCGAGGCGATGGAGATGGACGAGGTCCCCGAGAGCGCCCTCGTGCTCGGCGCCGGCCCCGTCGGCGTCGAGATCGGCCAGATGCTGTCGCGCTACGGCGCGCAGGTCACGATCGCCGACTCCTCCCCGCGGCTGCTCGGCAAGGAGGACCCGGAGGTCTCCGGCCTGCTCGCCCGCCGGTTCACGGACGAGGGCATCACCCTGGCGCTCGGCACCGAGGCGGTGCGCGTCGCCCCCGCCCCCGGCGGGATGACCCGGGTGGTGCTCGACGACGGCTCCGAGCACGTCGTCGCGCGCCTCGTGGTGGCGACGGGGCGCCACGCCCGCGTCGACGACATCGGCCTCGAGACGGTCGGCGTCACCCCCGGCGACGGCGGCCTGGCCGTCGACGCCCGCTGCCGCCTGGCGGAGGGGGTCTGGGCGATCGGTGACGTGACCGACGTCGGCCAGTTCACCCACCTCGCGTCGTACCAGGGGCGGATCGCGTGCGCCGACATCCTCGGCGAGCCCCGCGACGCGGACTACTCCGCGATCCCGCGGTCGGTGTTCTGCGACCCCGAGGTCGCCGCCGTCGGCCTCACGGCGGAGCAGGCCCGGGAGCAGGGCATCGATGTCGCGACGGCGACGGTCGACCTGGCCGACCACGAGCGCGCATCGACGTACGGCCGCGACGTCGGGGGCCTCGTCGGCCTCGTCGCCGACCGTGGCGCTGGCGTCGTGGTGGGCGCCCACGCGGTGGGCCCTCTCGCGTCGGAGTGGGTGCACATGGCCGTGCTCGCCGTCCGGGCGCGGGTGCCGGTGGACGTGCTCCGGGACGTCATCGCGCAGTTCCCGACCTTCGCCGAGACGATCGTCACCGCCGCACGGGAGCTCGACATGTAGGCGGCCCCGGGTGCGGCGGACGCGTACGATGGGCGACTTCGTGCCGGAGCTCCGCTCGCCCATCGACGACCCGGCACGCCTCGATGCCGTGCGCCGCACCCATCTGGTGGGGGGTGACGGGCTCGGCGTGGAGGCCTTCGACCGCCTCACGAGCCTCGCGGCGGCGCTGCTCGACGCCCCCTGGGCGTTCCTGACGGCGGTCGACGACACGCACTCGCACTGGATCGGCGCGGCCGGCCTCCCCGACGGCGCCCCCCGCGGCAACACCGTCGAGGAGTCCTTCTGCCAGTACGTGGTGGAGAGCGGCGAGCCGCTGATCCTGGGCGACGCGCGCACCGACGCCCGGACGCGCGACAACCCGTCGATCGCCTCCATGGGCGTCGTGGCGTGGGCGGGGTTCCCCGTGCGGGCGCCCGGCGGGGAGGTGCTCGGCACGTTCTGCGTCGTCGACGCCCGGACGCGCGAGTGGTCGGAGCGCGAGGTCCAGGTGCTCGGCGCGCTCGCCGACACGGCGCGCACCGAGATCCACCTGCGCCTCGCGCTCGCCGAGAGCCGTGGCGCGATCGTCGCCCTCGAGCGGATGCAGCGGGCCAGCGCGTCGCTGCTCGGCGCGCTGTCGTTCGACGACATCGCGGAGATCGCGCTGCGGGAGGCCGTCGAGGTGCTCGGCGCCCGGGCCGCGAACATCGCGCTGACCGACGACGAGGGCACCCGCTTCACCGCCGTCCGCTCCGTCGGCTTCCCCCCCGCCGTGCGCCGTGCGCTGCAGGGCATGGAGATCGACGACTCCCTCCTCTCCGCGGAGGCGGCGCGCACCCGGCGGCCCGTGTGGATCTCGGGCGCGGAGTGGGCGCGCCGGTTCCCCCGGAGCGCCGCCATCGCGGACGAGGTCGGCGACGAGGCGGCCGCCGTGCCGCTCGCCGCCGGCGACCGGCTGCTCGGCGTCCTCGGCCTGGTCTTCGACGGCGGCCGGGTGCGCACCGACGCCGAGCGGACGCTGACCCACTCCCTCGCCGACCAGTGCGCGCAGGCGATGGAGCGGGGGCGCCTCTACGACCGGGAGCACCGGACGGCCGAGGTGCTGCAGCGCAGCCTGCTGCCGGGGCGCCTGCCCGCGGTGCCGGAGCTCGAGGTCGCCGCCCGGTACCTCCCCTCCGACGACGGCGGCCGCGTCGGCGGCGACTTCTACGACCTCTTCCCCGTCGGGGACGGGATCTGGGGCGCGGTCATCGGCGACGTCTGCGGCAAGGGCCCCGAGGCCGCCGCCGTCACCGCGCAGGCCCGCCACGCGATCCGGGCGGACGCCCGCGGCGGCCACGGCCCGGCGGAGGTGCTGCGCCGCCTCAACACCGTGCTGATCGAGGACGGACGCAGCTTCCTCACCGCCGCGCACCTGCGGTTCCACGCCGGGGCCGGCGGGGTCGCCGGGACGCTCTGCCTGGGGGGCCACCCCCACCCGCTCGTCCTGCGCGCCGACGGCGGCGTCGCGTCGCTCGGCGTCCCCGGGACCCTGGTGGGCGTCCTCGACGCGCCGCGCCTGCACGAGGTGCCGTTCGCCCTCGGGGCCGGCGACACCCTGGTGCTGTTCACCGACGGCGTCAGCGAGGCGCGCCGCGACGGCGAGCAGCTCGGCGCCGCCGGGGTCGCACGTGTGCTGGAGGGGTGCGCCGGGCTCGACGCCGAGGCGGTCGCGACCCGGATCGAGCAGGCGGTCCGCGACCACGCGGGCCCCGTCGCGTCCGACGACATCGCCCTGCTCGTCATGCGCCGGTACCGCTAGGCGCCTGTGGCGGGACCCCTCCACCGGCGCTCGAACGGCAGCCGCCACGTGGCGGGCGCCAGCAGGCCGTGCATCGCGCGCGGACCCCACGAGCCGGGGGCGTAGGGCAGCACCTCCGGCGGCTCCTCGATGAGCCCCTGCGAGACCTCCCAGAGCCGCTCGATGCCCTTCGCGTTGGCGAACAGGGTGTGGTCGCCCATCATCGCGTCGTAGATGAGGCGCTCGTAGGCCTCGAGCACCTCCTCGTGGGCCTGGTCCTCGTAGAGCGAGAACTGGAGGCTCTGCTTCACGAGCCGCATCCCCGGTCCGGGGCGCTTGCCGTAGAACGACAGGGACAGGCGCGACGCCTCGGCGAGGTCGAACGTGAGGTGGTCGGGGCCGAACTGGCCGACCCCCGAGCCCGCGGGGAACATGCTCCGTGGCGGCTCCTTGAAGGCGATGGAGATGATCCGCGCACCCTCGGCCATGCGCTTGCCGGTGCGCAGGTAGAACGGCACCCCCGACCACCGCCAGTTGTCGATGAAGCAGCGCAACGCCACGAAGGTCTCGGTGTTGGAGTCGTCGGCGACGCCCGGCTCGGAGCGGTACCCGTCGTACTGGCCGCGGACGACGTCCCCCGGGCCGATCGGCAGCATCGACCGGAAGACCTTGTCCTTCTCCTCGCCGATCGCGTCGGGCGCGAGCGCGGTGGGGGGCTCCATCGCGGTGAACGCGAGCACCTGGAAGAGGTGGGTGACGACCATGTCGCGGTACGCGCCGGTCGCCTCGTAGAAGCCGGCGCGGCCCTCGACGCTGAGCGTCTCGGGGACGTCGATCTGGACGTGGTCGATGTTGTTGCGGTTCCAGATCGGCTCGAAGAGGCCGTTCGCGAAGCGCAGGGCGAGGATGTTCTGCGCCGCCTCCTTGCCGAGGAAGTGGTCGATGCGGAAGACCTGCTCCTCGTCGAGCACCGACTGCACCATCGCGTTCAGGGCGCGGGCGCTGGCGAGGTCGGTGCCGAACGGCTTCTCCATGATCACCCGGGCGCGGCCCACGAGGCCGGCGCTCCAGAGCTGGTCGATCACGGTCGACGCCGCGCTGGGCGGCACGCTGAGGTAGTGGAGGTACCGGGGGGTCCCGCCGAGGGCGTCGCGGGCGGCGCCGACGCGGCTCGCCAGCTCCTCCGTGCCCTTCGTCAGGTCCACGTAGGTGAGGCGCCGGGCGAACGCCGCCCACTCGTCGTCGGGGACGGGGCGGCGGCCGAACTCGTCCCACGCGGACCGCGCGAGGTTCCGGAAGGAGTCGTCGTCGAGGGGGTCGAGCGAGGCGCCGACGATGCGGAAGTCCGGCATCAGGCCGGCCTGGGTCAGGTGCACCAGCCCGGGCAGCAGCTTGCGCCGCGCGAGGTCGCCGGTCGCCCCGAAGAGGACCACGACGTAGGGCTCCAGGGGGGCGATCGCCGAGACGGCGACGTCATCGGGGTCGTTCCGCGACATCTGCGACGCGACGCTACCGGTGGCGGCGGACGCCGCTCCTCGGCCCGGGGGCCCGAACGGCCCCGCCACGTGCCGCCCGCGGGTCGGGACGGGTGCTTGCCCGTCGCCCGGGCACGGTCGTAGGGTCGGTCGCGGGAGGTCACGCGGCCGGGGTGGCCGCCCGATCCGACGGGGGTGGGACCATGGCCGCGCACCACGGTCGCGAGGACTACTTCGTGGTGGGCGAGGGGATGCTCGGCGTGACGGCCCCGTCGGTGCCGGGCGCCGTCGCGTCGGCGTCGCTCGCGGAGCCCGACCTGCGGGCGTTCCGCTTCTCGCGCCTCGGGCCGAAGGGCCGCGCGATGCCGGAGCGGCTGCGGCGGCGGCTCGCGGCGGCGATGACGATGGACGTCGACGCGGGCGGACCGACGCTGCGGTCGGCGGTGCCGGCGGGCTACACGTATCTCGGGCAGTTCCTCGACCACGACCTCACGTTCGACCGCAGCCGCCTCCGGGAGGACGCGGTGGTGCCGGTGGCCGACCTCGTCCAGGGGCGCTCGCCGAGCCTCGACCTCGACTCCCTCTACGGCCTCGGCCCGGGGCTGACGCCGGCCTTCCACGCCTCCGGGGGGCGGCTCCGCATCGGGGCGACGCGACGGTCCGACTTCCGCACGCCGGGCGTCGACGACGGACCGCGCGCCGGGTTCGACCTGCCGCGGCGGCCCGACGGGAGCCCCTTGATCCCCGATCCCCGCAACGACGAGAACCTCGCCGTCGCCCAGACCCACCTCCACTTCATCCGGTTCCACAACCGCGTCGTCGCCATGCTCGCGGCGGACGGGGTGCCGCCGGGGGAGCGGTACGGGCGGGCCCGCGAGATCGTGGTGCGCCACTACCAGTGGATGATCCGCACCGACTTCCTGCCGCGGATCGTGAAGCCCCAGCTCGTGGACGACGTCTTCACCCGGGGGCGGCGGGTGTTCGAGACGGCGCCCCCGCCCGGGGCCGCGCCGACGATGCCGGTGGAGTTCTCCGTCGCGGCGTACCGCCTCGGGCACAGCATGGTGCGCACCGCCTACGACTGGAACCGGGTGTTCGAGGACGGCGCGGGGAGCCTGTCGCTGCTGTTCGGCTTCACGGGCGGCGGGGGCCTCGGCGGCGGGCCGCGGCTGCCGACGAACTGGATCGCCGACATGCGGCGCCTCTACGACTTCCGCGAGGCGGGCCGACCGGACCTGCGTCCCGTGGTCGGGGGCCGGAGCCGCCTGAACATGGCGCGGCGCATCGACACCCTGCTCGCGAACCCGCTCGCCGACCTCCCCGCCGGATCGACCGGGGGACCGGAGGGCGTCGCGGTGCGACGCAACCTGGCGTTCCGGAACCTGACGCGGGCCCGGATGCTGCAGCTCGCGACGGGACAGCAGATGCTGGCGCTGATGCGGTCCCGCGGCGTGACCGTCAGCGGCCTCGACGCCGACCGGATCATCCGGGGGAACCGCGGCGCCGACCTCTCGGGCCTCGACGCCGCCCAGCGCCGCCTGCTCGGCCGCGAGACGCCGCTGTGGTTCTACGTGCTCCGCGAGGCGGAGTTCAACGGCGGGCGGATGGCCGGGGTCGGCGGGCGGATCGTCGCGGAGACGTTCCACCGGGCGATCGAGGGCAGCACGATCTCGATCCTCGCCGACCCCGCGTGGAGGCCGACGCTCGGCCCCGACCCCGACACGTTCCGGATGGTGGACCTGCTGCTCGTCGCGGCCGAGGGCCGGGAGGAGCTGCTCAACCCCCTCGGGGGCTGAGGGCGGTCAGATCTGCGGGGGCGGCACCGGGTCGGGCTGCGGGATCTCCGGGGCG
>VFQU01001752.1_pt1 | contig 11832 bp, 8 predicted proteins | sample 3512311 | NCBI WGS metagenome assembly VFQU01 (sample SAMN10412377, study PRJNA504923) | tailings metagenome | isolation source: Relicate 3 Philex TSF3 active mining site | place: Philippines: Tuba, Benguet | collected 2017-08-29 | reverse complement strand
CCCGGGCTTCATTTCAGGCATGTGTCCGCAACATCATCAGCGCGGCCATCTGATTGGCAACAAGCTCGGTGGAAGCGGCACCGATTTGCGCAACCTAGTGACACTGACCGAAGGAACCAACCACCCGATCATGTATGAATACGAGGCGATGGTTTATGACTACGTCAGGAAGAGACCCGGTATAGAGTTCACTTATCAGGTGACAGCCCAATACGAGCCATCCCGATACTTGGCTGCACAGATAGCTCCTGGTGGGGCAACAACTGGTGCAGCAAACAACCCGTACTGTCCCATGCCCTGCCCGGAGTCACTACGGATAGATTTCTTTTATGCCGAAGAGCCGGGAAAGCTGTTCTACCCGCTGATCTACCGCGTTTTGAACGAACATGGAGAAGGTTGGGAAACAGGGCCGCTGTACATTCTCAATGGCGTGTACAAATTTCATGAAGGCAGCCCCAAGCATGTTGCTCAAGGCTGCTGGGCTTCGTGAGGTCAATCATGCAATTCGACATCTTCCCAACCTTGGAACATGAGATTCGTCTCAGCCATCCTGATAGGGTGGTAACGCTAATAGCGGCCTGCGAGATGAACCAGGTCGGTCGGTTCAAAATGCGGGAATCGGCGGCACACTCTCCTCGGATTGCCTCTAATAGCAGCCCTAACAAGCAAGACCACTGGATTTTCACATCCAGTGTGGTTCGCGCACAAACGGATAGCCGTGATCGAGCAATGGTATTCGTCGCAATCAAGAAGAAATACCTGACCAAGGTGCCTGACTACCTCAACGGTTGGAGTTGTCCGTACGGAACGCCGATGCAGGTCATGAAGATCCAGCATGGCCGCTCGAGTTCCGGGCTGTCATTTCTCAATGCCTAGCAACGACCCTTCCACATAAGATCCCCACCTTGCAACGAGACTCTAATGCCCCGCCCCACCGACACCAATACCAGCCTTTCCCTCAGCGCCTCTGCCCTGACGGATCTTTACCCCCAAACGCTTTCCGGGGGCGAGGTGTTGAACGAGTTGGGCAGCCTGACTCTCAATGGCGACAGCGCCACCGCGCTGACGTTGAGCAGTGCCGTGGCCACGCATATCACCACCACCCTCCACAACGACGCCAACCAGCGCCCCCTCGACGCCCTGGTCGCGGAAATTCGCCAGCTCCCCGCCGATGCCACGGCCGACCGCTACCAGGTGGTGCTGCGCCCCTGGCTCTGGTGGCTGACGCTGGCCAGCAATAATCGGGTGTTCCAGAACCTGTCCACCAGCGACATCGTCACCACGATCTTCAAGGCCCATGGCTTCACCGACTTCAAGCTGTCGCTCTCCGGTAGCTACGAGCCGCGCGAGTATTGCGTGCAATACGGCGAGACGGATTTCGCCTTCGTTTCGCGGCTGCTGGAGGAGGAAGGGATCTTCTGGTTCTTCACCCACGAGGACGGCAAGCACACGCTGGTGCTGGGCGACAGCAGCGATGCCTTCGTGCAGATCCCCAATGGGCCGAAGGTGCCCTATCTGGGCCAGGGTATCGGCGTGCGTGAGCTGCATGGCATCCGCTCGGCGCAGTACAGCGTGCAGGCGGTGGCCGGGGTGTACAGCGCCACCGACTACGCCTTCACCACCCCCACCACCTCGCTCTACAGCAAGGCCGAGGCGGTGGCCGGGCCGTTGTCGATGTACGAGCACCCGGGCGGCTATATCGCCAAGGCGCGCGGCGATGCGTTGACCAAGCAGCGCGTGGACGGGCTGCGCAGCCAGGAGAAGCGCCTGATCGGCGAGAGCGACTGCCGCTGGCTGGTGCCCGGCCACTGGTTCACCCTTACCGGGCATGACGACGCCAGCCTCAATATCGACTGGGTGGTGACCGCCGTCACCCATGACGCCAGCCACGAACACTACCGCAACCGTTTCGAGGCCATCCCCAAGGCCACCGTCTACCGCCCGCCCCGGCTCACGCCCAAGCCGCGCATGCACACCCAGACCGCACAGGTGGTGGGCAAGGCCGGCGAAGAGATCTGGACCGACCAGTACGGCCGCATCAAGATCCAGTTCCCCTGGGACCGCGACGGCAAGAACGACGAAACCTCGTCCTGCTGGGTACGCGTGGTGCTGCCCTGGAGCGGCAAGGGCTTCGGCATGCAGTTCATTCCGCGCATCGGCCAGGAGGTGATCGTTACCTTCATCGATGGCGACCCGGATCGCCCGCTGGTCACCGGCTGCGTCTACAACGGCGACAACACCCTGCCCTACGCCCTGCCGGACAACCAGACCCAGTCCGGCATCAAGACCAATTCCTCCAAGGGCGGTGGCGGTTTCAACGAGCTTCGTTTCGAGGACAAGAAGGACGCCGAGGAAGTCTTCCTCCAGGCGCAGAAGGACATGAAGGTCAACGTGCTCAACGACAGCACCGCAACCATCGGCCACGATGAAACCCTCACGGTGCAGAACGCCCGCACCCGCACGGTGAAGGAAGGCGACGAGACCATCACCCTGGAGAAAGGCAAGCGCACGGTAACCATACAGACCGGCAGCGACACCCTCAATGTAAAGGACAGCCGCACGGTAAAGATCGGCGCCGACCAGACCCACAGCACCGGCGGCAACTATAGTCACACCGTCAGCGGCAACTACGAGCTGACCGTGGACGGCAACCTCACCATCAAGGTGACCGGCACACTCACCCTGCAGAGCAGCGGCAACCTCACCGCCAAGAGCGACCAGAACCTCACCACCCAGGCCGGCATGGCCCTCACCGACAAGGCCGGCACCTCGCTCACCAATCAGGCCGGCACCTCCCTGGACAACAAGGCCGGCACCACCCTGACCAACGACGCCGGCGTCAGCCTCACCAACAAGGCCGCCGCCGAACAGACCGTTGATGGCGGCGGCATGCTGACCATCAAGGGCGGCTTGGTGAAGGTCAACTGAGGCGCTCATGGCCAACGGCAATCTCGACCTCACTCGTGGAGACAGCCGCCTCCAGGGCAAGCTGCAGGGCGACGCCCTCGATGGCCCGGTGCGCATCCAGGAAGCCGGTCGCCCGCAGGCCCAGCTCCTCTATGCCAACGGCGTGCTGCACGGCCCCAGCATCCTCTACCACCCCAACGGCCAGGTGTCGGCACAACTGCCCTACGCCGACGGACGCCTGCATGGCGTGGCTCAGTACTTCGCCGCCGAAGGCTGGCTGCAGCGCAAGGTCGCCTATCGCCAAGGCTTGATGCACGGCGAAGCCAGCAGCTACTACCCGGACGGCAGCCTGGCCGAACTGGAGATGTATCGCGATGGGGTACGTGACGGCCTCTACCAGCGCTTCCATGGCAACGGACAGGTATCGCATCGCAGCCGCTACCTCAACGGAAAGCTGCTGGACGAAGGCCAGGGCTTCGCCGTAGACGGCCGCCCGCTGGACGCCGAAGGCAAACCCATCTCTAGGCTGCGCTGGTGGTGGCGGCGCTGGCAGGAGTCGGGCGAGGCCTGATCAGGGAATCAGCATTTGCACCTGGCCGGGCATGGCGATCTTGATCACACCAGCCCAATTGCACATCAGGATGCTGTTGGAATCGAGCGACGGCATGTTGCCAAGCAACATGGTCGGTGGTCCGCCCGGGATCCAAGGTGTCGCGGTTGCCGGTATACAAGGCATGGGTGTCAACACACCCAAGGCTGCTGCAGTCGCAGCAGCGACCATGGGGTTGGCAAGACTCTGGCACATGCCGAAGGGCAGAATATTCACCAACGGGATGTGATCCATGATGTTCGCTGCAGGCATACCCGCCGTGAGCGTGCGGTTCTGCGGCAACACGCTCAACATGCTAGGGGCGACACCAAAACTGCACTGCAGTGTGGCGCCACTGCATACTTGTGGACAGCCCATTGAAGACCCTACTCGTTGCTGCAGGTTGATTTATCAGGTTAGCCGAGGATCATTGTATGCAACTGATTTAAGTAAAAATAAATCGCCCCGATAAGTCCGACCGGAACGACGAACAGCTACGCCAAAACATCCACCAGGCCTCTCGCGAGCTCAGCACTGCACGTAATAGCTAGTCTCGCTTTTGGTTTTTTTATTGAACGGCAGAGTTACATAGTCATTAACCCATCATCCCTGCCAATCGTGTCGTAGCTGTCCAGCCCCCTGCTGCCTCATGTCGACAGGACGAAGTTGGGTAGCACGAACTGACCGAGCTCCTCGATAACCTCGCCCGCGGGGCGCTGGCCGTATTTCAAATTGACGATCACATGATTGACCCCGATCTCCTGCAAGCTTTCCAGCAACGAGATCAGGTGATATCGCCCTAGTTGATAGCCCAGATGGATCGGTCGTGGTGGTGTCTGCGGGTTATCTGTCAGGTCGATGTATAGCGACTGGGTGAAGGGTTTGAACAGCTCACCGCATTCGGCACGAACCGCAGTGCGCCAGTTCTCGACAATCAGCTGCTGCGTCTTCGGGGCGCGCGGATAACTGATCCAGCCATGACTGTAGCGGGCAATCCATTCCAGTGTCTGGCGGCTATGGCCGGTGACAAAGAAAGGAATTTCCGCCGTGGTCGGCTTGGGAATCAGATCCGCGCCCTCAAGCGTCCCGCCGGACCAGGTCAAAGGCATGAAACTGCTGCGCTGAGCCTCGCGAAATACCTCGAGGTATTCGCGGAACAGGCTGTCGCGTCGCTCCGGGTCGACACCGAATGCGGGAAACTCCACCGGCCGGTCACCGGAAGCCACACCGAGTAACAGGCGGCCACCGCTGAGCTGATCGACACTGGTAGCGGCCTTGGCGGTGTGCAGGGGATTGCGGATTGGCAGGATGATCGAGGCGGTACCCAGCGCAATCGAGTGTGTGTGTGCCGCCATAAAACCCAGGTAGACCCAGGGGTCGAAGACCTGACCCGAATCACCGAAGCTGGGGTCGCGTAACGGCACGTCACGAAACCAGAGTGCAGAGAAACCCAGCTTGTCGGCACGTTGAGCCAGGCTCACCTGGTCGAGCATGCTCGGCGTATCACCGGCAAAGGCCTCGAGGGGAAAGAAAAGACCCAGGGTCAAGCGGCCTTGGCGGTAAGTGCGCTGAAAGCCAGGTTGTCGCTGATAGGGAATGGAATTCGGAGTGAACATACGCCCTCCTACCTATTTCAAAAGATGTTGAGGAGCTGAATGACATCCCTTCAAATCAGCGTTATCAAGGCCACCTGGAGCTCCGCGCTGGGCGTTTGTGATAGTCCGGGGGCAATACGTTGCGAAATCGCCAGTTACCCCCGCTGCAAGGCAGCGATACAGAGCGGGGCGGTCGACGGCGACAGCCCTGTACGATCCCGAATGAATGCTCACTGGGTGTCCCGCGCTTCTTGGTTCGGCGGTTCGATATGCTCGATGTTTCCCAGTACCAATGCTCGCCCGGCAAACAGACCACCCGCTGTTTCCAGAGCAAAACGCTCGGCATCGCGCATGCGCACTTCCTCGGTTACCGCGTCGGCTTCGTGCTCAGACGCACCCAGCGTCAGCACGGCCTGACGGCCGAGCAGCAGGGCCGACTCAAAGGTTTCCCGCACTATGTAGTCCGCGTCGTGCTTGACCAGCTCCAGCGCGTGCTCGCGGTCAAAGGCACGCACCAGCAATTTCACTTGCGGGCAGTAATGCCGCGTACTTTCGACTATGCGTGTCGCGGCTTTCTTGTCGTTCACACAAACGATGATGGCGCGGGCGTGATGGGCACCGGCAGCCTGCAATATTTCATGGCGGGCACCATCACCGTAATAGGCCTTGAAACCATAGGGCTCCACGGCGCGGATCACTTCCGGATCTATCTCGATAATGGAAAGTTTCGCTCCCTGAGCGAGGGGTGCCTGGCAGGCAATCTGGCCCACGCGGCCAAAACCGATGATGAGTACATTGCCTTGCAGATTATGTGCGGTTTCCACACCGTCCATGGAAACGCTCTGCGCGCGGGCCAAACGTCTGTACAGCAGTAAGGCCACCGGCGTAATGGCCATGGAGAGCACCACGATAGCCGTCATATTGGCGTTGACTTCGGGACTGATGACCCTGAGCTTGAGCGCCTCGGCAAACAGCACAAAAGCAAATTCGCCCCCCTGCGCCATAAGCACGGCACGATCCAGCGCATCGCCATGGGAGCTCTTCGCGAGGCGCGCGACCGCATAAATACACAGCGCCTTGACCAGCATCAGCGCCAGCACACCAGAGCTGATGAGCATCCAGTTCGTGGCCACCACTTGCAGATCCAAGGCCATGCCGACGCCGAGGAAAAACAGCCCCAGCAGCAGGCCGCGAAACGGCTCTATGTCGGCCTCCAACTGGTGGCGGAAGGTGGATTCCGATAGCAGCACGCCGGCAACGAACGCCCCCATCGCCATTGAAAGCCCGCCGATTTCCATCAGCAGCGCTGCCCCCAGCACCACCAGTAGCGCGGCGGCGGTCATCACCTCGCGCGCCCGGGCTTGGGCCAATACCCGAAACAGCGGATTGAGTAGCCACAATCCGATGGCCGCCAGTGCGCCCAAGGACAAGGCTGCGATACCTATGCGCTGCCAAAGGGGTGAGGTGGGTTCATGCACCACTTCAGTGGGCGCCAGAAAAGCCACCACCGCCAGTAACGGCACGATCAACAGGTCTTCAAACAGCAAAATGGACACGATGCGCTGCCCCCTCGGCTCGGTTATGTCACCGCGTTCCGAGAGGACTTGCATAACCAAGGCTGTGGATGTGAGTACAAAACCGGCCCCGCACACAAACGACACCTGCCAGGGGAAACCAAAGGCCATACCGACGAAGGTGAGCAGGAAGGCACAGACCACCACCTGCAGGCTGCCCAGCCCAAATATCTGCCCACGCAGCTCCCATAGGTGCGAGGGTTTCAGCTCCAGTCCAATCACAAAAAGAAACATCACCACACCCAGCTCGCCCACCTGAATGATGGTGTGGGGGTCATGGATCAGTTGCAGTCCGAAGGGACCAATCATCATCCCCGCTGTCAGGTAACCCAGCACCGAGCCGAACCCGATACGTTTGAGCAGCGGCACTGCCACCACGGCGGCGGCAAGCAACGTAACGACACCCAATAATTGCCCTGCGTTGCCTTCAGCGGCCATAGCCTTGACCCTCAGTCCGTATCAGGAGCGGTTACAGGTAAACGTTCGTACACCCTCGATTTCGGGTGCTTCACCCGACCGGATGGCACGTGCGCCATACAACTTCAGCGTCGGCACTGCAGCTACCGACGGTTCGGATAACAAGGCAAGTAGGCTTGCTCCCGGGGCGATCCACAGCCCCCTTTCGCCGAGTAAAAGGCGGCCGGCGAGTGATACCGATCAAAGTGCAAACCGGCAGCACTGCCTGTAGGCAGTCGCTCAAGCGACGCCGTAGCCAGACTCGACGTTTGTCGCCTGGGCCACCCGCTGGCAGCCGTACCGTCCTAGACGATTCGGTCATCGCGCTCACGCAACAGCCAATAGGTCAGTCCCAGGGCCAGAGTGGCGCCGGCCAATGCGGCGACTTTGGCCGGGCCGACATCGGGATCGAGAATCACGAACTTGCGGGACAGGGCAATCAACCCAATCAGGATGACCGTCTTGACCTGAATGATGCTGTCACGACGCAAGGCCACGCGCACGATGGAGTGCTTGAATTCCATCGCGATCAGAAGCGTCATGATCATGCCGAACACACTCTGGAAGATCTTGTGGTCGAGCGGATTGAATGCATCGATGACCAGCAGGCTGAAGACAATGTGAATCAGCTGCACCAGAGACACCACGATAATCACCGCCATCACCGCTGAAAGAATGATCGCGACGGCCTGCTCGAAGCGTTCGTAAAACGTCATCACCGCCCAGTTACGGCGGAGTCGTTCGAGTGTCGTCCCGGTCTGATTGCTGTTGTTCATGCGCCACTCCTTCAGAAACAGGCCATTCCTACGAGAAATCGCGGTCGCTGCGCCTCTAGGCCTTCGTCCATGCCGAAGCGCGTGAACATGTCGCGGGTGATATCGGCAGCCCACCAGGTCGTCACGGCAGGATGTCGTGCAGCCTGGGGTACTCCACCACGCGCGCGCAGTAACGTTCTACTTGAATGGGCCGGGCTCGAGCCGAAAGATGCCCGGCACATCAAAGAGAACATACGGGCTGCCCGTCTCCCATTTTCAGGATCAGGGCAGCCCAGTGCTTCATGCTTTGCCACTTTCGGACTTCTTCTTGCGCGCCCCCTTGCTCGACTCCTTGGACGAATCCGACGGTTGCGCAGGTTCAGGTGGAGCTTCGGCGCTGGCCGCAGCGGCTGGCTTACGTTCGAAGGCAACCCGCTCCGCCTTGTCGTCCCAACGTGCACGGGCGTGATCGCCCTTGCCGATGCCACCGCCGAGCATCTCGCGCGCCAGTGCCGTTTCCAGCTCGCTGCGAATCAGTCGTTTGAGCTCGCGAGCACCGAATTCGGGCTTGTAGCCTTCTTCCGCGAAGTGATCGACCAGCGTCCCATCGAACGCCAGCGTCACGCCTTGGTTCGCGGCATTGCGGGCCACGCGATCGAGTTGCAGGCCGACGATGTGGCGGATTTCCTCCTTGCCCAGCGCATGGAAGACGATGATCTCATCGATGCGATTGAGGAACTCGGGGCGGAAGTGCCCGCGCAGCACGTCCATCACCTCTGTCTTGGCCTTCTCGTACTCCTCGCCGGCCGCTCCGCGCGCCTTCAGCCGGCGCTGAATGATGTCGGATCCCAGGTTCGACGTGGCGATGATGATGGTGTTGGTGAAGTCCACCACGCGACCCTTGCCGTCGGTGAGCCGCCCGTCGTCGAACACCTGCAGCAGGATGTTGTAGACGTCGGGGTGGGCCTTCTCGATCTCGTCGAGCAGCAGCACGCTGTAGGGCTTGCGACGGACCTTCTCCGTGAGCTGGCCGCCTTCGTCATAGCCGACGTAGCCCGGCGGAGCGCCCACCAGCCGTGCCACGGTATGGCGCTCGCCGTACTCCGACATGTCGATGCGCAACAGGGCGCCCTCGTCGCCGTAGACGGATTCGGCCAGCGCCTTGGCGAGCTCGGTCTTGCCGACGCCGGTGGGGCCCAGGAACAGGAACGTGGCCACGGGCTTGCTGCCTTCGCGTAGCCCCGCGCGCGACAGCCGCACCGCATCCGCCACAGCGCGTACCGCCTCGTCCTGCCCCACCAGACGCTCGTGCAGCCGCTGCTCCAGGTGCAGCAGCTTCTCGCGCTCCTCCACCGTCAGCTCATTGACCGGGATGCCGGTCAGGCGCGAGACAATCTGCGCCACGTGTTCCGCCTTGACTTCGGCGCTGCCCGAGCCGCGCTCGCGTTCCCAGTCCTCGACCTGCGTCTTGAGTTCGGCTTCCTTGGTTTCGATGCGCTTGCCGACCTCCGACGCATTATCGTATTGCTTGCGGGAAGCAAGGTAGTCCTGCTCCCGGCGCAACTGGTGCAGTTCGGCCTCCAACTCCTGCACCGCAACGGGGCGGGCCGTCGCCGACAGCTTCACGCGGGCAGCAGCCTGATCGAGCAGATCGATGGCCTTGTCCGGCAGGAAGCGCGCGGTGACGTAGCGATCGGCCAGCTCGGCGGCCGCGATGATCGCGTCCTCGGTGATGCTGACCTTGTGGTGCGCTTCGAAGGTATCGCGCAGGCCGCGCAGGATCATGATGGTCTGCGCCACCGTTGGCTCGGGCACCATGACCGGCTGGAAGCGCCGCTCCAGCGCGGCGTCCTTCTCGATGTACTTCTGGTACTCGTTGAGCGTCGTCGCGCCGATCAGGTTCAACTCACCGCGCGCCATCATCGGCTTGAAGACGTTGGCCACGTCCAACCCGCCTTCGCCACCACCCTGGCCGGCGCCCACAATGGTGTGCACCTCGTCGATGAAGAGGATCATCTCGCCCTGGTGCTCGGAGATCTCCTTCAGCACCTTCTGCACGCGTTCCTCGAACTCGCCACGGTACTTCGCGCCGGCTACCATGGAATTGATGTTCAGCTCGACCAGGCGCTTGTCGCGCAGCGTCTCGGGCACCTCGCCGGCCACCATGCGCTGTGCCAACCCCTCGACGATGGCGGTCTTGCCCACGCCAGGCTCGCCGATCAATACGGGGTTGTTCTTCTTGCGCCGCGCCAGCACCTCGATGGTGGTTTCGATTTCCTGCGCGCGGCCGATGACCGGATCCAGCTTGCCCGCATGCGCCATCTTGGTGAGATCGCGCGAATACTTGTCGAGCTCCGGCGTATTGGTCGGCGTCTCGGCGCGGCCATCCTCCGCACCTTTGCCGACCACCTTGTTGACCTGCTGGCGCAGGGCCTGCGGCGTGAGGCCATAGCGGCGCAGCAAGTTGGCGGCCAGCCCTTCACCCTCTTCGGCCAGGCCGATCAGGAAGTGCTCGGGCCCGACGTAAGAGTGTCCTAATTCATTGGAGGCGACGAAGGCGCGACTGAGCGCATCCTTCACCCGTGGCGACACGCCGATCTCGCCTTCAAACGGCGTGTCGCCACGCTTGGCTTCGGCTTCGATCTGACGTTTGAGGTCATCGACCTTGATCTTGAACTGGCTCAGGATGGTCTTGATCACATCGCTGTCGGCCAGCGCCAGCAGCAGGTGTTCCGTATCGACTTCGGAGCGACCGAAGTCCGCGGCATGCTTGGCGGCTTCCTGCAGCAGGGCCTCGGAGTGTTCGCTGATGCGGCTGGCCAGCCCGCTGCCGCGACGGCGCGGCGTGCCAGATGCCGTGGAGGCTGGTTCGCTAAACGACGCATCGACCACTTCATCGGCATCGGCTGCAGCCGGTGCCGACTCTTCTCCGATGCGGAAGAAATCGCTGCCCAAAAAATCTTCGAACAGGCCGCTGCGCGAGCCGAAAAGGGCTTCCAGCGGGGAAATGGCGCGTTTTTGCTGGCGCACCAGTTGGCGGTAGTGATCGTCACACAACAGCATGGTGGTGCGGCGACCATTGAGATTGGCTTCCACCCGCGCGGTGGCGGGTTGGCCGCAGATTTGACATTGCTTGCTGGCCATGCGGACGCTCCTTAGTCATTGAGATGACGAGGTGCGGCATGCCGCGGCACCTCGTCCCCTGGTGGGACTTCGTGGCGACCGCAATGGAATATCCGACTCAGCTTCAATCGGAATCGAGCGGCCGTGCTTCGGTGCACTTGCTTCGCGCTTCGAATCCTAGTTGGCATCGTCGGGCAGGTTCAGTGCACACTGGAAACTGCCGTAGGAGAGTTCGACACGAGAAAAGCCGCTTCGCTCTTCTCTTGCTCCTGGCGCTTTCACCTCGCACCATCGGCACGTCGTTGTCGGGCGTGATCTGGAAGTCCTTTTCTTCGACACCGGGAACGTCGAAGGACATCTTGTACTGCTTATCGGTTTCCTGAATATCCAGCGCCAGCTGCAGCATGCCTCGCCAGTCAAACGGCAAGCGCGGCACGGCGAGCGCCAGAAAAACCAAATCCAGCCAAGCCCAAGGGGTTTGTTGCAGTACTTGACAAAGTCTGCGCCTCGCAGGCTAGAAGTCAAGGAAAGTATCTAGCTTAAAAGGCTGATGCGGAGAATGGGGTTTGCGAGGCAGGCTTAAGCACCACGGTGCAACCGGCAGCCGGGGCCGGCTTGACGGGTGGTCATCCGTGGCAGGAACGTTTCATGACATGATTGCTGCCAGTAACGCCGATCAGATGCTTGCTGATCTGATCGATTGCGGACCACGGCGTAAATTGCGGACCAAACCATACAGCCGCGAAAAACCGTAAGTGCTTGATTTTAAATGGTGCCGAAGCCGGACTAGAACAGCACCATTACAGGCCCCGTTTAACAGGCCTCTATCGCAG
>VFQU01001751.1_pt1 | contig 11832 bp, 11 predicted proteins | sample 3512311 | NCBI WGS metagenome assembly VFQU01 (sample SAMN10412377, study PRJNA504923) | tailings metagenome | isolation source: Relicate 3 Philex TSF3 active mining site | place: Philippines: Tuba, Benguet | collected 2017-08-29 | reverse complement strand
ACAGCAGGCTCAGATCGACGCCGCTGCTGGCTCGTCCGCCAACATCACCATCCTGCCTCAGCCGGGCCTGCTGGCCGACATGGCCTCCAAGGGCTATCTCGTGCCGCTGAGCGACGACATCAAGGCACGCGTTGAAGCCGAGCATGCCGCCGGTTCGTCCTTCGTGTCGCTAGGCACCTATGCGGACGCTTCGGGCAATGCGAACTTCTTTGCTGCGCCCTACAAGTCCGATCTCAAGTCGCTGGTCTGGTACTCTCCCGACAACTTCGCCGATGCCGGTTACGAGGTTCCGACCTCCTATGAAGACCTCAAGGCACTGACCGAGCAGATGGTCGCCGATGGCAATACGCCGTGGTGTATTGGTCTCGGTTCGGGCGGCGCGACCGGCTGGCCGGCCACCGACTGGGTGGAAGACATCATGCTGCGCCTCTATTCGGGCGAAGACTATGACGCCTGGGTGAGCAACGACCTCAAGTTCAACGATCCCAAGGTGGTTGCCGCCATCGAGGAATTCGGCTGGTTCGCCAAGACCGAAGCCAATGTTGCCGGTGGCGTTGCTGCCGTGGGCACGACCGACTTCCGTGACAGCCCGCAGGGCCTGTTCTCGGTTCCGCCGGCCTGCTACATGCACCATCAGGCTTCGTTTATTCCGTCCTTCTTCCCGGGCGGCACCGAACTGGGCACGGACGCGGACTTCTTCTACTTCCCCGCTTCGTCCGAACGCGACCTCGGCAATCCGGTGCTCGGCGCCGGTACGCTGGCTGTGATCACCAAGGACTCGCCGGCTGCTCAGGCCTTTATCGACTTCACGCTCAACCCGATTTCCAACGAAATCTGGATGGCGCAGTCGGGCTTCCTGTCGACCCTCAAGGCCGCTAACACCGAAACCTACGCCAACGACACGCTCAAGGGCGAAGGCGAAATCCTGCTGAACGCCACCACTTTCCGGTTTGACGGTTCCGACCTGATGCCGGGTGCGGTTGGTGCAGGCAGCTTCTGGACCGGCATGGTCGATTTCGTCGGCGGCAAGTCCGCTCAGCAGGTTGCGGATGAAATCCAGGCTAGCTGGGACGCCCTATAAGTCTTAACCTATCCCAACGCACTGAGGAAACCGACGCTTCGGCGCCGGTTTCCACCCAATGGTCGGTTTAGGGGGAGCACCGGCAAATGAACGACGTTCTCACGCAAATTCTGGGCGCAGGCTTTGCCATTATTGTCGCCCTTGCCGCCTGCGTTGCCTATTTCTGGGGCACGAACTGGCTGCTGGACCGGTTTCTCGGCTCGGCCAATCAGCGCGGCGATGCCCTGACCAAGCGCGACAATCTGCGTAGCGCGATCCGGCCCTGGCTTTTCCTGTTTCCGGCTCTGTTGTTTCTGACAGTCTATCTGATCTATCCCGTGTTCGAGACGGTGCGTCTCAGCCTTTTCGACAAGACCGGGCGCAATTTCGTCGGCCTCGGCAACTATTTTTGGGCTTTCCAGGACGGCAATTTCCAGCGGTCCGTGCTCAACAATGTCATGTGGCTTCTGATCGTCCCGTCGCTGGCGACGGGCTTTGGGCTGGTGATCGCGGTGCTCGCGGACCGGCTCTGGTGGGGCAATATCGCCAAGTCGCTGGTATTCATGCCCATGGCGATCTCCTTCGTCGGTGCGTCGGTGATCTGGCGCTTTGTCTATGACTATCGGGGTGAAGGCGACGTTCAGATCGGCCTGCTCAATGCCATCATTACCGGGCTCGGCTTCCCGCCTCAGGCGTGGATCACCATTCCGTTCTGGAACTCGATCTTCCTCATGATCATCCTGGTCTGGATCCAGACCGGCTTTGCCATGGTGATCCTGTCGGCCGCATTGCGCGGTATTCCGGAGGAGACGCTGGAAGCTGCGCGCATCGACGGCGCCAATGATTTCCGCATTTTCTTCGACATCATGATCCCCCAGATCTGGGGCACGATCGTGGTGGTCTGGACCACGATCACCATCGTGGTGCTGAAGGTTTTCGACATCATCTTCGCCATGACCAATGGTCAATGGAATACCGAAGTGCTGGCGAACCTCATGTTCAAGTGGATGTTCGTGAACTTTGACTATGGGCGTGGTTCGGCCATTGCCGTGGTCATCATGCTCTCGGTGCTGCCGATCATGATCTGGAACATCCGCCGGGCCAATGCCGAGCAGGGGACACGCTGATGACCATTGCTGCCGACAATAGTGAAATGCCAGTGGTCACCACGCATAAGCCCAACTGGCGGGCGCGGGTAAATCTCGGGCGCATTTTCACCCATCTGGCGCTGCTGTTCCTCGTCGTCGTTTGGACCCTGCCGACCGCGGGCCTGTTGATTTCCTCGCTGCGCGACAAGGATCAGTTGGCTGTGTCCGGCTGGTGGACGGCGCTCACCACGTCCCAGTCGCTGGAAGTCAGTCGTATCGGCACCGCTGCCGATCAGGTGGCCGAAAACGGTCAATATATCATCCGTGGCGATGTGCTTGATGGAGCCGGCAACAAGACCTTGGCCGCCTATGGTCTTTCAAATAACGCTCCTGCGGAAACCCCGGCCGGTGAGTCCATGGCCATGAACGATGGCGGGACCATTACGGTTCAGTCGGACGGCACGTTCGAATGGGTATCGCCGACCGAGTTTACCCATACGCGCGGTCCGCGTGTGTTCTACATGGCCGAGATCGCGCCGCGCTTCACGCTCGACAACTACTATGAAGTTCTCACGGCGAACGGGGTGTGGCGGAGCTTTGTCAACTCGTTCACGGTGACAATTCCGGCGACCATCATCCCGATCCTGATCGCGGCCTTTGCCGCCTATGCGCTGGCCTGGATGCGGTTTCCTTTCCGCGGCTTGATCGTGGCTTTGGTGGTGGGCCTTCTGGTCGTGCCGCTGCAGATGTCGCTCATTCCGCTTCTGACGCTTTATAATCAGGTCGCCAGTGCCTTCGGGCTCGAAGACGGCAAAACCTATCAGGGCATATGGCTAGCCCATACCGCCTTCGGTCTGCCGCTGGCCATCTATCTGCTTCGCAACTACATGGCCGGTTTGCCCAAGGAAATCATGGAGTCGGCCCGTATCGACGGGGCGTCGCATTTCAAGATTTTCACCTCGATGGTGCTGCCGCTCAGCTTTCCGGCTCTGGCCTCGTTCTCGATCTTCCAGTTCCTCTGGGTTTGGAACGACCTGCTTGTTGCCATGGTGTTCCTCGGCGCGCAGCAGGACCGGCTGGTGCTGACCGGCAAGCTCGTGAGTCTTCTGGGCTCGCGCGGCAATAACTGGGAAATCCTCACGGCCGGCGCTTTCATCACCATAGTGGTGCCGCTGATCGTGTTCTTCGCATTGCAGCGATATTTCGTACGCGGCCTTCTGGCCGGCTCGGTCAAATAACAAGGGTAGGGGTCCTGTACCGGCCGCAAGGCGGGTCAACTCAGGAAAGAAGAGCGGATCGTGTCAAACCTAAAGCTCACCGGTGTCAACAAACGCTACGGCAATGTCGAGGTGCTCAAGAACATCAATCTCGACATCCGTTCGGGCGAGTTCATGGTGTTCGTCGGCCCTTCGGGGTGCGGTAAATCCACGCTGCTGCGCTGCATTGCCGGGCTCGAAACCATTTCGGACGGGACGCTGGAAATCGACGGCGAAGTGGTCAATGACCGTGCGCCGTCCAAGCGCGGCATTGCCATGGTGTTCCAGTCCTATGCGCTCTATCCGCATATGAACGTGTTCGACAACATGGCCTATGCGCTCAAGATCGCCGGCGAGTCCAAGTCCGAGATCAAGCGCAAGGTTGAGGCTGCCGCAGGGCAGCTACAGCTGACGCAGTATCTCAATCGCCTGCCTGGGCAGCTTTCCGGCGGCCAGCGGCAGCGCGTCGCCATCGGCCGAGCTATCGTGCGCGACCCCAAAGTGTTCCTGTTCGACGAGCCGCTGTCCAATCTCGACGCCGCCCTGCGCGTGGCGACGCGTTTGCAGATCGCCAAGCTGCATCACTCGATGGAAAAGTCGACCATGATTTATGTGACCCACGATCAGGTGGAGGCCATGACACTGGCCGACCGGATCGTGGTGCTGGGCGCGGGCAAGATCGAGCAGGTGGGCACGCCGATGGAGCTTTACGAGCAGCCACAGTCGCTGTTCGTGGCCGGGTTTATCGGTTCGCCCAAGATGAACTTCCTGACCGGAGCAATCGCGGGAGCCTATCAGGCAGAAACGGTGGGCGTGCGTCCGGAGCATCTGGACGTCGTGGATGGCGAAGGCACCTGGAAGGGCAGCGTCGTTCACAACGAAAATCTGGGCGCCGACAATTACGTTTTTGTCGATATCGGCACCGAGGAACCCATCGTGGTGCGCGCGCCGGGTGGAACGCCCTTCCCGGTGGGTCATTCGGTGGCGGTGTCGCCACAGCCTGGCCGCGTCTATCGGTTCGACAAGGACGGCAAGCCGCTCAAGGCTGCGTGAGGCTGCCGCAGGGCGGAACAGATCGCGCCGGAAGGGATTTCTTCCTAAACCGGCGGCAAGTCCATCATGCGCCGTCAGCGCATGAACATCAGAGTTTTCCGGCCGGCTCTGCCGGCCGGTTTTGCATGAGACGAAGGAGTTTTCCATGCCCATCCGTACCCTGGTCTGGGGCGAAAACGTACACGAGCAGAAGAACAAGGTCGTGGCGGCCAACTACCCTGAAGGCATGCACAACCAGATTGCCAAGCTGCTGAAGCAGGATGCCAATATTTCGGTTAAAACCACCACGCTTCAGGAGCCAGAGCATGGCTGCACCGAAGCGGCGCTTGCCGAAACCGATGTGCTGATCTGGTGGGGCCACCAGGCGCATGACCAGGTGGACGACGCCGTGGTCAAGCGCGTGATGGAACATGTCTGGCAGGGCATGGGCCTGATCGTGCTGCATTCGGGCCACCATTCCAAGGTGTTTCGCGGCCTGATGGGCACGCCGGCCAATCTGCATTGGCGCGAAGCGGGCGAGCGCGAGCGGCTGTGGGTGGTCAATCCCGGTCATCCCATCGCCAAGGGCTTGCCGGCCTATTTCGAGCTCGAAATGGAAGAAATGTATGGTGAGCCCTTCACCGTGCCCGAGCCTCTGGAAACGGTGTTCGTTTCCTGGTTTCAGGGCGGAGAAGTTTTCCGTAGCGGCCTGACCTATCGGCGCGGCGCAGGCAATATCTTCTACTTCCGCCCCGGGCATGAGACGTATCCGACCTATCACGACGAGACGGTGGGCCAGGTGCTGCGCAATGCGGTCAATTGGGCCTATCAGGGCGTGCGGCATGCCCACCTGATGAAGGCGCCGAATACGCCGACGCGCGAGGCACCGGAAAAGATCGAGGAACGCGGCCCCAAGCTGTCGGCGGCGGACCATGCCGGTGAAGTGAAGGAATAACGCGCCACGCATTCAAGGTGTCACCCCGGCGCAGGCCGGGGCCTATCCTGAGATGGCAGACTTTTGACAAATCGAGATAGATCCCGGCCTGCGCCGGGATGACATCCATTATGTAGAAACATCCTGGCCCCTCGGGCCTATACGGGAACAAAGATATGCGGATCCTCATTCTGGGAACCGGCGGCATGGCCAATCAGCATGCCAAGCATTTCGCTGCTATCGAGGGGGTAACCCTGGCGGGCGGCGTGGACGTCGACCCGGCGCGGGTGGAAGCGTTCTGCGCCACCCATGGGATCGAGCGGGGTTTCGGCTCGCTGGATGCGGCGCTGGCCTGGGGCGAGTTCGACGCGGTGGCCAATGTGACGCCTGATAGCGTACATTACCCCACCACCATGGCGGCGCTGGCTGGCGGCAAGCACGTGTTCTGCGAAAAGCCGCTGGCGACCGACCATGCGCGCGCCATGGAAATGACCGAAACGGCCGAGCGGCTGGGCTTGGTCAACATGGTCAACCTGACCTATCGCAACGTGGCTCAATTGCAGAAGGCCCGCGAAATCGTGCAGTCCGGCGCGGTGGGGACGGTCAAGCATTTCGAGGCGAGCTATCTGCAAAGCTGGCTGGTGTCCAAGGCCTGGGGCGATTGGCGCACCGAAAGCCAGTGGCTGTGGCGGCTGTCCAAAAAGCACGGCTCCAATGGTGTGCTCGGCGATATCGGCGTGCATATTCTCGACTTCGCCGCCTATGGCGCGGGCAGCGACTTTTCGAAAGTGTTCTGCCGGCTCGAAACCTTCGACAAGGCGCCGGACAACCGGATCGGGGAATATGACCTTGACGCCAATGACAGCTTCGCCATGACGGCGCAGCTGGAGAATGGCGCGCTTGGCGTTGTGCATGCCAGCCGTTGGGCGACCGGCCATTTCAACGAGCTGCGCCTGCGCGTCTATGGCGAGAAGGGCTCAGTGGAAGTGCAGCATCGGCACGACTGGTCCAAGCTCTTCACTTGCCTGGGTGATGACGCCGAAACCGGGACCTGGACGGAAGTGGCGGTCGATCCGGTGCCGACCAATTACGAGCGGTTCGTCGAGGCGGTACGCACCGGACGCAATCTTGAGCCGAGCTTCCGGCATGCCACCAATATCCAGAAAGTGCTGGACCTGGCGACGGTGACCGACCGGGACCGGACCGAACACAAGGTCTGATGCAAAAAGAAACCCCGGCCAAGCCGGGGTTTCTTTTTAAGGGAAGGCGCTTTTAGGCGCGATCATCCACATAGACGATGACGGAGCCATCGGCATTGGACTTGACCGCCACGACATCGTCGGCGCGATGGCCTTCGGCTTCGAGCTTGGCCTTGATGGCGGCATTGGCGTCGATATTGCTATGCAGAGTGGCATTGGCCTCAGCATTTGCCGACAGGGCCTGATCGAATGCCGTCGCGTCGCCCTGGAGCGAGGACAGCAGAATGATACTGATCTGAGCTTCATCGGTGACAGCGGACAGGTCCGCCGATGCGCTGCTCGAAAGCGAACTGGTCAGGCTCTCATAGCTTTCAGCGGCTGCATCCAAGGAAACAGCGGCATCAGCGCCGACTGCTGCGTCAACAACCGGAGTTTCGACAGAAACGCCAGAATTAACGTCCACGCCAATGCCGACGCCCGTGTCCTGGGCGATTGCGAATGAGCCCGCACCAAGAAGGGCAGCCATGGAAACTGCGGTCATAATCTTTTTCATTGGTCTTCTCCAATTTGTTGTTTGCCCCGCGTCTCCCAACGGCTCGCCCTGGAAAGGGTTGCCAGAGCTTGCCTTCACAAAAGGTCCGCAGAGGAAATTGTGACTATCTTGCAACTGTGAGGGGGAGTGCCGACTTATCTCTGCGAGTGAACAAGGAGCGTCACGATGGGAATTTTGTGGGCTATCATCATTGGATTTCTGGCTGGGCTGATCGCCAAATGGATTACGCCAGGCGACAACAAGCCGTCTGGGTTCATCCTGACAACAGTTCTGGGGATTGTCGGCTCAGTGCTGGCCACGTGGCTAGGGCAGCAGATCGGCTGGTATCAGGCAGGCGACGGTGCGGGCTTTATCGCCTCTATTGTCGGCGCGGTAATTATTCTTCTGGCCTGGGGGCAGCTGGCGCGTCGCGCCTGATCTCTTGTCGTCGGGTAGGAATGGCCCCGCCGAGTGTCGGCGGGGCCTTTTTGTTATTCGATACCGAACATGGCCTTGGCGGCCTGTTCAGCTGCGTCGCCAGCCTGCTTGACCTGCTCGTCATTGAGACCGGCGGCTTTCGCAGCGGCTTCGGCCTGGCTGCGAGCATCGGCAACGGCCTGCAGTTTTTCGGCGTCGGTCAGCTGCAGCTCCTGGGCCTGCTGCTGAACGGCATCGACGGCCTGTTCCACCGTCATGTCGGTGCCGGGGACCATGGTGTCGGCGGGCACTTCGATAGTGACTGCTGGTGTCTCGGCGGCAGGCGCCGGTTCGACGGCCGGTGCGGCTTCGGCAGCGGGAGTGGTGGTTTCTGCCGGCTGCTCGGGGGCATTGCCGCAGGCGGCGAGAGTGAGGGTGGCAGCGATGACAGCGGCGATGGCGAAGGGCTTCATGGGAGGAACTCTTTTATCGTCAAGGGATTGGCGCCTCTTCACGAGGCAGTGATCGACTGCGGGCCAATCGTGTCGAAGTTGCGACGATTCGGAGGAGATAGAGGTCGAAATGCCTGTTTCGCATAAGAAAAGAGCGCCCCAGCGGGGCGCTCCTGCATGTGATCAGGCCGAATGGTCCTATTCGAGGACGGTGATACGTCCATCGGTATAGGGGGTGTATTCGCCGCCCTGCTTGGCGACATAGTCGGCCAGAACCTGCTCCAGCGGCGGGCCGAAATCGTAGGGGTTATCGCCTTCTGCAAAGGTGCCATATCCGTCGCCGCCACCACGCATATAGTTGTTGGTGACGACCTTGTAGGTGGCTTCCTCATCGATGGGGGCCCATGCGTCGCCACCGACCAGCACCATTACATCGCTGATGCGTTCGCCGGCAGGCTGGGCAAGGGTGTAGCTATATTTAAGGCCCGCGACCTGCGGGAAACGACCGGCACCATTTTCAATGTCCGACACGCCGTTTTCTAGCGCATCGATGACATCGGCGCCGGAGAGTTCAACCGTGGCCAGAGTATTGGAGAAAGGCAGAACGGTCAGCACTTCGCCCATGGTGATTTCGCCGGCATCGATGGAAGCGCGCAGACCGCCGCCATTCTGGATGGCGATGGTGACGCCCTGATCGGCTACCCGGTCGAGCATGGCATCGGCGACGAGATTGCCCATGGTACATTCCATGACGCGGCAGACTTCGCGCGAGCCGTCGATAGCTTCGGTCGTGGTGCCGATGACCTCGGCCATCAGAGCCTGAATCGGCTCTTCGAGTTCGGCCAGCCGGGTGACATAGCCCTCATAGGGTGTGACGGAAGCGTCCATGATGATCGGGGCGCCTTCGGCCGAGATGACCTTGCCTTCGTCGTCCCAGGTCACGACCAGATCGCCGAGATATTTGGCATAGGCGCCGGCGGTCACGACCGGTACTTCGACGCCTTCCGGGCTGTTGACCAGAGTGGGGTAGGGGCCTGCTGCCTTTTCATCAGTGTTCGACAGGAGCGTGTGCGAGTGGCCGCCCACGATCACATCAATGCCAGGGACATTGGCGGCAATCTCAAGGTCTTGGGTGTAGCCGACATGGGTGAGGGCGATGATCTTGTTGACACCGGCCGCGGTCAGGGCATCGACCTGGGCGCGAAGGCTCGTGAACGTATCCTCGAATTCGACATTCTCGCCGGGCGAGGAGGTCTCGTCGGTGTCTTCGGCCAGGGCCGAGACAAAGCCCACCTTTTCCCCGCCGATATCGAGCACGAGCGTGCCGGGCACGCGGCCGGCCAAAAGCGGCTCGTTTTCAACATTGGTATTGCCCGAAATGATCGGGAATTCCACCGCGTCGAGCAGCTTGGCAAGTTCCTCCGGGCCATCATCGAACTCATGATTGCCCAGGGCCATGACCTCGATACCGAGGTCATTGGCAAATTCGGCGATAATCTCGCTGCGATATTGGGTGTAGAAAAGCGAGCCCTGGAATTGGTCGCCCGCATCGACCAGAACCACATTCTGGCCTTCGAGTTCGGCGCGTTTGGCGTCGATGGCAGTCTTGAGGCGGGCGATGCCGCCGAAACATTCGCCGGCGGCGTCAGCGTCGGCCGCACAATTGGAGTCGGAACCGGTGATCGGACCGAAACGGGAGTGAAAATCGTTGATATGCAGGATGTTCAGCGTGAACTCGGCATAGGCGGCGCTGGAAAATCCGGCGCAGAGCGTGAGCGCGGTGGCGCCCAACAATATCTTCTTCATCCCTGTTATCCCTTTGCTTTTTGAACCTGACCCTTGCCACTGTCGGCTCATGGCCGACCTTGCCCGATCCGGCGGTCTTGTCGGGAAGGGCGCTTATTGTGCGCCGTCCCGAATACGCATACCGGGCAGCGGCTGCGTCAAAATCAGTTAACCAGTTAATTGTGACCGTTGAAAGTGGACCTTTTGGTCAAATTTCAACTTTCGGCCGGCAAGGGGAAATTCACCAATTTCTCATGCGGCAGCGGGGTGCAAAGGCGCGCTAAGCGGCAGGAAAGGGTTTGGCGCGCATAGATTGTGGCGCAGAAACTCGGTGGGAAAGACAGAAATGAGCGCCGCTCTTGAAAGCCTGATGAGACAGACGCTGGCGCCACGTGAGCAGCGGACCGATCGTGGAATGGTTTCGTTTCTGGCCTTCGGCGCGCTGGCAACGGCCGGGTTTATAGGCTTGTCGAGCCTTGTTCATGCGATCTGGCCGATGGCGGAAGGTTGGGGGCCCGAGGCAGCCTGCATTGGCGCCGTTTTGCTGCCCGCCTATATCCTCCATCGCCGTTTCAGCTTCCACGCTCATACGGCGCACAGGCAGGCGCTGCCGCGCTACGCGCTGGTTCAGGCTATGGTTCTTGCGGTGGCCTTTCTGTTCAGCGTCATCGTCCATGGCGAGGTGGCACTGCCCGGCCTGCAAACGGCATTGCTTGTTATGGCACTGACGTCCGGCATCAATTTCATGCTCCTGAAAAGCTGGGTTTTTGGCCGTGGCCCTGCAGTCCAGGCGTCTGCCTGACCGCATGTCCGGCTTCTAGATCTGATTAAAAAACCGATGTTTGGGCTTTCAATAGCAGATCAGTAGGGTATTCTCCGCGCCGTTTTGATTTGCGGAGAATGGCCCATGCGCAGTGCTTTGATCGTCTATGGCGGCTGGGAAGGTCACGATCCCGAGGAATGCGCGACCATCTATCGCCGCTGGCTGCATGAAGACGGCTATTCGGTGCGCACCGCCACCGAAACCAGCGCCTTTGCCGATCCCTCGATCCACGATCTGTCGCTGATCATTCCCATTTTTACGATGAGCAAAATCGCCAAGGAAGAGGTCGAGAACCTGACCAAGGCGGTGGAAAACGGGGTGGGTCTGGCCGGGCACCACGGCGGCATGAGCGATGCCTTCCGCGATGCCGTGGATTATCAGTTCATGGTGGGCGGCCAGTGGGTGGCCCATCCGGGCAATATCATCGACTATACGGTCGATGTGACCAAGCCTGATGATCCGATCATGGCGGGGATCAAGCCGTCATTCCCCTATACGTCCGAGCAATATTACATGCATGTCGACCCCTCCAACGAGGTGCTGGCGACGACGACCTTTACCGGCGAGCATGCCTATTGGATCGAAGGCGTCACCATGCCGGTCGTGTGGAAGCGCAAGCACGGCAAGGGCCGGGTGTTCCATATGACGCTGGGCCATCAGGCCAAGGAATTTGAGAATTCCAACATGGCGACCATCATGCGTCGCGGTATGAACTGGGCCGCGCGCGACGAGGAATAGCCTCGAGGCCTCTCGCAAAGGTGGATTGAAACTCTCGTCGATTTGGCATCGTATCTGCCTGCTGGGAGGCAAGCGATATGAGCCAGAGTGACAAAGAGCCATTGTCGGCGCCGCGCGGGCCGCTGGTCTATCGCCAGTCGATCTGGACGCGGGTGACCCATTGGATCTGGGCCATCTGCCTGTTCTTCCTGCTGTTGTCGGGTCTACAAATCTTCAATGCCCATCCCGCGCTTTATGTGGGGCAGGAGAGCGGGTTCGAATATGACAATGCGGTGCTGCGCATCGGGGCGGTGAATACCCCCGAGGGACCGCGTGGGCGCACTACCCTGTTTGGCCAGAACTATGACACGACCGGTGTGCTGGGCATGAGCGGGCCCGAGGCGAGCCCGAATTTCGTGGCCTTTCCGAGCGCGGTGACCATTCCTTCCTTCCGCCATCTGGCGACGGGGCGGGTGATACATTTCTTCTTCGGCTGGCTATTTGTCGGGGCGCTGTTCGTCTGGTTTCTCGCCAGCT
>VFQU01001750.1_pt1 | contig 11845 bp, 10 predicted proteins | sample 3512311 | NCBI WGS metagenome assembly VFQU01 (sample SAMN10412377, study PRJNA504923) | tailings metagenome | isolation source: Relicate 3 Philex TSF3 active mining site | place: Philippines: Tuba, Benguet | collected 2017-08-29 | reverse complement strand
CGCGGACATCCTGCGGTCGCTCGACGTCGTCGTGCTGCCCTCCGACTCCGAGGGCAGCCCGATCGCCCTGATCGAGGCGATGGTCGCCGGGCGGGCCATCGTGGCGTCGCGCGTCGGCGGCATGCCCTGGATCCTCGGCGAGGGCGACTGCGGCGTGCTCGTCCCGCCGCGCACCCCCGACGTGCTGGCGGGGGCGATCGCCGACCTGCTCGAGGACCCCGCCCGGCGCGAGGAGCTGGGCGCGCGGGCCCGGGAGCGCGCCCTCGCGGACTTCACGCTGGAGAGCGTCGCCGGCCAGTGGGCAGCCCTGTACCGGGAGCTGCGCGGGTGAGGCCACCGGAATGGTGGTGGCAGGTTTTCGGTGGTACTAGACTCCTTCCGTGACGCCGTCCGGACGCCTCGTCAGGTGCCTCCCGCCGTTCCTGGTGGTCGTGGTGCTGCTCGTCGCGGCGAGCGTCGCCGCCGGCCAGCAGATCCAGGTCCCCGGCGGTCCCGACCCGATCCCGCCGTCGGTCCAGCCCGACCCGGCGCCCACGCCCGCGCCCGCGCCGCGGCCGACGCCGGCGCCCACGCCCGTCGCCCCCGCACCGACCCCGGAGCCCGAGCCCGACCCGGGTGCCGAGGAGCCGGTCGAGCCGGCGGGCCCGAGCGCCGCCGACCTCCAGCGCCAGCGCGAGGCCCGCGAGCGGGCCGCCCGCGAGCGGCGCGAGCGTGCCGCGGCCGCGCGGCGCGAGCGCCTGCGCCGGGAGGCCGAGCAGCGCCGCATCGAGGAGGCCCGCGCGCGCCGGGAGGCCGAGATCGCCGCGCAGCGCGAGCGGGACCGCGCGATCCTCGCCGCGGCGCAGGCCCGCGACGAGGGAGCCGCGCCCGCGGCCGACTCGGGCGGCGGGGCCGGGCCGGTCTCGCTGCTCGCCTGGCTCCTCGGCGCGGCGGTCCTCGTCGGCGCCGTCGCCGCCGTCCCGTTCCTGCGCCGCACCCCCTCGCCCCGGCCGGTCGGCGCCTTCGCCGCCGTCGTCGCCGAACGCCGCACCGAGATCGTCTGCGGCATCGTCGCCCTCGCGTCCGGGATCGGGTTGCTGCTGTTCCTGACCGGCCAGTAGGCCGCCCGCGCCGATAGGGTGCCGTCGCGATGACGACACCCGCACCCACCGACGCCCCGCGCGTCGCCTACGTCATGTCGGCGTTCCCGACGGTGACCGAGACCTTCATCCTGTTCGAGATCCTCGAGCTGGAGCGCACCGGCGTCCACGTCGAGATCTTCCCGCTGCGTCCCCGCGGCGAGGAGACCTCGCACCCCGAGGCCGGCCCGCTGGTGGCGCGCACCCGCTACGCGAAGCTGGCGTCGCTGCCGACCCTCGCGGCCCAGGTCCACTGGCTCCGTCGCGACCCGGGGGCCTACCTCGGCGCCTGGTGGCGCGCCCTGCGGGGGAACGCCCGCTCGCGGCCGTTCCTCGTCCGGGCCATCGCCGTCGTCCCCCTCGCCGCCCGGTTCGCGCGGGAGATGCAGGCCCTCGGGGTGCAGCACGTCCACGCGCACTGGGCGACGCACCCCGCCCTCGCCGCGAACGTCGTGCACCACCTGACGGGCCTGCCGTACAGCTTCACGGCGCACGCCCACGACATCTACATCGACCGCTCGATGCTGGAGGAGAAGATCCGCGACGCGAGCTTCGTCGTGACGATCTCCGACTTCAACCGCCGCATGCTCGAGGACCTCTACGGGTCGTGGGCGGCCGACAAGACCTCGGTGATCCGCTGCGGCGTCGACCTGAGCGCCTTCACCCCGCGCCCCGCGCGGGAGCCGCACGAGCCGTTCACGGTGTCGTGCATCGCGGGCCTCCGCGAGAAGAAGGGCCAGCTCCACCTGGTCGAGGCCGTCGGGATGCTGCGGGCCGAGGGACGGCCGGTGCGGTGCCTGCTCGTCGGCGACGGCGAGATGCGGGGAGCCATCGAGGCGCGCGTCGCGGAGCTCGGCCTCGGCGACGACGTGGTGCTGATGGGTCACCGCAGCCGCGACGAGGTCAGCGCCACCCTCCGCGACAGCGACGCCATGGTGCTGCCGAGCGTCACGACCGGCGACGGCGACATGGAGGGGATCCCCGTCGCGCTGATGGAGGCCCTCGCCAGCGAGGTGCCCGTCGTCGCGTCGTCCCTCTCCGGCATCCCGGAGCTCGTCCGCGACGGGGAGACGGGGCTGCTCGTCGCCGAGGGCGACGCCGCGGGCATCGCGGCGGCGATCCGGCGGCTCCGCGACGACCCGGAGGGGGCGGCGCGGATGGCGGCGGCCGGCCGGGAGCGGGTGCTCGACGCCTACGAGCTGGCGCGAAACACCGGCGAGCTGCGGCGCATGATCACCTGGTCGTACGACCCGCCGGTGACGGGGGGCTGAGCCCCGGGGCGGCGCGCGCGGCGCCGCCCCGGGTCCGGTCCGTCAGCGACGGGCGAGGATCCGCTCGACGAGCGTGGCGCGCCGCACCGTCGCCCGGGCGAGGACCTCGGTGACGCGGACCTGGCCGATCGTCGCGGGCACCCTCCGCGGGACCACGGTGCGCGGCACCGCGTCGTGCCGGCCGCTCACGCGGTTCAGCAGGATCGTGACGCGGCGGAGGGCGTCCGCCGCGCCGACGCGGGTGGCGCGCATCTCGGCGGCCGACACCCGCGGACGGGTCGTCAGGGCCTCCGGGACCGGGGCGGTGCGGGTGCCGAGCACGCGCCGCTCGAGACGGCCGACCCGCGTGAGCAGGCGGACGACCATGCGGCGGTGCGTGACGACCTGACCACGCGTCGGGCGGGCGGCGGGGCCGAGGACCCGCTGGCGCGGCGTGAGGGGCTGCGACATCGAGCGGTCGCCGGAGTCCGGGCTGGTGCGCGACCTCGGCTTCAGCGGGTTCGAGACCGGCGTGGAGGGGACGGGCACGTCGGGCGGGCCGAGGGACGGCGGCGGCGACGGGGTCAGCCCCGCGGTGGGGACCTTGCCGATGCAGGGGCTGCCGGCGCGGAGGGTGAAGTCCTTGGCGGCCCGGTTCGTGAACATCGGGTCGGCGGTGATGTTGTCGGAGGCGGTGAACCCACCGTTGGAGAGGTTCACGTTGCCGGTGCGGCCGTTGAACAGGCAGTTGCGGTCGGCGCGGTTGCCGACACCGACACCCGACGCCCACCACGACTCGACGTTGCTCTTGACCAGCGAGTTGCTGATCACGTTGTTCTCGACGAGGTTGTTGCTCGACACCAGGCCACCCTCACCCGAGAACGTCACCCCACGGCCGTTGCCGTCGATGACGTTGTTGGCGACGTAGGTGCGGTTCGCCCCCGGGTACAGGTGCACCCCGTAGTCGGCGTTGTCGAAGATCAGGTTGTTGGTGATGCGGGTGTCGTAGGCGTGGTTGACGTAGATGCCGTGGTCGAAGCCGGTCGCCGGCATCCGCCCGCACCGGAAGATCCGGTTCGAGTCGACGACCACCCCGTAGGCGATCCCCGACCCGATGTTCGAGCCGATGTGCAGGCAGATCGCGGTGTTGTCGTTGGTGATGTCGTTGTTGCGGAACACCACCCGGTCACCCTGGACGTCGGGGCTGACCCGGGCGCCGGAGGTCCGGCCGTTGATCACCAGGCCGTCGAAGACGACGTCGTTGGCGGCCTCGGGGACCCATGTCTTGCCGAGGATCGTCGCCTTCGCCCCACCGGGGGCGGTGGTGAGGGTGATGCCGCTGCGGTTCACCTTCACGCCACCGAACGTCGCCCCCGGCTGGAGGCACCCGACCTGACCCGAGCTCAGTGAGTCCACGAGCTTCTGGGAGGTGCGGAACGGGGCGGACTCGGTGCCGGCGGCGGAGTCGCTGCCGGACAGGGACGCGTACTTGGTGCACGCGGGCGCCGCGGCGGCGGGCGACGCCGGCGCGAGGGCCACGAGGGCGACGGCCGCCAACGCGGCACCGGCGACCCACGCCGGCAACGCGCGACGGACAGGACGGGCACGGACCATGAGGTCTTCCTCCGAGAGGCATGCGCAACCGACGCCGTCGGCGGGACCTGGTCGGGCGCGCGGGCATGCGCGGCCGGCCGGGCACGGTCCCGGGGGAGCGGCGGTGGCGACGAGGGGACGTGGGCACGAGCGCCGGTGGGTCCGGGTCCCCATGCCCCCTCACTGCCGCGGAACTGCGGGAGGACGGAGGGGGCGGGGTGTCCCGGTGACCGGAGCGTCCCCTAGCTATCGGACGGGTCCGCCACCCTCTTGAGGGGTCTCGCCATCCGTCGCGAAGGGCACGGCGCCCGCGCCGGCGGGGACCATCCGGGCCGAGAGCCGCCGTCCGGTGGCCGCCGCCTCCTCGCACGCCGGGCAGACCCTCTCCCCCGGCCGCCCGTCGACGACCCCGTCGGCGGTCGCGCCGCCGTGCCCCGGGTCGACGGCGCACAGCCCCGCGAAGATGTCCCCGCGGGGGTGCGGGGCGCCGACGCGCTCCGCCACGCCGGTGAGGGTCGCGAGGCCCTCGTCGATGCGGGCGTCGAGGGCCTCGACGGCGGCGGGGGTGCGGGCCTCGGCCGCCTGGGCGACGATCTCCGCGTAGCCGCCGAGGGCCGCCTGGACGTGGCGGCGCTCCTCGTCCGGCAGCCCCGGGAAGCCGGCGAGGCCGATGGCGTGCGCCCGGAGGGCGTCGAGCCGCACCCGGGCGCGGGCGCGCCGCTCGGCGAGGTCGCGGCGCTCGCGGCGGGTCGCGCGGCCCGCCCCCATCGCGACCGCCCACGCGCCGCCGAGGAGGCCGAGCAGCAGGAGGGTCGCGGCGGGGCGCCACGACCGGCCGTTCCCGTCGGGGAGCGGCACCGCGACGACCTCCGCCGCGCGGGCGAGGCGCTCGACGGGGTTCGCGATCGCCCCGACGCCGGCCTCGCGGAGCCGGACGGTCATCTCGGCGGTGCTCCGCGGGCCGACGGAGGCGACGCCGCCGCCGCGTCGGGTGACGAGGAGGGTGCCCCCGAAGCCGAGGTCCTGCGCGAGGCGGCGCGCGTACGCCTGCAGCGACGGGGCGCCCACCGGGCCGAGGACCACCGCGAGCTTCACCGGCCGCTCCTCCGCCCGCAGGGCGGCGGCGAGCTGCGCGAGGGCGGCCTGTTCCGCGGCGGCCGCGGTGCCGAGGACGCGGGGGCTGACGTACACGTCGCCCTGCGCGAGGGCCGTCGCCGCGGGGTCGGTCGCGGCGGCCCCGGGGGCCACGACCGCGAGGACCGTGCCGAGGGCCGCCACCGCGACGAGGAGCGCCCGGCGCAGCCGCCCGGTCACGCGGTGCTCAGGCGGGCGCGCCGCTCGGGGCCGGCGCGAGCGCGTCGCGGGCGACGCGCAGCGCGCGGGCCATCCTCCCCGCGGTGGCGGGGACGGTCGCGCGGAGGTCGATGCGGGCGAGCGCGACCTGGCCGCTGGTGCGGACGACGACGAAGCCGAAGCGCTCGAGGAGCGCGCGGTCGAAGAGGGTGTGGTGCCCGAGGAAGCGGTCGGCCGACGGGACCTCGTCGGGGTAGCCGATCGCGAACGCCTCGACGGCGGCGACGTCCCGCGCCTTCAGGTCGGCGAGGGCCTCCAGCAGGAGCCGCTCGCAGGCGCTCTCGGGATCGTCGCCCTCCAGGTACGTGCAGGTGATGAGGGCGGCGTCGCGGCCGGGGGGACCGGCGGGCAGGGCGAGGGCGCGGGGGAAGACCTCCGCGGGGCCGTACTGGACCATCCCCCGGAAGCCGTCGCCCTCCCGCAGGACGCGCCCGAACCCCCCGTGGCGGCGCTGGACCGACTCGGCCCACGCCTCCTTGCGGCGCTCGTCGGTCACCACGCGGTCGTGCTGCCAGAACGTGCAGCTGATGCAGGGCGGCGGCAGGTCCGCGCGCGTCGCCGCGGTGAGGGTGCTGATGCGGCTCACGGGAGGATGATAGGCCCCGCGGCCCGGCTCACCGGCACGTCGGGTCGTCGACGGCGCAGACGCCGCCCATCCACACCGGCATCTCCCGCCAGCCGCCGTCCGCGGGGACGACGCCGCCGTACGTCTCCGCGAGGTACGCGAGGATCCGCCGCCGGTCCCACACCGCGACGGTGCCGTCGACGAGCATCGGCACCTGGGGCGGCTCGCCCTGGGCGGCGACGAGCGCGGCGCGCGCCACCGGGTCGCCCCGGACGGTCACCGCGTCGTAGGTCATGCCGAGTGCGTCGAGGGCCTCGCGGACCTCGACGCACTTCCAGCACGAGGGCGCGTCGTAGAGGATCACGACGCGACCGGGGGTCAGACCCCGACGGTCTCCAGCACGCGGTCGACCGGGACCATGTGGCGCTTGAAGTCCATGATCTTGCGGTCGATGCCGAGCGCGAGGCCGATGAGCTGCGGCAGGTGCAGCACCGGCATGTTGTACTCGGTCCCGTTCAGCGCCTCGGCCTTGCGCTGGTAGGCGTCCATCGCGAGGTGGCAGAGCGGGCACGGCGTGACCATGCAGTCGGCGCCGGCGTCACGGGACTGCGAGAGCGCGACGTGCGACTCGCGCAGGGCGACCTCCTCGCGGGCGAGGACGATCGGGAAGCCGCAGCACTTCGACTTCGCCTCGTAGTCGGCGACCTCGCCGCCGAGGGCGGTGATGAGCCGCTCCAGCGACTGCGGGCGGTCCGGGTCCTCGAAGCCCATCACCGACGACGGCCGGAGGAGCTGGCAGCCGTAGTAGGGGGCGACGCGGAGGCCGTTCAGGCCGCGGGGACCCTGCTTCTCGAGCAGGGACAGGCCCTCCTCGGTGGCGAGGTACCACAGGAGGTGCGTGACCTCCTTGGTGCCCTCGTAGGGGCGCGCCCCGACCTTCACGAGCTCCTCGTTGACCTGCTCGAGCAGCCGCGCGTCCTCCTTGACCATCTTGTTCGCACGGCGCAGGTTCAGCGTGCAGACGTTGCAGATGGTGAGGATGTCGACGCCCATCTCCTCGGCCTGCGAGAGGATGCGGACGTTGAGCGTGAGGTACAGGTTCGGCTTGGCCTCGGCGATGTCGCCGGCGCCGCAGCACGTGGCCGCGGGCATCGGCAGCAGCTCGATGCCGAGCATCGGCGCCAGGTGCTTCGTGGTGGCGTCGAGCTCCTTCGAGCTGAACTCGGCGATGCAGCCCGGGTAGTACGCGAAGCGGGTGACGCCGCCCTCCGGCGTCTCCCCCGTCGGGTCCGTCAGCGCCGGGGCGGTCGTCGCCATCTAGATCGTCTCCTTGACGTTCTTCATCAGCTTCTGGACTTCCTTGAGCTTCTTGATCCGGTGCGGGATCGGCGACGGCGCCTTGCCGTGCCGCAGCATCTGGATGGCGAACGGGATGTCGAACTGGGCCTTGATCGGGTCGGTGAAGGGCACCAGCACCGTCTCGTTCAGCTTGCCGCCCGTGCGCATCGACAGCAGGAACGCCTTCGCGTGGCGGGCGCCCGCGTCCTTCATGGAGCGGCCCTCCTGGAACGCGATCCCGCCGAGCTTCTCGATGGCGTCGCGCGGGTTGACGCCCTTCGGGCACCGCTCGTTGCAGTACATGCAGCGGGTGCAGTCCCAGACGCCGTGCTGGCCCGTGTAGAGCTTGGCGCGCTGCTTGCGCTCACCGTCGCGGACGTCGCCGGCGAAGCGGTAGCCCCAGGCGAGGGCCGCGGGGCCCACGAACTCGGGGTCCGCCGCGAGCGAGTTGCACTCGGAGTAGCAGGCGGCGCAGAGGATGCACGCGCTCTCCTTGAAGAGCTTGTTCATGTCCTCCTTGGAGACCAGGCGCTCCTTCTCGGGCGCCGGGCCGTCCGGGATCAGGTACGGCTTGACCGCCTTGAACTTGTCCCAGAACGGGTCCATGTCGACGATCAGGTCCTTCAGCGGCGTGAAGTTGCCGATCGGGTCGACCTGGATCGTGTCGGTCTCGAACTCCTTCTTCACGTCCTCGACCTGGCTCATGCAGGCGAGGACGGTCTTGCCGTTCGCCTTGCAGGCACAGGACCCGCAGATGGCGCTGCGGCACGAATACCGCACCGCCAGCGTGCCGTCCTGCTCGTTCTGGAGCTGGAGGATCGCGTCGAGGAGCGTCATGTCCTCGCCGTGCTCCAGGTCGAACGACTGCCGGTACGCCTCCTCGGAGACGTCGGGCTGGAAGCGGAAGATGTCGAGTGTCGTGGTGGCCATCAGTAGGACCTCACCTGGGGCTGGAACTTGGTCACGGTGACCTCGGAGTAGTCCAGGCGGATCTGGTCGTCCTCGAGGTACGAGAGCGTGTGCTTCATCCAGTTCTCGTCGTCGCGCTCGGGGTGGTCCGTGCGTGAGTGGGCCCCCCGGCTCTCGGTGCGCTCGACGGCCCCCGCCACCATGGTGGCGGCGAGGTCCAGCAGGTAGCCGGTCTCGATCGTGTGGATCAGCGACTGGTTGAAGGTGCGGCCCTTGTCCGTCACGACCACGCCCTTGAACTGCTCCCGCAGGTCCTCGACCGTGGCCTGCGCCTCGCGCAGGTCGGACTCGGTGCGGAACACGCCGACCTTCTCCTGCATCGTGTCGGAGAGGACGTCGCGCAGCTCGTGCTGCTTCGGACCCTTGGTCCGCTCGAGCATGACGCGGATCTCCTCCTCGGTGCGGCGGGCGGCCTCGGGGGTCGCCTGGATGCCGCGGCCGTTGAAGATCTGCGAGGCGTAGCGCGCCGCGGCGCCGCCGGTGCGGGCGCCGAAGACGACGGCCTCCAGCAGCGAGTTGCCGCCGAGGCGGTTCGCGCCGTGGACCGAGACGCAGGCGCACTCGCCGGCGGCGAACAGCCCCTGCATGTGCGGGGCGGCGCCCCACGAGTCCACGTGCACGCCACCCATGTGGTAGTGGGCGCCGGGCCGGATCGGGATGGGCGCCTCGATCGGGTCGACGCCGGCGAACGCCATCGCCAGCTCCCGGATCTGCGGCAGCCGCTCCATGATCTTCTCGCGGCCGAGGTGGCGCAGGTCGAGCAGCACCGACCCGTTGATGCCGCGGCCCTCGAGGATCTCGGTGGCCTCGGACCGCGACACGACGTCGCGGGAGGCGAGCTCCAGCTTGTTGGGCGCGTACTTGCTCATGAAGCGCTCGCCCTCGGAGTTCAGGAGGTAGCCGCCCTCGCCCCGGGCGCCCTCGGTCACGAGCACGCCGCTCGGGTTGAGGGTCGTGGGGTGGAACTGCATGAACTCCATGTCCTTCAGCGGCACGCCGGCCTTGAGGGCCAGGCCCATGCCGTCGCCGGTGGACGAGTGGGAGTTCGTGGAGGGGCGGTAGACGCGACCGGCGCCGCCCGTGGCCAGCACGACCGCCTTCGCGCCGATGGTCTGGATGGTGCCGTGGACCATGTCGTAGGCGACGACGCCGGCGCAGCCGCCGTGGTCGTCCTGCACGAGGTCCGTGACGAACCACTCCTCGTACGTCGGGATGTCGTACTTGACGCACACGGTGTAGAGCGTGTGGAGGATGACGAGGCCGGTCAGGTCGGCCGCGAAGCAGGTCCGCGGGAAGCCGGCGCCGCCGAACGGGCGCTGCGCGATCTTGCCGGTGCTCTCGTGGCGGCTGAACACCGCGCCCCAGTGCTCGAGCTGGATGATCTCGCCCGGCGCGTTGTTGCAGAGGATCTCGATCGCGTCCTGGTCGCCGATGTAGTCGGCGCCCTTGACGGTGTCGAAGGTGTGGTTGTCGGGATGGTCGTCGGTCTGGTTGCCCAGCGCCGCGTTGATCCCGCCCTGCGCCGCCCCGGAGTGGCTGCGCACCGGGTGGACCTTGGTGACGAGCGCGACGTCCACGCCCGCCTCGTGCGCCGCGATCGCCGCGCGCATGCCCGCGAGGCCCGCGCCGACCACCACCACGTCATGGCTGAGCAATGTCCGTGCCCTCCGCGTCTCGGTTGCCCTCCGCAGGACTCTACCGGACGGACACCCCGGGTCCTCCGGGTCATTCGTCGCTGCCCGGGCGGGCGGTGGCACCCGCCGCGCCGTCGCCCGGCGGTGCATGATGCGCCGCGATGACCCTCGACGCAGCCCTCACGCTGGGCGTGATACTCGTGGTCCTGGGGGTGCTGGTCGCCGACCGCGTGTCGCCCGCCCTCGCGGTCCTCGGCGGCACCGTGTTCCTGCTCGTGTCGGGCGTCATCGAGGCGGACGACGCGTTCGCGGGCTTCTCCAACTCGGCGCCGCTCACGGTCGCGGCGCTCTACGTGGTCGCGGCCGCCGCGGCGCGCACCCGCGTCGTCGAGACGCTCGCGAGCCGCATCGCCTTCGCGGCGCGCCCCGGGGCGCGCGAGCCGGGCGAGCGCGCCGCCCTCGCCCGGATCGTGCTGCCGACCGCCTCGGCGTCGGCGTTCCTCAACAACACCCCGATCGTCGCGATGGGCATCCCGCCGATCCTCTCCTGGGCCCGCCGCACCGGCCGCTCGCCCTCGCGGTACCTGATGCCCCTGTCGTTCGCCGCGGTGGTCGGGGGCACGGTGACCCTGATCGGGACGTCCACGAACCTCGTCGTGTCCGGGCTGATGGAGGACGCCGGGATGCGGTCGATGGGGTTCTTCGAGATCGGCGCCGTCGGCCTGCCCTTCGCGCTCATCAGCATCGTGGTGATGCTGGTCGTGACGCCGCGCCTGCTGCCCGAGCGCCGCGCCCCGAGCGAGGACGTGGCCGCCGACGCGCGCGAGTTCACGCTGGAGATGATCGTCGAGGACGGCGCCGCGATCGCCGGTCGCTCGATCGCCGACGCCGGCCTCCGCAGCCTGCAGGGCGTGTACCTCGTGGAGATCGAGCGCGACGGCCGGCGGATCTCGTCGGTGCGCCCCGACGAGCTGCTCGCCGAGGGCGACCGCCTCACCTTCGCGGGGGCCGTGGACCGGATCGTCGACCTCCAGGCCGTCCGCGGGCTGCGCTCGGCGGAGGAGCGGCACTTCGGCCGGGTGGGCACCGCCCAGGAGCGCCGCCTGTACGAGGCGGTCGTCGCCCCGTCGTCGTCGCTGGTGGGCTCCACCCTCAAGGAGGCGGGGTTCCGCGGGCGGTACGGCGGCGCGGTGATGGCGGTGCACCGGGCCGACGAGCGGGTGCCCGGCAAGCTCGGCGAGGTGCGCCTGCGCAGCGGCGACGTCCTGCTCGTCCTCGCCGGGCCGGCCTTCCGCCCCCGCGCGCTCGACGAGCGCGACTTCTCGGTGGTCGCGGCGCTCGACGGGGAGCCGCCGCCGCTCTCCGGCAAGGCCCCCCTGGTGGGCATCGTGATCGCCGGCCTGATCCTCGCGGCCTCGACGGGGCTGATGGACATCCTGCCGGCCGCGTTCCTCGCGGCGTTCGCCGTCGTCGGGCTCGGCGTGCTCACCCCCACCGAGGCCCGCGACTCGATCGACCTCGACGTGCTCGTGGTGATCGCGGCGTCGTTCGGCCTCGGGCGGGCGATCGAGCAGAGCGGCCTCGCCCAGGACATCGTGGACGTGGTGATCGACCCGCTGGGGGCGTTCGGCGACCTGGGCCTGCTGTTCGGCGTCCTGATCGCCACCATCGTCGTCACCGAGATGATCAGCAACAACGCGGCGGCGGTGCTGCTGTTCCCCATCGCGGTCGCCACCGCCGCGAGCGCCGGCATGGACCCGCGGCCGTTCGCCTTCGCGGTCGCCATCGCCGCGTCGTCGTCGTTCCTCACCCCGATCGGGTACCAGACCAACACGATGGTCTACGGCATCGGCGGCTACCGCTTCGGGGACTTCGCGCGGCTCGGCTTCCCGCTCGCCATCGTCATGGTCGTGGTCGCGATGATCGTCATCCCGCTGGCGTGGCCGTTGCGCTGACGACGTCGCCCCCGGCCGCCACGGGGCGTCGCGGAGGGGCCGGTTCGGTATGCTCGATCGGGTTTGCGGC
>VFQU01001749.1_pt1 | contig 11850 bp, 11 predicted proteins | sample 3512311 | NCBI WGS metagenome assembly VFQU01 (sample SAMN10412377, study PRJNA504923) | tailings metagenome | isolation source: Relicate 3 Philex TSF3 active mining site | place: Philippines: Tuba, Benguet | collected 2017-08-29 | reverse complement strand
TTGCCCCGGGTGAACATATTGTCGATGGGTACACCCAGCGGCCCCAGCCGCACCGGCCACGTCGCCGGCGGCCACGGGCCTGAGGCGAGGTCCTGCTGCCGCGCAAGCCAGATCAGCGGATCGGACCATGGCGCCGCATTGAAATCGCCGGCTAGCACGATAGGCCCTTCGATCCGCCCCATCTGCTCGCTCACCTGCACCAGTTCGCCCCACGACGCCATGTCAAAATAGGGCTTGGACAGGTGAGTGCCCACAATGGTCACCTTCACGCCATCGACACTAATCGGAGCGATCACCAGTCTTTCCAGCCGAAATGGCTGCAAGGTGATCACCCGACCATTCTCGATGGGAAAACGAGAATAGAGCGAAATATCGCAACTGGCAGTCCTGTCGCAGCCCAGCCGATACGGCAGCACGGCGGCGAGCCGGTCGAGATAAGGCTCGATGCCCGGCGTTTCCATGATCAGCGCCACATCGGGCGGATCGTCGACGATGGATTGCAGCAGTTCCTCGGAACGGTCATTGCCGGTCAGCACATTGAAGCTCAGGAAGCGAAAGCTGGCAGACGGCGGCTCCGCTGCATCAAGGCGCCGTGTTTGCAACTCCCAGAGCGACATCCCGCCCTGAATGCCTGCAGCGAGAACCAGAACTAGGCCCACAAGACCCCGCCAGCGCGCGCCGAATGCGATGGCCAGCACCGCAGTCAGCACGCCCAGAGCGACGATATGAAAACGCAGGCTTTGCAGCAGCAATTCGCCGGGCACGCCAGGGGTAAAGGTCGCCACCAGCAGTAGCAACACGATGAGCGCACCGAAAACGAGCAGGCCACCGCGAATTTCCGCTCTGCTCAGCATCCTGACTCCGTTCCGCTCGACCGGGTCCAAAGGCTAGAGCAGCTTCCGCATCTGGATGCAAGCCGCAGCAATGCTCACAAGTTCGCCAGGGTCCCATTCGAACACGTCCCAGCCGGTCTTCTCGTAAAAGCCGACGGCATCGGCAGCCGCATTGACCAGCATTGTATGCACGCCCAGTTCCCGCGCCCTTTCGGTCACCAGTTCCTCCATCACCCGGCCATGGCCACGCCCCTGCGCTGAAGCTGTGACAGCCACAAGGCGAATAGCCGCCCGCCCGTCGCCCAGGAGGTCAAGCCGTGTCGTCCCAATAGGCCGCCCATCGACCTTGAGGAGGAATGGATGCGCGAAATCGGCCGTGTCGTCAGGATGCTGGTCGTTATAAACGCCGAATCGCCCCTTGGCCTCGAACAGTTCGACCCGCCGAATGGCATGGAAGGAGGCCCAGTCGGCAGGATCCACAACCGCGACCAATGCGTAAGTCATAATGCCCTCCTCAATGCCTGATCCTTCCCGGCGCGCTAGTGCCACACAAGAAGTCATTTCTGCGAAAGCGGAAATCCGGCTCCAGTTGGGAAAATCCCCGCTTTCGCGGGGATGCCACAAAGAGGAAAACTAGCCCGCCAGCGCGCCCTGCGCCGAAGCGCCGCGTTCGATCATCACGCGGTTGAGTGCGTTGAGATAGGCGCGTGCCGACGCCACCAGCGTATCCGGTTCCGCAGCATTGCCCGAAGCGATGCGGCCGTTCATTTCCAGCCGCACATGTGCCGAAGCCTGCGCATCGGTGCCGCCGGTCACTCCGTCCACTGCATAAAGCACCAGATGCGGGTTTTGTCCCGAAGCTTCCTTGATGGCGTTGAAAATCGCGTCGACCGAGCCTGTGCCCTCATAGGACACGGCAGTCTCCTCGCCATCGATGGTCACGACCAGATTGCATTTGTGCACGCCGCCGGTCTTGGAAACCACTTCCATATCGACCAGCTTGATCCGGTCGCCGACCGAACCCACTTCGTCGTCGACCAAAGCGATAATGTCGGCGTCATAGACGTGCTTCTTGCGGTCCGCCAGGTCCTTGAAGCGGACAAAGGCTTCCTGAAAGGCATTGTCGCCAAGCTCGTAGCCCAGTTCCTTCAACTTATCCTTGAAGGCGGCGCGACCCGAATGCTTGCCCATGACCAGCGTGGTTTCCTTGATCCCGACGCTGGCCGGAGTCATGATTTCATAGGTCTCGGCATTCTTCAGCATCCCGTCCTGATGGATGCCACTTTCATGGGCGAAGGCATTCTTGCCCACGATGGCCTTGTTATACTGAACCGGGAAATTCGAGGCCGCCGACACCACCTTGCTGGCCCGCGCCAGATGCGTCGACTCGATCTCCGTATAGTAAGGCATGGCGTCGCCGCGCGTGCGCAGCGCCATCACCACCTCTTCCAGCGCCGCATTGCCGGCGCGTTCGCCCAGCCCGTTGATCGTGCATTCGATCTGCCGTGCGCCACCAGCCACGCCGGCCAGCGAATTGGCGACGGCCAGGCCCAGATCGTCGTGGCAATGCACCGAGAAGATTGCCTTGTCCGAACCCGGCACGCCCTCGATAATGTCCTTGAACATGCGGAAATGCTCTTCGGGCACCGCATAGCCCACCGTATCCGGCAGGTTGATCGTCGTTGCGCCGGCCTTTATCGCGGTCTCCACGCACCGCTTCAAAAACTCGATCGGCGTGCGCGTCGCATCCATGGCCGACCATTCCACATCGTCGATCAGGTTGCGTGCCTGCGCTACCGTCCGCGCGATGATCTCGATCACCTCATCCTCGGTCTTCTTCATCTGATGGGCCAGATGGATCGGCGAGGTGGACACGAATGTATGGATGCGGCCCTTCTGTGCGTGGCGCACCGCTTCCCCTGCCCGGTCGATATCGGCGGTAATCGCGCGCGCCAGCCCGGCCACGGTGGCGCGCTTGACCTGCTTGGCCACCGCCACGACGGCCTCGAAATCACCTACAGAGGCAATAGGAAAACCGGCCTCGATAATATCGACGCCCATTTCGTCCAGCGCATCGGCCACCTGGAGCTTTTCTTCCAGCGTCATCGTCGCGCCGGGCGACTGCTCGCCGTCGCGCAGCGTGGTGTCGAAAATGAAAACGCGTTCTTTGTTGGAATTGGACGCAGATGCAGACATTTCAGGCTCTTTTCCTATCGGCCCCGAGGCAATGGCTCGCTGGACCGGACATTTGAGTGTTCGGTTTATGGCGCATTCCCCTGACGACCCGCTCGCTTATCCGAGCTGCCGGTGATCAGGGGCTGATAAGAAGGAGAAGAAGCGCGGGCAGCAGCAACAGCCCAGCCGCAATCGCCAGCTTGGTCATCTGGACCTGCTGTTGGGCGATGGCAATGGCTTTGGCGCGACGGCGCTGCATACGAAAACGCTCTGATTGTCTTTTCAGATGGGTGCAGAATGCGCCAGTCGCGCCGCACTTGCAAGACGGCGCAACCGAAAACCGCTGATTTTTCTTGTCTTGCCCTCAGTTGAAGGCGAACACCGCCGCCAGCACAACGCCGAGAAACGCCACGCCGGTCACCTTGTGCGCCAGCTCGGCCTTCGCCCCGGCCGCGACATCGCCGGCCTGCAGCTTCTTGAAATTGATCCCACCCACGATAATCCCGGCCAGCATCACCACCAACAGCGCCATCTTGAGCCAGAACCACGCCGAGGCCCCGCCAAAGCCGCCATAGCGCAGCCACATGATCAGCGGCCCGCTGATCAACAGGATCACCATGGATACGCGCCCGACCTTGGATAGCGTATTCATCACCCCGAAATAGGCCGTTCGCTGCTCCGCACTCGCGCCGGCCATGCGCGCTCCGATAACCGGCCCGACCACAGAATTCGACCCGCCGGCCACAAAGGCCAGAATATGCGCCCAGATAAGTAGATTGATGACGACGTCCATCGCCAGGTCCCCCGTGCTGCCATTGTCCCCGGGGCACAGTCTATGCCGATCGAGGCCCGCACGAAAGCCGCCTCGTCACCATCAAGGTCACGGCTTCGGGCGCTTCCGTCTGCTCCGGATGAACACATCCGCCACGCTCGCAAGCACGGCAATGATCGCCGCGCTGCCCAGCCAGCGCCAGTTCAGGGCATCCAGGCCGGACGTGGTCATCCCCGCGCCTACCAGAAGCGCGAAACAGACGAGCGCAGCGATGACGCCATGCTTAAGTTCGGCCTTCAATCGCCCAGGTCCAGCACGCCCTCGCCGACCACCACGGCTTCCCCGCCAATCGCGCCATGCACAAGCTGGCCCTGCTCCTTGCGGAGATGCAGAGTGATCCGGCAGGGACGCCCCATTTCGACCCCTTGACGCAGCACGAGATCGGCCTGGCCATTGTCCAGCTCCTCCTCGGCCAGGAGCCCGATCAGCGCAGCCGCCGCAGATCCCGTGCCCGGGTCCTCGCCAAGTCCCATACCGAACATGCGCGCGGCAATGTCATTGTCCTTCTCTTCGGGCGTCAGGGTGAAGACATAGACCGAATGGCGATCCTGCGGGAAAGCCTCTTCCATAAGCGCCCGATTGACGTTGATCCGCCGCAACACCGCAGCATTACGCACCGGCACGAGGTGGAAAGTGACGCCGGCGGAAAACACCGCCGGCTTGAACACGTCACACCCGATATCTTCCACCTCGATACCCAGCGCCTGCGCCACGCTCAGCCGGTCTGGCAGATCCGCAATCCGCGCTGGCAGCTTGGGCAGGGTAAAGCGCGCCGCCCCGGTCCGCCGGTCCAGCCGCTCGAACAACGCGGTCACCAGCCCCACCTTTTCCTCGATCCGCAGTGCCGTCGCCTTGCTGCCCAGGCCCAGCACAACCGCAGCGCCCACTGTCGGGTGCCCGGCAAAGGGCAGTTCCTGATAGGGCGTGAAGATACGCACCGAGGCGCTGTTTCGCTCATTCTGCGGCTTGCAGAGGAACACCGTCTCGCTGAGGTTGAACTCGCGGGCAATGGCCTGCATTTCCCCGTCCAGCAGGCCATCGGCCTTGGGCACGACCGCCAGTGCATTGCCCCGCAATGCGGTGCGGGTGAACACGTCGAGGATCAGATAGGGCAGTTTCAATCGTTGCTCTCCGGCAGGGCATAGTCGGCGCGCGGCCGGCCCAGATGGTCACAGAGCGCGTCGACCGCGACCCCATGGTCGCTCCGGCCGGGCAGCCCCGAAATCGTCAATGCGCCGACAATGCCGGCGCCCGGCACGCGGATGGGAAAACCGCCACCGGCAATCACATAGTCGGCCGGGTCAGCGCCCGACTGGACGCTGAACGGCTCTTCGCCGCGTTCCAGCACCAGTCGATAGCTGGCCCGCTGAAACCGCCGCACCGAATTGACCTTGCGCCGCACCCATTCGGCATTATCGGCACTCGTGCCCGGCGTTGCCGAAAAGAACAATTGCCGGTCCCAGCTGCGAATATCCACCACCAGCGACAGGCCCTCGTCCAGCGCCCGCCTGCGGATAGCCGAGCCGATCTCATAGGCCACAGCCTCATCGAAAGCCGGCAGCACAAGCTCCAGCTCCTGCCGCTTTACGCGGGCAATATCATTTTCAGTCATGCTTCATTCCTGTCGCGATTGGATCCACGCCGTAAAAAGCGGCGTCCGGTCCACCGCGCCTCTGGGAAAGTTCACAAGGCCGGGGTCGATCTCGACCCAGGCGGCCTTGCTCTCCGTCCAGATATTGCCCACGGGTGCCGCCCAATCCATATTGTCCAGCGTCCCCGCACGCGCCACCTTGATACCGCGCGCCGGAGGATCGTTCCACACCCAGCCGTGGCAATTCGCGCAAAAATTCATGCCGATCACATTGCCGCTGTCGGCCACGCGCTCGTAGCGCGCAATCGCACCCGAAAGCAGCTCGAAATCCTCGTCCCGCACGATCATCGACATCGACCAGGCCGCGCCCGAAAACCGCTGACAGTCCTTGCAATGGCAATTGTAAACCGAGAGCGGCGACGCCGTGAGCCGATAGCGCACCGCCCCGCACTGACAACCGCCCTCGACTGGAAATTCAGGCAAAGCCATGGGCGTCCCCGCTCTGTTAGCCCCCCGGTTCTAGAACCTCCGCACCAAATCTGGAACCGATTCTGTGTGGCTCGCTTGCGCAGGAGCGCGTCGGGAAAGGGGTGGAAGGCGGACTGGCCGCTTCCGGACGCCATATAGAATAAGCTGACCTATTCGCTTGGTCTCACGAGCACGGTACGATGGTCCTATCCATGAAATGGGAGGGACAGATGCACGTAGACGGATCGTGTCACTGCGGAGCGATAACCTTTGAGGCGGACGTTGATCCTGGCAAGGTTCGCATATGTCACTGCACGGATTGCCAGCAACTGTCTGGCACTGCATTCCGTGTCATGGTTCCATGCTCGGAGAGTGATTTCCGGCTAAAGGCAGGCGAGCCCAAAATCTACGTCAAGACCGCCGAAAGTGGCAGGCGCCGCCAACAAGCGTTTTGCGGGGACTGTGGCTCGCCCATCTACGCAACATCCGACGAGGCGAAGGGTGCAAGAAGTCTTGGGCTCCGGGTTGGCGTTCTCGCTCAAAGTCGGGAGCTCATGCCAACACGGCAGTTCTGGTTTCGGTCAGTTCTTCCTTGGCTACCGTCACTGCCTGGCATTGCCGAAGACGGAACCGTGTTCATGCAGTAGCGCAGACTCTAGCTGTCTGGGGTGGGTAGCGGACAGGCGGCTTTTAGTCACGAGTTACTATAAGCTGACATCGAATGGTGTGTCGCCGAACATAGAAACGCCAAGGGCTATGTCGAAGTAAGGACAACCAAATGCTGGTTCTGATCAATGGAAACCCTGGCACAGGCAAGCTTACCATCGGCAAAAATCTGTCGGAGCAAATGAACGGACGTTTGCTGGACGTTCACACTGTCTACAATCTCTCGTTGGCACTGGCGGACCATAAGTCTGAGGATTTTTTCAACACTATCCGGAAAATCTGGTCTCTCGCTGACGACCTCATGGCCGCACTCCCCGATCAGCAGCCGATCGTCTTCACAGAGGCGCTGGCGGACGGATCTGATTGGGCCTCAGAGACTTGGAGCAGATACCTTCGATTGGCGGAAGCTCGCGGACCACTCTACGTCGTGCACCTCCATTGTTCGCTAGAAGAGAACATCCGGAGAATTACGTCGCCGGGACGTCTCTCATCGCGAAAGCCCGTCGATACCGATTATGCCAAACGTTGGCACACCCGAGCGAGGCCACTCGTTGGTCGAACGGCATCCACGCTTCTAACGCTAGATGTGACCAACCTATCTGCTGAGATAGCCGCCACGCACATACGCGAATGGATACAAGGCCAGTTGTCCGAAGGCGATACAGAGAAGCGCGGAGATGGCTGAACTCAACCTCGGCTTTTTGGCCGTTGTCTCTGATGCGTGGATCGTCTGAAATGGAGTCGGTTCCTGCCAGTCGCTCTGGTTGTCCTGCCCCTACTCCGCCGCCGGCGCCTTTTCGCCGCTCTGTGCCCTCTCGATCCGCTTCTGCTGGTCCAGCCAATCCCTGGCATCCGTGGTCTTGAACAGTTCGAGTTCCTGCTCGTCCGTCTCGTCAACCGGCGTCATGGCAAGGTCGGTATAGCTCGCCCTCTGCGGGTCGCGCTCGACCTTCAATTGCCTGAGCCCGAAACGGAAATAGAGCCAGGCCCAGCGCATGAGCTTCCAGCCTGTTTCGGCGTAATATTTCGGATAGAACAGAATGGCCGGCTCGATGGCCATGCCATGCCGCCGGTTGAGGCGCGCCTTGCGCCGTATCCAGCCCACTTCCAGCGGATGCACGCCTTCGATCTTGAGTGCGCCCATGAACCAGGTCGACAGCAGCAGCACTTGCGACGTCGAAATCCCCGACGCCGCCGCCCGCCGCATCACCGTTTCCACATGGTCGAGCGAATAATACCGGCTCCAGGCATCGGCATAGACCTTCTCGAACTCGGCCTTGCTCATCGTCGGATGGGCCGTGGTGTAGTGGTTGAGGTCGTATTTGTTGAGGTCGGCATCCATCGCCACCCCGGCGCGATGCAGCTTTTGGTGATCCTCCGATCCCGGCAGCGGTGTCAGGAAGAAGAATTCCAGAATATCGACCGGCAATTCCCGCTTCACCACATCGATATCATGCATGATCCTGTCAGGCGTATCGGTGGGAAAGCCGAGGATATAGCCGGCATAGGTGATCACCCGCCACTGCTTCCACGCCTGCAGCATGGTGCGATATTCGGTGATCTTGTTCTGCCGCTTCTTGGCGTCCTTGAGATTGGCCGGATTGACGTTTTCCAGCCCGATAAACACCCGCGTAACTCCGGCCCGCGCACATTTCTCGATGAAATTGGGAATGCGGTGGCAGAGCGTATCCACCTGGATGATGAAGTTGAAATTGAGCCCCTCGACCTCGCGCATATGGATCAGCCGGTCGAGAATGGCCTCCCAATCGCGGTTGCGGGCGAAATTGTCGTCGGTGATGAAGAACCGGTGCACACCCTGCGCCAGGTTGAGGCGGATGATCTGCTCGATATCGTCGGGCGAGCGGCGCCGCGATTTCCGCCCCTGCACATTGATGATGGTGCAGAATGAGCATTGATAGGGGCACCCCCGCCCCGCATCGAAACTGGTGAGATTATAGGCCGTGCGCGAGACATGCTCGGCCGGCATGAACGGCACCGGCGTATCTTCGATCCCCGGCAGGTCGTTCATGAAATTGTAGAGCGGCTGTAGCTGTCCCGCCAAAGCATCGCCAAGGAACTGCTCGGTGCGCCCTTCCATCTCGCCCGCGAATAGCGAAATGCCCATCTCCTGCGCAGTCCTGTAGTCGGCATCCTCCCCGTTCAGCATCGAGATGACGCCCGAGACATGGAATCCGCCAATGGCCACCTGCACCCCGGCTGCCTTCAGCACCCGCGACAGGTCCAGCGCCCGTGGAAACTGGTTTGACTGCACCCCGATCAGCATGACCAGCGCCGCATCGGCACTGATGCAGTCCGCGATGATCGCCTTGGTGTCTATGATGACATTGGTTTCGTCGATGGTTTCGATATCGACGCGCCAGTCCGCTCCCAGGACCTGCCGATCCACCACATCGCGCACCAGCCCATGCACCGAGGCCAGCGAATTGGAGGGAATGGGAGAGAGCCGCCACTGAATGACATAGCCTTGGTCGTCATAATGCGACGGCTTGATCAGATAGAGGCAAAACCGCTTGGTCGAAGTCACGAGCAACCCCCTCAACGGAGTGGAGACTAAAGACGCTGCGGCAAGACTAACAGAATATCGAGCGACGGAAACCCGCATCGCGACAAGAGCCAAAAACAAAAACGGGAGCTTTCACCCCCGCTTTTCAGTCCATCACCGCGTCATTCCCGCGAAAGCGGGAATCCGCTAGTGCAGGAACTTAGTTCTTCGCCTTGTCGACCAGCGCACCGGCCTTGATCCAGGGCATCATGTCGCGCAGCTTGCCGCCGACTTCTTCGATCGGATGCTCGTCGGCCAGGCGACGGGTCGCCTTGAAGCGGGCGCCGCCGCCCGACTTGATTTCCTGCATCCATTCGGAGGTGAACTTGCCCGACTGAATGTCGTGCAGAACGCGCTTCATCTCGGCCTTGGTTTCCGAGGTGATGATGCGCGGGCCGGTGACATATTCGCCCCACTCGGCCGTGTTCGAGATCGAGTAGTTCATGTTGGCAATGCCGCCCTGGTAGATCAGGTCGACGATCAGCTTCACTTCGTGCAGGCATTCGAAATAGGCCATTTCCGGAGCGTAACCGGCTTCAACCAGCGTTTCGAAACCGGCGCGGATCAGCTCGACCAGACCACCGCAGAGCACGACCTGCTCGCCGAACAGGTCGGTTTCGCATTCTTCGCGGAAATTGGTTTCGATGACGCCCGAACGGCCGCCGCCAACGCCCGAGGCATAGGCCAGCGCGATGTCATGGGCATTGCCCGAAGCGTCGTGATGCACGGCGATCAGGCACGGCACGCCGCCACCCTTCTGGTATTCGCCGCGCACGGTATGGCCCGGGCCCTTGGGCGCGATCATGATCACGTCCACGGTGGACTTGGGCTCGATCAGGTTGAAATGCACATTGAGGCCATGGGCAAAAGCCAGCGCGGCGCCGTCGCGGATATTGGGCTCGATATCCTTCTTGTAGGTATCGGCTTGCAATTCGTCGGGGATCAGCAGCATGATCACGTCGGCCCAGGCGGATGCCTCGGCAACGCTCATCACCTTGAGGCCTTCGCCTTCGGCCTTCTTGGCCGAGGCGGAACCCGGACGCAGGCCGACCACAACATTGGTCACGCCGCTATCGCGCAGGTTCAGCACATGGGCATGGCCCTGGCTACCGTAGCCGATAATGGCGACCTTCTTGGACTTGATGATGTTGAGATCGGCATCACGATCGTAATAGACGCGCATTGGGGTTCTCCCTCGGAAAAGCGGCTTGTTATGTGTTTGCCTTGGCGCCGTAAAGGGCCAGGAACTGGTCCGTCGCGATTCTCACATCGGCTTCGATGTTGGATTCGACATTGGATTGGGTGAGGCTCGCATCCCCGAGCAGCAGACGGATCTGCACATCGCGGACGACAAGGCCGAAAAAGGTGCGATAGGCTTCCTCGCTGGAGGGGAAGCGCAACAGGCGTGCATCCCGCGCCGCTTCCAGGATCGGCTTCAGCCGCCGCCGGATCGCCAGCGGCCCGTTTTCCAGAACGATCGTACCGAGACTGTCCTTTTCCTGCGCGGCATGGGTAATGGCCGTGCGGTTGAGGGTAATGGACACTTCCCCGATAATGGTGGTCAGCAGATCGCGCGCAAACTGTTCGAGGCTGACGCGCAGCGCCTTGGTATTGAGATGGCTGCGATCCACGAAAGGCATGCGCACCTTGGCCGCCTGCCACTGCACCGTCGCCGTCAGCAGGCCATCCCGGTCCCCGAACCACTTATAGAGCGTTTCCTTGGAACACGAGGCCCGCCGCGCCACCGCCGTCATGGTCAACCCATCGCCATTTTCGACGAGCAGGTCCAGCGCCGCCGTCAGCACAGCCTGCTGGCGGGGTGTGAACGTCTCTTCGTTGACCTTGATGGCCAGGGCCACGGGCTCCCCTCCGGCTGTGCACGACATGACGAACCAAAGCCCGCCCTCAACTGAAAATCAGCCGTACCGTACGGTACGGTTCGAGGCAAGCAATTTGTTTTGCCCTCGCCCTAGATACCGGGCTCCGCCCGGAACCGTTCCCGATAGACGCTCGCCCCCAGCCCGGTGATTTTCTGAAATACCCGCCGGAACGCAGCGGGATCGCGATAGCCCACTTCCCAAGCGATCTGCTCCACGCTGTCACGGCTGAATTCGAGCCGCTCGCGCGCATGGGCGATGCGCAGGTCCTGCACATATTCGGTTGGTCGCAATCCCGTCGCCCGCTGGAAGCGCCGCAGGAAGGTGCGGTTTTCCATGCCCGCCTGCTCGGCCATGTCGGCAATCGACACATCCCGGCCCCGCCGCCCCTGCAACCAGTGTTGCACCCTGAGAATTGCCATATCCCCGTGATTCAGCCGAGGAGCGAAGCGGCTATAATGCCTCTGTTCGCGGCCCGAGGGATCGACGAGCAGGAACTTGGCCGTATCGGCCATGATCGTGGGCCCGAGAATGCGGTGGATCAGCCGCAGCGCCAGATCGGTCCATGCCATCATGCCCGCCGCCGTCACGATATCCCCATCCTCGATGAGAATGTCGCCCGCCGCCAGTTCGGTCTCCGGAAATTGAGCCCGGAACGCATCGCCATAATACCAGTGCGTCGTCACCCGCCGCCCCGCCAATAGCCCGCTATGCCCCAGCAGAAACGCCCCGACACAGACCGATCCCAGCACCGCCCCCTGCCCATGGCAATGCCGCAGCCACGCCACATAATCCCCCGCCTCATCCTGGCCCATAGGCGGCGTCAACCGCCCCGGCACAATCAC
>VFQU01001748.1_pt1 | contig 11871 bp, 12 predicted proteins | sample 3512311 | NCBI WGS metagenome assembly VFQU01 (sample SAMN10412377, study PRJNA504923) | tailings metagenome | isolation source: Relicate 3 Philex TSF3 active mining site | place: Philippines: Tuba, Benguet | collected 2017-08-29 | reverse complement strand
ACTCAACCCTTTGCAACTACGGCATCATCGCTGCCTGATTCTGTCCGAACTATTGATCAAGATATTGAGCTTTTTATCGATCCGTTTTTTGTATTTAGATCCGAAATCCCGATCTTCAGCAACGCACAGCAGAAGTTTTTGGAATTCTTTCAAGCAACTTTTGAGTTAGCACATGAAGCAAAAAAATCTGTAACTGCGCTTAAGAAACTAGAAAGCATTCTCACATTTCCAGAAGTGATGGAAATTCGTTTAGGGCGATCTGTAAGTGAAAGAGGTGCAGGACCAGGCAGGAAATTTGCAAAAGCTTGTGCTGGTGCCTTGGTGAAACTAGCTGAGAAAGGATATAAGGGGCTTGATCATTTTGAAGAAATAGAAATTTTCACTAAAGGTATTGGACCTGATGGAATCAGTGACGCTACAGCAAATATTCTCAAATATGAGTTGATTCAGTATACACAAGAGATTTGCACTAAGTTTTCTATTCCGACAAAAAAGTTTCTTATTGACAATGCTCAATTTGATCTTCAGAATAGGCGTTGGGATCATGCAACTTTTAACTTACCTGAGAACCCTTGCCTTAGAAACAAAGCAATATTATTAGTTCCGAAGGAGTTTTTATGTGCAATTCACGCTATCGGTTCTGAAAGGTTTTCAGAGTACGTCTCCAGGAACAAAAGCGATGAGCTAAGAGCATCTCTTAACTATGAAATTGAGAAATCCCTTAGCAAGTCAATAGTTAAACCAAAGATTAAAGATATTGCAGCGATTCATCCAGAGTGGGTTAGCGAGTACATACAACACATTGAGAATGATGAAAGTGTCGTTCCTTATGATCTTGAAGAGGACGAAAATAACTTATACCGAAATGAGAAAAAGGCATATGAATTCGTATCCTCTAATCCTCTATCTCTATCAGCTTCAAATGATGATGAATTCTTGCAGTTTGTCACATCTATAATTCACCAATTCCGTTTGTATGTTGAAGAACAAGGTGGCTTCAAACTCCTTTGGAATGATGCACAAAAATCTACTGAGTCCGACGAAAAAGAACGTAAGCCGCGAGACGAAGATACGGCACAGTGCTTATTTGCTGGTATAGTAACGAGCTATTGTCAAGCTAACAATATAGACATATCGAGGGAAGTTGAAACAGGTCGAGGACCAGTCGATTTTAAGTTTTCATCTGGCTACCACAAGCGCGTGCTAGTCGAACTAAAACTTGCAAAAAGTAGTAAGTTGAAACAGGGGCGCTTACAGCAGCTTCCTGCTTATTTGAGAGCGCAGCAAATTCAACATGGGTATTATGTAATTATTATTCATGAAAAGAAAGAGGTTGGACGTATAGAAAAACTACTTGAAGAAGTAGAAGCAATAGATTTCGGCGATTTGATGTTTCAGGTAGTTAATATCGATGCTAGTTTCGACAAGCCATCAGCTTCAAATATTTAGCGAAGCGTCGGCAATCTAACAACCCGGCTAGAGCGGCCTGTTGAGAGGGCTTGGTGGTGCTGCAAAGGCTACTTGCAGTTGCTCAGTCGGAACGTTATGCCGAGATTTTAATGGGCTTCAATTGATTCCATTCAAAAATCAACATCCTTTACTGCGTTATTGACCATTGGATTTATCCAGAGTGCAATACTGAGGCAACTTGGAAGTATCAGGTGATGTTAAGCAGCAGGCTACCTACAAACTTAGGAGTAAACAGCTTGAAGATTTTTACCAATTTCATGACTGTAGCAGCAGTAATCGTTTCCAGCGTATCTCTTCCTGCATTCGCCAGCCCTTTACCCCTACAGAAGGGAATCTACTATGGCGGAGGCTCAAGATATATTCAGATTGCTGCTAAAGGTGCAAGACTTTGCTTTCATGGATACAGTGGCAGAGGTGCAACGGTTGCTTCTATCATACCCGATCCTAGCCTTGAGGGGTTCTACCGCATCAATGGTTGGACTGATACAGTTCTGTACCAACAAGATCTAAAAATCCTCCTGTTTGGCAGCACAAACAACTTGCTTCCATACAAAGCTGATGACAATCTTTCACAGGATATCAGTGATTCTTTACAGCAATGCCTTGAGTCCAATGCCCCGTTTGAGCAGCGTTTTGATGCTCGTGGTAGGCTAATTCACTAAAATGCCTATGGTTTCTCACTAATCCTTAACGAGAAGCGAGTTTGTATGAAGTGCGATCGTTTGTCACGTCGCTCTTGCTGTAACAATTGGCTTGGCTATCGAAAAAATCAGATCTTCACAGAATCAAATTGCTCACGCAGGGCGTACAATTTTACTATTTCTCATGTACGACGATACCTGCCGATTCCTCGCCGAACACTTCTCCACCGACTTCGCCAGTTGGCTTCTGGGAGAATCTGTCGAAATGGCAGAGCTTAAACCTTCAGAACTCTCCCTCGACCCGATTCGAGCTGATGCTATGATTCTGCTCCAATCCGAAGACTCAATTCTTCACATCGAGTTCCAAACGTTACCAAAAGAAGGAATTCCATTTCGGATGCTAGATTACCGAGTTCGAGGGAAACGGCGCTACAAAAATAAAACGATGCGCCAAGTGGTGATTTACCTGAAGCCAACGACTTCTCCGCTCGTTTACGAAACAGCTTATGTGATGGAATGCACTCGCCACGAATTTGACGTAATTCGGCTATGGGAGCAACCCACTTCAATCTTTCTGCAATATCCTGGTCTGCTACCGTTTGCAGTATTAGGACAAACCGACACTCCCGCAGAGACATTACGCCAAGCGACTGAAATTGTGGATCAAATTGAAGATACTGCAACACAGGCGAACCTGATGGCAGCCTCGGCAATTTTAGCTGGGTTAAGATTAGAACAGGATGTAATTTACAGCTTAGTACGGAGAGACATTATGCAAGAATCTGTCATTTACCGCTCAATTCAAGAAGAAACAGAAGCGAAGGCAAAACGTTCGATCGCACTCAACTTTCTCCGAGATGGGTTATCAGTCGAAGCCGTTGCTCGCGGAACCGGACTCTCGATCGAAGAAGTCCAACAACTTCAGCAACAACTTAACGGCTCCGCACAAAGCTGAAGTCGGTTGCTCCGCAGTTGCGCTTTGCACTAAACGATGTACGAAAAGTCGATCGTAAAAACGGCATACTGTTCTAGTTAGAGCAGACGTGCAGAGTCTTTTCGTCTATGTTTTAGTTCTTTACGTCGCCGCTCAGAGCGATCGAAACAACTACTAGAAATTGCTAAAACAGGCGTAGAACGAGCGATCGAAACCGATGAAGCGACAAGCAGCTAGAAGCCTTGGAGTAGAACTGACATGACGATTAGGGCGATCGATAATAAGGAATAGTTCAGTGTAGGGATAACTGTAGTGGGAAAGATGGATTCAGAAATTGAAACCCAAATCCGTGAGTATGAAGCGCGGCTTTACACCGCAATGTTAGCCTCCAACGTATCTGAGTTAGATCTGCTCATCGCTGATGATCTACTTTTCGCTGGACCAACCGGTGAACTGGTCACTAAAGCTATGGATTTAGACTTACACCGTACTGGTGGTACTCAGTTTCACAAGCTTGTGCCTAAAGAGCTAGCAATACGGGTTTTCAGCGAACACTTCGTTCTTGCGTCAGCTAAAATTTTCTTGAGCGGCACGTATTTAGGAAATGCCTTTGCAGGCGATTACCGCTACATGAGAGTTTGGCATAAAGGAACAAGTGGCTGGCAAATCGTTGGTGGCAGCGTTATTGCGATCGTCTAAAGTTCTAAACTTGCTCAAGCTTGCATCGTGGCAAATGGCAATACTTTGAAGTAATCAGTTCGTTGCTGAGAATTGACTTGCAGCAATGATTTAGAGTGAATACGGAATAATACTTGAGGGCTACTGGGGTTGTGCATTGGTAACATCTCAAAATCATCGAGCTTGCCAAACAAATTGCATCAGGTCATAAGCCATCAACAGCGATCGCAAAAGCACGCTTCAAGAATGAGATTGCATAACCTCTCTAGACTTAAAATTTAAACCTATACAAAGCGACCTAAATCAAAGTTGCTTCTATTCACAACTGAGCTTTTTTCATTGCCACAAGGTATCGATGAATCTTGCCAGAAGTTTTTCTCGATCGACAAAACTAGCTTTATCGCTTGCTGTCATCCGTGCAATCATTTCCCACTTGCCAACTGCACCCTCTACTTAGAACATCAACCAAAACCATGCCCAAACGTGAACCTCCAGAAATCCAGACCCCCTTACCACGATCGTCGCGGTGGTCTTACTGGGTGTTTGTCCCACTCTGCGCGCTTGCATACACTTTGTTCTGCTTTGCGTTTATTATGGCTGCTTGGGGCTGGCGCGGTGCACCAAAGCCGTGGTGGTATGCAGTAGCCCATGTGCTGACAATACCGGGCGTGTGGTTTCCCCCTTACATCGGCGCGCCATTGTGGGGTGGAATCATGGGGTTCGGACTCATCCGACTGACCCGGCGGATTCGGAGCCGTCGTCCTCCTATTCCACCGCGCTTATGAACCCAACACCTGCCATCATGTGCACCGACCGGATTGCACGCTTATGCTTCGTTGCGCTTTGTCTATTAGCCTGTGATGCTGAATATGGAGTTTCCTACTTTCCCTGCCAAAAATAGCGCCTAGAATGTTGTTGGTGAGGGCAATGGCGATCGAGATCGAAACAACTACTAGAAATTGCTAAAACAGGAGTAAAACAAGCGATCGCAACCGATGAAGCGACAGCAATAATTTGGATGAATCAGCAGTTAGAAGCCTTGAACATCAAATACACCTAGAGGATCTGCACCATGAATATTGCCAAACTTAGCACCGATGGCACCCATCAAATTGTCATACTCCCCGAAGACTGCAAAATGACGGGTACGGAGGTCTACATTAAAAAAGTTGGAAGTGCGATCGTTCTAATTGCCAAAGATCATCCTTGGCAATCGCTCTTCGATAGCTTAGAGCAATTCTCTGAAGACTTCATGACCACGAGAGAGCAGCCCCCTCTCGACGTTCGTGAGGCTTTCTAAATGCAATATCTGTTGGACACGAACATCTGCATCTATTTGATTAAGCAAAGACCTCCAAAGGTATTGGAGCGATTTTCAAATCTTGCTTTGTCAGATATCGGCATATCCTCTATCACTGTGGCGGAACTAGAATATGGCGTTTGCAAAAGCCAGCAACAAGAGAAAAACCGTAATGCTTTGATGCAATTTTTAATCCCGCTAGAAATCGTTGCGTTTGATCAAGCGGCTGCGACCCTCTATGGCGCAATCAGAAGCGATCTAGAAAGTAGAGGACTGGTTATCGGAGCAATGGACATGCTGATTGCTGCCCACGCATTGAGCCTTAGCGTTACGTTAGTCAGCAACAATGTGCGAGAGTTTTCACGCATTGCCAATCTATCTCTGCAAAACTGGGCAGAATGAATCGCGACAAAGGGAGTAAATCTGACATGAGCATTGCAGCGATCGAATTACCAATGGAGAACATTGCTGAGTTTTGTCACAAATGGCAAGTGACAGAATTCGCTCTATTTGGCTCTATCCTGCGCGATGACTTTCGCCCCGACAGCGACATTGATGTAATGGTGCAATTTCACCCAGACGCTCACCCCACTTTCCGTACCCTAGACCAGATGGAAGCAGAGTTGCAAACCATTTTTCGTCGGGAAGTTGACCTGATTACCCGTCAGGGCATTGAAACCAGTCGTAACTACTTACGCCGTCACGACATTCTTTCCTCAGCCCAGGTGATTTATGCAACTCGAAATTCAGGATGAGTGTTAAGTGCAGAATGGAGCCTCAATCCTTCAGTTATACTGAAACCCCAATGCGGGTCATCCAACCGTTTCCCCATGCAAACTACTCTCAATCTCGATGAATCACTTCTCAACGAAGCCTTGGAGCTTACCAACCTTACTGATCAAGAGGAATTAGTTAATTTGGCTCTTCGAGAATTTGTACGATCGCGCCGTAAGAAGAACCTTCTTGACCTCGCGGGGCAAATTCAATTCGCTGAGGATTTCGACTACAAGGCATTGCGTGAGACTCGTCATGCTGCTGATTGATACATCGGTTTGGATTAGTGTCTTCCGAGATCGTACAAGTCAAGTCTGTCAAAAGCTCGAAGCTCTGATTCACGATCGTGATTTTGAGACGATGGCTCAAGTACGATCTATACAACATTTTCGTTTTCAGCCTTGAGAACCTTCAGAAGCATATCTTCCGAATTCCAAAATTCTGTGCAAGGCGAGAAGTCGTTCTGGGGATCTCGATTTCCCGCTAGGATGATAGAAACCTCACCGATCCAAGTTGATGACCGAATTTGTGAACCCACTCTTAGCACTCGACTACGAGCCTGCGTTTGAGCGCTTAGGAGATGATTTTTCCGATCGCGTTTCCGCCGCGTCTTTTCCGCAACATATTCTTAGATTTCGCAACGACGATATCTTGGCACAGTTGGGCTTAGATGCCGTAACGGATGAGCATTTCATCGAAGCGTTTGGCAAATTTCAGGGGCGTGATCCCCTCCTGGCGATGCGCTATCACGGGTATCAGTTTGGAACTTATAATCCAGCCTTGGGCGATGGTCGCGGTTTTCTCTATGGGCAAGTTCGTGCGAATGATGGTGAATTGTATGACTTTGGTACAAAAGGCTCTGGGACAACGCCTTATTCGCGTGGGGGCGATGGTCGATTGACGCTCAAGGGTGGCGTGCGAGAAGTTTTAGCAGCAGAAATGCTGCATCGATTGAAGGTGAGAACTTCGCGCTGTTTGAGCTTGATTGAAACGGGAGAAGGGCTTTGGCGAGGCGATGAACCTTCGCCCACTCGATCGTCGGTGATGATTCGCTTTAGTCGATCGCATATTCGCTTCGGAACATTTGAACGACTCGATGCCCTGAACCGCAAAGATTTGATCGCGATTCTGCTCGATCATGTGATTGAAATTTACTATCCGCATTTGATCAATGAGCGCGATCGCTATGCTTTGTTTTATGCAGAATTAGTTGAAAAAGTTGCTGATCTCGTCGCGCAATGGATGGCGGCAGGCTTCTGTCACGCCGTTTTGAATACCGATAATATGTCGATTACTGGAGAAAGCTTTGATTATGGTCCTTATGCTTTCATTCCAGCGTATCAGCCGGGATTTACTGCGGCTTATTTTGATTACTACGGGCGCTATGCCTATGCAAGCCAGCCTGAAATTTGCTACTGGAACTTGGAAATGCTGCAAGCTCCATTAAAGCGAGTGATTTCGGCTGAAGATCTGAAATCTGGATTGTCGAAATTTGTCGATCGCTATGAGTCATCTTATCGGCAGAGAATGCTGTATCGATTGGGATTTGATCAGCTAGAGCAATCGATCTCAGCGAATTTAGTCTATCGAACCGTGCAATTTCTGCAAGCGTCTCAAATCGACTATCACGATTTCTTTGCTCAGATTACGCAACAGTTCGATCGCAGTTGGAGCGAGGATGCAGGCAATATTTTCTCTCAACGTGAGACTTCTAACACGGAGTTAGCAACCCTATTTGAAAACTGGCGACAGAGTTATTGCCAGGCTTTAAATACCTTGAGCCATCCTGAGCTTGAAGCAGTTCCGGCGCGGTTGAAAGCTTACAATCCTGACTTTGGTTTAGTTCGATCGGAAATTGAAGCGGTTTGGAATCCGATTGCAGATGACGACAACTGGCAACCGTTTTATGATTTACTCACTCGAATTCGCCATTGAAAGTCTATGCTGCAAACACCAGTTCTTTTAACGTCCCGCTTAATTGTTCGGATGCTTCAGCAGAATGACACAACTGCGATCGTCAATTACTATACTGAGAATCGAGATTTTCTAGAGCCATTTGAACCCTTTCGTCCTAAAAATTTCTACACGCGTGATTTTTGGGCACAGCAGATCGAAAAAAGCCTGATTGAATTTGGCTATGATCGATCGCTCAGGCTCTTTCTGTTTAAGAAAGATGATCCTAAAAAGGTTATTGGTGCTGTCAATTTCACGAACATCACTCAAGGCATTAGCTATTCGTGTAGTTTGGGCTATAGCCTCGCTGAGAATGAACAACGCAATGGCTATATGAGTGAGGCATTAGAAACAGCGATTCGCTATGTTTTTAATGACTTGAATATGCACCGAATTACTGCCAACTATATGCCTCACAATCGCCGCAGCGCAGGCGTTTTAAGACGATTAGGTTTTACGATCGAAGGATATTCCAGAGATTACCTGCTAATCAATGGCAAATGGGAAGATCATATTCGCACAAGCTTAATCAATCCAAATTGGAGAGTGGGATGAGTGACACCATTGCGGCGATCGCGACTGCAATTGTTCCAGAACAAGGCAGTGTTGGCATTGTCAGATTGTCTGGATCGGAATCAGTTGCGATCGCAAAAAATCTCTTCCACGCACCGGGTCAGCAAGCTTGGGAAAGTCATCGAATTTTATATGGGTTCATTCGTCATCCTGAAACCGATCACCTGATTGATGAAGCTTTACTTTTACTGATGCTTGCTCCGCGATCGTACACGCGGGAAGATGTGGTCGAATTGCACTGTCACGGCGGAATTATGGCAGTCCAGCAAGTTCTGCAACTCTGTATCGAACAAGGCGCAAGACTAGCGCAACCTGGAGAATTTACACTCAGAGCGTTTTTGAATGGACGAATTGATCTGACTCAAGCGGAAAGTATTTCAGACCTAGTCGGAGCGAGATCGCCACAAGCCGCGCAAACAGCACTCGCTGGATTACAAGGCAAACTTGCACATCCCATTCGTCACTTGCGCGCCACTTGTCTCGATATTTTGGCAGAAGTGGAAGCGCGGATCGATTTTGAGGATGATTTGCCACCCTTGGATGAAGACCTGATTCGATCGCAGTTCGATCAAGTCTTAGCCGATGTCACTCGCATCTTAGAGACTGCCGATCGCGGAGAACTATTGAGAACAGGGCTGAAAGTTGCGATCGTCGGTCGTCCGAATGTTGGAAAATCGAGCTTACTCAATGCCTGGAGTCGCTGCGATCGCGCAATTGTCACGGATCTTCCTGGCACAACGCGCGATGTTGTCGAATCTCAATTGGTTGTGGGTGGAATTCCGATTCAAGTTTTAGATACGGCAGGGATTCGTGAGACTGAGGATCAAGTCGAAAAAATTGGTGTTGAGCGATCGCGTTTAGCCGCTGAATCTGCGGATTTGGTTCTGTTCACGATCGATGCTCAAGCCGGATTTACCGAACTCGATCGCGAAATTTACGATCGAGTCCGCGATCGCCCTTTAATTCTCGTGATTAATAAAATCGATCTAGCTGAACCGACTTCAGCCCTACCTTCAGCCCTACAAATTGTGAAAACGGCTGCGGCTCAAAACCAAGGCATTGACGCACTCGAAACTGCGATTTTAGACACCGTTCAATCGGGACAAATTCAAGCCGCAAATATGGATTTGGCAATTAATCAACGTCAAGCCGCAGCACTGACTCGCGCCAAACTAGCATTGCAACAAGTACAAGTGACGATCTCGAATCAGTTGCCCTTAGATTTTTGGACGATCGATTTACGCAGCGCTATTCAAGCCTTGGGCGAAATTTTAGGTGAGGATGTTACAGAATCAGTGCTCGATCGGATCTTTAGTCGATTCTGCATTGGTAAATGAGGCAAACTTGCTGTGTTTTGGTTTATGTGGGGGAGTAGGAGAAATTGCTCCTCATTCCCTACTCCCCCTAGGGCTGATTCTCTAGTGAACTGTGTACAATGTATCCAGCACAGAACAAGATGTTGTCATGGTTGTCAGTGCCTGTGTGCAATCGTGGGCAGGCGTGATTGAGCAAACGAGGTTCCACACTGGCAAGACGAGATGAACCCTATTTTCGTTCACAAGTGTGGGTTTGACTCATCGGGTCTCGTGGGTATTTATGCAGGCAATTGGATCAGAAATTCTGTCCCTTCCCCCAAACTGGAGTTGACTACAATCTTCCCACCATGTTTTTCTTCGACAATTTGACGAGCGATCGTCAAGCCTAAACCCGTTCCCTTCCCAATCCCTTTGGTTGTAAACAAGTTCTCAAAAATCTTTTGCTTGACTTCCTCAGTCATTCCAGTTCCATTGTCTTGAATTGTAATCACTGCCCACTTTTGGCAGTCCGATAGCTGGGTTGTCACAACAATCTGGTTTGGGTTTGCCTTGAGTTCTGCGAAGTGCTTACCTTGACTAGACTCTTCGAGCGCATCAATGGCATTGGCAAGTAAATTCATGAATACCTGATTGAGTTGTCCTGGAAAGCATTGAATAAGGGGCATCTCTTGATAATTCTTGATGACTTCAATGGCAGGACGTTGTTCATTTGCTTTCAAACGATGCTTGAGAATCAGTAACGTACTTTCCAGTCCTTCAGTAAGATTGCAGGGAACCCTACATTCTGTATCGCTCCTAGAAAATGTTCTGAGGCTAGTACTGATGTTCTTAATACGCTTGACTCCTTCATGCATCGAATAGAGAAGTTTCGGTAAATCTTCACGCAAAAACTCCAAATCGATCGTTTTGATCTGTTCGGCAATTTCTTGTCCTGGATTGGGCAATACTTTCTGATACAAATTAAGTAAGTCGAATAGATCTCGCACGTAATCCTGTGCGGGTTCCAGGTTGCCTGCTAGGAACCCAACTGGATTATTGATCTCATGAGCTACCCCTGCAATTAGGTTGCCCAGCGCAGACAATTTTTCTCGTTGAATGAGTTGTAGTTGTGACTGCTGCAACTGCTCCAATGCTGCTGTCAGTTCTGACGTTTGCAGTTGAAGTTTCTGGTTCAATTCTTGGAGCGCAAGATCTGCTTGCTTCCGTTCTGTGATGTCTTGATACGTACCCAAAATCCCAATGACTTTGCCATTGATATCGTGTAAGGGGGCTTTATTCGTCTCTAGCCAAGCCTGTTTGCCATCGTCTTGAAGTTGGGGTTCAACAATTCCCAATTCAGCATAATTAGCGAGCATGACTCGGCGATCGCACTCTCGAAAGAAGTCTGCTTCTTCTTTCTTCCACGGCAAATCATAATCTGTTTTTCCCACAATATTTTTTGGGGAACCAACTCCTGCATCATTTGCGAAATTTTGGTTGCAACCTAAGTAAACCGAATTCCGATCTTTCCAAAAAATGGCTTCAGGGAGTGTATCCATCACGAGTTGCAAGAGCTGTCGAGATGCCTTGAGGTCGCTCTCTACTTGTTTACGGCAAACGATTTCTTGTTGATGAGCTTGTTTGATGGTTTGGATTTCTGCCTGAGCTTGGCGGAGTGCTTGCTTTAACTGTGCGATTGCATCATTAGGCGGGGATGGCGATTCCTCTCGCTGATCCATGATTCCATCTCCGGGAAAGACTGGGAATTTGCAACTAGAGTGCCCATCTGTAGCCTAAGATTCTACCGCAGCAAAATAAGAAGTGAAGTGCTGTCCTGATGTAAGTATGACTCAAAGGATTGATCAGAAAGATATTTGCGAGTACAGGTGCGAGCACAGGCTTTAGCTAAGCGCATCAAATGCTCTAACTGCATGGAGTGATCTAACTCGGACGTTTCGTCTTGCGTTAGCTCAACGATAGTGCGTCACACTTTGTGGCGCAGTAAAACTGGGAGCGGGAGGCGGACGATCAGATCAGGAACCGCGAAACGTCCGCGCTGTCCGTTTTTCAACACAAATGTTGAAAAATCCCTACCCATTCCCCCAACTTGCAAGATCTTACAAACCAAACAGGAGTCTCATGATAGGCTGAGCACCGCCCAGCCCGCACGAGAAAATCTGGGTTATCTCGGCCCCATCCCAATCGTTCCGGCATACACCGCACGATCGCCCAATTCATCCTCAATTCTCAGCA